>Ga0209318_1000976_pt1 | contig 21507 bp, 44 predicted proteins | sample RifGroE1_FD_183999 | JGI IMG/M metagenome (GOLD analysis project Ga0209318, IMG submission 183999) | Groundwater microbial communities from Rifle, Colorado, USA - Groundwater E1 (SPAdes) (version 2) | ecosystem: Environmental > Aquatic > Deep subsurface > Groundwater | place: Rifle, Colorado...
TGTGATTATATGTATTATTTATTTTTTGTTGATCTAAAAATTTTATAAGTTCACTTCCCATAAGAATTTCAACCTCTTGATCAGATAAATAATCGCTTTCTAATCCTGAGTCAAATTCTAAATAATATTTAAATCTTTCATCAGTTCTTTTACTATACTTTAATGTCGCTTCCTCTCCGATAGTTAACCAACCTTTTTGCTCACAATCATTAGAACATGAACCTGATTTCTGGAATTTCCATGTTGATTTAACCCCATCTTTACCTACAATCTTAAACCTTAAATCCTCTGGGTATTTGTATTCCATAATTTAACTCCTTTCTTTAAATACGATAAATCTAATTGTTTATCCTACCACTTTTTCATTCCTAATGTCACATTCTGTCTGAGCCTCTTCTAGAGTCTTATATAGATTCTTTGAATCCTTTTGACCATCATACCTATCCAAATATATTTTATCTACATTTAAAACAATACCATAATTTTTATTTCTGTCTTCTCTGTGATAATTATAATAAATAGAAGATACAGTATCTTGTTTTACAGAATATGTATACGTTGTGATATTACCATAAGAGCAATGAGGACAACTAACCTTTGTCTTCTTACCCAATACTTCAACTTCAACATTATAATTTCCATTACATTGTTCACATTTTGTCTGCTTTGCTTTTGATTCTATATACCAAACTTTGTCATGGGGAACAAAACCGCAATTTAATTTCCTCTGAACCTCTAACTCTTTTTCTTTTAATGCTTTATCTAATTGCTCCTTATGTAATCTATCAGTATTAAAAATACCTCTTTTTAATTCACCAATTTCTTTACTGAACCTATTGTTTTCATCTTCTGCCAATTGTAGTTTTTCGATTGTGTTTTTTATTTTATCATTGACTGCTTTGGTGATAATATCTCTAAGACTTACTTCATATTCCTCAAGAAAATCTTCTGAATTAAAGTATGGTTCTCTGTCATCTTCGTCATAATACATAATTACTTATCTCCTTGTCTTTTAAGTTTTAACATTTTTACTAAAACGGTTTTCAATTCTCTTTCATCTCCTAATATAGATGCTTTAATAAGACGTTTGTGTAAATCTAGATTATTTAGTAAAAAAATCCTCATCTTCTTTGGAAGCAATTTCTTTAGTTATTTCTGTAATCATTGTTTCTCTTAATAGTTCGAAATCTAATTTATCATCTTCGTCCAAGATCATACCTTCTGTAGTTTCTGTCATGCATTCATCATAAATTCTAATTAATTCATCTTGATATTTCATTTTAATTAACTCCTTCTTTTTTCAATCTGCTCAGTTAAAATCGACTTATTATGGGATATTATATTTAGTTTATGTATTGTTTACAATCCTGATTAATCCATTTTAAAACCTTATCTTTTCGTTCTTTATTATATACTTCTGGTTTTAATCTCTTATTATTGGGGGTATACCAATCATTAAAACTAAATCTCCTTTTACTACTATTACAACTTTGACAACTTGGAACACAATTGTCTATTTCGTTGCTTCCATTATGATCAAAATGTTCTTTATGTAAATCTTGTAACTTTAATATTCCACCATACCATACAAAATGCTTACTTGCAGGAAGACCACAATATGCACAACACCATTCTCCTTCCTCATTTTTAAAATAGTCTTTGCAGGCAATCCATTGTTCTTTTGAGATATTATGTTTTTTATGTAATTCTCTTTCTTTACCATATCGAGCTAAAGATATTGGATTCTTTTGCCTCCAATCTTTTTCTCTTTTTCTTTTTTGTTCTGGATTTCTCATATTTGAGGCATTTCTATTATTATAATATTTTTCAATATTATTTAAATAGTGATCATGTTTATAAGCTATTGTTTCTTCTGTTTTAGTATACCTTGCCTGAGATTTTCTAATGCTACATTGTTTACACCAACAACTTAAACCATCATGTTTATTTTTAACTTTATAAAAGTATTCGCTAGTACATGGGAACCAAGAGTCTTCTCCTTGAAAATATATTTCATGAATATGACATTTCTTTTCCAATTCTCCATTTTGATTAACCCTATGATTTTCAGCATATGGAATATGTCCTGCCAATTATTATTTACATCCTATCCAATTTTATAAATAATTTCCCTAACTTCACAATCATCGAAGTCATCTAAATCTTCAACTTCTTCTACTTCAATAATTGTTCCATCACTGTCTAGTATGACTACAGCAGTTCCCCAGAATACACCTTTAATCTTTGCTTTAACTTTTTGTTGCATTGTTAAACCTCCTTTCCAAGTCCCATAAAAGAAACCTTTTAAGTTGTTTATATATTTGGTATATTTATATAATAACATGGGCATATTACTTTGTCAAATAATTATTTCTTACTTTACAAAACTCCTTCCATAATCTTTTTTCCCAATTTACTGGCAGTACGGATTGTATCATCATCTTCTAAACATACATCAAATTTACCTTCAATAGTTTGTGCTTCTGCCATTTTACGCTGATATCGTTTAATAATTCCATTCTCACAACTCTTTTCTTTTGTATACTATAAATATTATATCTAAATTATATACAATTAGTCAACATTTATTTTGTACTTATTAGGTTTATACAAAACTTTGATATCTTCCTTAAACTTTTTAATATCTTCAATATCTGCCGTTAGCTCAATATATCCCTTACCAGAAATTACATCGTTTGGATATATGAATATAGCTATACTGTTTTCAAAAGTTATATCATTGTTCTCACTTACTAATCCAATTTTTATATCTAAATCTCCATCATTAATTAAAACCTCTAAAAGATCGTGCATTAAATCTGAAACTTTCATTATTATTTCCTTTCTATACTTTAAAATTTGGATTTCATCTCCTAATAAATAATTTTGCTTTTTGTTCATGGTCTAGTGAATATTCCCATGTTTCTTCTTCTTTCTTTAATGGACACTTATCCAACTCTTCACAATTAACGCAATCATGCATACTTGTAGCTGTCCCTAGTGACTCATAATCATTTTTACCTTGATTTATATAATAATTACACCCTGAATACCAAATCATTTTATATTCCCTCCTTTTATTTTGGGATTGAATGGTTTAGAATTTAAATAATCCATCATAGAACATTTCTTTGTATGGTGCGTCAATACAATGTCTTCCGGCTTCAAATTGTTTAAGAAAATCAAAGACATATCTTGCATCTTGTCTATTTAAATCAACGAATTTAACAATGTTCATTTTACCTTCAATACATACTACTGCCCAACTATGACCTTGATCTGGCCTATATACATCTGTCCCAATATGAACTACACTCTCTAATGTATTATGTAAAACGTTTACAGAATTTTGGAAGTGGGAAACATTTTTGTTTAGATATTTTAAATCAACACCTACAGATTCTAATTTATGGTCTATATCTCTTAATCTAATATTTGTTACTATTTCATGCGTTGAAAAACTTTCGCTTAACTTATCAATGCGTAAAAATAATATTAATTTATTTCTTATCCACTGTTTTATTTTATTCATTCTATCCTCCTATCTAAACTTATGACATATTGCACAAAAAGTTTCGCTAAATGGTTGTGATGTATAATCCCAAGCATCTAAATCGTCTCCCCATTTATGGATGCATTTGTCTTGAATATCATTAAGTTTCTGTCTGCGAAGTTTCTCTAAATTATCTCGTTCTTTCCTATACCATTCATCTACACTCAATCGTTCTTCTTGTAGTGGGTGTAGTTTAATTTTACTAAGCATACATTAGTCCTCCTATGAAAATTGTGATTTATAGTAATGTATCGATGCTTACTGCTTTTCCAAATAATCCTTTAAGATTATATGTTTTCTTTTTCCTATTACCTTCCGAAATTATATAATAATCATTGTCTTCCACAAATACTGTTTCCAATAAATCATCATAGCTTTTACCATTTTCTAGCTGCTTAGTAATCCAATCACTAATGATGGATGCATTATCTTTTCTCATAATTAGCTCCTCCTCGAAATAGCATTTTTATTTCTTTAATCCTTCCATTAAATCTTCTAACGCAAACTCTTCCCTATGCTTATAATGATACCAACTACATTCTTCTATATATTTACAATTTGTTTTATAACAATCTTTTTTACAATTTTTAAAGTCTCTATTATCAATGTCTTTAAGTATTTCATATGCCCATTCGTAACTCATATTTAAACTCCTTGCTAATATTAATAGCTTAAAACAGTGGTTTTAATTCCTATTCTCCAAACACTCATTAACTACATTAGCAACCGCCAATGCCATCTTTGATTTAAATACGGCATCTTGTTTTAACTCATTGCTAACTTTGTCAAATAACCCATCATTATTACTAATTATTGTTCTTGCAATTTTATGTGAGAATCCTGTTTTTACTGAGTTTTTAAAATCTTCTAACCTAATTACCTCATTGAAACTACTTGATATAATTTCCCTCAATTCTTTTGAGTTTTCATTGACCACAGAAGTAACTAGTTTAATTAAGGGACTATCATATTTGGTTAATGATTCTTGGATTGCTTTTTGTATTGATTGCTGAGTAATTGATAAAATATCTTGTTCTAAAGTAATTGGAACATGTTTCTGATTTACTTTTGTGTTGATCTCTTCTACGACTTTAGATAGTTTTTCGGTTAAAGATTTGTTCTCAATCTTAATATCACTTACCATTTTATATAACTGATCTATAGTTTTTTGTTCATCTTTTGTCATTTTTTATTCTCCCTTATAATTAATTTATAGTTTGAAACTGTATTTTGCTAGGATACTTATCCTATTACTCTATCTTTGTAAAATCCATATTCCCCTAAAATTTCTTCTACTTCCATATCCATTTCCATACAATGCCCCTTTAATAATTGGGCAACTTTAAGTAAGTCACTTCGATGTTCTTCTCTGCTAAATCCTTCACGATTATCATAAAATCTAAATAGTCCAGAAACAACAGTTAATTCTTTGCCTTCACTGATCCCTAAGTATCTTTCTAACTTATGTTGAATAGAACTTACATCGTACCATGAATATTCATTTTTTGTTAACATATCATCCCACATTGTATTTGCTAATTTAACTGCTTCTAAAATCTCATTATCCTCATTGATTATAGCACCCAATATTAAATTCATTTTTACATCCTTCTTTCAATATTTATTTTATTAGAATTGGTTTAAAATATGAGTTTGAAGTTATTTGCCAATTCTTACACTTGGTTTATCGCATCCAGACTCACCCCAAATTAAGGCAAAGTCCTCTACATTCCAACTATATTCTGCACATTTATTGCATATAATTTTAGATGTAGTTGAGTAACGAATCTTCCATCCATATTCATATTTAAACTCTGATTCACATAAGTCACATTTATGCCAGAAAAATAAAGGTATTATCCTATCTATTATGTATGGGTTTTTTGGTTCTCGTCTCATCCTCTTGCCACTCCTATATTATTTTGTTGGAATTAATGTGCTAAATAATCCTGCCCCAAATCCATAAACATATAACCAATCTTTAGGAATATAATCACTAATCATTGTCATTACTATTGCATATACGATAAAACCTATCCACTTTTTCATTAATATCCATCCTTTCTATTTTACAGAATCAAATTCTTTATTGATGTAGTATAAATCAATACCATCTTGAATACGTATCTCCGTTTAAAATATGCTTATAATATCTAATATTACCTAATAATTCAATATATGCTTTGTTTGGATTTTCACTTTCTCTAATTTCATTCATTGCATTTTCTAACTCTCTGTATGTAAATCCATCAATTAATTCAGTCACTTCTAAAGCTCTTTCAAAAACACTAGTTTCTATAATCTTAGGTCTGGGCAATCTACCTCCAAAAGTAACTTTTGTTTCAAATTCAATTATTCTAAAATATTCTGAGAAAAATTATCATCATCTTCTTTTTCAGGAAGCCAATGTTTTTCTCCTAAATCATTAGTCGTAAAGTATTCACCATCTTCTTGTTTGAGTTCATATGTATTACCACATGTGAAAGCATGTCTTGTTTCTCCATTAAAAATAAGATCTTTAATACATTTAGCTAACATATTTTTTACTCCTTTCATCCATTAAAATCAGTTTTTTATTTGGTTATCATTTTGAAAAAATTCTTCAATAATGGAGTCAAGATACTCACTAAGAAATATTTCTCGAATCGTTTCTGTAAACAAACTTCTAAGTTCCTCTTTTGTATTTGCTTCACCAAGAAGATAATCACTATCTCCACATGAATCGCAATACAAATGTTCATAGGGAATTAATTCATCAGATTTATAAAATCCACCCATATGACTTTCGTAAATATACATTTATGTTTACCTCCTTATTTAGCTTAAAAGGTTAATTTGATTGGATCTTGTTTTTAATTTCTTGCAACGACATTGGTTCAAAATTATTAACATCAACTCCAACATTGTAAGAATTAGGAATATTATATTCCATTGCGTGATTACCTTTGTTGGAGTGAATATGTCCATAAAAATGTAAAGCATTATGATGTCTGCAATCCCAAACTTGGATAGGATAATGAAATAAAGCAATTTTTAACTCACCTTGTCGAAGCATATAATAATCTCTAATCCAACCAAATTTGTTTGCTACATCTCGATTCTTAACTACTTTGTCGTGATTACCCTTAATAAGAAATTTATTCCCATTAAGAATATTTAATAGTTTAATTGTCTCATCTTCTGAACCAAATGAAAAATCACCTAATATATAAACATTATCATTTTTAGTAATTTTCCAATTCCAATTATTAATAAGGGTTGTGTTCATCTCTTCTATATTCCTAAAAGGTCTATCCTCATACTTAATAATATTTTTGTGAAAAAAGTGAGTATCTGATGTAAAAAAGTCCATTATTTTAATTCCTCTCTTTATTTTTATTTATAATCCTTTGAAAGATTCGTTTTATGCCATATTGTGCTTTCTAGAACGTTGCTATAAGCCAATTTTAGAAAGCACAATATTATATTTATTTAATATTTTCTTAACTCTTCCAACTTCTTACGCTTTAATTTCAATACTTTTTCATCAGCTCTAATATCTGCTTTCATAAATGCAATATCATATCCTCTTTGAGCATCATACTTATCTTGAGGCAATGGTCTAGATGCACCACGACTGCCATCAGGAAACTCTACAAGCGTCAATAAACCTTTTCTAGTAGTCTTGATCCCATCGACAATTTCAATCGTCATAAATTCAATTTCTTCTTTTACTACTGGTTTAATTATTTCAAAGTATGTAAAGAAATCATTTTCAGATAAGCCAAATCCCATCATTCCATTTTTACACATTACAATTGAATCTACAATTTCAGTTATCTCAAATTCTGTACCAATATAATTAAATCTTGGCAATTCTTTAATTTGTTTTACCTTCATACCTACTTCAATTTTATTTGTATTAACACTCAATTTATTTCCTTCTTTCTCTTCTTTAATTTCTTGTTTGTCAGATAGAAATTCTAGATTTTCAAACCTAAAACATAATCTTCCATTTGAATTATCAATTTCTTGAAAACATTGATCTGAATAACTTATGGTAAATCTATGACCTCCTTTCCCATAATCATATTTAATAACTCCTGTTTTATCTATGTAATCTGGAATATTTACATATTTACCAAAACTATTCCAATTATCAAAATTAACAATTTTAACTTTACGTCCAGTATAATTTAAATCTTCTGCATTCATTTATTCAACCTCTTTCTTATAATTTAATTTCTTCTCTTTTGCCCATTGTTTGATAAACGTATCTTCTACTACAGTTGGCCTTCTGTTTGCAAATCCTTTCGCTTGAGAAACAGTTTTATCTTTAACTTCAATTGTAATTAACGATTCGCCTAACGCCTCCTTTCTTCTCATGAATAAGATGAGCGTCTTATTCTCTAAAACCCTATCAACATAGGAAGCACAACAATGAGATTGATTAACTCCTTCATCTACAATATCCATTGTTGAAGTAGGAAGAATAATTGCATATTCTCCTTTTTGATATTGTAATTCTTTTTGGTTTTCCATTACATTTAACATAATTAAATCCTTGCTATATCTCTTATATGTATTATATTTTAACGTAATAATGTCATGATCTGTTGCTAGGTGTTTAGAGTATTTTTCTTTAATTTCTCCATATAAACTTATTTGCATATCTAGATAGTCACTATAAGTTTGGAATCTATTATGGTTAAATTCACTAATACCCTGAGTATATAAATCATGACAAATATATTCTACAAATCTATTAAAATTTAAACTATATTTTGTAGTCATAGTAACGAGGTCTTTATACTCATTATTATATAGATTAATCCTCACGTTTGAGTCGGCAATTGCATCAATAAATATCCTTGCATTATTAAAATTAATAAGTTTCTCTACTTGAGAAGCAATATTTACAATGTCTCTAAAATTCTTTCCTGAATTATAAGTTTTATCATAGCAATATTTGAATAATTTTATATTTTGTTCAACAATATCTTTAAAGTCTTTACATTCGTAATTAGGTAAATAAAATCCATGTTTATACATTGTTTGCATTGCCTTATTTCCCATTAATTCAATCATCTTGTCAAAATTGTCGCTTACCTCACCTTTATCCCACCACTCTACTCTATCTATGTCATTATAAGGTTCATGTAGGATATGATTAAAGAAACCTCTTAATTTTTCAATAGTTAATGGATTAATTATGTCTGTCTTATTATCTTTTATGTAAAAATTACTTTGACTAACTAATATCGCTAGATTCATATCTGTAGATTTTGTCTTTTTATTAATTACAAAGTCTGTATTGTTTTGAAGAATCACCTCATATTTAAACTTGGGTTGTGTACTTTCTTTTCTCTTCTTAGGTGTTTGAGGAGTTATTGGCACTTCAAATACAAAATCTTTTACTTTTACAGTCATTTAATCATTCCTTTTCTTAAATTTATTTTTACTTATTCAATCCACCCATAACATTCACAACGCTATCTCTATCATGAGTTTCATATAAATTAACAATCTCACCTTTTTGATACTCTTTTTTAAGTTCATTATATTGACCATATTTTAAAGAATAATCAAGATGTACTCTCTTACCAGTCGTTGTATTAGTAAGAATAACTCTGACAAAGTTTCTCTTTTTTAAGACATAATTTACTTGAAACCAACCTAACCATAATTCTTCCATAATTATCACTCCTTCTTATTATCAATTAATAGTCAGATTTCGATGGTTAATTAGAGATAGAATTGAGATACAAATTCAAGATGTTCAATAATTTCATCAAGTTCTAATACTGTACCTTTTGACATCCCTTCAACACCTTTTAATTTATTTATAAGTATTATTGCCTTTCTTATACCCTGTCCTCTAGTCATAGCAAACTCCTTTCTAAAATACTTCGAAATATTCATTTTATTCTATAATTGACTTTGAAAAACGTAGTAAATGGAAGTAATCAAGAGCATTAGGGAGATGTATTTTATGTATTCAACAATCTTTGATTAGAAATTTCATAATATTCCTTATCAATCTCAAAACCTATGTAATTTCTATTTAATTTTTTAGCTCCCACTAATGTACTTCCTGATCCTGCACAATTATCTAAAACAAGATCACCTTCATTAGAAAACGTCTTAATAAACCATTCCATTAATTCTACAGGTTTTTGTGTGGGATGAAGTTTACCTGAAGAATTATGAACACACTTAATTTCTAAAACATCATCTGGCATACACAAATCGTCAGTAATTACTTGCACATATTCACTATTTTGCTCTCCATAGTTTGTAGTTTGTGATGTATTATGTTTATTTCCTGGTTTTACTCCAACTCTCGGTATTCTTTGAGGATTATATGTTGGTTGTTTCTTATAAAAAACGACAATATCTTCAAATCCTACCATTGGTCTTTTCTTAGCATTTAAGTTACCACTTTTAAGATTCTTTCTCCATACCATTGTATATTTGAACAGTTTTCTATTAGACATTATCAAATCTGTAGTAAATGGTTGTCTGGCTGTAAATACCATCACCCCATTATCTTTTATTATTCTTTCGTACTGAGGCCATAATTGTTCAAATGGCAATCGTTTATCCCATTTATTGCGAGACGTAACCTCATAAGGCAAATCGCATAGAATAAGGTCAATTGATTTGTCTTTTATTAAGCACATTCCACTTTCTCCAAGACAGTTATCTTTATATACTTTATTTATATCTAGCATTAATTCCCTCCAATAAATTATTATTTACAATTCAATTCCAAAAGGTATTTCTACGTTATGCTTATATAATATATCAGTTATTTCCACATATCTTTTTCTATCTATTTCTGACGATTTTTCTTCTTCATCAAGCAATTCTTCTTTTAATACTAAATTATATAATTCGTCTAAAAGATTTTCGGATTCTGATATCTTCATAATTTAATCTCCTTCCACCCTTCGAAATGTATCTTTTATATGTTTATAATTCATCCCATCTTTTTAGTCCACATTTAGGACATTGTTCCTCGTATTTTATAATATCTCTTTCAAAATCATCTTCACAATATCCAGTCCACTCAAAATTATGATCACAAATATCTTGAATTATCTCTGTCCTTTCATTTGACAGTTTATTATGTTTACTATGCAATTCTTTTATCTGAGATTGAAGAATTCCCATATCGTTTTCAATTTCTTGTAATCTTCCTTCATTTTTATTATCTAATATGTATTGACAATATACTTCAGTCCAATAAGAATCATCTGGCATTAATCAATTTCTCCTTTCCATTAAAAATGCAAATTCATCGTAACTTGTTTAATAAATTTTCATACTCTTTATTGATATAATTTGCAACTTCTTCTAGACTTTTAAAATACCTACCACCATTTCGCTCGACCATTAAACCAACTTGATTTAAAGATTTCATTTCGCCAATTGAAAAACTAACTTTCGCATTTGGATAATTTATTTGGTCTATAAACATATTAATATCAGGACTACCAATATAACACATTGGATTTGATACTTTTGTAATTATTGGGACTTCAGAATCTAATACACAGAATATAGTTATTGTTGGACGCTTATTGCTATCATCTACGACTTCCGCAATACTATAAACCCCACTCATAGATGGAGTAATTACATATAAACAATAATCACAAATTTCACGTTGCTTTCTCTCTTCTAACATACATTCTTCTGTCCAATCTTCTACAACAGGATTGAAATACTCTATATTAAGCATTGGAATCAATTTATCTCTCCATACACTACCATTACAAGTTCCACCTAAAAATACTTTCATTATTAAAATTCCTCCTCAATTTTAGTTTGAAATGTTCTCTTTATTGGAGTTTTATTTACCCTTTAATTCTCCTTCTTGCATACTCTCTTTAAATATTACCTTGCCTTCTAAAGCACCAAAATTACTATCTTCTTGGAAAGTATATGTCTCAACCACATCCCCTACTCTCATTGGTTTTGTTAAATACCACAAAGAATCATCTTTCCAAGTTGCTTCTACTAATTTTTGATTTTTAGGCAGTTCAATATTAATTGTTCCTCCGAAATGTTTTGCTGTAAAATTACAACCTGTCAAACCTAATGTACATAATCCTAATACTCCAATTAATAAAATCTTTTTCATTATTATTTTCCTTCTTTCTTTGTTTTTATTTTTATTTGGTTTCTTTTAATACTCTTTTAGCATAGCAATATGGACATTCTTCATCGTCATAATCGTTACAATGACAGGCATCATCGACATATTGAATATATTCATCTTTTAAGCATTCTAATGCATTTCTCAATTCTCTAATTTTTTCTTCTGCGTACATTAATTATTTTCTCCTTTCTATATTCCTAGCAAACCATAATTTTCTGGTATTACAAGTTGAAATTTGTATAATTTATTACTATATAACCCAATTCAATATAAAAATCAAAACAAGTATCTCCATTTTTCTTTTTGCCACCATTATTTCTTACTCTCCATATCCTACCTGTTCCGTTCTTTGACCATGAATCTTTATAAGAAATAATAGAAAATTGTTTATTTCCTTTATCCCACCATCTTTGAAAAATAGTTTTAATTATAATCCCTTCCTTTCTTAAACCAAATAAATGTTAAAGTTCGTCTGCTAATTACTCTCTCGATTATACCAATTAGATACTTGAAAATGTTCAGCACAAGATTCACAAAAGTTTATCCTACCGCAAACTCCTACTAACACAGCATATGGATCTCTCGCATCATCTATCTCTTCACCACAGTTAAAACACATATCCACACAAACCTACCCCTTTCTAAACTAAATAAAATAGTTCTTTCATCGGAAATAGTGTTTCTACAATCCTACTGTAGCAAGGGTTACAGAGTCCGTTAATTCTCCATATTTGATAAATTGATCAATTCCTATTCCATCTACACACTCAATTTGTTCTCCATGTTCAATAACATCAAATAAAATGCCAAAATCATCAGTTCTTATATCTACTCTATTGATTCTTAGATTATAACCATCGTTATCCCAACTACCATTTATTTCTTGACTAATGGATATTGATTTATCATGAAATTCACCATTAATTTCATATTGCAATTCCATCATATTTTTATATAATTGTTGGAGTTTTAATAATTTATCTTTTAGACCATCTTCTTCATATAGTTCAAAATCTTCCGCTTTAAAATAATCTCCGTTTAAATTGTCCTCATAATTTAATACAAAAGCATTAAACCCACTTTCCCACTCTACAACATATAAAAACTCTTGATTCCTATTTCTCGCCTCTTCCCAAGCCCCAGAATCTTCTAATCCCATATCTTTAAAAACTGTTTTTTGATGTGGAACTACTCTCATACCTATTTTAACATTTTCTTTTTTCATAGTTTCTTCCTCCTTAACCCTAGCAAATTGGTCTTCTATTTGATTACTATCCATTTTCTTTTGTCAATATTATCTTCTACTTGACTTATACTATAATCAACATCATTTATACAACCATCTTCATCTTTCCAACTCACATTAGCAGTTAACCTATCTGCATTTTCAACTATTTCAAATATTGTTCCGTCTGCGTCTTCCATGATTTCTTCATTTAATATAAATTTAAATGGAAACATTCTAATCATCCTTTCATTAATTCAAATTAGACTATGCTTTGTTTATATCAATCACATTATTCTTCAAGGTTTCAAGCAATAATGGATACCATTTATCTACAAAATCAACAAATACTTTATCGCAATCTTCATCAACAATTTTCTTATCATAATAAATTTTTACGTTATCTCCATAATATCCTTCTGCTTTACCTTTTTTCATATAACTATCTTTATAATAAGAAGTTATACAAAACATTAAATATGGATCATATTTATATGCAGGTTCTCGACCAAATGTAATAACAAATTGATTGTTTTTACTTTCGACCTTAAAGTCAAAAGCATAAATATCATTAATTCTAAACAACTTCTCCAAGGCTTCATCTAACATTTTGTCAGCTATTTTATTTAACTCTGTATTGCGACTCCAACTATTATCTAATTCATAAGGGAGATTATCTGCTCCTAGTCCCATGTATGTGTTTTCTAATCCACCAATTCTATGTCTCATTTTCTTCATCCTTTCTTTTTGGGTTTAAGTTAGAGATTCATTTGATTGAATATTTCAAACATAGAAATATTATATTTCTCCATAATAGACATTAATTTAGTAGAATTATTGTTCTCTTTGTCCATACCGCCTAATTCATCATCGATATAACCATATGTCATTGACAATAAATATAATAGGTCATTTTTTGTAACTTGAATCATAAAATCATCCTCTTCCTTTCATAGTAGATAAAATCGATATTTTAATTGTCGGAACTAAATTGAGCATTAACCAGTTTTATTATTAATCACACCGTTTGGGATTCGGCTTTTATTTGTGACTGGATCAGTGATTTTTCAGTCCCTCGCTCAATTATTATTCATTTGTTAAATCTATATAAAGTTACATCATAATCTTGAAAAACATCTTCAATCATGCTATAAACAAAAGGCCACGATCCTCCAGCTAAACCACATCCGATGTTAAAAGGAATAGCAATAGACATATTATGATCTTTTGCACTTACTTTAAGTGAAAATAAAGCCTCTTCTAATGCGTCATAATCGGTATATTGTTTATCCCTTCCATACTTATATTGACCAAATAAATTTGCAATATATTTATTATCTTCTGCTTTTACTATTTGGCACTTACCTAATGCGGTAAATTTATTATTAACAAAAAACTTTCTATATTGTCCAAAAACATTTGGATACTTATCTTTAATTTGTTTTGCTATTCCACTACCCATAATTCCCATACAATTAACCTGATGTGCCAGTATATCTTCTGTGGCATTTAAAATATCTCCATCAACTATTTTAATCATTATTGTTTCCTCCGATAATTGCTAAAAATTCATCTTCACTTAAAATAGGAATGTTTGCTTTAATGGCCTTTTCAACTTTTGAAGAACCTTTTACCTTACCTACAATTAAAAAATCAAGAGACTTTGTAAATCCATTTGCAAATGTTGCTCCTAACCCCTCTAATATTGATTTTAGTTGTTCTTTTTTATATGATTCAAAAGTTCCTGTACAGTACGTAGTTTTCCCTTTGAAAAAATTATCACTCATATTATTTACCTCTTTCTTTTCTTCTTTCTTAAACTCAACATAATCCATCAGTTCACTAATTACATTATTGTGTTGAACTTTGTTAAAATAATCATGAACTGATTGAGCAGTAATATCTCCAAAGTCAATTATCTTACTAAAATCATAGTGACTCTCAACAGCTTCAAATAATTTATTAATGTCATTATCAAAATGTTGTGTTAATCTCTTTGCTCCTCCAATTCCTACATTTTTTATACCAAGGGAAAAGAGAAAATTCTCCATTTTTACTGTTTTTGACTTTTCTATTGCTTGAATCAATTTGTTGTAACTCTTTACTCCCCATCCTTCGAGTTTGACTATTTTGCTTTTATATTGTTCAAGTTTATAAATATCAGCAAATGTTTTCAAGAATCCTTCGTTAATAAACAATTCGATTCCTGTCTCTGAAAATCCATGAATGTTCATGCCAACTTTTGAACAATAGTGAACAAATTTATTAACTAATTGTGCAGGACAGTCTTCATTATCACAAAATAAAAATCTTGCTTCTTTCGGTGCTCTAATTACAAGTTCGCCTCCACATGAAGGACAAATCATATTAATTTTATATGTTCCTGAACGAGTTAAATTATCTTCAACTTGAGGTATAACTCCGTTTGCGCGATATACTGTAATTTTATCGCCTACGCCTAACTGTAATTCTTCAAAGATATCATAGTTGTGCAAACTAGCTCTTGTATTCATTGCTCCATCTAAATCAACTTCTTTATATATGGCCGTCACAGATGCTATACCAGTTCTTGTTGTATTTAACTCAACATGCTTAAATATTGTCTCAAAACTATCGTCATTCCACTTCATCGCATAAAGGTTTTTGGTATGATGTCCCGTAAAACCTTGTGCTTTACCATATGCAATATTATTAAATTCAATAATTAAACCGTCCGTAAGATAAGGTAATGCCTCTAATTTTGATTTGAAGAAATCTACTGCTGCTTCGATTTCTTTTTTAGTAAGTGGGGTATATTCAACAACTGTAAATCCTAATGATTCCAAAAACATAAATTGATTCACCTTATGCATAAACCACTCATCACATTTAACAATACCAAAAGCGATAAATAATAGATTTCTTTTTCTAGTAATATTGGCATCTAGTTGTCTAACTGATCCTGCTGCCAGATTTCTTGGGCTTAAATAAGGTTCTTCTCCATTCGCTATCAATTCTTCATTAATTTTCTCAAAGTCTTTAAAAGTAACTAATCCTTCACCACGAATTTCAAGATACCCAGTATAGTCAATTGTGAGTGGAACGTTTGAAAATGTTTTTACAGTATGTGTTACATCTTCACCTTCATCACCTCCACCTCTAGTAATTGCCTGAATGAATTTCCCTTCGTTATATTTTAAAACTAACGTCAATCCATCCAATTTCCAAGATAATACACAATCTTGATTACCCATAAATTTTATTACATCATTAATATCTTTTGATTTTTCAGCAGACAACATTGGTTCAGTATGTTGTACTTTTTTTAATGAATCTAATATCGCACCTTGAACTTTTTGTGTTGGCGATGAGGATAATATGTAGCTTGATTGCTTTTCGAGAGTTTCTAACCTTGTATATAAAACGTCAAAATCCTTATCGGAAATTAATGGGTTATCTAGAACATAATAATGGTAAGAATATTCATTAAGTTTACTTATTAGTGATTTAATTTCTTCAATACTCATATTTATTCTCCTTTTATATGTTATTTTGAATTCCTCGAATTGTTTGGGAGTATTATTTCCTCTTCCGTAAATTGAATGAAAATCCAAATGCAAACTTTCTATTAAACATACTCCAAGACCATATTTATAATGCAACTTTAAGCATGTGTCTCTTAATAAAGTCAATTCATTTTCATTATATTCATTTACTTTTATCTTTATTGGTAATTTAGTTATTTGAAACACTTCGTTTACTATCAAATTATATGAATATAAATGATGTACTATATTTGATTTTATATTGGTTATTATACATTTATTTTTACAATTTTCAATACTATCTTTAATCCAAGGATTAATTCTTTTTCTTAAGTAATTATAAATTGGAGTTAACCCTCCCTTCCAAAGAATAGATTTTTCACCTCCATTTCTCAATCTAGAACACTCTACATTATTACATCTCCAATTGTGACTAAATGCATTCCAACTTAATTTAAATAAATGTCCATTATTACATCTCCATGTTAAATTTGATTTTGCACCAAGATATTTATCAGAAATTAATTCATAATCAGGTTCTACTACAGATAAATATCTTTTAATATTATAAATTGCATGTGGATTTCTTAAAGAAAAAGCATTCCTTGTTAAATATGTTACCTTCTGTTGTAGTTGATTATAACTCATAAATATTTTATATTTGTACTCATCATTTGTCATCCATAATAATTTCTTACCTGCCACAGTATATTCTTCATCTTTAAATAATTTAATAAGGTTATACTTAGTAGCAATATTATTTACTTCTGAAATATTTTTTCTTTTATTATTCGCATCCACAATTCCTTGACATTTTGGACATCCAGATGGTTTTTTATCATTAATAAGCGAACTAATACTAGTTATCCACTCATTGTTGCATATTTTGCATTTATATAATGTTTGTAGAAGATCATCTATTTCACCGACTATCTCTATTGTGTCGTGATGAATTAATTTTAACCGTTGTTTATAATCATTATCCCTCTTCTCTTTTGCACAGTTTTTACATATAATATTCTGTCTTTGAATTAATAAATCACATCTTGTAGTCAATATTTCTTTTTCGCAGGATGGACAATTATATTCAACAATCCAATGTCCTGATTTGCTCCTATATATTTTATTTGGACAAAGTTCAAACTTCTCAAAAAGCAAATTATTATAGAAATTAATCCTTTCTATTATCTCATCTTCAGTTAATTTAGCTATTTAATTAATCCTCCTTCTATAGTATATCATTCATTATGGTTTATTGTCAAATAATTTTATTTATTTATTTATTTAGAATTTAATTATCTTCAGTATTCTCTTTTTCTTCCTCATCCATTTCTTCTTGCCAATCATCTACATAATCATCCAAGGCATCAAGAAATCCAATTTCAACATCGGTTAATTCTTCATCTTCTTTAATTCTATCATATAATTCATCTCCCAATTCAAAAACCGCATCCATAAGATTGCTGAACACTTGATATCCTTTATCTTCGTTTAAATCTTTTACATTGTCTGTCATTATTAATCAACCTCTTTCTTTATTTATTTTGTTTAAAATCACAATTTTAAAGGAATTTATGTATTTAGAAACCCTTATACAGCAAGGGTTTCAAGGTTTTGTGTTTTAAAGATTATTTCATTTTCCGCATTGAATTGGAAATCTTTAAAAATTTCTTATATTCTCTTGTCATTGCACTATCTTCTAAAACCTCACTATTAAAAACAACTTCTAACATGTTTTCCTCTGTACAATTTGGGTTTCTTTTAGATAAGTCATTGAACATAGAGTATAATAACCCATCCTCCTCACAAAAAAGTTTCATTGCAACCACATTAAATTTAACCATATAAAATCCCCCTCTTAATTACTTTATATGTACAATTATAGCGGTTGCAATGAATAAAGTCAATATATTTCTATTTAATTATTTTTAGATTACAGCAGTCCTCTTTATTTGTGTTGAAATTCTCCTTCCAATATTCAAAATGCTCGTTAACATCTTCACAAATTGTTTTCTCCTTAAATCCTGTAATGCCTTTTAATAATTCAATTTTCATTTCTAAAGGTAGGTGTCTGTACCCGCCCTGTTTTAAAGTGTAATTGGAATAATCAATATCAAACCATTTTTTCACCCATGTATTAACCCTTAGAAATTCTATTAAAATCTTATCACATTGAACATTATTTATTATATCTAGGTTTATGTATTCAGGAATGAACGGCGATAATCTTAATTGAACATCGAACCCTAACGACGCTAATTTTTCAATAGATTTTATTCTTTGTGATGGTAATGAGGCTTTTTCATATGTAGGTGATAATTCATCGTCCGTAGTAGTTACAGATACTTGAATATGTGCTAATTTTTTATCTAAAATTTCTATGTATTCATCATCCGCCACAATAGCACCTTTGGTTACAATCAAGTAATGTTTGTCAAGTTTATTTAATTCTACTATTGTATTATATGTATTTCTGATTGACTTTTCTAATGGCTGAAAACAATCTGTCATTCCACCAAGTCTTACACAAGTGCCTTCCGGTATTTTTGGGAGTTTCTTTTTAACTTTTTCTATATCCGCGACACTTGGGTTCTGATTATCCCATAAATTCCTAAAGTCTAATAATGACTTAGCATAACAATAAGAGCAATCATGTTGACAACCACAACCATATAAGTCTAATCGAGTAGGATAATTACATCTGTCTCCCTCTCCGCCACCAACTGTTTTATAAAAACTCTTAAATTCTTTATTAATCATTATAATATTCCCCCATTTTTATTTATTTTTAGTAAATATAATTTCTTAAATAATATTTACTAAGGGGGAATATACTTAATTAACTCACGACTACATAATGGATAATAGTAATAATATTTATTTATGACTTAACCTCCAATTTATTATTTTTCATAACTTTCCCCATAAGATTTAACTTTTGTCATTAAATTAGTAATTTTTACTGGTTCATAATCAATTAAACCTGTTTTGTTTTTTGAAATAAGTTCTAAATTGTTTCCTTTTAATTTCTCTAAAGCGGAATATATTAAAACTAATTCACCGTATGTAAAATTCATATTATTATTTTCCTTTCTATATTCAATTCCGATAAAACTTCTCTTTCCTTGGAACTCAATGATCAATCGTGATTTTACCTAATTTAGTACAATGTTCGCATCTACAAATTTTCCATCTATAATAGTCCTCTGCTCCCATAAGACAATAGTATGGATATTCTTTTAAATCTAATTTCATATTCATATCATTTCTTTGATGACCATTTTTCAAATTAGAAGTTTCTTTACGACTAACAAAATCTCTAAAACTATGCCTTACCTCAGAATCAGTTTGAAATTGATTATATGTGTAATGATTAAACCAACCTAAACACCAAGATTCATCTTCATAAAATTCATATCCAACATTCTTAAATATAACTACATTATGTTTTGCTAATATTCCAAGTTTAAATTGTTGAAGTTCTTCCTCTAATTTATTTGCAGATGGATTTTCTTTATACATAATTGAATATCCCGTACAATTATTTTCAAAATCATCTTGATCCCAAGTTGCATAAAATTTATATATTGGGAATTTCTTTTCTAGCATTAATTTGACATCTCCTTTTTACTCAATATCTTCCATACTCCATGTCTTCATCAGAAATACATTGCTCATATTTACTTCCTTTCTTTTACCATGCTCTATACAGATACATTTCCCTTATTGCGTAAACTTCTCCGTTGCAATATAATTTAACGTTATATTCATTACCATTTTTACCAATAATTTTACCTTTTGCATATTGACCAGTAGGTTTACCTTTTAAATAAAATTCGAAGTCAGAATCATGGATTGTTACATCCTCTCCAGTAAAAAACATAATAATTTTCCTTTCCTTTAAATACATTTTTTATAGTAACTGCAATCTCTTAACATATTTTCTTGCATCACTTTTTAACATAGGTGGAAGACCTACTACTGTAAGACTTCCCTGCGGAATTTCAGTTAGCCCATTGTCTCTAATATAATAAAATCTTTGTTCTACTAATTTTTCTAAATCTTTTTGTTTGCCTCTTAATATTATTTTCTTTTGATCTTTTGTGTACCAAGCATTAAAATCATCATCAAATTCAGTAAATTCTACTGCAATAATTGTAGCAACATGAGCTACTTGTGCTGTTATCTTGCCAGGACTCATGTTTAATTCAGAGTTTACAATAAAATATTCTATTAACTCATCATCCATTTTAATTCCCTCCTAGTCCCTAATTTTAAACAAATACTCAATACCATTCCTAATATTCATTCCATTTTCTAAAGAATATTGAATAATCATATCTTCATTTTCTCGCATAAACTCAAATACTTCTGGTTCATCTTCATACCACCACTCTGCATCTTGCCAATTATAAGAATCTAATTTTATCATTTTCATTCTCTTTACTTCTCAATTATAATTTCTTCTTTATCTATTGTATTCATAATAATAATTGGATAATTAACATATAAATCACTTTCACAAGCAGACCTAACCACTTGTATTAACTTATCCTTAATACTCATTTCTTTATTATCTTTCAATCCATTCCATGCTCCTATACCCAAATTACGCCCAGAACCACTAATTAAAATATCATCAATTTCCATAACTTCTCCATTATGACCAATTTGATAAGCACTATCTTTATAAGCAAATGTTACACTAGAATCTATATACCATTGATTATTCTTTATTTCCATTCTGCCAAATTTATTTAACTCACTAAAAATCTTTGGAACAACTTTTCTAACTACATATTTAAAATTTACTTCATTCTTTAATTTGGGCAATTCTTCAATCCAATCCTCTGATGTAGATAATATGTCCATGTCTCTACAAACACCTACTAACCCCATAACTAAATTATCTTCATCTCCTACTCTCCATATTTTTCTTTGTGATTTAAGTGTAGACTTTGTATAACCGTATGTAACTTGACTATCACAACCTAACCAAATTTTATCTCCATCTTTAATTGCTACAACTACGCTCATACTTATACTTCCTTTTCGCCAT
>Ga0209318_1000979_pt1 | contig 21478 bp, 19 predicted proteins | sample RifGroE1_FD_183999 | JGI IMG/M metagenome (GOLD analysis project Ga0209318, IMG submission 183999) | Groundwater microbial communities from Rifle, Colorado, USA - Groundwater E1 (SPAdes) (version 2) | ecosystem: Environmental > Aquatic > Deep subsurface > Groundwater | place: Rifle, Colorado...
CCTGCAAGTTCCTGCTCAAGCTGTCCACTTGCGCCACGGTAATAGTATATGATTCCTGCGCAAATAGCGGCGACGAGCACAAGAGCAACGATAACGCCAAGCAAACCAGGGTTAGTTTTTTCATTCACTTGCGGCCTCTGTTTCGACGATTGCCGCCGCCGCGCCGTTGTATGAGCGCACGTTGAGCCATTTATCAACAACGCGCATGGTTGAGCTTGAAGTCGCTGAAAGAATGGCAAACAGCTCATAATTAAACTTTTCCGGGTTGTTAACGGCTGTCCATACCGAAATAAACACAAACAGCGAATATCCGACAAATGCCAGTAGTTTTGTGCTGCTCAAAATGCCATCGTTGCCCAAAAACATACCAAAAATTGATTTAAAAAACGCTCGCATATAATCTCCTATAAATAGTAATCGTGCCAGCAATGACCGCATTTAAAACGGCCTTCGCCCATATCCCAAAGCAGCGGTTCGCCGCAAGTTTCGTTGCCGCAATGCCATTCTTTGCCTCGCTTAAATGCTATTGGTGCCTTTCTTCGCTCGTTAAAAATGATTGGTGTTACCGGTTCTTCATCGTAAATCTGTGTAATCTTCTCTGCTCTTCGTTCATCTTTCTTTTTTCGGCTCACGGACAAGCCACCTTTCGCCCTGATTTTTTTAAAGTCTATCACATTGCGGCAACTATTTCAAGCGTAAAGCCCTCTGGCGCAAAATATAACAGCTTTTCAAGCGTAACTTTGCTGGCGGTTATATCCATTTCGCCATCTTTGTTTATGTCTGCAAATGTTTTGCCTACGAGTATGCAGCCTGTCGAGTCTTTGCGGTAGTTTCCAACATGCAGCAAGATGGATGAGCGCCCGTCAACATCTTGAACGTGGAAATGATAATTGTATTTCGCAGAGATTCGCGGCAAAACCTTGTAAGTGCCTGCCGGTATGCAGCTTATGCGCTTTTCATTGTTTTCCCATGCCGGTTCCAGCGTTACAAACTCGAAAACTTTTGCAGTGCAATCGTAAAGCGTTGCCCTGCCGAGCGTTTGTTTACCGTCGTCCGAGATACGTTTGATTACCAGTTTTTTCATGTTAATTCCCTCCAAGTCATTGAGGCTTCTGCATCAACGCCAGTGCTGCCGTTAATAGGTCTGAGACACAATACCATCGTGTCGGGTGTGCCGTCTATTTTTGAGCCTAGCAAAATTGCATTATTAAGCGCCGATGCAGAACTACCCGCCGCGCCCGCTTGCTGGCCGCCTGATTCCGTAAACCCGCCCGTAATATCGTAGCCGCCGGTTATCGTGTTCGCAAGCGCCCCTTGTGCTATCTGCACCGCCGAAAACGGCTGGTCTACGTATGCAAATGTTCCCGCAACCGTTGGATTGATTTTTAATACCCATTCGCATTGATTGGTTGGTGTTTGTATCTGAATTGCGAGGTTAACCATTTTTATTGCAGCATCAAGATAGCCGCCTTTTAATCTTATGCCAAGTAGTGCGTAAAGCGTGTTTTCAACGTTTGCGTCAATGTGCGTTCCTTCGGTAGATTTATAGTGTAAAGCGCCAGTATCCTCTCTGCCGCCTTCGGACATTACGCTTGAACAAATATGATCTAAGTATCCCGCCGCCGTGCCATCTGTCTGAATATCGTATCTAACGGGCAAGTTAGGCGTTGACATGTATGCAGACTGAAACGCCGGGTCGTTTGCGTGATTAAAATAGTGCGTATAAACAATCATGCCATTAAGCATAAATCCACATCTAACGCGGCCAATAGAAAGCCATTCAAAGTCTATAACGCCGATATGACCAGCATTATTATTTAGCGTTAAGCCGCTAGGGTTGCTCTCGTCGCCGCTACCGTCGAGAGTATCAACATTCCAGTTAGCCTGAGCTACATGTTCAGTCACAACGCCGTTCTTGGCAATATTCCACGAAAGCGCCTCGTTTGTTTCGTAAAATATGCCGTTGTTTGGTGTTAGAAAGTTTACACCGATACCATCAAACAGGCCGCAACGCTTGATTAATCCGGCTTCTTGCTCGTTGTAAAAAGTAAAATAAGCTAATTGCCCTTTGCCCGGCGCATAATTAAATCGCATTTTTGTTTGCCTGATTGCAAAGTCGCCTGCCGTAGCCGTTACTGCAAGTCGCGTTAATGCGTTGGTCGCGCTGTGTGTGCTTGTTGCGTTACCACCTAGTAATTCATCCCAAAACAACTCTTGCTTATCGTGTAATTGTTTGCTATCAAAAAGCGTGATCGGATTACTGACCCTGAGTCGCGAAAAAGCGTCTATTGCAGGAGTGTCGCCGTATTCGTTAATAGATACTTTAAAGTTGCCGTTGCGAGTGGCCTTGAAATTAACAAATAAATCATCAGGATTTTGCCCGGTTAAAACAGCCTTTACAAGCTCTGCATCGTCATCAGCCACAATCATATCTTGTATTCGGTGACTGCTTGGCTTGCCGCGTGTTTTGCGCAAAAGCGTTTCAATATTAAACGCTGTTTGTGGCGTTGCGCCGTTGGTGTAGCTCACCCTGAAATACCGGCGTTGAGGCTGAAAAGAAAATGTTTTTTCTATGCCCGCTTTAATCGTGAATCTATCGCCGCAATTCGGCGCAAACGTGGTGCCGTTGTTGCTATAGTCAACGCATAAGCCGTCAACCGCGCTATCAACGTCTGAGTAAACGGCAACGCTAATTTCGGCATAATCAAGCGATTCTTTAACCGTGCCGATAAATGCTTCGCCAGCATCTAGCAGCGTTGTTGAAGTGTTGCCGGCATCAACCTCTGAGCGCATTACCGTATGAAGTTGGCCTAACTCGTTTATTTTGGCTTGATTCCCGCTTGTCGGGTCAGTCAGCGATGTAGTGCCTGCGCCGTTATTCAAATCTTGATACTTTGCAACTTGGCTTGTGCCTGCAAGCGTTCTCAGAAAGGTTATTTCATCTTCGCCGGGGTGAGTGATAAACCTGCCGCCCGGCCTGATTCTAACGCCCTCATCGGTTGATTCCGGTATGCCCTGCTTCTGTCGTTGCAGATAAATATCGACATTGCCATTGTTTATATAATCCGAGTAACCAGATGCAAGCCGCGTCCACATTGTTGTAACATCGAACAAATGAACGGTCTGCGTGTTTTTTATGCTTGTCATGGGCTGCTCCTGTTTACTGCTGATTTATTATAACACGAAGTGCCATAATATCAAAAAAGACGGCCAAGAGGCCGCCGGAATGGGGGAACCAGAAACTATTTGCTGAAAAACATTTTAATTTTCTCCCACCAAACACGCAAAATATTACACTTGTAAACTTGAAAGGCGCAGTTTGGGAAACCTTTGCGGTAATAATCCGTTAACAATTCGGGCGTAACCCGCTTAAACTCCTGCGAGTTGCCCCACGCCAGCAGGTGCAGACCGTTTTCAATTCCGTGCCAAGTTATCCAATGCTGCGCCAGTAGCGGGTTTTCGGGATTGTGCAATAAAACAATGGTTTTGCCCGGCTCGCAGTCGCCCGCAAGCAACATGGTTAGTGTAATGTTCTTTTTCCAAAAGCCAAGCACAATCAGCGCCCGGTATAGATTCCAAGGATTAGACATTATCGGGCTTTCAAGCATACTCGGCAAATCGTAATGCAGTAGCGCTCTTGATGCCTCTTCATACGTTACACCGGTTGAGTTTGCAATAACCGGATTGTGGCAATCGTTTAACTGGCGCATTTCAACCAACTCTTCATTCTTCTGCGCCTCGGTAGCAGGCTCAGGCCAACCCATAAAGCGTTTAAACAGCGACCAAAGGTTACCTAACACGTTTTAACTCCTTAATCATTTCATTTGCAGCCGGCGCAAGGTGCTTATCAAGCGTTTGCGCGATTTCTTCATCAGTAATATTTACTTCGATTTTGGCTTTCTTTTCCGGCAATTTCAGCGCGGCTCTGAGTTCGGCTATTTCGGCCTTTTGCGCGTCTACGATTTCGGCAAGCTCTTGAATGGCGCGGAGGGCTACGCCGATGCCGTCTGACAGATTGATACCATCTTCCTTGCCGCCAAACACGCCGAAAAGCTGATTAAAGTCTTTTGCCATTGGGCCGATGTGCCGATGTGCGTTGTAATCTTCAACGTCCGATTCAGCCAAGTCTGAGCGCAACGGTAAAACGTTTTTACTACGTAGCGCCTCTTCAACTGATCTTTCGTGATTTATGCGTTTGATTTTATCATCGTCATATTGCCACTCTGTAACCGAAAGCATCTTTAATTTGTCAAGCGTGTTGGTTGCTATAATCTCGCTTTTCATGCGCTCGTCAGAGGTATCAACCGTGTCGCCTTGAATAATGCCGTTGGTTACGATGGCGTATCTGGCTGTTGACGCCATTGTAATGTGAATGTTCGCATTTGCTTCAAAAGCACCGCCGTGAGCGCCGATTAACATATATCCGTAAGAAACGCCTGACACTTTTCGGTCTATTATAAATCCCGTAGTGCTGTCGCTTTCGCCGCGCAACACTGTTTGATTGTAGTTGTCGGCGTTGACGTAGTAAAAAGCGTAAAGGTCGTCATCGGTTATAGCCCATGTGCCGATAACGCCGTTGGTGAATGAAACTGCGCCCAAAGTATCAACCCTGAAATCAGGGTCAGCAGAACCGCCGATAGTCATTGTGCCAGCGTCCAAGTCTAACAAACTCCCCGCCGTGGTGCTGTAATTCGTGCTTTTAATCTGCCCGGTCTTGATGTTGTCTGCAATAATTTCGCCGCCGCCGACTTCTGATACTGTCAGGTCTTTAAAAAAAGTGCTTATTGAAGCAGCGCCATTAATCCAGTTAAAAATTTTAATCGCGCACCAAAACGGTGAAGAATCAGACGCTTTTAGATATGGCGATGTAGGCACGCCACCGCTAGTTTTTTTATAATTCGGGCATTCTGTAACGCTTCGATTTGCGCCGATAATGAAATATGCGAACTCCATGTATGAAGTCGGCGCTTCGGCTGTGGTTGAAAAATAAACAGTGCCCGAAGACGCTAGCGCGGCGCGACTGGCGTTATAAGGCGTAAAAGCAATTCCTGCCGCTTTTTCTGCCGTTAGCTCTGTGCCGTCCGTTTTTACGGATGTGCCATAAGCACCGATATATAAGCTTCCGGTTGCTGTGGATTTTTTTGCTTTACCGGCAACCCTGTAAATTTTGTTTGGGTCTAACAAAAACGATTGTGAATAAGCAACACCGTTTGCTGTGTTAGTGATTTCTATTGCTTTTTCAGTCGCATCGTAAGATAAAATCGTGGGAGTGCCGGTGCCATCCTCAAGAGTTTTACCCCATCCGTTCAGCGTGGCGGTTTGCGATACGGGATTAACAAGACTTGCGGCTAATACGCTGAGCTTTGCGGTTTGAATTGCGCCCGCTTTAATTTGCAAAGCATCAATAGTGCCCGATGTGATTTTATCTGCGTGCAGACTACCTGTTTCTATGCGCGCCGCGCCTACATAGCCGCTCGTAAGCACTCCCGCGCTGATTCCGCTTGCAATTATTTTATCCGTAGTAATTGCACCGTCTTGAATGAGGGTTGCGGGAAGCGTTTCTTCAATTCTTACGTCTTGAGCATCCACAAGAGTCGCGGCAACGCCAGCAGAGTTTAAATCTATACCAAAGGCAACGCGGTTATCTGTTGCGCCGGGGGTGTAAATTGCATATATCTCAGTCCATACGCCCGTTCCGGGTATAGTGGCACTGCCGTATGTTGACACGGCCACGGTCGAACCGTCTGCAGCGTAACGGCTTATTCTTAATCTGGCGTTTATTGCTGCATCGCTAGATCTTACCCACGCTCTTACTCGATAGGTTTTTGCAATATCAACGGGCAAAATTTTTGTTGACACTACAATTAGTCGTGCGTTAGTAGCCCTTACGATAGAGGCGCCGACCTTGCCGGTGGTTGTCGTGGTGTAACTCGGCGAGCCAGATACAGTTGCCCATGCCGTAGAATCTTCAAAGTTCGGATCGGTGTTCAACGCCGCGCCAGGTGCCGCAATCAGAAGATTCGAGGCCGTGATTGTGCCTGCTGCGATTTTGCCGCCGGTGATTGTGTTTGCAAGTATCTTGTCGGCTGTCACTGCGTTTGCAGCAAGCTGAGAAGCCGTGACGCTCAGAGCAGTAATTTTCCCTCCGCTGATTGTAGTTGCGCCCGCATTTACGTCGCCAGCCGCGCTACCGATTACGAGAGCGCCGCCAGTGATTTTGTTAGCCGTGATTGAGTCGGTTAAAATCTTAACTGCCGTTATTGCATTTGCTGCTATCTGGTCGCCCGTAATGCTGAGCGCCGTGATTTTGCCGCCAGCGATTGTAGTTACGCCGCTATTTACGTCGCCAGCGGCACCGCCCACGACTATCGCGCCGCCGGTGATTTTATCAGCTGCAAGCGAACCCGCTGCAATGCGTGCAGCCGCCAGCGTTCCAGCATTTATTTTGTCTGCCGATAAATCGTCAATGTTCGCATTTTTGATTACACCGTTACCAATCTGCGCCGTGCCGGTAATCAACTCGCCGGTGGTCAGCAGGTCAGCAGTAATGTTGCCAAAAATAACATCATCGGGAAACATATACAAAGATTTAATTTCGGACAAAGCCAATGCGCGGGGATATATTTTGGGCGCGGCAAGTTGCCCTTTAAAATAAGGCGCTGCGCCGTCTGAATACCACGTGCCGCCGATAGACAAATTGCCATTTGTTTTTGGCACAATGCCGCCGGCGGAGCCGGTTGATATTAACGCGCCGTTTTTGTAAATCGTTGCAGTGCCCGCAACAGAATCATAAACGCCTACAAAATGCTCCCATGTGTCTTGCGCGGCATCTGCAATGCGACTAAAACTAGTAGAACCATCTGAAATTACAAAATAAACTTTATCAGCCAATCTTCTTACAAATCCATAATCCATCCCGAGTAAGGAATTGGCGCTTTTCTTTTGAAACAAGCCGCCGCCATCTGTAGTTGTATCAAGATTGTAAACCCAAATTGAAATTGTAAAGGATGTTGTTAGCTGCAAAGATGCAGGATTGCCAATATTTATAATACCATCTACGCCGTCAAAGGCAAAAACCGGGCCTTTTTCTGCAACGCTAGATATTGCAGCGCCGCCTGTGGCAACACCATGTAAACTGTTTCCGCTGACATCTCTAACCCCGCCTGCAATCGCAATACTAGCGGTGGTGCAGTTTTTCGCCGACCACGAAGCAACCGCGCCGAGAGGGGCTTTAAGCGCAGCATTGTTAATCTGCGCCGTATTGACCGCCGCTGCCGCTATTTTGGCCTCAGTGACCGCGTTGCTTGCAAGCTGTAATTCAGCTACCGCGCCCGCCGCAACTGCGCCAGTGGTGCCGTCGATACCAGAAACAGCGAGCTTGGCAGCAGTTACCGCATCGTTTGCAAGCTGTAATTCTTGGATTGCCGCCGCGCCTATTTTTGTATTAGTAACTGCCGCGAGTCCTATTTTGGCCTCGGTGACCGCCGCGCTTGCGATTGCTGCCGCGTCTACAACGCCTGCTGCAAACAGATTTGAATTGCTTAATGCTCCAATAACCATGTCGGAGCCAGAGATTTGCAGCGGTGCAATACCAGTTGACCACGATGAATAAGCCGATTCATTCAAGTTTTTGTTAATTGCTCTTGCACGATACTGCCAAAGCGGGCTATAGCCAACGGTTGCAACGTAATTATCAACGTATTTGCGAGCGCCAAGAATACCGACGATTGTTACTGCGTCGCCGTCTGCTTGCGTAGTCTGCTTGCGCTGCAATTCGTAGTGTGCAAAGCGGTTGGTAACGGCGCCTGCGATTGCAACCTCAATGCCGCCAACAACGGCAATGCTTGTAACGGTTGGAGCTGCCTCTACAACTACTGTTGCCAATACGCTTGTGGCGTTTGCAGATTCGTTTGGCGGTGTTTGTGTGTCAAACGCCTTAATCCAGAACGTGTAGGCCGCCGCTGTTGCATCTTCCCATTTGAAAGTAGTGCCCTTTGCCCTGCCTACAAACGTGCCTGCCGCCCACGATGCACCGTAGCGGATTTCGTAGTAATTTATATCAATGTCAGAAACGGGTGACCAGTTCATAAGCACGCCGTATTTTTCAATTACAGCGGTAAAATCTTCAACATCTTCTGGCGCTTTGTTTTTACCTACAATAACCTTGCTTGCGTAAGTTGTCCACGCGCTTTTAAACAAGCCGGTTGTGTCTTGCGCCCTTACTCTGAAATTATACGTGCCGGGAACGATGTTAATAATATCAACGCCGGTGAAATTGGTGATATTCGGCTCTGTTGCCCGCCAATCTTCGCCGTCAAGCTGATATTGAATCTCAAACAAATCAGCACGCGGGTCATTCGGGCGCGTCCAAGAAAGGTTAACGCAAGCAATAATTGCAGAGCCGGTCTGCTTTAAAAACTCAGAGTGTAAAACGCCCGTAGGTGCAGGCATTTCGCCGGTTGGCATTGCTGAAAAGTTGGCTTCTTCAAAGTTTAAGCCGGTTTCAATGCTGTCGTATTTTGTCGGACTGTAAAGCATTGCAGAAACTTGGTAAATATGCGGCTCTGGTTCAGTTACGCTGAATACGCGCCATAAACGCGGTTCAACGGTTTCTTTTTTAAGTAGCCAAGTTGCACCGGCAAGCGGGATTGTGGTTAGCGATGCGCTTGCAACTATGATTGTGTCATCAGTTACAGTGCTGACAACTGAAACATCGAGAGCCAGCGCCGAGCCGTCTGCAAGCGTTAATTGCAATTCTGAATCATCGCCGCCGATTAGCGTCACATCGCGGTCAAGCGTGATTGTGTGCGTTTCCGGGGAAACATTATCGACTACCGACACAATGCGCCCGAAATTCTGTTCGGCGCTGTAATTCGGGTCTGCGATAGCCACAACGTCGCCGGGGCGAACGGCTTTACCCTGCGTCATAAAATGGTCAAATGATGCTTTATAGGTCACGGTGTCGGGCGCGTCGTTATCGCTTGTTATCTGCCACTTAGCCCATCTGCGAGCTAATCCGCGTGACGTGCAGCCGATAGCGTTAATATCAATCGGGCGATAGCCATATTTTCTTATGGCTTCTGTATCTTCGTAAATTTCAACATTGAGTTTATAACCGTCATCGGGATTATTCCACGATACGCGGGCTACTGAATGACGTGATTTTCTGCTTGCGCCCTGATATGTAAATTCACCGTCAATAACGTTTGCCGGGCCTACGTTAATCAGCGTGTCAGTCGGCATGTCAGCGGTTGCCGTGATTGCGCCATTCGACCAGTAAATCATACCTCTGAAAGCCGAGGCAATCGCGGTTAACAGCTCGTATGCTTCCTGCTGAGAGTTGATAACCGTTGAGCATGTGTAACGCGGCTCTTGCTCGCCGTTTGGAGCATCGACAAGCTCGTCGCAATACTGAGCAATCGTATATAAGCCCCATTTATCTACTTGGGCGGCGGGTATACCAAGGCCCCATCGTTTGTTAATCAGTAAATTATAGAAAATAAAAGCGGGGTTATCTGTCCACTCAGTTTGAAATGTGCCATCCCAAACGCCGTCATACGTGCGGCTGAATGGGTCATAGTTGCTTGGTATTTCAATCATCAAGCCCATGTAATCGTAAGCACGCGCCGGAATGTTGCCGCCAAACGACTCTGCATCGAAAGCAATCTGCATACCCGCGATATTAGGCCATGAAAAGCGGTTGTTAATAATTTCGGTATAAGAAAGCCAATAGAGATCGTCTTGATACTGCGAGGCGGTATTGTCATCGGAAACGCGAACAACCTTTACATCCCACGGTGCGCCGCCATCTGGCAGAGAAATAAGATAGCTTGCGTCATAAGGCGATACAGTTTTACCTTCAATCTCAATAACATTCTCAATAAACTGCCTTGCGCTTGTTGCTGCAACGCCTTTCGGCGTAGTTACAACCTGAGTTTGATAGATTCCCGGCGGTAATCCAGTTATTGATTTTGTAAAGGTTTGTTCAGTAGACCATTGATTATAATAACCGCGATTGTCTGACGATGAAGATGTTGCGGGGATAACAACCGCTGCGTAAGTAAGCCAGTCGCCCCACGTTTCGCCTGTTTTTTTGCGATATTGCCATGTGCAAGTTACGGCAACAGGCGACGAGCCGCCAGCGTGTGTTGCAGTTGCTTCAATGCCGGTTGCGCCGTCATCTGTTTCAGAATCATGCGCGGCAAGTGCTTCCCATTGCGAGCCAGAAGATGCAGCCGCAAACGTGCCGCCATCTGGCTTTACAAATATATTAAAGCGTATTTTTCCGCCGGTTATATCGCCGGTTGTTAAATTGGTGGTTGAAAGCGCTGGCACGCGAACGGTAACACGCACGGCATCAAGGCTTGCATCAGTAATTGTGCGAGTTGCCGAGCCGTCGCCGCTACCTTCGCCTTCGGGGTTATCTTTTGTGATTTTTACGCCGACACTTACAGTATTCTCAGATGCGGGAAAGCTGCCGGGGTAAATCGGCATGGTTGAGCCATAACCGGCTATTGGTAATTCTTTAATATCGCGTGAAGGGCTGAAATTCGGGAAGTTATATGAGCCGTCACGATTCTGCACAACGGTGTCATCAAGATAAATGCTCTGAGCGCCGTTAACAAGCCCTTTTACCGGGCCTTCTGATATTACATCAACAATCTTATACCGCGCTCTTGAACGCAGCGTATTCTTGGCTTCTACTGGCATTTTAACGGCTCCTTAAATGTTTACGGTGTCCATACCCTGAGCGACAACCTGAGAACCAACGCGAATACGGCCAAACACAAGCGGAATGCAGTTGCCCTGCTCTGTTGTGTTAACCGCGCCAGTAAAAACGTGTGAAGCTCTGCGCTCTGCTGGCTCCATGCTTGACATTGCAAATTGTGGCGTTTTTGCGTTCATTTTGGCAAGACCGCCGAGCGCAAGAATACCGCCCATGATTGCAAGTTTTGTTGTAGTTAAGCCGAGGGTTGCCGCTAATCCAGCGCCGACGCCGGTAAAGGCAAGCCCGATTAAGAATATGCCAGTTATCAACTGACCAAGCCCCTTTTTGCCGCCAGAGCCAGCCACAACGGGAATAAAGTGCAGCTCATCGCCCGCAAGTTTAATGCCGATTGTTTGCTCATCAAGAATCCAGCCGGAATGCAGAGCGCCCTTAATAACGCTGTATGTGTGCTTTTGAAATTCTTCTTTAAATTCTTTTATGATGCAACACAACGCGCGAACGGCTTCTAATGGCGTTTCTACGTCTAATGTAAAAACGTCGCCAAACTTCTGCTTTAAAACGCCATGTAAATAAATCTGTTTCGTTGCCATTGGTTGCCCCTGCTAATCAATCTTTGGCGGCATCGGCGGCGCGCCATTTTCTTTAAATTCTTTATGTCGCAAGCAAATGTTAAGATGTCTGAACCAGCGAGAAAGCGGGTCGCGGCGTGAAAGAGAATTAACCATGTGGTGAATTATTTCTTTGTCATTAAGCACAACCGCGCCATGATTAACAATTCCACGGCCAAGAATTGAACCAAGAATCACATCGCCAGGCATTAAGTGTTCATGAGTAATCAGCTCAAAACCCGCATAAGAAAAGCCCTTCATGTATTTATCTTCGCCACGCTCCCAGAACGCCTCGTCACGCGGGAACTCTGGCAAATTAATACCATACCAAAGCATATAAGCATCGCGAATAATGCTATAGCAATCCATTGCCCCTGATCGGTATTCACGAGCCAGTAAGGGCGGTATAACGTCGCTACCCCAGAAGAAACAATCTGACACCTCACCCTTGCTATCTAACGCGGCCACGCCCCACGGCAAGGCGGTGGTTATCTGCACGCGCATATCTTCTGCTGATGGTGCCTTTCGGTCATTCGGGTGACTGTGGAAGATTGCAATTACATCGCCTTCATTTGCTGCGATTTGTTTGTATTCCAGCATTGTAAAATCATCACAAGGTTTTTCGGCAACATTTTTACATGCAATATACCCGCAAGAGCGCGTGAACACGCCGCAAGCCTCTTTTGGAAATTCGGCTTTTGCGTGATTAAATGCTTTGATTAAATCCGATTGCTTTAAATCTTTTGGCTGGCGCTCGTAAGAGGACATTTATAGAACCTTTCTGTTAACGTCTGAAAGCTGTAATTCCCGGAAAAGCAAGAAAAGGTAAAATTGCAGTATCGCCAAAGCGCCTTTTGCACTCGCTTAAACGCTTGCCGCATTTATCCAAATCTATTGTAACACTTTCGCCGTCTACATCAAAATATGTAGCAGATGCGTAAGGACAACCGCCATCAATTAAAGCAACATAATCAAAGCCCACCGGACTTAAATCAGGGTTGTAGCGCCGGTATTCGAGCTGGCAAATATCTTTAAGAAAAATTCTTTTCGGCAATAAAGCGCCCTCTTGATCTAGCGTTGATGCAAGGTTCCATTCGACAACATTTTTATTGAAAGCTGTTTTCTGCTCGAAATAATATATTTCATCAGGGTAACGCTGGTCTGGGTCTGCGTCCGGCTGCCCGTCGAGAAAGCGTGAAAATGTTTTAATGCGTGTGATTTTACCGCCAATTAAATCGCCGTAAGCCAGCATTGCAGCTTTAACGCCATCTGTCGGAAATATGCGAATTGTCGGCGTTGGAATCGCGCCTCTGCCGTTCCATTCAAAGCCTTCGACTTCCATTTGCATCGGCGTGTAAATATCGCCATCAAATGTAATGGCATTAGCTTCAAACGCGGTATTAGCCCATCTCGTAACGCCGCCGCCGAGCGCGGTTAAATCGACAACATACAATTCAACCAATTTGCCCGGTGAAAATTCTTGCGATACAGATTCTATGGTGTTTGTCATAAATCATAAACCCTTTTAAACGTGGCAGATAAGCCTTTTAACGCGCCTTCTTCCCATATTTCACTATACTGCTCGCACGTGAATTTTGTTGCAGCGACAGCGTTTGGAATCGTGTATAAAAAGGCTTCGTGGCCGCCTCTTGCATCAAGAAACGCTTTCATTGTGGCAACATCTGTTACTGATTCCAGTGTCCATGCAAAACTGTAATCAGATTCAAGCGGGTTAATGCCGTCTGCCGCCCGTTGTGAATAAGCATCGCCAAACTGAGCTTTTAAGATTCTGAATTTATGAGAACCGCTTGCGCTCACATCTGGAGCGCTTGGTGGGGTGAATGTTTGGATTGTCATGTTAATACGCCTCCGGGCCTGCGTTCACGCAAGATAACAGTCATTACAGTATCGTCGATTGCCTTTTTAACAGCAGCGCCGACGCGGTTTGCAGAGTCTTGGTTTTGTTCTTCTGAGCCGCCCTGAACGGTTATGTTAATCACTGGCGCAATTACCATTGAATTACCCGCGCCAACGGCCTTAACGCCTAAGTCGCCGCTGCTTGTGCGTGTTAATGGCATGATCGCTTCAGGGCCTGCTTCGCCCATCAAGCCGGTTCTGCCGCCTGACATCGGGAAGAGAGAGGGAGAGCTGACAACGCCGCCGCTTGCAAATGCCGTAACGCCGCCCGCGCTGAATGCTGCGCCTTTTGCGAATCCAATACTTGAGAACATGCCGCCAAGCAAACTATCAAGCGCCTTATTAACAAGCATATTCTGAACGCGGTTGGCAAGATTGCCAAGAGCATCTGCAAGGTTTTTGCTGTTCATAATGGCATCTTTAAAAGCGTAGGTCATGCTATCAATCCATTCTTTGTTTTCTTTTGCAAGCTCCTGTTTTTTCTTCAAAACCTCATCATCAGCCCTTTTCAACTGATGATTTGCAATTATTTGTTCTTTAATGGCGTCGGTCTGGTCTTTGGTTTGTGAACCATCAAGTTTTTTAAGCGTCGATTGAATTTCCATTGCAAGGTTGATTTTATCAAGGTCTGCGCCATACATTTTTATTGCATCGCCGCGTGCTTTTTCGGTTTCGTTGGTTGCCAAGAGCACATCAAGCAGCTTTTGATTAGCATCGCTATATTTGTTAATATCATCTGCAACGCTTGTCACGGTATCTTTTGTGCCAAAAAAAGCCTTGCTGTTATCTTCAAAAGCAGCAGATGTGCTGGTTGAGCCGTCCATAGCGCCAAAGAAATTTTTAGAAGCCTCTGCGCCTTTGCCGAAAGAGCCGGTTGATGTGCCACCGACTACTTTACCGGGAACGGTAGACGCTGCTGGTTTTGCTGTAACGGATGTGCCAACAGGATAAAACATGCCTTTGATAAGTTCGTTGTTAAAATCTTTTGCCGCTTGTAATTTCTCTCTCGCTTCTTTGCTGCTCATGGTTTCCCAATGATATTGCGTGCTTTTCAAGTCGGCAATTTGTTTTTCAATAGCGGTGCGTTTCTGCAACTCAGCATTTGCTCGTGAAAAGAGCGCTGTATCTGCTTCTCCTGCAATCTGAGACGCGGTGCCGTAATCTGAAAAACCAGCAGGAGCACCAGCGGGAAAGCGCTTGTTTTGCATTCCCGATCTGCGTTCGGCCTCTTGTGCTATTTTGTTCATTTCGTTGCGCAATTCTGAGGTTGTTTTCATGGTTGCAAGCTGCAATTCAAGCATAGCAACCTTACCCGCTCTTGCCGCGTTGCCGTATGCGCCCGGCAAATCAAGCAAAGCCTCTTCCTGTTTGCGCGTTTCAGCTTCCGCTCTCGATGTTTCAAGTGCGATATTACCAAGATACGCGATAAAGCCAGCAGATACAGCCGCAACCAGAACCATTGCGCCGTGCATCAAAGTAATTGCAGTTGCCGCCGCATAAGCAGCTGTTGCCGCGCCGTAAAGCCAAGTTGCCAATTTCATAGCAATAAGCGCCGATACTGCGTAAGTCGTTACACCGATCAAATCCTTAAGCAGCGCCAACTCATCTTTGTTTTTGATTATCGCGTTTAACGTGCCGTTAAGCGACTCAATCCAGTCAGTAGCCGTCTGCAAATAGCCGCGCAAAGCACCTTCAAGACCGGCGCTGCCAACGGATAACGCGGTTTCTGATAGTTCGCCGGTGAGCTTTTCAAAATCGCCCCAAAGATTATCGAGTTTTATTGTTGAGATTCTATCAAGTGAACCGCCTGCGTTATCAACAACTACGGCCATTTTTTCAAACAATTCTGGGCTACCGGAAAGAGCGCTGAAAGCACGAAATCCTTCTGCGCCAAAAATGATTGCCGATTGCGTTGCATCTATGTTTGCGTCTGAAAAGCGCTTGATTACATCTTCAAGTTTGTTAAACGCGGGGTTAACTGATTGCAAATCAAGCCCTAAGTCGGCTATCGCTTTTTTTGCTTCACGCGAAGGCTTTAAAAGCGCAAACAACATGCTTGCAAAGTTTCTACCAGACTGACCACCCTCAAGCCCGTTTTGAGCCATTACAGCCATTGCAGCGGCAGTTGTTTCAAGAGATATTCCAAGCATTTTTGCAGGCGGGCCTGCGTATCTCATGGCCTCGCCAAGTCCCTGAACATCGGTAGTTGAGTTAACCGCGATTGCGCCAAGAATATCAGCAGCTTTACCAACGTCTTTTGCAGACAAGCCAAAGCCTGCCATAACGTTAGCGGTGATCTTGGAAGCCTCTGCAACTCCGATTGTTGCCGCTGATGCAAGGTTAAGAGTTGCGGGCAGAGCGGTCATAATTTCTTCTGTTTTAAAACCGGCCTTACCAAGTTCAGCAGATGCTTTTGCAACCTCACCCGCCGAAAATACTGTAGACGCGCCTAATTCTCTGATAACCACTTCCAGCTCTGCCATTTGCTCAGATGTTGCGCCGGTCATTGCGCGGGCATTAGAAAGCTCTTGTGTATAGTTGCCAATTTCACGCACGGCAAGCGCGGCGGTAGCGGCTGCAAACGCTTTAACGACAAGCAGACTTGTTTTTATCTGCCCTTCATATTCTTTCCATTTCTTTGTGGATTCATCGACTTTTGTATTGCTTTCTGCTAGTTTGCTTTTAAGATGTTCAATTTCTTGCGCCTGCTGTCTAACCGCTTGTTCTGCGTTTTTTAAAGCGGTTTCATACTGCATCATTGATTGCTTGATAGAATCAATCTGCTTTTGCTTTTGAGAAACGGCAAGGCGGGCTTGACCAAGCGCCATTTTATACTGGTCAAGTGCCCCGCCAATTGAATCAAGGTGTTTTTGCTGTAGCTGAATTACCTTTTGCGCTTCTTTGATTTGCTTGGCAAGAGCGTCATTGGCTTTTGCTGCCTTGTTAGCGCCATCCGACACCTTATCAGTAGCGTTGCCAAACTCATTAGCGCCTTGTTTCGCGCCACTGGCATCAATGCCGACTCCAAGATATACTTCAGCCATTTCAGCTACCTGCCTTTCTTTGGTGCCTTGTTTTCGTCGCGCTTGCGTTCAGTTTCCTTGTAATCCAAAAGCTCTTTGTTTAGCTCAGTGCAAAAGTAAAGCAAAAAATCACGACACCAAGTATCTTTTATACCGTAAAAGTCGCAGTATGCCTTGATTTCAGAAACGGGAATACATTCTGAATACCCGCGAGAACCGGATAGATCGCCGTATGCGTTCCAGAACGGTTGCGCCACTTCGGGCAAATCCGGTGCTTTGTCGATGCGTTCATGCAGTATTCCTGTTTCTTCGGTCTTGGTTTCAAATATCTTCCACAGCTTGTAGTAATTTAAGCGATAGCGGTAGAATTCACGGGCTTTTTTACGGTTTCGACGTCCTCGGCATCTTTGAAGTTCTGCATGTCATGGGCCGCCGAAAAGATTTCATTGAAAAAATCAGGGTATTCTTTTGCATACTCAACAAACTTTTCTTTGCTGAATTTAACGGGCTTGCCATCTTCGGTAATGCCTTTCCAGTCAGTGATAATGTGCCTTGCAAACAGGCTAATATTGATTCCAACCAGAACATCGGTGTCAATCGTGCCGGTGCTAATCTGCTTAGAGAACGGGCGAAGCATCTTTGCTTGGTCAAACGCAAAATCCTTATTGCTTGCGCCTGCACGTTTTACTTTTACCTCAACGCCGCCGCCTATCGGAACGAATGCGCCATCTGATTCTTTTTCTTTATTGGTGCCGTAAAGTTTTTTAATATCCATTGTTCTGGTTCTCCGTTATTTAATTTAAAGCGGGGGCTACAACCCCCGCCGGGTTACTGGTTAAGCCACTTCTCTGTCAAATTCGATAACGCCATCAAGAGTATCATCATAAAGCGCCTGAAAGGTGATGTTGAGCATTACGTCTTCATCGTTGCCCGGTGAAAAGTGGTCTGCATCCTGAATCTTAACAACCGGCAAATTGATTGTGTATTTTTCAGTTGTAACTTTGCCGAGAGTGATTGACAACGCGCCGCCGGTGCCAGCAAGAAACAAATCCATGATTGCCTTGCTCTCGAAATACAATGAAGCAGTGCCGGTTACAACACATCTACCAGCTCTAACGCCAATCAAATCAACTGAACCTGCAACAGGCTTCGCAGCAAGGTTGTTGCTGATAGTGAGCTGCATACTCATCAGGTTAGGAACGGGCGACACAAAGAAGTCGTTAAGCGTAAACGCATTAGCGCCGTCGAGAACATCGGTTGTGGTTGCATCGGTGGTCGTGCCGGTTGCAGATGTGCCGATAGTGCCGTTTTTGCCGATAAACGTAAAGCCAACGGTTGTTTTTTCGCCAGCAGCGACGTTGATAGTCATGGTATCAACTACCATGCCCTTGTAAAGCTCATAGATTGAGCTTGCACCTTCGGTCTGTTTTTTCTGAATGTGGAATGATTTCTGAGTAACGCCGTTTACGATGTTGTCAGTGTTCCATGCGCTGAAAAGGGCACTTTCGATAAGTGCATCAAATGTGCCATAGCTCAATTCACAATCAACGCCGCCCTCGGCGCTGCCGCCGACTTGAATTAAATCGGCCACGTTGCGATCTGGTCTTATTTCGTCAGAGACAACGTTTGAGCGATTGGTTTTCAAACTTTCGCCAGTAACGCGGATAGCCTGAAAAGTCAGCGGTGACGGGGTTCCACCCCATGACGGTTCGGCCAAAATGCCGATTTCGGTTTCTGAACTGTTCATTTAAAACTCCTGTTAATTAAAGTAGGCTATCGCGCTCAAAAGCACAGAAAGCGTTGATTTGGTAAAATCCATCTTCGGTCGTTCCCATGATAACACTAGACGGCTCTTTGAACCTAATTCCAGCGCTTGTTTTATTGCGAAAAATTGAACAAAATTTATCGGCTAATTCTTTTGCAGGGATTTCGCCTAATCCTGATTTGGTAAATATTTTAACGGTAAGCAAGCCAACATGACGAAACACGTTAGAGCCGGGAGCTCCGATGCTAATTTGGAACACATCGCCATTGGTGATAAAAAATCTAACATGGTTAACGGGTTCACCGAGTGCGTTAAGCGGCACAGTGAAAGGTATTCCCGGCCATGCGATAGGTGTTTGCGGCTCAGGCGGGCTGCCTGTTACCCATTCGTTTTGAAAAAGGGTAGCAATCTGCGCGTATTCTTCTTTGTAGTTTGTTGTTGCCGTCATAACGCCTCTGCCTCGCTGAGTTTGATATACTCGCTATACTTTGTTGATAGCCATACTTTCAGTTCTGCAATGCTGATTTGAACCATACCCGCCGGGGCTTTAACACTTGAATGACCATCAAATTCAATTACTTCGACGTATGGCATAGCGTTGTTAATCCAGACTACTTGCCCGATTCCGAGCTGATTCATGCCTGCGATTGCCGCTTTAAAGTTTGCGCGTTCTGCGCTTGTTAGTGCTGCGCCGCCGTATGCCGAGTCAAATTCTTTTGCATCGCTCTTTGCATTTGCAGGCGTTCTATCCTGCGCGCCAACGCTAATAGTCCAAGAGCCGCGCAAAATGCCTTCATCAACTGGCGTTTTCTGCATGATTCGTTTGTAAAGCTCAAGAGCAATCCATTTTTGAAATGTAACAAACGTTTGCGGCATAAACTTCTTTTTGTGTTCAAGCAAATCTGCGCGAAAGCCCTGAATTGTTCTAGTTACTTTTGCCATTTAATTACCTGCAATGACAAACAAACGTTGCGCCTGCTGGGTCTTTCGTGACCGCTGAAACAATCTGATACCGCTTTGTTTCGCTTGCGCCGCTGATGTAATCGCCAATTTCAGGCGATATAGTTAGGCCATCAGCAAGAATTAAAACTTTTCTATCTTCTGTCTTTACGCGCTCACCGTCGATTTCCGTGTATTTAAAGCGGGTAACAATAGCCTTGCAAGCCGTTTCAGAATCCACGCTTATCGGCGGTTCCCACGGATTGTCAGCGGCAACGGTGACTTTTCTGATTATGTTAAAATCGAGAAAAATACCCTTGAGAGCGCCGCCGATAATTGATTTTATGCCGCCGTCTAACAAGCCCATGATTAGCCGCCTAAGTTAATATCGTAAGACGCAAGCCCGTCTGCGCTTGCGCCAGAAATTAAGTCAGCAAGAAGCCCGTCGATAGCCGTGAAAGAAGTTGTTGCGCTTGCGCCTTCTGCGTATTCAACCTCAACGGTATCGGCTTTAACGCGTTTGATTTTGCCGCCACGGTCTAAGTCGGGCGTTAAGCTGTTCGGCGTTGCAAGTTCACGCAATGCGGCTTCGCAGATAGCCTTTTTAAGCGCCGTTGGTATCAGGTCGTCATCTAACTCAACGTCGTTAACATAAACGCCTTGACGTGGCCACTCAAGCTCCTGCGTGCCATATTCGGTCTGCGAGCCTTCCCATTGTGTCTTATAAATCGAGTCTACAGCCTGAGTAGCGCGAATAATCGCGTATTGCTTTTCGGTAGCGTCGCCCGCCGCCCATGCGGAATTGCCGCGCAATGAATGGTAGCTTTCGGCGTAGTCGTAGCCGATGTATGAATTAGCATCAGTAACGATTGTGCCATCTTCAACAATCAAAATATCGGGCGATGCGGGCATGTTTGCGCTCCCTTAAAGCAGGTAAGGGGCTGGCATTGCTACCAGCCCCCCCCGGTGATTATTCCTGAGATTCGAGGCTTGGCTTGCGATTGCGTTTTGGTATGTATGTGGTCGATTCTGCTGCTGGTGCCGGTTCTGCGATTGGCTCAGGTGTAGCTTCAGCTACTATTAGCTCTGACAATGCAGTAGGGGCAGGCTTTGCGGGTTCTTGCGACCATTTGCAATTCTGCAGAGCAAGCGCCATTGTTGCGTCGATAGTAGGGAATACCTTCTTTTCGCCCGTCAGCTTGTTGTAAAGCGTGACGTAAGGCGAATATGGGGCTTTTCCTTTGTCGGTCTGCGCAACGCGTTCTTTAATTTCGTCAACGATTTTCATGTGTTACGCTCCGGTTACTGGGTTACGAGATGGCACTCATAGTTGAGCGAGGTATCGGGAGATACGTCTGTGATTGTGGCATATACACGCACGTATTTCTTAACAGTGCCGTTAACAACGTTGGTAAATGGCAGTTCATATGTGCCAACGCCAACATCGGTATCGCCTACAAGCTGTGCAGCGTCGCCGAGTTCGAGCACGGCAACATTGTAAATGTCGGCGGCGAAGTCGTCATCAGATACCTGAATATTGATAACCTGCTTTTCACCAGTTCCGGTGCCAGCGGCGGTTACGTTAACGATTGCTTTTGCATCGGTGCGAGCATCGCCGAGATTGATTTTCTTTGCAACAGTGGCCACGGTGCCAGCGGCAGAAGCGGTAATAGCGCCTGCGTCTTTGAGAATGCGCAGTTCGTCGAGGGTTCCGAGATTAACATTTCTTGACATTTGAAAAAGCTCCTTAAAGGGTTAAAAGGGCGGGGAGGTTAAGCCCCGCCCGCGTGGTTACACTACAACAGCGCCGTCGATAATATCCATAAGTCTTGCAGCACAGCGGCCATGCTTGAGACAAATGCTGATATACCATTCAACGCGAGTTCTGAATACGGGCTTGGCGCTGATTTCGCCGAGGTCGCGAACTTCCATATCAGAGTTCTGGATAGCAGTGAAGCCTTCTTCGCCGATAGAAACAACGTAGATGCTGGTGCTTGCGCTGTCGGCAGCGTCAGAAGAAGTTTCGGTGAAAGGCAGAACAAGGTCGCGGCCCGATGCGTCTTCGAGGGGAACAATCTGCAAATCGCCATACATCATAACGCGCTTGCCGAATTCGTTGGGCTGCCACTGAATGTTTCCACCAACGGCGGTATTCTTAGCGGCTTGAGAGATGCGGCTGTGCATTTTCTTGTTTACAAAGATGTGGGTCGGATTGTAAACCGCGTTGATAGCGTCATCGAGCTTGGCAAGGCTGAGAACTTCGCCGCCAGCGGGAGAGTCAGCGCGCTTGTTGCTGATAACCTGATCGCCAGTCAGTCGGCGCTGAAGTCCATCGGGTTCTTTGGCGTTAGTAGAAGAATCGCCCTTGAAAGTAACGCGCTGAAAATCGTTAGCAACGGCTTTGATTTTCATGTTTTCATGGATTGAGCGGGCTTCTTCGCCTTCGGTCTTAACGATAAATACGTCAACATCAAGATCGCCGCCGGAAATGTGCAGG
>Ga0209318_1000984_pt1 | contig 21381 bp, 13 predicted proteins | sample RifGroE1_FD_183999 | JGI IMG/M metagenome (GOLD analysis project Ga0209318, IMG submission 183999) | Groundwater microbial communities from Rifle, Colorado, USA - Groundwater E1 (SPAdes) (version 2) | ecosystem: Environmental > Aquatic > Deep subsurface > Groundwater | place: Rifle, Colorado...
AAACCTTTTTGATCTTGGCAATATAGAAGGCCATCATTTTACTACTTGGTAGTAATCTGGTGGTCTTTCTTACTTTAGGATTGTAAATATTACCACTCCATTTCGTTATACCTTTGTCATAGTGTAATCCAGTCTCTTCAACTTGTGCATTTGGAAAATGGTCGAGTAGGAATGTAATAACTCCTTCGTTCTCCTCTGGTTCTAATGTACATGTAGAATAAACCATTGTTCCACCAGTTTTTAATGCTCTAAATGCAGAAAGGATTAGATCTCTTTGTATATATGAACACCTCTTTATCTTATCGATACTCCAGAATCTAAGAGGCTTTTCCCCTCTCATATATATCATCCCTTCTCCACTACATGGTGCATCAAGAAGTATTTTGTCGAAATATTCGGGATACTTATGTCCAAAGTCTGTAGCATCACTTAGTGTAGCTTTCGCATTCTTAGCTCCGAATTGTTCTAAAACATTCTTTAAAGAAGAAACTCTAGCAACGTCTGAATCATTGGCAATGAGCATCCCCTTGTTGTTCATCAATGCTGAAAGATGGGTTGTCTTACTTCCTGGAGCAGCACACATGTCTAGAACTTTCTCACCAGGCTTAGGATCAAGGACCAGAGCAGCTAATATACTGGAAAGATTTTGTATGTAGAACTTTCCATCTTGATACTCTTCCGTTTGGGATATCTCAGATTTGTCCATATTTAAAACAAAGTATGTATCTTTAACATATGGTATTTCTTGTAACTCAAGCTCTTTCTCTTGCAAAGAGCGTTTAGTTGCCTCTGTATTACCTTTCAATGGGTTGAGCCTAATGGTAGTAATTGCTCTTTGATAAAAGAGACTCTCTACTTTGTCTTTAGGAATGAGTAGGATACTTGCGATTCTAGAGATGAAGATATCGTCCTTGGTAAAGAAACGATCTTTGTTATCCTGTTTAACAAAATTTCTTGGTTTTCTGTAATTTGTTCTTGTTGGTTTTCTCATTAGATTTCACCTTTTATATATTTAATTATACTTCCAATAACTAGTCCAGTTGTTTCAGTTCTGAGTATATTACCTTTTAATTTGATGAATTGAAAATTTAATCTCTTAAATATATCAATGTCAGTGCTACTCCAACCCTTTTCTGGACCGATTGCAATATATACAGGTTTATCATCTATCTCTATATCTTTAATATATTTGCTATCTACATTCTCAGTAGCAAGGCAGAGTCTAGTGCTGTTGTGCTCTAGCGGATGTTGTAAGAGTTCTTTAATAGTTAGTGGTCTTTCTATAATGGTTGGAAATATGTTCCGGGATTGTTCTGTAGCATCTTTAATTATCTTATTCCAAAGTGGGTAGTCTTTGAGAGCTTTCTTCTTCTCTTTAAGAGAATATTTACTTTCTACTGGTATTATTTTCTCTATCCCAATTTCTACGCTCTTTTCTAGGAAGTAATTGAACTTAGAATCGTTACTTAGAGATTGTATGATAGTTATGCTTGGTACATATTTGGTGTCTCTTTGTCCTTTTTCTTCAATTATCTCAACTTCTACGGAGCTACTAGATATATCTGTGATTTGTCCTAGGAATATTTTTTCGTATGTTTCTACTTCAAGGATGTCCTCTATATCTAGTTCGTTGCTAGAGATTACTAGCTCACTGTCTGAATCTGATAGGTGAGTTATATCTCCAACTGTTAATTTGTGTTTTATGAAATATTTTTTCATCTATAGGATTATATCACTATATTTGACATATTCCTCATTATTTTGTTTGATATATATAGATATATTTAAATCTGTCTATCATCATTATGGGAATCCAAACAGTAAAGGTATTGAGAACAATATCTAAGATTATTCTTTTAATTGTTGGTATAGCTGTAATTGGCTACGGTGGTCTAATGGTTTACAAATCTGTAATTAACAAGCCACAGAGGGTTAGGATAACGAATATCACGGATTCTGCAGCTACAATTACTTGGGTAACAGATAATCCTGTAAGGGGTGTTGTGTATTACAAGGATGAGGGGACATTTCTTCCTGGTCCTTTGGGATTAATTGGTAGCAAGGTAGCATATGATGACAGGGATTTTGCTAATGCACAGAGTGAGTGTGTAACTGCTTTTAATGAGAATGCTAAAAATACTAAGGATGCTAATTTTACTGTAGATGGTAGTAGTTTTGACTGTGAGAATATTCCTGTAGAGAAGTTGGGCGCATATTTTACACATAGTGTAACTATTAAGAATTTAAATGAGAGTAGTACATATTTCTTTGTTGTTGGTAATGGTATATGGAGTTGGAGTGTAGATGGTGTAGATAAAACTTTAAGTGAGAATGACTTGGCTGTTACAAATAGTTTTAATTTTAAGACTAGTAAATTACTGGAAGAGGTTCCTACTCCTAATATTGCTTATGGGACTGTGTATGCGGGTGTTAAGAGTGAGGAGGGTTATCTTAGTGAGTCTTTGTCTAAGGATTCTTTGGTATTTGCATATTTAGCTATTAATGGAGTTAATTCTCAAACAATATCTGCTGTAACGAATATTGATGGTGGATGGACTTTTGACAAGAGTAACTTCAGAGATACAGAGGGGAATTTGATAACGGATCTGAGTAATGCAAAGATGTTTATGGTGGCTCAGTATGAGAATGTAAGTGAGGCTAGATGGATTGAACTTGAGGAGAGTTTATCTATTGATACAGAAATTGATTTGCAGGGGAATTTGGTTGATGATTTAGAGACAGAAGAGAATAGTGATTTTTTGAAAAAATTTGAGATGTTGATAGGCAAAGTTTATGCTATTAATTCTTGTCCAGCTCAAATTCCTGCTAGTCCTTTGGATTATACATGTGAGGCATGTTCTGGAGGTTTTAGTGTGAGTGGTTGTGATTATAATACAGCATCTTGTCTCAAAAGCTGTGCAGAGTTTGTAAGAACTTCATCTGGCTGGCAAGGATATTCAGCATACAATTGGGTTGTAAAAGGATATGTAAAGGATGGTACTTGTGACATGCCGACTAATCTTTGTGGATGTAATCCTGGTACATGTGAAGACATCCCTGGGACTTCGAACTTTAAAATTTGTCAAAGTGGCCATTATTGGTCTGGCCCACAATCAGGGTCTTGCAATCCTCCGGAATCTACTGATTGTAAAAAGGGTGATTGTCAAAATGTTTCTGGTGGACACCAAATGTGTGTGATTGATACCTGGGGTGCTACTTTATCTGGAAGTTGTCCTGCGAGTGAAGCACCCGTACCAACACCAACAGTTCCACCAGCACCAACACCAACAGTCCCACCAGCACCAACGACTCAGGAAAAATGTACACTTGAGCCCATATATGGAACTACGGATTGTGGGGTTGGAAGTTGTCTTCAAAAATGTATATTGACTTGTAACGATGGGCCAAAATATTTAGGAGCAGAACATTGTATGGAACTTGCCCCATCAATTAAAAATCAACTTCTTGGGGATGATCAAACTGATCCCACAAATTTAGCTGCAGTAGGAATTGACATGGGAAATATGGGGGCGACTGATCTTAAATTGCTTCTGAATGTTGCTCCAGATTTAAAGATTATTGCAAATGCAGAAATGGAGCAATTAATTGGTGTCGTAAATTCTTGGCAATGTACAGATTCTCAACCTATCACAAGTCAAAAATCTAAAGCAGAATCTTTATGTAAGGCTCTAGGTGGTAAGTGGTCTCAGGATTACGGTAAAGATTGCGATGGAGGGAAGAAAGAGATTAAAGTTGGGTGTAGTGGAATTGTTGTGGAGAATTATGGTGGTGGTATAGTTTCAAAAACATATGCTCAAAACTCTGGCTCAGATGGATATACCCTGTATCTTCCAGAATATGGTATGTATAGTTTCCAATTAGGAGATTACCAATTAACAACAAATACTTCCGGTGGAAATACATACTACATCTTCTACATCGAAACTAACGACAAAGCAGGATTCCAAATGCCTGCAGATCCAGACAATCCTAAACCAGATGAAGACATTATGCTTAAATCCAGTAGCGCAGCTATTACATACGAAAAAGTCGCCTCTGCACAATCATATACCCTAGTTAAAGGTATAAATCTTGTATCTCTCAACTTCATACCAGTATCTATAGATTTAGGACCACTAACTGCTAAGGGAGTTATAGATGAAGCTGCTAAGAAGGGTGTAACTATACAATACATATCCTCCTTCGAAGGTGGAAGATGGGCTAAAGGATACACATGTAAGAGTGGTAAGTGCAGTGGAAATGACTTCAACATACTCCCTGGAAAAGGATACCTAGTATTTGCAACTAAAGGTGGTGAGATGACAATTCCAGGATACAGTCTTAAATCTTCTATCCCTGTAAACCTCTCTGGAGGATGGAACCTAGTAGGAATACATGGATACACAACTGCATATACAGCTAGAACACTCATAGATTCAATGAACAAAATTGACGGGGTTACTGCAAACAATGTAACATGGTGGCCTACATCTAAAGGTATGTATGAAGGATTACAAGTAACAGGGGAACAACAGTACGGTTTTGATTTCCCAATTAGTCCAACCAATGGTTACTTTGTAAGAATATCTTCATTCAAACCAAAAGATACTAAATGTAAATCTCTGCTATGGAATGAGGGAGGAACATTAAATGGAAGTTGTGGAATAGTAAAATAAATTAAATATAAACTGCCATGAACGAAATACCACCAATATATTGGATGATAGTCATAGGAGCAATTGCTTTCATGATTTGTGTTGTTCTCTTCTACATAGCTATGGTTCTCTTAGAAAGTAAGAAAGCTATAGAAGAAAGCAGAAAAATTATGGAGGATGCTGGAAAAACACTTAGACAGGTAGATCTAATTGTAAACGATGTACAAGCAAGTATCTCTTCTGTAAGGGAAGCTGTTGGAGAGATTAACCAATCTATCCTCGTACCTATCAGGAAACTAGGATACGGTGTATCTGCAGTAACTGGTTTTCTTGGAGGTATTCTAGGAAGAAAAAAAGAGGAAGAATAATTGTCATTATCCCCAAATACAGGTAATATATTAAGTAATGAAGATTGCCCGATTACCGACTAAAAGAAAGAATAATATAGTCCTTTGGATTCTTATATTTGGTTTGCCACTACTTGTATATGCTTCGTATCAAACCATTCAATTAATAACAAGAGCAAGTGGAGATACACAACCAAAAAATCTTGTCATTAGTAACCTCTCTACAAGCTCAGCAACCATATCCTGGGTAACAGAGACCTCTGTAAAAGGATCTGTAGTACCAATACTAACAGGTAATGAAAAAAGTCCTGTTGTAGATAAAAGAGGAAACGATAATAGAAAAACCCACTATGTAGAATTAGTTAGCTTAGAACCAAATACTAAGTATGACTTTAAAATAGTCTCCGGAAGTGATGAATACGCATCATTAGATAATGTAACAATGTCATTTAAGACAGCACCAATTACAGCAGGTACTCCTACACCAAACCCAATACATGGAACAATATCTGGAAGTAGTGGAGACGATGTAATTGTATATGCTATGTTAAAAGACAAATCTGCATACCCAGTATCTGCAGTTATACCAAGTGGTGGTAACTGGATAACAGATCTCTCCGGATTCAGAAAAATCTCTGACTACTCGCTTGTATTAACAGAAAATACAACCAACCTAATACTTGTTGCTGTGGGAGCTGTGGATGAGGGTTCTTTGCTCCAGGGGACATACACATCACTTTTTGACAGTAATGGTAAATTAAAAAGTACGAACTCTTTCACAATTGCTAGTAATTCCAACCTATATTCCTCTTTCCCTGTTAAATCTATGCTAATGGCAGAAGCTGTAACTCCAGTAGTTCCTGTGGAGAAACCAGAGAAGGAAGAAGAAACGCCAGCTAGTGAATCCAAGTTTAAGATTGTTATGGATTTAGAATGGGTAAATATGGTCTCTGGAAGTAGTGTAACTGCTACAACGGGTGTCTCTAGTGTACAGGTTACAAATCTCACAGATACTGGTTTTACTGTTCTTTGGGTTTCTGCACAGAAAGAAGCAGGTTCAATTAACTATGGAACGAGTTCTTCCTCCCTTTCGAGCGAAGCATTGGATGAAAGAGATGGTGCAACAAACAGAGGGACCTACTTTGTCCATAGTGTATCTGTAACGATGGTACAGCCAGAAACTAAATACTACTTCAAAGTTAAATCTGGAGGAGCCCAGTACAGCAATACTTTCGATGTAACAACATACGCAACATTAAGTTCCCCTCCACCATTTGAATCTGTGACAGGAGCAGTAAAGAATATCCCTTCTACAGGAGAATTAGTTGTTGTTGGGTACATTACAGACAAGGATGGTAGTGGTACAACTGGAACGAGTAACAAGATTTCTGTTCTTGCAGATGACAATGGTAAGTGGATATTATCAATAGCGGATACTAGAAATACTAGTGGTTCATCATATTTTGAATATACCTCTACAGATATCGTAACCTTTTCTCTTGTTTCTACTGTAAATTCAGGTAGTGTGGTTAAGACAATTACCAGTGCAAAAGATGCTGATGTAGAAATAACTGCAGGTGGTGGAGGTACTGGAGAAGTAGACATTTTAGATGACTATGGAGTAGTTTAATTTCTGATATAATCGGTGGTTTATATATGGATACAGAGTATAACCAGAACAAAAATAGTAAAAAAGGATTGTTTTTTCTTGTTCTCCTTGTAGGATTTTCAATGCTTGTTCTTAAAATTACAAAAGTCAATGATATTCAATTATTTAAAGGAAGTAGTGAGTCTGTAATATGTGCGAACCAGGTTGTAGATCAAGGTTATGATAACACCCCTATATTTTTAGATATGACAGAAGATGGAGTAATAACAGATGTAACACCAAAGGCTAAGGGAAGTGTTCTTGCGGCTACTGGATCCGCCTGTGGAAATGCTTTAAACAAGTATGCTGGTACAACAGCATGTACTATTCCGGGAACTGAAGACAAAGTGTCTATAACGGGTTGGGTAAATTCCCAGGCTAATGTAAAAATCGTTTCCATTACTGTCCCAATCAAGCTTCTTTCGGGGATATATTCCGTGAAGGATTCTAACAGAGAATTAACATATGAGAACCCTGTATATAAACCAGCAGGAGAGCAGTTCAATGAAAAGCAAATCCTTATTAGAAGTACGCCAGGTGAAGGAAATGAGAAAATGAAAGAAAGTATTGTAGATGGTGCCATAAGTAAGAAGGCATATAGTACTGAATATGCCGTATCAACCAAAGGTGCTGCCGAAGGAGATTCTGTTGTCATAGCAAAGTATGCAACTAATGACTGTGGAGAAAAGTGTAACAATCTGGATAATAGTAATCCAGATAAATCAAATAAGGCCAGTCAGATGTTCAATAGGGTTTATTACAGTTACCCTGGACAGAAGGATAAAGATGTAGTAAGCGGAGATATAAGTATTGAGGGTGAGTGTGACAATGTTTTACCCGCCAATATCGACAGCGCAATCCCGGGATGTTTTAGCACGGGTCAGTTTCTTCTTGGTCTTTTTGGTTCTGTATTTCCATCTTCAGATTGGACTAATTGTGGAGAAGGTGAAGAGGGTTGTGTTAATGCAGAAGATATTGTATTAAAGATAAGCCCAATGTTTAAGGATACTAACAGATTTACAAATACTAGAAATAAGACAGCGATGGACCCTGTTTCATCAAGTACTTATAAATCTGTTTATATTATGACGCCGTGTCGTATCAATGTTGCTGGTAAACCAGTTAATGTAAAATGTGCATGGGATATGTCATATATCTTTGAGGAGAGGCAGACTGCTGAGTTTGACGATGTTGGAGGATCTGATACACCTACTCATGAGGAGTATGTGGAATTTTTGAAGAAAGAGAGTTCTACAAGACAAGATCCTTTACTTAGTATGTAATTTAAATTAATAATTAAAATAATATGAGTTTTGTACAAACAGGATATAAAGTCTTCTCCAAACTAGAAGAGATATTTAAAAGAAAGAGTTTTAAAACTATATTTATAGCATTCTCCTCCTTAATCCTTTTCTTTGGAGTAATGAATGTCTATGCGCAAGAGGCAGAAACAGAGGTTCCAAAGGTTAAGGTCAACTGGGATGGAACCAAAGCATTCTACAATCTTGCAAGTGGAACAGATAAAGATGAGGATAATATGACAAGTTTCTCTGGAGTGTCTGCTACAAATACTGCTTGGACAATACTTTCTACAATGGCACCTGGTTTGACGGATGGTGGTGATAAGATTGAAGGTGATTCCAGTATTCCAGAAGATATGAGAGGTGGTTTACTTGGTACGGCAGATAGTTTTGTTAATTATGCATATAGCAATCAACCAAATATCAACTTAGTAGCACATCTTGGAAACGAATGGGTCCCAGGATATAAGGAAAGTAGCACAGGACTGTATGCTGCAGAGAAGCAAAGTGGATATCAGGAATTGATGGATTCGGGGATATCAAATATATGGGCGAAATTTAGAGATTTAGCATATTTATTCTTTGTTGTTGTAATGATTGTAATCGGATTCATGATTATGTTTAGATCTAAGTTAGGTGGACAAACACTTGTATCTCTTGGAAATACAATACCAAACGTAATTGTGGGACTAATACTTGTTACATTCAGTTTTGCAATTGCAGGATTAGTTATAGATGTGGGTGGTCTAATTACAAGTTTCTTAGCGAGTTTGTTTGATGGAGAACTTGTATCGATAGAAAATATAGGAAATCTAATGAAATCTGTGTTTACTTCAGGTACTATAGAAACAAGTAGCATCGTTGCAGGAAGTGGTGCCGGATCAATTGCATTAGGAGCGGGACTTGGTTCTTTAGCTGCAGCAATTGGTGGTTCAGCCGTATTGGCAATCTTAGGCCCCGCATTGATAGGGGTGGGATTAATTGGTCTTCTTTTAGTGCTAACTCTTTTAGGAATAGTGTTTGTAGGGGTAATTAAGTTACTTATAACTTTGTATAAAGCGTATTTTGGGATTCTTTTAGGGGTAGCATTGGGACCTCTTCAAATTATGATTGGAAGTATTCCAGGTCAGAATCATATGACAAAGAATTGGTTTTTGGGAATAGTAAGAAATGTTTTGGTATTTCCAGTTGTATTTTTTATAGTAAATGCACCGAACTTGTTACTTGGGGATAAGGATATCATCTTAAATTTCCCAGAAAAATTAACATATGCAGATCCAAGCTCCAATGGTATAGACATTAACGCTACTTCCGGATTCTTAATGTTCATCTTGAGGGTGTTTGTAATATATCTTGCTGCACAAGCACCAAAATATATTGAAGCATTTATACCAAATACCTCTTCTAAAGCTGCTGGAGATGCTGGTGCTGCTGCTAAGATGAGTCTCTCAAAGATTCCTCTAGTTGGAGCATTATTTAAATAGTTTTTAATAATTAATGCCTAAACCTAGGAAAGAAGAAAACCAAGATGCTCTTGGACAAATATTTGATTTCATATTTACCGAGGCCCAGAAACCTCCTGATAAGAGGAAGCCGGTAAAAATAACCGGGATATCTGGGCAAAACGAACTTACAGATGCACTAGCTGCTGCATTGGAAAAACCAGGAGTATTTTTAAGCGATCAAATATTGGAGACTTTCAATGAAGCTTTAGATCAGGAAGTAGCAAGAATAAATACAAATGAACAAGGTTCTGCCAATGTAAAATTTACAACAGGAAATTTACTTGGATTATTGAATGACCCAAATGCGTATATGCAAAAAGGATTCGATAATGCAAAGGTGATGAGAAAACAAATGAGAGCTCAATATCTTGGAAAAATGATGCAACATGTTGTAGCAGAGGGTTGGGCTAAGAAATATAATCTTGATTTAGATGTTAGGGATGCCATTAGAGGATCTTTTGAGGCGAAATATCTGGATAAAAGTTTGTCCAAGGAAGAAAGAGCGAAAAGTTACGATACATCTAATGCTATTGGAGCTGCGATAGAAGGGAGATTCTATAGTGACAGCTATCCAAGGGGGCAAATGAAACCTAATGAGCTAAATCTGTTGTCTGAAAAGGATCATTTAGTTAATAGATCATATGAGCTTGTTGGTAGAGAAGTTTTTGGCAAATCAGTCTGGGAGAATCTTGGTCAAGACAAGAAAAAGTCTTTTGAAAATGTTCAATACGAATGGAGAAATATGTCTCCGGAAAAAAGAGATGCCTTCAAAAGAAACCATAATAACTCTACGGCTATCCAAATTTTCTTTAGGAATAATTTCGGAAATGCTTATGATATAAACAAATTTGATACAAAATATAAGAATCTTGAGAAAAATTTCTTTAGTGGGAAAGATGTTGAATTCTGGGATAGGGATATGTATTTGAAATTAGAAACAAGAAATATTGACTCGAGAATTGGAGAATTAAGAGACTATGCCAACAGAAATAATTTACAAGGTAGGGATTTACTAAATGTGAATGTTGGTATACAAAGACTAGAACAGGCAAAAATTATTGTAAATGGGCAGTCACTCAATTTAGATACTATCACAAGAGCAAAAGTACAGATTAATCAAACGATAGAATCATATAAGCAACAAATCATTCAAGCTCGTGCATCTGGAAATAGGGATACCGTTAGGTTGTATCAAAGGCAAATCAAAGATCTCAAAATGGGAGCAAGAGAATTAAGCACGGTAATGTTGTGGGGTAAAGTTGGGCAGATAGAAGGATATGTTAATTCGTTTAATAGTATCTATGCTAATGGAAATTTTGCAAAAGCATTTTTAGATGGAACTTTTTTTGATCCAAATAGAAACACATTATTGCGTCCATCAAAAAAGGAAGGGCTAAGTTTTGGGAAAAAAATTGGGGAAGTTAAGGTTTTTGTTGCAGAAGATTCGAGAAATCCATTTATTAACTTATACAATAGCTCTGTAACGCCTCTTTATTATCTAACTCCAAAATCTATATTGAAAACAGTTTTTGTTAATGGGGAGGGCTTTGTGTATTTGGCATTACAACTGCAAAAAAATTTAAAGACAAGATTAAAGAACAACCTCTTAAATGACAATATAAATATTGAAAAATTACTTTCAAGTGATCCAAAGTTGTATCTTGAATCTTTGCTCGGTACAACAAATCCAGCAGTGATTAACAAATATTTGAAGCAAATGAAATCCCTGAGAGGTATGTCAAATGCCGCAAAGTTTTTCTCGTATGGACAAAGAATGAGAGATAAAGTTGGTAAATTCTTTGAAGAGAAAATATTTAAAGCATTGAGACGAAATATCTACAAAGCATTGAGGAAAAGTGTCTCTGATGGAGCAAGAAAAGTATTAGCGTCATGGGTAGCTAAAGGAGGAATCCAGACTCTTGTTAAAGGACTTGTTATTGCTCTTGCAAATGCATTGGGCTTTGCAACTACGGGTGGGCTAGCAAATATTGTAATAACAATTGCGGCTTCGTTACTAGTCGATGTTCTATACGGAATAATTAAAGTTATTGCTCTGGTTGTTGTTTTTGCTTTTGTAGGTCTAATAGGTCTTGTCTTTATGCTTGGTAGTAAATCTACTACGAAATATGCCCAAAATAGTTATGCGTACACTACAGTCGTACCAGGTGAAGTAGTCACAAATCCTAATTTCAGAGGATTGTATCCAATTGACGATGGAGAAATTCCAGGAGAACTTCTGCCATTTAACGGAGGTTCATTACCAGATGGTGTCCAGTGTCTACTTGGAGCTCAAAGTTACAGATGTACACAGTCAGCATATGGAAGCTTTTCGCACGCAACAGTTCCAGCAATAGATATTGGTGGGGTCTCTTATTTTTATGCTCCAACATTTTGTGGAAACGACAACTGTGTTGTTACGACAGTAATGGATGTTAATTGTTCTGCGGGATATGCGGGAGGTATGGTTATATTTACAGCTAGTTATGGTTCAACAACATACTCATTCAAATTGATCCATGTATCTAAAGACGTAAGCGTTGGACAGAAACTCTCTGCAGGAGAGGCTGTTGCTAGGATCATGACAATGGCAGAAACAACAAGTGCGTGTTCCACAGGACCACATCTGCATCTTGAAGTAAAAGCAAACGGTAGCTCTGTAAACCCTATGGATGTAATGACTGGACCAACATCTGAAGGTGGTTTTGCATGTAATATTAGTGCATGTCCAAAGTAATATGAATAAAAGAACAAAAACAATATTATTAATATCGTTCTCTCTACTCTTTGTAGGAGTATGTGTGGGAATATATTTTCTTTTAACAATTCCACCAAAAACATATCCTAAAGATCCTGTAGAACAAACCTCTCTGTACACTACTTCACAAAAGATTAATTTTGATAACAAAGATTTAGAATCTACTGACTATCCATTGTTAGAAGTATCAAATACTGTAATTCTTGAAGACGTTGGGAAATTTGCCACACAACTTGATCCAAAAATGAAACAAACTTCGAGTGTAGTTGGCAAATTTTACAAATGGGAGAATAAAGATAACTATGTTATCTACGAACTAGAACAAAATACTGTTCTCTTTAGTTTATCCAATGGTATAACTTGGAATGAAGCAGATATCTCCAGCTATACATTTAAATCTTTCATTAAGCAGTACTTCGGAAAAGATTGGGAGTACAAGGTATCTCTTAATGACAAAGATTACGATGGCTTTACTGTATATTACGCAAACAGACTATTTAAGGACCTCTTAATACAAACAAATGAGTACAATGGAGAAACGGACTACTTAGCTTTCAAGTACGGAAAGATAATGCATGGAAAAATTCTTGTAACAGAATTCGTAGATACAGAGAAAACACTCCCATTACTTAATGCAAGAAGTTTACAAAAATATATAAATTTAGAAAACTATCCAAAAGAAATATATCCAAACTATTCTACCCTTGGAAATACAGTCTTGAAGGAAGTAAACTATCTCTCTGACGATTTCGAAAAGATAACCAAAACAGTAAATAACTGTTTTGGAGACTCTACCGAGATAGTCTATCTTTACAAAAATTTCGATCAAGAATATCTAACTCCGGTATATAAAATTGATCTTCAATGCCAGATAACGTACAAGGAAACTAAGTACAATATCCCAGCTGTAGGTTATGTTAACGCTGTAGATCCGAAGTACATCTCTATCCCAGAGTAAAGAAGATAGAAAAAAACTCCAGTATAATGATAGAATAAGACAATGATAAACCTTGTTAGAAAAATAAGAATATTCCTGGTACTCCTTTTTGTAGCTATCCCTTCTACGGTATTTGCATTTAGCTACAACAAAGTATCAGCTTTGAAATATGACCTCTCACTTTCTGACCAAACCAATACAATATATGCGACTCCAACAAGCATATACATAACACAAGTAACAACTCAATCCACATCACTACAAAAGAATCCGGAGCTATGGAGCAAAGCTCTTTACTACTACTCAATAACCAAATTAAACTTCTCAGACATGCCCTACAATTTTCTCCTAGATGAAACAGGAGAGATATATGAAGGCAGACAGGGAGGAGTAGGTGCTAATCCAGAATTAAAGAATGTTAACAAAGCCATAGTCATTGGTTACCTCTCAAACAGCTCAACATTAACAACGGCGGCTAGTAACTCGCTTTTTAGAATGGTAAAAGATCTCTCAGAAAGCTGGGGAATATCTTCATACAAAACAGTCAGATTGCAGATAGATGCCAAAGAGGGTTCTCTTAGCACAGTTGTACCTGTAGATACCAAAGGAGATTTCTCTCAATCAGTGAAAGAATCTCTTGCAACATGGAAAGGCTCTAGTAGAGAAAATTTGCCATATAAGGCTGAAATAACAGAAGTAGTATACGAGAAGAGTGTTGTAATTGGAGCTAAACTAGATGTTACTGTAAAAGTTAAAAACATGAACGATTTTACATGGTTAACAGACAGGAACCCAATATATATCTCTACCAAAGATGGTAAAGAAAGTATGTTTGCAGTGAACGGTGTTTGGGATAGCTTCACTAAACCAACCCATTTGGAAGACATGGCTATTAAACCAGGAGAAATTGTGGAATTCAAATTCAAAATGCAACCAAAGATAACACCAGGAAAAGTAACAGAGAGTTTCGAAGTAATGAAGTTTGACAAAAAACCTTTCACTGGATCAGAATTTGAAGTAGCATTTACAGTAGACAAAGGGAAATACACTTTAGTAAAGGTATCCTCTCCTCAATATGGATTCGCAAATATCCGTGAATGTCAGTGGTATAGCTGCAAAGTTATAGAAAGTGCACCTGAGGGAACTGTATATATACTAAGAAAAGAAGCAGATGGATGGATGCAAATACAGTATGATGAAGATACCATTGGTTGGGTAGTTTCCAGATTTATGAAGAGAATTTAGTACTAGATTACTTATATTAATACCATCGTGGAACAAGACATAATACTTGGGAAGCTAAATCCCCAACAGAAAAAAGCCGTTATGTGTACAGAAGGACCACTTCTTGTTTTTGCAGGAGCAGGTTCTGGTAAAACCAGAGTCATAACGAACCGAATCGCTTACCTCATTGTCGAGAAAGGAATTAAACCAGAGAATATCCTTGCAGTTACATTCACAAAAAAAGCATCAGGAGAGATGCTAGAAAGAGTAAGAAGTCTTCTCAAAGATTTAAACAGGGACATTACCAATCTCCCAATGATTGGGACTTTCCATTCCATTGGGGCTAACATGCTAAGAAAAAAAGCACAAGAGGTTGGACTACTACATAACTTCTCAATCTATGATTCAGATGATTCCGAGAACCTCCTCAAGGAGATAATGCTTGAGATGCAAATAGATATCAAACAAATAAAGCCAAAAGCAATAGCTCACTTCATAGAAGCTGCAAAAAATGACATGGTTACACCTGCACAATTCTCTAACCATTTTGGGGGATACATAGAAGATATTACTGCCCAGATATATCCTGCCTACCAAGCACAACTCAAAGCTCAAAATTCCGTAGATTTTGGAGACCTTCTTTTCCTTGCTGTAAAGATGCTAGAAGAGAACAAAGAGGTAAGGGAATATTACCAAAACAAGTTCAAATACATTCTCATAGATGAATACCAAGATACAAATAATGCTCAGTACAGATTTGCCAAACTACTCTCTGAAAAGAACCAAAACATCTGTGTTGTTGGAGACGATGATCAGGGAATATATGCATGGAGAGGAGCAGATATCAAAAATATTCAATCATTTGAAAAAGATTTTAAAAATGTAACAGTTATTAAGCTAGAACAAAATTACAGATCCACAAAAAATGTAATAGAAGCAGCAGTCTCTGTCATACAGCAGAATAACCAGAGAATAGTTAAAAACCTTTGGACAGACAATAACCAAGGAGAAACAATTACTGTCTACCAAGCCAGAGATCAAGAAGAAGAAGCAGAGTATGTGGTGGAAAATATCCGACATTTTAGAGACATGATGATTCCGCTTAATAATGTCGCTATCCTTTACAGAACCAATTACCAGTCCCGTGCAATTGAGGAAGCTATGTTGAAGGAAGGAATACCGTACAAGCTTGTGGGAGGATTTAGATTCTACGAGAGAAAAGAGATCAAGGATGTAATTAGCTATCTTAGATTTATGTACAACCTTAAAGATGAACTTAGTTTGTCTAGGATATTGAATGTGCCAACTAGAAAGATGGGTCCAAAGGCAGTCAAATCTTTGCATGAGTTAGCGAAGGAGTGTTCATGCACAATTGGGGAATTTTTGGTTGGAGCTTTCGTAGTACTGAATCCTGAATACAAACATCTTTGTGATATTAAAGAGATTTCAATGTCTAAAATAATTGAATTACAAAAAGAATTCGAAAAACTCAAATTGGTTATTAATCTTTTTGGAGGACTTTATTTTGAATCCAAAGAGAAAGACCTTTTAACACTGATAGATATTATTCTTGAGAGAACAAGATATATCCAATGGTTTGACGATGGGACAGAACAATCTGAGATGAAAAAAGAGAATATAACAGAGTTGAAGAATGTTGCATATACATATGTATCAAAGTTTGGACAACAAAGTTTAGAGATGTTTCTAAATGAAATAAATCTGATTGAACAGGAACAGGACAAAAACCAAGATGGAAGTGGAAACTACGTAAATCTTATGACACTTCACTCTTCCAAGGGATTGGAATTTGATTATGTATTTTTAATTGGTATGGAAGAGGGATTACTTCCGCACTCAAGAGCCTTTATAGAAGAGAAAGAATTAGAGGAAGAAAGAAGACTCTGTTATGTAGGAATAACTAGAGCTAAGCAAAAATTGTATCTAACATTTGCTGAGAACAGATTAACAAGAGAAGGGTATTCATCTCAGTTACCATCTAGATTCCTTGGAGAAATTCCACAAAACCTTTGCGAATATTTTAGTTGGAATGCTTAAAGCCAACTTAATTCACCATATTTAGCTACGTACAATTTGTAAACGGCGGGCCACATCCTTGCTGGATTTGCTCCACCTCTTAACTTCTCCAATGTCCTTTTTATCTGTGCTCTCCCGTCGAAGATGCTGTCCTTTGGATATTGTTGATACCAAAGACATGGATCCCATTGGAACAAACCTTTGTAGTATGAATGTCTATTATTCTCTGCATTACAACCAGATTCATACTTCATTGTCCATTTCAACCATCTCTTCTCTTCTGCCGATGCTTTTATTGAATCTACATATGCAAACCAGTAATTACAGTTATATCCAATCTGAGGAACTTCCTTTGGAGAATCGTCTGGACCTTTGATGATATATATCTCAGCTCTTGGATTCCTTACAATATTCTTTTCAACTATCTCTTCAGTTATTAACTCGCCCCTCTCATATATTCGTCTTACTTTCTGTGTCATTACTCCAAGCACGCCCTGTTGTTCTAACACTTTTTGGCTTAATCTTGCACAAAGAGTTCCACCTTTAACAATTGTTTGGTATGGAATATCCAATTTTATTTCATCAATTGTATCTCTGTAGGAGAACACGTAGATGTATGAATTATTATAAAGAGTATTCATCGGAGATGTGCTAATGACTTTCTTCATAGTACTAATGGGGTATCCCAGCTCCAAAAGGGCAAATACCGGAGAGGATGCGGTAGAAATATGCTTTTTTATTTCTCCTTCATAATTTACAACCACAACCTTAGGGGTATATCTACCTTTCTCAACATCAGCATCTATCCCGTATACCATGCTGAGAAGTGTATTACTTTTGTACCTTGCTTCTATATTTGTACTATTTGCTGTTGGAACCTTACTCATAGCAAACATCGCGATGAGCATAAGTAGAGTTCCGAATATTTTGGCTTTAGACATAATTTAGCCTATTTTAGCACATATATAGAAAAATATTTGACATGGATTACTTCCTAAACTATATTCAATTAATGAAAGAGAAACTTAAAAAGCTTATACCTTGGTTTGTATTAGCCATAATTCTTCTTGGAACAGGAGTTTGGTATTTGTTAAGTAAAAGAGTTACGCAGGAACAGATTACAACATACCAACAAATTCTCTCTGAAGCAGATTCTCAATTTGAAGCAAAGGAATACTCTACGGCTATCAACAGATATTACAATGCAGTGGATGTAATTCCAAGTAGAATTGAAGCATACAATGGAATTATTGATATCCTCTTGATTAAAAACAGGGCTACGGATGCTGTTGAGATGGTTGAGAAATCTGCCAAGAAACTTAGTAACTATGACAAATCAATTCTTTATTCAAAAATTGGAAGTAAATATTACGAAGATACATTGTATGATCAAGCACTAAGTGTCTATCTAGATGGTCTTGGAGTAGGAAGTACCAACCCAGAATTGGAATTAAATATCGCAAAAACGTATGTAAAGAAAGGAAAACTAAATGATGCAAATGCATATCTAGGCAAATCAATCTATTCAGAAGATACTCTGTATGAAGCATCTCTGTTGAGAGCATATATCCTCGCAACTACCAATGTGGATGAAGCGAAAAATATATTGGGAGCAGTTGAACCCTCTGACACCTGGAAGGCATTCTACGAAGAATTCTCTTCTGTACTAGATAGCTTAACTGAAGACACAAAGTTTAATGCTACGAAATTGGCAAGAGTATATGTAAACAATGGATATCCGATATTAGCGATTAATCTTTTAGAACCACTATCTGAGGATGTTGTGGAATACCTGGAAGGTGTTTACTTCCTTGGTAGAGCATATTTAGATTATGGAGATTATGATAAAGCTATAACACAGTTTGACAGAGCTCTGTCATTGGGTGGAATGGAAGATGATATTCTTTGGGGTAAAGCAAGGGCATATTTCTTCAAAGATGATTTAGAGGGCTCCTTCAGTAGCTACTCAAAGGCGGTCTCCTATGCGGGAGAAGATGTAGCTCAAGAACTAGTCTCAGAATATATGGATCTTCTGCTAGAAAATAATCAGACACTCAGAGCAGATGAGTTGGTTAAGAAATTGATGAACTATATGTCTGCACCTTATGTACGATTGTATGGAGTTAAAGTAAACAAAGCTCTAAATGATTCTAAAAAGGTAGACTACTATCTAGGTCTTCTTGCGAAAATGAAATTAAACGAACAGGATAAAAAAGAGTATATATACCTGAATGCTTCTAATCTGCTAGCAAAGGGAAAGACTGATGCAGTAGCAGTAGCATTAGAAGAATTAGTAAAGATAGATAGATTTAGTCCACAATATTACTTTGTAAGTGGCCAATTAGAGTATAATCTAGGCAATAAAGATACCGCGAAGGAGATGCTAAAGAAAGCTATTGAATACGATACAGATAACCTCGTTTCGGAAGAAGCAAATCAACTGTTGTCCCAGATATAGTAGTTCTGATATAATCCCTACTGCGAGAGTGAGAACTTTCCTTTGTTTGTATTGTTAATTTTTATATTAAAAAAGATGGATAAGACAAGTTACAATGTGAAGATGCCTTTAGATATGATTAGAAATATCGGTATCATTGCACATATTGATGCAGGGAAAACAACAACAACTGAAAGACTTTTGTTCTTTACTGGTCAAGTACATAAGATTGGAGAAGTACACGAGGGAGCTGCGACTACAGACTTCATGGTACAGGAGCAGGAACGAGGAATTACAATTATGTCCGCAGCAGTAACTTGCTTCTGGGATTATAACCAAAACAGATACAGAATTAACATTATCGATACGCCGGGACATGTAGATTTCACCGCAGAAGTAGAAAGATCTCTGAGAGTACTCGATGGTGCAGCTGTAATCTTTGACGGAAGAAAAGGTGTAGAGCCACAGTCCGAAACAGTATGGAGACAAGCAAACAAATACAAAGTACCAAGAATTTGTTTTATGAATAAAATCAATTTAATTGGTGGAGACTTTGAGAAAAGTTTTGAGACAATTAAAACAAGATTAAGTAATAAGGCAGTAGCAGTTACATTACCACTTGGAAAAGAGCAGCAACTTTTTGGATATATAGATTTAATAAAAATGAAGGCATATACATACGATGGAATAGATACTCCAGAATTAACAGAGATAGAAATTCCAGAAGATATGAAAGCTATGGCAGACAAATATAGAGCAATACTCTTGGAAGTATTGGTAGAGCAAGACGATGTATTGATGAATAAATACTTTGAAGGAGGAGAATTTACTCCAGAAGAATTGTACGGTGCATTGAGAAAAGGAACTTTAGGATTGAAGCTTTTCCCTGTCCTTGGTGGAGACTCTAGATCTGCTATGGCAAAGACATTGTTAGACTACATTACAATTTGTCTACCATCTCCATTAGATGTTTCTGCTGTTAAGGGAATTCATCCAAAAACAGGAGAGGAAATTGAAAGACATCCAAATGAAGATGATCCATTCTCTTCTCTAGTGTTCAAAATTGTAAATGATCCACACATTGGAAACCTTTCATACTTTAGAATTTACTCTGGAAAGATAGATGCAGGTACATATGTACTTAATTCGTCTAAGAATATAAAAGAGAGAGTCGGAAGACTTGTACTTATGCACGCAGATGACAGAGAAGAAGTTCCATCATTGAGAGCAGGAGATATTGGAGCTATCGTTGGACTTAAAGATTCAATAACAGGTGATACACTCTGCGATGAAGCAAAACCAATTATTCTTGAGAAGATAGATTTTGCAGAGCCTGTTGTATCTGAAGCTATCGAACCAGCTACAAAATCAGATGAAGAGAAAATGACAGAAGCTTTGGTAAGATTGACAAAAGAAGATCCAACTTTCAAAGTAACAACGGACCAAGATACAAGTCAGACAATTATTCATGGAATGGGTGAGTTACATTTGGAAATCATTGTCGACAGACTAAAGAGAGAATTTAATGTAGAAGCAAAAGTTGGTAAACCACAAGTTGCTTACAGGGAGACAATTAAGAAACTTGTCCCAGAAGCAGAAGGAAGATATATCAAACAATCTGGTGGTAAAGGTCAGTACGGACACTGTTGGATTAAATTGGAACCAAATACTCAAGGTAAAGGTTTTGAGTTTATTAATGCAATTAAAGGTGGTTCAATTCCAAGAGAGTTTGTTCCTGCTATTGAGAAGGGTATTATTGAGTCTATGAAGTCTGGAGTTGTCGCAGGATATCCAGTAGTAGATATTAAGATAACTGTATACGATGGTTCTTACCATGATGTTGACTCTTCTGAGGCAGCATTTAAAGTTGCAGGATCAATGGCCTTTAAAGCAGGATGTAAGATGGGAGACCCTATCCTTTTAGAACCAGTCATGAGAGTAGAAGTTGAAACACCAGATCAATATATGGGTGATGTAACAGGATCTCTAAGTAGCAAAAGAGGACAAATACAAGGAACAGAAAGTATTGGAAATGGAATTAGTAAGATATCTGCGTTTGTTCCATTGTCAGAGCTGTTTGGATACACAAGTGAATTGCGATCAATAACGAGTGGTAGGGGAAGTTCAAATATGGAACCATCCCATTATGCAGAGGTGCCAAAAAACGTAGCAGAGGAAATTTCCGGAAAGAGATAGCCCAAAAATACTGCTAAATTACTATAAAGCACTTGCAACTATCATCACTTTTTGATAATATTCAACGCAGATTTGTAATTTTACAAATCTTGTATAAGAAAAATATTTATTTAATTTATTATAAATATATAAATGGCAGATTTTAATAGAACAAAGCCACACATGAATATTGGAACCTTGGGTCATATCGATCACGGTAAGACAACTTTGGTAAGAGGTATTCTAAATGCTTTTACTCCTGAAGCGGACAGGGAAGCAATGAAAGACAAGCTTGACAAAGATCCTTCTTCAAGAGCAAAGTCAATCACAATCGCAGTAGCACATGTAGAATTTGAGACC
>Ga0209318_1000985_pt1 | contig 21381 bp, 17 predicted proteins | sample RifGroE1_FD_183999 | JGI IMG/M metagenome (GOLD analysis project Ga0209318, IMG submission 183999) | Groundwater microbial communities from Rifle, Colorado, USA - Groundwater E1 (SPAdes) (version 2) | ecosystem: Environmental > Aquatic > Deep subsurface > Groundwater | place: Rifle, Colorado...
CGTTGACGGCACGGGCCAATTCGGGGAACCGGTTGGCTAGCGGCGGGATGATGGCCGCCAGGTGAATGACCGCTGAAACGCCGCGCACCGCCCGAACCACGGCCGCACTGTCGCGTAAGTCCCCCCACAGTACCTCGGTGCCCGCCGGGCGGGCGCGCGCCCGGCGGCGGTTGACGGCGTTGTCGACGTCAAAGGCTCGTACCGCGACCGGACGCTCGGCCAAGGCCGCTAAGGTGCTTTGGCCGACGTTGCCGAAGGCCCCGGTTACCAGAATGGTTTCCATAGTCCCCTCCCCATATATTAATGAATGGTTGTTCATTCATTAATATACAATGAAAAGATTGATTCTGCCAGATATTTCAGCCGTCTAAAAACGTATTCCTACTGCCTTGACTTCCGCCAACCGGCCGGTTAGTGTTCCAGAGAGCTATCCTGTCCATCTACAAGGAAACCACTATGCTGGCCATAATGTCGCTGTTCACCTGGTTCGAGATCGCCATCTGCTTTCTGCTGTTCATCCCGATCCAGCTGGCCCTGTTTGTGCTGACGGCGCTGTTCGACCGCCGGCGCATGGTCATGCATTACCACTCGGCGCTGTGGTGCCGCATCGCCTTGTCCATCAGCCCGCTTTGGAAGGTCAAGCTCAGCGGTACAGAACACCTCGACCGCAGCAAGCCGCACGTGGTGATCATGAATCATCAGTCGCTGATCGACGTCCTGATCGCCTTCTACCTGGCCTATCCGGTGAAGATGATCGGCAAGAAGATTCTGGCCTTTGTCCCGATTATTGGCTGGAACCTATTCCTGAGCGGGCATCTGCTGGTGGACCGTAAGGACCTCAAGAGCCAGTTCGAGGCCATCCGCCGGCTGGAAACGCTGCTCAAAGGCGGCGAGTCGCTCCTGGTCTTCCCGGAAGGCACCCGCACCAAAGACGGCGAGCTGGGCGAGTTCAAGAAGGGCGCCTTCAAGTCGGCCATTGCCACCGGCACGCCGCTCCTGCCGGTAGTCATCGACGGACCTTTTCAGATGTTGCCCAAGAAAGGCTTCATCGCGCCGTGCCGGCATACCATTTTCATCAACGTATTGCCGCCCATGCCGGTTTCGACCGACGAGAAGGCCAGCGACCTGGCCCTGCGCAGCCACGCCGTGATGGCGGCCGAACTGGACCGCATCCGCGGGCGCTGAGGTGGCACGGCCGGTTTCGCCGGGTCGCCCGGCGCCGCCGGTGAATACACCGACTTTTTTCACCGGATTGACTGCAATAATCCCGACTACTTTCTCCCTTTCTCCAGTAGCCATGCACAACAACAGTAATAGCGAAGCGCGCGCTGACCAGTTCCCGGCCGGGCTGCGCGCCGAGCTGGTCAAATTTGTCCGCCGCAAGTTCTACAGCCGTCCCGATATCGCCAGTATGGCCGAGGATATTGTGCAGGAAGCCTTCCTGGCGCTGTGCCACTCGATGGGAGCGGCCACCGCGCCTGAGGCTGGAGCGGACAAGCGCAATTTCGGCTACCTGTCGGTGGTCTGCCTGCGCATCGGCTATAAGTATTTCAAGGCGTACGACGCCGACCATGCCTGCCGCCATGAGGCGCCGGAATGGCTGGAACTGGTGGCCGAAGGCGACTTCGTAGCCGACTTGCTGCGCCAGGACGATACCGCTTTAGTATTGGCCTCGCTGGAGACGCTCAAGCGGCTGGAGCGCCTGATCGTCCGGCAGCGCTACTTCGGGGCGGATACGTTCGCGGCCATCGCCCGGCGCCACGGACTCAAACTGAACACGGTGTTGTCGCATCATCGGCGGGCGCTCGAGAAATTGCGCAGCCGGCTGACGGGTTATTTTAGGGAGGAGGAGGAATCATGAACGGGGAAGACACAAACGACCTGACGCGCTATGCCGAGCGGATCTGGCACTTGGCGGTGGAACTGTCGCTGTTTGCCTGCCGCCAGGGAAATAGCGGCAGGGGCATGGCGGTGGTGGCGGCCGAGACGCAGCGTATCGCCCGCCTACTGGAAGACCAGGCCGCGTCAGCCGAGGCTCTGGGCGATGGTGGGATCGACCGGAGCGAAATCCTGGATCAGCTAGTCATGCTGACTTTAAACGGCAGCCTGGAGGCGGCCGGCCTGGAAGAGCATCTGGGTAATCCTCTGGAGGCCGCGGCCGCCCTCTACTTGCTGGAAGAATTGCGCGGCGTCGCTGGCCGCCTGGCCAACCTGGTTAGAGGTGGTGACTTGCCACTCATGGCCTTACCCGAACTGGCTCGCGCCAGCAGCGTCTGCCAGGCCAGGCTGAAGCTGCTGCACGCCCGGGTGGCCGGCCTCGGCTTCGCCGAGCCGCTGCACTGCATCAAGGAAATAGTCCGCTTTGACCCGACGGACGGCACCAGCCTGGACGCGGCGCGACGCTTACTGACGGTACGCGAGCGGCAGATACCCTTCATCGGTAGCCTACTGACCGGCCAGGCCTACCGGCCACCGCATCGACTGCAGCAAGCGCTGATTGTCCGAGCCGACTGGCACCAGCCGCATACTCTGTACGCCGTGCCGGTGGACGATCTGGCCGTGAACTGCATCCAGCTGTCGGCCGTGGGCCAAGCCCAGCCGGGCGCGTCGGCCGGGCTGCCGGCTACGGTTCTGCGCGAGTGGTGGCCAGCCGAGGGTGGGGAGAGCATCCTGTTCCTGGACTGGCCGGCGCTGCACGAGGCCGGCCTATAAAAAACAACGCCGACCTTCATGCCTGGACGGCGTTGTTATCAATAATTAATGTATTTGCTGGCGGATAAGGCTGTCCGTCAGTTGGTACCGGAAACCAGCACGTGCACTGCGGGAGCTACGATGGTACCTTGCGCACGGGCGGTCTCGATTAGGACGTCGCGGATCGGGATGAAGGTCTCGACAAAGGCCGCCGGGTCCTGGTTGGGCATCATGGTGTAGCCGTCGCCGCCGTTCAGGAAGACGAAGTCGTTGGTGACCACGCTATAGATCCCGTCGGCCGTAACCGGGGTGCCGTCAGCCAGGGTCATGGACAGGATCTTGTTGCCGTAGGGCCGGCCCGGGTTGTAGTTGACCACCAGGCCGGAGAACTGGCCGTTGACGAAGCCAGCGCTGTCGATGCCGTTCTCGATGATGGCCTTGAGCACCGCGCCGGAAACCCGGAAGGTGACGGCCGTGTTGTCGAAGGGCATCAGGTCCCAGAAGTCCATCACGGTCACTTGGCCGGGGGCGAAGCCCTTGCGCAGGCCGCCGCCGTTCATGACGGCCACCTGGGTGCCGAATCGCTCACGCAGCGCCTCGCAGACCCACAGACCCATCGGAGTGACATTGCGCAGGTTTTCGTGCCACAGTTCGCCGTCCACCATAGCTACTTTCTGAAGCAGCGTTGGTGCGTACTCGGCCATATAGCGGTCGTAGATGGACTGGGCCTCGGCGTTGGCGGTGATGGTGGCCTTGTTAGTGTAGAGGGCGACCAGCGAGGTGGTCAGGCGGAAGCTGTTGTCCTCGTTGAAGGCGAAGGCCAGTTTGGCCAAGCTGCGGCCGTTGTAGTAGGCCTGAACCACCGGCACGCCGTTAATGCGGCCGTTGACGCTGGAGTGGCTGTGGCCGGTAATGATGGCGTCGATGCCGCGCACCAGGCTCAGCCGTTCGATTTCGTTGCTGGCCGAGGAGCTGATGACGCGAGCCGGGTTTAGACGGTCTGTCACGGCCGGGATGTGTGATAGGACAATAACAGCCTCGGGCTTTTCGGTGTAACGCAGCTGGGCCACCAGTTCGCGGGCCACGTCGGCGGCGTCGAGGATTTCGTAGTTCTCGATGTTGTCCAGGCGCACCGTGGTCAGGGTGTCGATGGTCATCAGGCCAATGAAGGCGATGCGGTGGCCGCCAACGTTGACGATAGCGTATTCCCGGGCCCAGGTCGGCAGCTCGCCGGTGGTCTTGTCGACCAGATTGGCCGCCAGGAAGGGGAAGCCGCCCTCGGCCGACCAGTCGGCGAAGTGGCCGTCGCCCCAGTCAAACTCGTGGTTACCCACGGCGCTGGCCGACATGCCTACCAGGCGGAAGAATTCGCTGACGATGCGGCCGCTGGACAGGATGGACAGGGCGCTGCCCTGATAGTTGTCGCCGGCGCTGACGAAGGCGCTGTTCGGATTGGCGGCGCGGATGGCCATGATGCTCTGGGCGAGCTTGGCCATGCCCGGATTCTTGCCTTCGATGGGAGTGACGTCCTCGGCCAGGGTAGCGTGGAAATCATTAATACTGTATATGTCGACATAGCGGGCCTTGCCGTTCTGCAACAGCTCGACCACGTTGCGGTCGAGGCTGCCGACCAGGGCCGGCGCCGGCGCGCTCAGGCAGCCCGAGAGCAGGGCCAAGAGGGCGATCACCGTAATTGCGCGAAATCTCTTCATGGAAAACCTCCGGTAGGAAAGGCCGGCCCGCATACCACGGGCCGGCGACCCGGCCATCCTCTGGACGGCCGGCGGGGACATTAGAATTTAATAGTGGCGCGGGCGCCGATTGAAACCAGGGCTTGGGAATCCATGCGCCAGCTAGACGGGCGGCCAACGGCCTCGAGAGCCAGGCGGATGGTTTTGGTTGGCTCCCAGGCCAGGCTGGCGCTCCAGCTGAGCTGGGAGAGTAGGCCGGCGGTAGGCGCGGCGGCCCAGTCAGTGAAGATGCCAGTGTATGGGCCCCAGTTCTGGTAGCTGCTGACCTGGGCGGCCAGGCTTATAGGCAATTCGAGCAGGTCCAGCAGGCTGGCGTTGACGCCGGCGTACCAGCCCTGGCCGAGGATGGTCAGGTCGGCCAGGTCGTACATCAGCATGCGGTAACCGCCGTCTACCGACACCAGCTGCAGGCCGAGGAAGGGGTTGAAGCTGACGCCGGCATCGAAGGCCAAGGCGTCGTTGACTTTGACGGCGTTGAAGTCAGAACGCAGGTCGAGGCCGCCGAAGCGGTCGGCCGAGTTGTTGCCACCGGTTCCCCAGAAGCCGGCGCTCTTGTAGAGTACCAGGGCATGCGGGGTGGCGCCATAGACCGTCAGGCGGGCGTCGAGGGCGCCGCCGTAGGCCAGCACCGAGGCGGCGGTGGGTACGTAGCGATCCTGCCAGTAGATGAAGTTGCCTTCCAGCGCTGCCTGATAAGAGATGAAGCCGTTGCCGGCCAGCGTGGCATTGACATTGGCCGACAAGGTCAGCGGGCGGGTCAGAAGGTCTGGCCATTGCACAGTCAGGTTGGCGGTCAGGATATCGGCGATGCTGTAACCGCCGCGCAGGCGCAGGCCCAGCCAGGACGATTCCCCGGGCAAGGCCTCAGAGTTCTTGGTTTCCCAGTTCTCGACAATGTCGGCTACGCCGCCAGACAGGTTGGCGGCGACGGAGGCATTGACGTTGGGGATCAGCCCAACCGGAAGCGCTACGGCCAGGCCGGGGCCGGAAGCTATCTGGTCGGCCCGGGTGGCGCCAAGCAAGGTGCCAGCGTTGAAGCGCACGCCGGCAAAGTCAAAGCGGGCGTCAATGATGCCGGCGATGTTGGTGAACAACAGGTAGGCGCTCTGGATATTCGGTCCGGTTAGGCCGCCACTGGAGTTGACACCATCGCTGATGGCATGAAAGGTGGTCCAGGCGGCCAGCTCGTTGCGGGCAGCCGTCTTATCGGCCTCGGTGAATACCTGAAAGGCATACTGGTCGATGATCTTGCCATTGGAAGCTTGGACGCTAATGGCGTCGATGGCGCCTTCGATCTTGAGCTTGAGTTCGCTGAACAGCTTCTGGGCGTCATACCACTTAGTGAAGGTCCAGGCGATATGGGTGATCGGCACCACCGTCTGCCCGAATATAAAGCGGGTGCGGCCGGTGGTGGAGCCGTCATAGTTGTCTGTCGGCCATATGCCGCTGATGTAGGGATTGGCCGGCAGGCCGTACCGGGCATAATTATTCTCATACCAGTCAATCATCGGCTGGATCAGGTTGTACCAACTGGAATCGCCGTTGGAACTGAATTTGGTGGTCGGTGCCAGGTAGGAATAGAGGTTAGCGGCATCAAGCACGATACCAGCCTCGAAGCCCAACCCGGTTTCACGGCGCAGCGCATCCATGTACTGCGTCATGTCGATATAGGAGAGCGCGCTGCCGTCTGTGTAACGCAGAGCGACAGTCGTCGTGAGCGGGCTAGCCGAAACGCCGGGGATATCGGCCAGATATGGGCTTCCCAGCAGGTTCTGCTCGCTAATGCCGAGCGTCGCGCTGCCCGAAAGTTGCGACGCCGGAGCGGTCGCCGTGTCCTGTGCCGTCGCGTTGAAGACAGCCAGGCCTGCAAGCAGGATCACCATGATTCGTCTGAACATTGTTTTTCCTTAACAGACTCAAATTGGAGTGGAAGAAAGTATCGGGCAGCGTATACGCCTTTATTTGTTCTGTCAACCTGTTTGTTTTATTGTTCGGTGTTAATAAGACGTTGTTTAGTGTTGCACTTTATGGAAAGAAAGCATTTTCTATCGAGAAAACTGTTTTCTGATATATCAGATTCATTTCCACCAGTTTTGAAAAATAAAACTTGCGTTACTTAAAAAGTGGGGTTATAGTACACGTCCGCGATTCGTCTGATCGCGTTCGGTCCGTCGACTGTGTCGGTATCCTTTTGTCATCGCGCCCTGGCGTGATTTCGTCCGCGATACCCGAAGTTATCATTTTATTGTCAACTCATCCAAGGAGTCCTCATGGCTACCCAAAGGCGAGTGAAGTGCGGCGTTGCGGCCGCCCTTCTTTGCTTCATTATCATCGTCTTCTCCGCTTCATGCACCCTGCTGTCCACCGGCTACACGGTGTCCGGCCAAATCGTGGCGCCTGGTTCGGCTACGGCCGATCTGTCCGGCTACACGATTTCCTTGCGTGGTGCCAATATCGCTGCCATCACCACCGGCGCCGACGGTAGCTTCAGCTTCCCGCGCGTGCCCTCCGGCAACTACCGCCTGGAGGCCACCAAGCCCGGCAAGGTGTTTGCCTACTCGTACACCGCCCCCGACGGCTCGCGCGACCACGCCGAATTGCCGGTCTACGGTGGCGACATCACCGATATCGTGGTGCAGGTGGTGGACGTCGACAAGATGACCATCGGCCTCATCCAGGGCTCCGGCGCCCGCTCGCCGCTGGAAGGCCTGCGCGTCGAGAACGTGCGTGGCGTGATCACCAAGGTCACCCGCCAGGTTCAGAACGGCACCTACACCGTCACCAATGTCGATGGCAGCATCACGCCACAGTGGCTGGGCACTGATGGCTTCTACATGGAGTCCTTCGATACCGACATCGACGGCAATCCGCTTACCTCCGACGGCATCTTCGTCTGCACGCACAATCCGGAATTCAACACCCCAAAGCTACTTGATTCGGTGCCGGTCGACCTGGCGGTCGGCCAGGTGGTAACCGTCTCCGGCATGGTGTCCGAGGTTATACCAGTGGACCGCTTCGGCAATTCACAGGGCTTCTTGTCGGTAACTACTATCACCATGCCCACCGTTTTTCAGATGCGCAACGACAACGTCATCATTACCCGCGCCGCGCCGGATGGCGTGCTACTGACCTACCGCGAGACGGTGGCCGGCTATGAGGGCGACGAAATCCGTACCCTGCCTTGGGAAGACGACTCGATTTTTGCCCTCAGCCATACTATCGAGGTGATGGAAAGCGTCGAAGGCATGACTGTCAAGGTGGAAAATCCGATAACAACCGGGTCAACTTATTATAACGTCACGCCCTTGCTGGCCGATGGCGGCCTGGTGGGCGGCCAGTCCAACAAGGACCTCACCACCTATGGCGGCATTGTGCTTAAAGCCAATGACTTCAACGCCGAGGTGCTATACTGCGATTACTCGCCACCCACCTGGAAAACCTTTGATCCCCTGCCGCAGACCGGCGACCTCCTGCACAATACCGGCGGCGCCTTCGAGCTGCGCGGCGTGGTCAACTACACCTTCGACGGCATCTACTGGATATCGCCGCTGGCCACCCAGGGCTGGCAGTTTAATCCAGTCGTCGGCCGCAACGACTTCACCCGCACTTCCTCGGTCGACAATTACCGGCCCTTCCGCATCGGCAGCACCGCCAGTGCCCAGTTCGTGGCCGATTGGGGCATCGTCACCAAGGGTAACACTGTCGATACCAACCTGACGGTAGCCTCCTTCAACATTGAGAACTACTGCCTGGAAGAAGACACTTACAACGACAAAAAGTACAATGCCATCGCCGACATCATCCTTTACAACCTTCGGGCACCGGACATCATCACCGTCATAGAGATGGGCGACGACAAGACCTCGACCGTGGTGTTCGCCAACCAGGATAATTCCTACGCCGTGCCGGATGGAGTGGTCTGGGCCGTCAACAACTACCGGGCTATAATCGACGCCATCCGCACTAAGTCCAACGGCGACGTCATCAACTTCGGTGGCGCGCTGGAGTACGATTTCCGTGAGATTGCCCCCGAAGAAAATGTTGATGGCGGCGCACCCGGCGTCAATATCCGAGTGGGCTTCCTGTTCCGTACCGACCGAGTCTCCTTCCTGGAGCGAGGCATCCGCACCAACAGCTACGCCACCACCAACGGCGATCCTATCACCTGGCCAGTACCTGGCGACACTGCTTCCAATACCCGCCTGCTGGCTCTAGCCCGCAACAATGTGGCAGTCTGCGGTATCACCGGCCCGGATGGCATCACCCGGCCGCGCCTGTCGCAGAGTCCTGGCCGCATCAACGCCTCGCCTTTTGCCCACAGCCGCAAGCCCCTGGCGGCCGAATTTACCTTCCTACCTACCGGCAAGACAGTCTTTGTCATCGGCAACCACTTTGGCTCCAAGTCCGGCGACACGCCACTCTACGGCTCGCAGCAACCGCCAATCTTCCCGTCGGAAACCAGCCGCGCCCAACAGGCTCGCGCCGTCTACGACATCGTCAACGCCATCTTGGGCTTGGATCCCAACGCAAAGGTTGTGGTAACTGGCGACCTGAACGACTTCCAGTTCTCGCTTACCAACCGGACTCTGAGCGGCGCCGTCTACGGTCGTTCCAGCCAGATTCTGTTCAGCCCCAGCGAGGAACTGTTCCCGGCCAATGAGCAATATAGCTACATGTTCCGCGGTAATAGCCAGCAGATTGACCATATCTACGTCTCGCCTTCGCTGTTTAGCCATATTGATACCAGCTCGTCGGGCAGCATGGCGATGTTCATCCCGCACATCGACTCCATCTTCAACCACATGAACAAGATTGAAACCTCGGATCACGACCCGCTGGTCGTGCACCTGAACCTTGGGGGATACTGACCATGCTTACCAGAAACCTGTTGCGGTCGCGTCCGGCCCCGCTTTTAATTGGCCTGCTTGTGGCAACTCTGCTTATGGCCACCGTCGCTGGCTGCGCCTTGCCAGTCGACCTGCTGACTCTGCCCGAGGCGCGCATCCAGAGCTTCACCTTGACCACAGCCGACCATCCACTGTTGGCCGAGGATGTCATTGGCATCATCAACCCGTCCACCCGGGTGATTACCCTGAAGGTTGACCTGCTTGTGATCACCGACCGCTCAGAACTGGTGCCGACCATCGCTCTCGACGACGGCGCCACGGTATTCCCACCTTCCGGCGAGGCCAACGACTTTACCCAGACGCCGGTCACCTACAAGCTAACCGACCAATCCGGCCGCACTGCCGTCTATTACGTGCAGCTGGTGCAGAAACCGGTGGACGCCCCCGAAGGCGCTATCCGCATCACCGAGTATTTTTGCGGCACAGGTACCGGCACCGCCACCACCGGTGAACTGAACCGCTACATCGAGTTTTATAATGGCTCGGACGTGGGCGTTGATCTGGCCCAGTTCGAACTGGTGCAGAAGCGGTCGCGGGCCGGCGTGCCCGACCCGGCCCTCGACCAGATGGCCACCCTCAAGGGTACTATCGCGGCGCATTCTTTCTTCATTGTCCATTCAGCCAGGATGAACACCACCCTGCTGACCACCGTGTACGGCTACGCGGCGCGCCAATCGGATTCCATCTTCAACGGCATCATGGACGGCGACGGCGCATCCGCTTACCAGCTGCAGAAAAACGGCCAGGTGCTCGACGTGGTCGGCCCGAACGACGGCAGCCTGTACGCCACCAACATGTGCCTGTTCCGCCGCAGCGACACTAACAGCGGCCTGCCCCGGGCCGCCAACCCGGTCTGGGCTGCGGCCGATTGGGTCAATGCGCCAGTCAGCGGCATCCTAGGAGACGATACCAACGCCGGACTGGCCAGCCGGACCGATCCGACCCTGCTCAGCCTGACCGTATCGGCCGGTACCATCAAAGCCATGGCGACGATCGACGCCGGCGCCAAGACGGCCACGGTGCTGTTGCCCGACGGCGTGGACAAGAGTGCCCTGGTCCTGGCGGTAGGCACCTTCGGCACCGCCTTGGCCATTGACGGCCAGGCCATCGTCAACAACCAGACCGTGGTCGACTTCTCGGCCGGTTCCCGGACCCTGACCATCACTGGCCAGGATGGCATGGAACTTGAGTACACGGTAGACGCCATTCCGCGCTATACCAACGTCAATTACGATTTCGACGGTGGCATTCAGGCCATGGTGGACAAGATCTGGCTGGGCGGCTCCAACGAGAGCACCCTGAGCAGCGTCGGCGACGGAACTGTTACCGGCATCGTCACCGCCAAGGGCATCTATCCCAACGCCTTCTTCATTCAGGACCGGAACGCCGGCCTGTACTTCTACACCAGCGAGGGTATTTCCTTCCCGGTCGGCGCTAAAATCAAGATCACCGTCACCACCGGCAAGGTTTATTATGGCATGCCGGAAGTGACAGCCTTTGATCCGGAAATCCAGTCGCTGAGCAGCGGACTTTCTTCTATATATTATCGCACTGGCGACTATGCCAATGAGGCGGCCATCGGTCAGGTCTTCCGCTATACCGGCAGTATCGCCCAAGGCGGCTTGATGTATTACAAGGGCCAGTTCTCTGGCGCGCTGTACTTCCATTACCCGACGGAGATCCAGTCGTACCTGGGCGCGGGCGCCAGTGGTACCTTCTACGGGCCGGTTTCCTATACCCGGGAAAATTACACTATGGAACTGGTTACACGTGAGCAGTTCAGCCTTGATGACTAACAACCGTCTGCTTCTCAAGGCGGGGGCCATAGCGCTAGTGGCGCTGCTGGCCTTCGCCTGTGTAGTGCCTCCGCTGCCGCCTCCGGTCTATGATCCGGATGAGGTCGTCGATACCGGCAGTGACCCGGACGACCTCGGTTTGCACGTTACGGTAGCGGCCTACAACGTGGAAGGCTTTGATTTAGGTGGTGAAACCCCGGCCGGCACCTGCGACGGCATCGCCAAAGCTCTCAAGAACGCCTCGGTGGAAATTGCCGCCTTCTCGGAAGTGCAGCCGGAAGACATCGACCTCCTGCGCGCCGCTTTCTCGGCTAATGCCTATGACCTGAACCACATTGTCTATTCCTCTAAGTCCGATGGTTACAATTCCTTCGCAGTGGCTTCTAGCTATCCAATACTGTCGTCCACCGAGATTTTGTCGCCGTCGAGTGGCACCTGGCCGCGTATCGTGTACCAGGTGAGACTGGACGTCGGCCAGGGGCTGGCGCTGTATGTATGCCACCTCAAGAGCGGCAGCGATGCCGATTCCCTGGCCAAGCGCAAGGCGCAGGCGGCAGCCCTGGCCGAATACCTACGCGACAGTTACGGCGTGGCCATCAGCACCGCCTCAATCATCGTCCTGGGTGACATGAACACTATGAGCGATGGTGACCGCAGCGGTAGCGGCAACACACTGGATGCCCTGGAGCTCCAGAACGACGCTGTGGCGTCCAACGATTTCATCAGCCTGACGGAAGCCTTATTGGCTCCGGCCGAGGCTTACACCTGGGAAGGCTGGGTGTCCAGCGTCTGGACGCAAAGCGCCTTGGATCATTTGGTGCTCTCGCCGGGCGCTTACGCCCGCTACGTGCCGGACTCGCTGCGCATCTGGCGGCTGGATCCGTCGGTTACCATGTTGGCCAATTCTGACCATTACCCGGTCTTGTTGGATATTTCGCTGTGAGACCCAAGGGCCTTACAAAAGCCTTCCGTTGGAAGGTACATTTTTTGAGGAGGAAGATGATGAAAATCTTCAAACTATTGGCGCCTTTGGCTATTTTGGCGCTGCTTCTGACCGCTTGCCCTGGCCCGGTGGACCCTATCAAGTCCGATGCCAAGAACATGACCAGCTTCGTGTTTACCTCTGCCGCCAATCCCAACGTGCTTCTAGCCGATGCCATCGCTACTTATAACGATGTTACTGGCAAATGGGTTGTAGGACCAGTCATAGGATTGGATACCAGTTCTTTAATAGCAAGCTTTGTATTGTCAGAAAAAGCTACTGCATCCATTGGTGGGGTAGTTCAAGAATCTGGCATTACACCAAACAGCTTTGCTGCCGATGTTACATATGTGATTACGGCAGAAGATGGAAGTACATCAAGTGTTATCGTGTCTGTTGATGCCCCTGCTGCAGCAACCGAGAAGGATATCACAGCTTTTTCACTGGTTGGGACAACATTTGTTGGTAATATTGACGGATTAAATATTACGGTGTATAAGCCGGCTTATTCAACCCAGGATTTTACTAATGTGAATGCAACTTTCATTGTATCTTCCACTGCCGTTGTAACAATTGGGGGGACCACTCAGGTGAGTGGTGTGACGACAAACAACTTCAGTACGCCTGTCACCTATCGGGTGACTGCACAGGATAACAGTTATAAAGACTACATTGTAACGGTTAAAACTTGCCCGCTTGTCATTTCTGAGTATTATGAAGGTTCCTCCAACAACAAGTACCTGGAAATAACTAACACAGGCACTGCGGCTATTGACCTGTCCACCTTTGGTCTGCGCGCCTACTCGAACGGGGCGACCGCTCCATTGGCTAATTTGTTCATGCTGAGCGGTACCCTGCCGGCCGGCAAGAGCGTGGTGTATGTCAACACTGATTTTAATTCTAGCACAGTAATTCTGGACACAGTTAACGGCTTGAGCACCACCGTTGGTGACCCTAATGGCTGGATGGTAGAAGTAGCCTATGTAGCTGGTACCGCTAGTATCAGCTTCACCGGCGATGACGTCATTGAACTGGTGCAGGGCGCCACTGCCGCCAATGCCATGACCATAGATATTTTCGGTGTTGTAGGTAGCTCCACTTCGTCCACCAATACCGGTGGTGAAGCCAAGTTTATCCGTAAGTCTGGCGCGCAAGGCGTCTCGGACTGGTCCATCGAGGACTGGTATGTCGTGCCGGTGCCTACCAGCACCACAGCGGATGATAATGAGGCCGGTGCCTATACCGCTGTCGCCGCCGGTTCTACCCTGACCGAGTTCTGGCTGGGCGGTATCAAAGGCACCGTCGGAGCCACCACCGTCACTGTCAGCAATATCCCGTCAGCTATCAAGGTGTTGCCAGCCTATTTTTTAACCACTGCCGGTTCGGTCATGGTTGGAACTACCGCCCAGATCTGCGGTACCACTACTAATGACTACACGACCACGGTGGACTTTATAGTAGCCACCGACACAGCAACCACCACCTATACCATCACCGCCACCTTCTTGCCGCCGCCAGACTATGTAGCCATTAATCGCTTGCATGGTCATGCTAACTTTTCCGGTGGTATCGCCACGGCTATTACCAATGTAACTACCGCTTCCGCCGCTGGTACTGCCGGCAACGTTTACCTGCTTGATGCTTCAAATACCAATGTCTGGGCTGATACCACTAACGAAGGTGCAGATGTTACCATCACTGGTGTTGTGGCCGCCATCAGCGCTGACTACATCTTGGTCCGCGACCAGGATAACATTGTCCGCATCGAGCAGGTCGGCGCTTTCGCTACCCCGATCTTTGCGGTAGGTGACAAGATCAGCATCAGTAATTGCCGCGCTGGTCGTATCGATTCTACCGTCGCTGGTACCGCTGGTTCACCTAATAAGAAACTTGGTCTAATGCAGATCACTAAATTCGGCGCTGGCGGCGCCGTGGCCCCGGCTGTCGCCGTGGTGGCGGCTCGTCCTGGCGTTTTGCTTAACTACGACTTTGATGGCGGCCTGACTTCCGCTCGCGCCATAATGGGCGCAGCCAATAATGCTAGTGCGGGGACTGCTTCAAACCTAGATGGTAGCGGTGCCTGGGTTACTGGTACTAATCCAGGAACGAGCGTAACCATCTCTGGAGTTGTGACGGTGATCATGTCTGGTTATATCTATATTCAGGACTGCAATACTGCTATAATGATTTATAAGTCCAGTATTGGCTCTGCGCCAGCGTTCAAAGTTGGTGATCGTATCACTATTACAAACGGGACAGCTGGTCCCTGCTATTATGGTGCATATGAAATTAATAAATTCGGAGCAGGTAGTGATGCCGTAACCTGGGGGACGCAGACTACCGGAAATACATTGTACTATGATACCATCTCCGGTAGCTTCCAGGGCGATTTCTCTCATCGTCTTGTGCGTTATGATGGTTCGGTAACGTGCAATACTACTACTGCCTTTCCTTATCGCGGAGAACTAGATGGTGATGGTACCATTGCTGCGACTGATAATCTAATCCGCAGCAAGGATGCTACTACGGCCGGTTGGTTAACAACGACCTTGGCGAGTGGCAAAGCGTTTTATGCAGTGCTTGATGTGTACCGTTGGTCTAGCGACACTTTGACAAGAAATGGTTATACCTATCTCTTGATTACTGATAGCTATCAGATCGTCACTCCATAAGTGCAGAAACAGCGTAGGCTGTATTGACTTGGGCCGCCCTTGGTAATGGGGCGGCCTTTTCATAGATCCTGAGTTACCGTCAATTCGTATCTGCCAATTCTTCCCATCTTGACGCATAAGATGGACTCCATCCCAGGAGGATGCAACTCTCTGTGTGTCTGACACCAACTTTTCGACGATTGATGTCAGACACTGCTTCTCGATTGGCTGCAATTCCATGGTGTCTGACCTCAAAAAGTTAGAACCCTGTGTCAGGCACCAGGCGCTTAAAGATTGAGGCTTGACTTATTCCGGCTCGTACAATATATTGTACCTAAGGATGGAATATATGGATGCAGTTTCATATTCGGATTTGAGACAAAACTTGAAATCCTATATGGATAAAGTATATAATGACCATGATCCACTTATCATTACGAGAAAAAATAATGAAAATTTAGTTCTAATTTCCATTGATGAATACAATAGCTTAATGGAAACAAATTATTTACTCAGTAGTGAAGCAAACGCAGAACATTTGAAAAAGTCAATCGAGCAATATGAATCAGGAAAATTCAAAATTAGAGATCTATTGGGAAATGAATAAAGTTTTTACCGATAAAGCATGGAAAGATTACATCTACTGGTTTGAGACAGATAAGAAACAACTAAATAAAATCAATGATTTGATTAAAGAAATAGAACGAACTCCATTTGAAGGAATCGGTAAGCCAGAACCTCTAAAACAAAATCTGAAAGGTTATTGGTCTAGAAGAATAGATCACAAACATAGAATTATTTATAAGGTAGAAACTGGCCATATTGTATTTATAGCATTTAGATTTCATTAAGAAAAATAGAAACGGGGACAGTCCCTGGAATTGATCTGGTTGGGGTCATGTCAAGTGTTTTGTGTAAACTATTTATGCCCATCTTACAGATAAGGCTTTAAGCGTTGTTCGTAGAAGGCCAGAAGCTCAGTCATGACCGCACCCCAGTTATAAATCTGAGCTTGCTGCTTTTTTAAAATATTCTTCTAGGCGATTGTTTTTTGTCAGGTATAGGTGATAATCCTGGACAAGTAGTTGCCAGAACAAACGTAACCGTCAATTCTTCCCATTCTCCAGCTTGTTCCAGGGCAGGAGGCTGTCCCAATCGCCTGACTGTCGCACCTGGGGTAAGCTGCTCAGGACAGCCAGCAGATAGGCGTATGGCTCCTGGCCATTCAGCTTGGCTGTCTCGATCAGGCTGAAGACGCGACACGAGGATTCGGCGCCGGTGTCGTTGCCGGCAAACAGCCAATTCTTGCGACCGACCACGAAGGGACGGATGGCATTCTCGACGGCTTATCCTAAACTTCGGATAAGGCGTTTTATGCTCAGGAATCCGTAATCCTCAGGATTCAGGCAAGTCATCAAGAAGCAACAAGATACTCCGCATGGTCGCCTGAATCCTGAGGATAATAATTCTGCCTTTATCTGAGCCCGCTCAACTTCATGAACATTGTTTCATTGCCTTCCCAGATGGGCCGTTCAGCTTTTTGCTCCGGGGTCTCCACCGAGGTGATTGCATCGCGAAGCATCGACAGACTTGGGCTTGCGTAGATCTGGGTTGTCTCCAATCTAGCGTGGCCTAGAAGGCGAGAGACCAAGGGTAGGTCCACGCCATTTCGGTAGAGCTGGGTGGCGCGTGTCCTACGGAACATGTGTGGGTACACGTTCTCTGGAACCGATGGGCAGGAATGCCGCGCTTCATGCGCGTATCCCTTTACGAAACGTTCCACATTTCCTGCGGACATCGGCCCAACGATGCCCTTGATGACCGTGTAGAAGAGAAGATCGGTACTAGGGCGGCCACGACCATGGTATGCCAGTTTGTATTTCTTGAGGTGCGCGATAGCCTTCGCCGAAATCGGCACAATCCGCTGCTTGCCGCCCTTGCCGTTAATCCGGACATAGGGATTGTCTCCGTCGGGTACGACGTCGGAGATCTTCAGCCCGAGGATCTCGGCAAGCCGTGCGCCGCTGTCGTACATCATGACCATGATGGCACGGTCCCTGATTCCCATCCTGGTGTCGGGCGGCTGCCTGAGGATGGCGGCTATTGCCTCGTCCGGGATCACCACCCGCTCTGTCCTTGCCTGCCGGAACTGAGGAATTCTGCCAACCAAAAGCGCCACCGACTGCAGTGTGATGTCTTTGTCAGCCGCGAAGGAGAGGTACGACTTCAGCACGGCCAGGCGCTGGTTGCGCGTACCGGGTTTGTTCTGATTCGCGGCAAGGTGGTCCATGAAACCCATCACGCATTCACGGTCGCACGCGGCGAAAGTGAAGGATCCCATCCGGACGCCGAGCACGCCAACGATGTAACGGCGAAACAGTGAGAGAGCGTCCCGGTAGGACTCCACGGTGTGTGAACTCCTGCCGCATTGCCTCGGCAGGTAGGTCTCCAAAAAATCTTGGGTCATCGAGAAGAACAACGTTCTGATCCGGTGGTCATTCTTCATGAGTGTTCACCTCCGGGATGATGTTGACGGAGAGGGCGTTGTGTCGCTCCACGATGGGGAAGGCCTGGGCGATGGCATGGTAGTAGTACTGCGTTTCCGCGATGGATGCGTGGCCGAGGTAGCGACTCAGATACGGCATCATGGCGTCGAGATCCAATCCTGCGCCCATCCATTCGTTGACTTTATTCACGACGAAGGTGTGGCGCAGACATTGGATTGTTGGCCGCTTGTCCACCGCAGCGGCGGAAGGCGTGAGCGCCCAGAGCTGGCGGAATTTCCGGTCGAGCGAGGTCTTCTCGAAGGGCTTATCCGGTTGCATTCCCGGGAAAAACCACTCACGATCGGGGACGATCCGTTGCATCATAGCGTCATAGTCTGCACACATGGAATGGACATCGGCGGCGAGCTGCACCAGCCTATCCTTGTCGCCTTTGGAGTGGAAGATGTTGATCGACCCTTCCACCAGATCGACACAGGAGCGGCGAAGTCGACAAGCCTCCACGAGTCGGAGTCCACAGCAATAATAAAGTCGGAACAGGATCCGGTAGGTAGGTCCAAGGCGCCGCAGGCTAGGCTGTGGTGGCTCATAGGAGTCCACGGCCGCGTAGAATTCCCCAAGTTCGCGCATGGAGAGGATATGCGGAGCGGCCACCGTTTCCGACGCAAAATGCCGTGGCACGTACACGTCCATACCGAGTGACAGCATATACAGTGCCAGTTGCCGCACGAAGGATACCCGCTGGTTGCGATAGTTCTTGCCTTCCGTCGAGCGCTGGACGGCCCACTCCATGACCAGATCGCGGGTGATCGTATTCACTTCGTGGCTTTGTTCGGTGCAGAAGCGATCGAAGAATTCAAGAACGTATTCCTGATACACGTAGGCGTAGCCGCAGGCTCGTTTCTGCTCGATTAGTCCCGTGATGTAAGGCGCGAGGCCGCTTTGAAAGCCGCTCATGAGAGCGCTCCGATGGGCCCGATCCCTGCGAGCCCTAACGCGCATTTGCGCATCCGGTTTACGTCGGTCGCCAGGTATTCATCGACCGACGACGGATCAGAGTGCCCGAGCGCGCGGGATATCAGAGATATGGGATTGCCAGCCACGAGGAGCCCGGAAGCGAAAGTCCTCCTTGCAACATGCAGTCCCCGGATGTCGGATGGGAACCCTTTTTTGCCAAGGATGGTCACCGAGGACCTGTAGCAGCGCGAGGGTGTCGTAGCCGTGTACGGGTGCTTCAAAGTGATGAAGACGTTGGGGATGTCGCACGACGGCCGCCCTTCGAGGATATATCTTGCCAGGGCGTTTCCGACCTCGACAGGAAGCGGCAACGTAAGCGGTGAGCTAGTCTTACGTTGGACGATCGATATCGTGGCTTCTTCCCATGAGATGTCAGACAACCGCAACCCGCAGATGTCGATGGAGCGTAGACCCATCCGAAGAGCGAGCGTCGCCATTGCAGCGCTTCGAAGCTCCGACGGTGTGGAGCTTTGAGCGGTGTGCGACCGAATGGCAGCGACCTGCGAGGGGGACAGGATACTAACGATCCGTACCTGTGACGCATTCTCGGTCGCGAAGGAGTACTCAAGGGTTTTCGGGACAAGGCCGCGTTCGGCGAGGAACCTGACGAAGCCCCGTATCCTGCAGGTGTAGGCGTTCTTGCCCTCGGGGGTACGATGCTTGGCCTCCACATGGTAGGCCTTGATGATATCAGGTCTCATGAAGGCTGGATCCTCGATTCCATGCGATAGCAGGAACAGCAGAAATCGCGTGCAGGCTATGGCGTCCATCTGCAAGGTGGACAGCTGGCAACCTTCCCTTGCGCGCCGCGCGAGGTACTCATCGAGGAGACGGCGAGGGTGATCTAGCAGGCGACACTGGGGGCTTCCTCCCTCGTAGTCGAAGCGCCGAGTGCGGACCTCTCCATGCCGCAGCGCTTCCTCTATGAGGGCGATAGACCTCCGAAGCGACAGGTGCGCGATCCGTGTCAAAGCAGGCCTTGCGGCGGCGAGCCATGCTTGTGCGACTGGACAGGAATACTCAAGCCCCTTGTGCTCGAGGTATTCCTTCAAAACCCTGACATCATGCCGGAAATACTTGCGAACAGTCTTGGACATCCCGATCTTCTCGAAGAAGTCAAGAACAGTCTGCACTGCCGAGTCGTACTGTTGGAACATTAGGAACCTCCTGTGGTTCCCAATGTATCACCGCTAGAAAGTCTCCTAACATTATCCTCAGGATTCAGGCGACCATGCGGAGTATCTTGTTGCTTCTTGATGACTTGCTCGAATCCTGAGGATTACGGATTCCTGAGCATAAAACGCCGTTGTTGTCCGGCGTCAGGAGCCAGTGGTCAACATAGCGGACGGCACGGCAGAACTGGCCCAGGGCGTAGCCGATGGCTTTCCCAAGCCCGCCGCGCTCAGGAACAGTTTTATAACTCGCTTGCAGCTAGGCCATGAATTCGTTGAAGACAGGCTGGGTTTCACGCTGCCGGCTTTCAACGAATTCAGAGCGTGTGACTAAACCATCACTGAGCTGCTTACGCCAGCGCCGCTCGATTGCATATAGCCTGCGGATAATGGCCAAGGCCTCAGCCGCCAGCGGCGAAGCTTCGGCTGAAACGTATTGCTCGTGGAACTTGCGCCGGATGTGTGCCCAACAGCCGACATGGACGATGCCTGGCCGCTTGCCAATGCGGTTGTAGCCAGCGTAGCCGTCGGTCTGCAGAAAGCCTGAGAAACTCGAGCCGATCATGGCTTCCGCCACGTCACCTGAGCGTGAGTCGTGGTAGGCGAACCAGACGAAAGGCTTGGCTTCTTCATCGGCGGTGAAGCCGCGGGCTATCCACATTCTTGAGGCCGCTGTCGGCGGTCGACCATCTTCCTTGAGGACTTGCACCTCGGTCTCATCGAACCCAAGCACCGGAGAATTGCGTATATCGCGCTGCAGGCAGTCTATGAGTGGTTGTAAGGCTTTGGCCACGCGGATGACGTGGCGTAAGCGATACCATTACCCCGTTCCCACGCTTCAGTAGGCTTTTGGATCAAGCCGATACGGCAGTAGCCGGCTAACGGCAGCGGCATCGCTGGCCACTGGTGGCAACGTGGCGAACAGAAAGCACAGGTATCGGTATGGCTCATGTCCATTGGCTTTAGCGGTTTCGATGAGCGAATACAGACAGGCGCTGGCCATCGCCCCAGCCTGAGTGTCTATGAATTGCCAATTTTTTCGGCCGATGACAAAAGGCCTGATAGCCCGCTCTACGGCATTGTTGTCCGGCGTCAGCAACCAGTGATCAACGTAGCGAATGGCCCGCCTATATTGACCAAGGGCGTAGCTGATCGCCTTGCCCAAATTTCCCTGTGGCAGCACGGCGTTCTGGTGATCATGCAGCCAGGTGAGGATTTCTTCGAATACTGGCTGCGTGGCAGTTTTGCGCTGTTCAAGGAATTCTTCTTGAGTGATCGTTTTGTCATCTAATGCCTGACGGTGCTTGCGTTCAATCGTATAGAGCCGACGGATGAGGTTAAGTACTTGCGCCGCCAGTGTCGACTTAGTGTTAGACACGTACAGACGATGGAATTCACGGCGAATATGCGCCCAGCAACCGACATGGTCGATTCCTGGTCGCCGCCCAATCTTGCTATAGCCGCCGTACCCGTCGGTTTGCAGATAACCTGAGAAGCCTGTGCCAACCATTGCCTCGGCTACATTACCGGACCGAGAATCATGATAGGCAAAGCGGATCAGCGGCATTGATTTGGCCTCGGGCTTGTCGGGAATGTAGAAACCGCGAGCCACCCACATGTACGATTGCTGCTCAGGACTCCGGCCTGGTTCCTTGAGGACCTGCACTCCCGTCTCGTCCATGCCCAGCACTGGTGAACCACGAATGTCCCGATCCAAGCATTCCATGACCGGCCGAAGCGCCTTGGCCACCCTGATGACGAGCCGGGCCATGGTGCCGCGCGACAGGCTTAGGCCCATGCGTTCCATCGCTGAGATATTGTCAATAGTTGTGGATTGGAAGTTTGAGCGTCATCACGGTTAGGCAGCCACGCCATCAACCTGCTCCCCATTTACAAACTTGATGCCCGCC
>Ga0209318_1000987_pt1 | contig 21316 bp, 13 predicted proteins | sample RifGroE1_FD_183999 | JGI IMG/M metagenome (GOLD analysis project Ga0209318, IMG submission 183999) | Groundwater microbial communities from Rifle, Colorado, USA - Groundwater E1 (SPAdes) (version 2) | ecosystem: Environmental > Aquatic > Deep subsurface > Groundwater | place: Rifle, Colorado...
CACGCTCTCTTTATCTAGGACTTTATCCTTTGCAGAAGACTTAATCGCTGCGCATATCGCCAAATCAATACACGGATCATTAATATTCAGCCCTCCCACTATATTTACAAACACATCCTTGTCTCCCAGGAATACTCCGCCCTTACGAGACATAACCGCACAAAGCATATCTAATCTAGGTTTCTTGATGCCATTAGCAACACGCATCATAGGACCACCAGTACTTTCGCGCTCTATGACTAAAGCCTGTACTTCAACAAAAACTACCCTCGACCCTTGTAATACGGCACCTATAGCGCTACCAGAAGATTTAGTATCATTTTCAAGAAATACTAATGATGGATTTCCAACTTCCTGTAATCCATTTCCAGTCATTTCAAATACTCCTATCTCATTAGTAGAACCAAACCTATTCTTCATACCTCTCAATATACGATATTGGTTAAATTGATCCCCTTCTAGATACAACACACAGTCAACGATATGCTCCAATACCTTTGGTCCAGCTATATCTCCACCTTTGTTTATCTGACCAACTATGAACATAGGGATTCGTTTTATCTTAGCTATATGAGTTAGCATAGCCCCACAAATCCTTACCTGACTTATACTTCCTGGGTAACTTCTGGATTGCATTGAAGAGATACTCTGTATCGAGTCGACAACTATAAGATCAAAATTCTCTTTTTCGATCAAAGCTACAATATTTTCTGCACAAATATCCTCTGTTACCATGAAATTCTGCCCTATTTTACTAGAAGACTTGTTATTGGAAAGCCTGACCAGCCTAGAGTTCAACTGCCCTGGAGATTCCTCTCCACAAACATACAATATTTTTTTTTCTGAAAACTTCAAAACCACTTGCATAAGTAACGTAGATTTGCCGATACCTGGTTCACCACTAATTAAAACCACTTCTCCGGGTATTAAACCTGTACCTAGTACCCTATCAACCTCTGTATACCCCGTTGAAATGCGAGTATCCGAGCTAAATGCTTTGCTCTCATCTTGAAATATTGATTCATATTTTGCTGCTGTACCAATCTTTGTTCCGGATTTTTCTACAGGGAGTTCTTCACTTTCTTCTAGTGTTCCCCATTGACCACAGCTAGGACATTTTCCAGACCATTTGAGAGATTCAGTACCACACGCAGTACATATATATTTCATAGCGAAACTAGTTAGTTAAGATATCCATTTTACCATTAATCATATCAATGGTAACTTCGTTCATCTTCTTTTTTGCGACCTTATGAGAGAGAATGTAATCAGCAAGCACATTCTCAACAGAATCCTGTACCCTTCTTCTAAGCGGTCTAGCACCATATTCATCACTGAAGCCCTCTTTCACTAGGTATGTTCCAACCTTGTCTGTAATTTCCACGACAATATTTTCCTCAACTAGGCGAGTATTTAAATCATTAATTAATAGTTCAACAATCTTCCTTGCATCCTTTCTCGTCAATGATCTAAATATGACAATATCATCTATACGGTTAAGCAATTCCGGCCTTAAAGTATCTTTTAGCTTCATCAGAAGCTCTGATTTCATACTGGAGTATGCCTTATTAATATCTATATCACTTCGTTTCTTCTCTCTCGTACCAACAAAGCCAAGCACCTTATCTCGCTTTATCTCCTCCGCCCCAATATTTGAGGTAAGGATTATAATGGTATTCTTGAAATTAACCTTCCTACCTCTTCCATCTGTTAAATGCCCATATTCCAATATCTGGAGAAGCACATTTAATACATCCGGGTGAGCTTTCTCTATCTCATCAAAAAGAATAACGGAATGTGGTTGCCTTCGTACCTGCTCAGTTAGCATACCTCCCTGCTGGAAGCCCACATAGCCCGGGGGAGACCCTATCAACTTAGAAACACTATGCATCTCCATCATCTCACTCATATCGATTTGTACAAGTCTGTCTTCGTTTCCAAAAAGCTGTTTAGTAAGCACTTTCGCTAACTCTGTCTTCCCTACACCAGTAGGACCTAAGAACAAGAATGATGCCCATGGCCTATCTGAATCAGATATGCCAGTTCGTGCTCGCTTAATGGAAGCAGCCACTGCTCGACAAGCATCCTTTTGTCCTACTACGAATGTATCTAGTTCTTTTTCTAGCTTCAATAGTGACACTTTTTCCCTACTACCCAATGTATTCAATGGGATACCCGTCCATTTTGAAACAACCATTCTGATATCATCCTCATCTATCTGGTTTTTCTTACTTTTCTTATTCTCTGTACACTCCTTCTCCCTTTTCACTATTTGCTTCTCAAGTTCAACCTCTTGATGTTGTAGTTTCTCAGCTCTTGGCATATTCCCCTTTAATATGAATGTCTCTTTTTTCTGTTTGAGATTGTTTAGCTGAGATATGAGTTCAGATATATCACCATATTCATTCTCTATCGCCAACCTTTTAGATGCAGCAGCCTCATCCAAAAGGTCAATTGCCTTGTCTGGTAGATACCTATCACTTACGTATCTATTAGACAAAGTAACTGCAGTCCTCAAGGCTTCCTTGCTTATACTCACATTGTGATGCCTCTCTAATATTGGTTTTATTTTTTGAAGTATTTCGAGTGTATTTTCCTGAGTTGCTTCTTCTAGACGGATTGGTTGAAATCTCCTTGCCAAACCGCTATCTGATTCAAAATTCGCAGAATATTCTTCGATTGTTGTAGCCCCTATACACCTAAAGTCTTCTTGCAAAAGTGCAGGTTTAAGTACAGAACCTATATCTGACGGTCCTCCAGACATACCTGGCGCAACAATATTGTGAATCTCATCTATGAAGAGAATCGTGTTGTTTGAAGAAATAACTTCATCTACTATGGACATAATCTTTTCTTCAACGTCCCCTCTCATCTTGCTGCCTGCCATTATACTTGCGATATCTAAGGATACAATTCGCATATTTCGCAGTGAAGGTGGGACATGCCCAAGAGCTATTCGTTCTGCCAATCCTTCCACGAGTACTGTCTTCCCAACACCCGCCTCGCCAACTATGATTGGATTATTCTTTTTCCTTCTACTTAATATATTTATGAGCTGATTGATTTCTGCTTCCCTACCTAAAACTGGGTCTAAACGGCCTTCTTTGGCTAATTCAACTAAATCTATTCCTAAAAAATCAACAATTGAATCATCATCCATAGGGTTACTTGGCATATGTGGACGAGCCAAAACTCCAAGAGGATATGATGCATAGTTATCTAAAGCTTTTTTAAAAGCTTTGTATGACAAACCTATGTGAATTAAATCCTTGAAATAGTCTGTATCTAACTGAAGTAGTGCCTCCATTATATGTTCTGAACCCACATATACATGAGAATATTTTCTAGAAATATCATATGCTTTTCTAAGTACAAATTGGGATTCGTTGGAAATTTCTAATTCTCTTGCAGAATTGGGATCTGTGGTTATCTCAATCATCTTTCCGCCAAAAGACTTCTTCATCAGATCATTTCTATCAATATTCATTGAAGAAATAGTCCTTGTAGCAAGACTATCTTCATTTAAAAGTATCCCTATGAATATATGCTCCGGAGAGATACTCTTCGCTTTTAAATGCTCCATTATGAGTGAAGCATTACGAAGAGATATCCTCGCGTTTTTACTAAGTCGTTTTAAAATGTTCTGTTTTTTACCCAGAGTTATTGATGCCATACCCAATTATACTACATCCAGACTATTCTTTTGTGGTTAGCTCTGCTTCAATAGCGCTATCTACTGCACTTGCAAGCTCTTCTTTGGTAACTTTCTTCTTAGGTTCTGCTGTTTTCTTTGTACTTGCACCCTTGAGACTTAATCCCAAATGTCTTTCTGTAGAAGAGATTGAGAGGATCTTTACATCTACTGGATCTCCTTCTTTTACAATATCTTCAGGGTTTTTAACCAATTTGTCTGAAAGTTCTGAGATATGGATGAGTCCGTTAAGACCTTCACCAATTCTGACAAATGCACCGTAAGGAACCACCTTTTGAATCTCACCTTTAACAACATCTCCAACCTTGTACATAGAGATTGCCTCTGCCCATGGATCTTTAAGTAATCTCTTAACACTGTAAGCTACTCGCTTTCCACCGTCTGAGATACCAATTACCATGACATTTACCTTATCACCTACAGAATAGATGCTATCAATATTCTCAACCTTGTCCCATGATAACTCTGAGAGATGTACCAATCCTTCTAATCCTTCTGCATTAACAAAGATACCGAATGGTGTAATACCACTTACTGTACCTACTAATACATCGCTTTCTTTGACCTTGTTTAATGTCTTCTCTCTCTGCTCTAAGTCTCTTGATTGTGTAACCATCTTTTCTGAAAGAATGATTCTATTCTTTTCTCTGTCTAATTCAATAATTCTGGTCTGAACTTTTTCACCAACCAATGAATTCAAAGTCTTTTGTACTCTTGAAGAGATATCTTTTCCTACCTGTCTTACACCGTTTAGATATACTCTTGAAGCATCTAATTGAGATGTAGGGATGAATCCTCTGATATCTTTCCCAATTTCTACGATTAATCCACCATTGTTTGCTTCTACTACTGTAGTTTCAACAACAGAGTTATCTTTCTTAGATTTCTCAAGGGTGATCCATGCACTTGCTTGCTGTGTTCTTCTGATTGAGAGAACTAATTGTCCTTCATCATCTTCTGGTTTAACAACGTATACTAAGAGGCTGTCTCCAACCTTAAGGTCTCTCCAATTCATTGTCTCACTCTTTAATTCTCTTCCTGCAACAATACCTTCAGATTTGTAACCAACGTCAACAACGACATAGCCGTCTCTAACGTCTGCAACAACTCCTTCAACAATATCGCCTTTAGAAAGTTTTCTGATCTTGTTTCCTTCATCAATGAGGAACTGATCTATTTGTGCGTATGCACTTTTTTGTGTTTGTGCCATAGGGTTTTCCTTTGGTGATGTAATGCCTGTAGCTGCTATTACATACTAATAATTTTATTTGCTACGAGATGGATTATATCACAAGGTATTCTTTTAATACAACCTTTTCCCAGTCAGGCTTTTTGGCTTTTAATATATATCTTCCATATAGTACAAAAAGTGAGTTAACTTTGTACCAATCGTCCTTTGGATAGAGCTTTTCTAGATCGTGAGCTATCTTAGTAGGATCAGTTTCCTTTGTTAAACCATATGATTTAGCTACCCTACTCACATGAGTATCTACTGCAATACCCTGATTGGAATGATACAGGTCATTAAGAAATACATTAGCCGTCTTGTAACCTACCCCTGGAAGAGTTTGAAGCTCTACGAGGGTCTTAGGAGGCTCCCCGTTATATCGTTCATCCACCATCTTAGCTAATTCAATGATATGTTTAGCTTTGGTCTTGAAATAGTTTATACCCTGTACGGTATGTTCAACATCCTCATACTTAGCATTTGCAAGCTTTTCCGCTGTTTGATATTTCTCAAACAAATCCCCAGTTATCTTATTTACCTGTTTATCAGTAGTTTGAGCAGAGAGTACTATACAGATTAGAAATTGAAAGGCTGTAGACCAGTTAGAAAGCTCTGTTTTAGCTTCAGGGTATATTTGCTCTATTTCAGATAATAATTTACTTGCAAATGATTTCAGCGTCTCTTTCGTTTTTAACTTCTTCATCGAATTTTAAGTCGTTAATAAACTTAATGGCTTCCCCTCTTAGATCATCAATTGTACCATTATTCTCTATTACATAATCATATTCTGGATATTCCTCTACGTCTTTATCAGCATACGCATAGTTCTCAAACTCCTGTTCTATATCTTTTTTAATTAATACTGCTTTAAAATCAATCTCAGGATAGTTTACTTCAATATATTCTTTTAATTGGCAGATATATTCCGATTCCCTGATATCGAAAAACAATACGCCATTTCCATCTTCTCCAAAATATTTATGCAGTTTTCCAATTGCATAATCATCAAGGCAGTGTTTATCCATATCAACGAACATTTTCTTACAATCAAACATTGCTTTTCTCCAATATTCATTTTTTGTTACTCCATCCCAAAGCTTTCCCTCCCAGCCAGTAGTTTTCAAATATTCTCTTACAGGATCCACAGAGGATTCATGCATAAAAGGTATTCCCCTTTCTTGTAATAACCTCCCTACTTGTTCACCGAAAGTATTTTTACCTACCCTAGCTCGCCCATTAATTACAAATATCTTTAGCATTGATTTGGGGATAATTTATTTTAGTTTAGTAGCCCTATAGCTAGTGTTAGCCGTTATAAGTACTGATTAGTATATTTTTACCCTATATTCAGCATACCACACCTCCTACCCGCGGCATAGTATAAATATTGTATACTAGCATACACCTTGTCACACCAAAGTATCTTCTAGCCGAAGAGCTCTCTGCCTAAAAATCATAAAAGATGTGTTCACCTATCGAGAGGGGTTAGCTCTAGTATAAATAGATGAGTTACGTTGTTTGGGAATCACGGTCTTCTACGCTTCTGATACGATATATATATGTAACACTGTGGTTTCGTATGCATCTATGCAAAATATGCACATATCCCAAGATAATATCCGAGAGTACATTTATATCAGCTTTGATATTAATAACAAAAAACCCACTATTTCTAGTGGGTTTATCTATTCTAATAAGTCCTGGCAATGACCTATCTTCCCAGGACCAAAGGTCCAAGTATTTTCGGCGCTAGAGCGTTTTACTTCTGAGTTCGGGATGGAGTCAGGTAGTTCCACTCTGCTACAATCGCCAGGCAACAAAAATCTAGGTATAAATTCCTGTTGCCTGACAACCTTACTTGCGTAAGATATCAGGACTTAAGTTCTAAAGAGCTAATGAACGTGTACAATGTACACACTCAAAACTGAATAGAAATATGTAATTTCAAAAAAAGCTTTCGATCTATTAGTACTCCTCGGCTGAACATATCGCTATGCTTACACCTGGAGCCTATCAACGTGGTGGTCTACCACGGATCTTTCGTGCAGCGAACTGCACAAGTATATTTAATCTTAGGATTAGCTTCGTACTTATATGCTTTCAGTACTTATCCATTAGCAATTTAGCTACTCAGCGATGCACTTGGTAGTACAGCTGATACACCAGAGATTACCACGCCCTGATCCTTTCGTACTAAGGGCCGCTTCCTTCAAATATACAACGCCTATACCGGATAGAGACCGACCTGGCTCACGACGGTCTGAACCCAGCTCACGTGCCGCTTTAATGGACGAACAGTCCAACCCTTGGGGGCTTATTCACCCCCAGGATGCGACGAGCCGACATCGAGGTGCCGATCCTTGCCGTCAATATGAACTATCGGGCAAGACTAGCCTGTTATCCCCGGGGTAGCTTATCTCCGTTAAACAATGACGCTTCCACGCGCAATCAAAGGGTCACTTAAACCTACTTTCGTAACTGATCGGGATGTCTCCCTCACAGTAAAGCCTCCTTATGCTTATGCACTCTTCACTCGATTTCCATCCGAGTTGAGGAGACCTTAGTGCGCTTGCGGTACTCTTTAGCAAGCAACCGCCCCAGTCAAACTGCCTACCATACACTGTCCAAAATCCAGATAATGGATTCTGTTAGAAATAAAATTCCAAAAAAGTGGTATTACACTGACGACTCCACCCTCCCTAACGAGAGGACTTCAAAGTCTCCCACCTATTCTCTATATTCAAAACCCTATTTCAATGCAAAGTTGCAGTAAAGCTCCACGGGGTCTTTTTGTCCTGGTATAGGTAGGCCGCATCTTCACAGCCATTTCAATTTCACCGAGCGCGCCGTCGAGACAGCGGAAGAATCGTTACGCCTTTCATGCAAGTCACTAATTAAGTGACGAGGTATTACGCTACCTTAGGACCGTTATAGTTACAGCCGCCATTGACCAGGGCTTCAGCTACCTGCTTCACCACCACCGGACACACCGAAGTGAGTCTGGCAGACGGATTACAAGCTACTTTAACCTTCTGGCATTGGGCAGGCGTCAGCACTTATACATATTCTTACGAATTTGCAAGCGCCTGTAGTTTTGGTAACTAGTCGTTCTTCCCTATTCTATGCTGCTTCCATCACTACAAATAAAAATTACTTATAGTGGAAAGCCCCCCTTCTCGCGAACTTACGGGGTTAATTTGCCGAGTTCCTTAACGACGCATCACTCGTACGCCTTGGTGCATTCACACCAGTCCACCTGTGTCGGTTTGCAGTACGGTTACAGATATCATTTGTGAGTGTAAACACTCACTGTTAGAAGTTTTTCCTGGAAAATTAGTCTGACAAATTGGATTCCCGAGGGTCCCCTTTACATCGCAACTCGTGTCCATCTACCGGAGTAGAAACATCTTTCCGGACTTACCTAAAAAGACTCTCTCGTTGCTTGAACCCCAAACCATTAAGGGGCTTGCCTTTTCAATTCTCTATCTTCATCACTGATATCAGTAGTACAGGAATATTAACCTGTTGTCCATCGCATACGCTTTTCAGCCTCTACTTAGGACCGACTAACCCATGGTTGACTGACATAGCCATGGAAACCTTAGACATTCGGCGAGCAGGGTTTTCACCTGCTTTACGTTACTCATCCCAGCATTCTCACTTCTATACGCTCCAGCAGCTCCTTACAGGCCACCTTCACAGCGATGTATCGACTGCTAAGTCGATCATGTATAGAACGCTCCCCTACCACTCACATATCCTAAAAGGATACACAAATCCGCAGCTTCGGAATATACTTTCAGCCCCGTTACATTTTAAGTGCAGAATCTCTCGATTAGTAAGCTTTTACGCACTTTTTAAAGGATGGCTGCCTCTGAGCCAACCTCCTAACTGTTTGAGAAACTCCACTTCCTTTCCCACTAAAGTATAATTTAGGGTCCTTATCTGACGGTCTGGACTGTTTTCCTCTTGAGCACAGGAACTTAGATCCCTGACTCTAACTGCCACAATGTACATCTCGGTATTCGGAGTTTGACTGGACTGAGTACCCTTTCGGGCCTCAGATCCAATCAGTGCTCTACCCCCAAGAATTAAATTATGACGCTAGCCCAAAAGCTATTTCGGGGAGAACCAGCTATCACCTAGTTCGATTGGCATGTTACCGCTAACCACAAGTCATCTCATAGATTTGCAATTCTAAATAGTTCGGACCTCCGTTTTGATTTCTCAAAATTTCATCCTGCTCATGGTTAGATCACTAGGTTTCGGGTCTCGTGCACGCGACTCAAATCGCTCTATTCAAACTCGCTTTCGCTTCGGCTCCCCAATAAACATGGTTAACCTTGCCGCGCACAACGAACTCACTGGGTCATTCTTCAATAGGCACGCCATCACCGGATATACCGGCTCTGACTGTTTGTAAGCATACGGTTTCAGTAACTATTTCACTCCCCTAACAGGGGTACTTTTCACCTTTCCCTCACGGAACTAATACACTATCGGTCGTAGAAGATATTTAGTCTTGCCAAGTGGTATTGGCCGCTTCCCACAAGATCTCGCGTGCCTCGTGGTACTTAAGAAGTTAGAAGAGATATTTCATCTTTTCATATACAAGGCTTTCACTTTCTATGGCACACCTTTCCAGATGTTTTCTATTAAAATGAAATATGTATATCTCCGGGTCGCTTGCTGCTGACCCTACTAACCCTTACAACACTCATATTGCACGAACAGCAATCTACGAGTTCTCCTCCTCGCTTGTCGCAACGCGACTCACAATTCAGATTACTCTTACACAATATGAGTTTAGACTCCTCCCTTTTCGCTCGCCACTACTAAGGGAATAAACTCTTGTTCTTTTTTCCTGCGGATACTGAGAGGTTTCACTTCTCCGCGTGCCCACCTATACAGCTATGTATTTACTGTAAGGCGACTGGGTTTAAATCCAGCCAGGTTACCCCATTCGGAAATCCCCGGATCATAGCTCGTTTGACAGCTACCCGAGGCTTATCGCAGCCTACTACGTCCTTCATCGGTCTTCTACGCCAAGGCATTCACCGTATGCTCTTATTTTGCTTTATATTGAAATTACTTTCCTATTCAGTTTTAAATGTGCAACTACAGATTCTGTAAATATTTATTACAAATTGGACCTACCTATACAGTAATAAATATGTACTACAAAACCTGGTTCATTTTTCAAGAATTAAAGATTTAGTCTTCGTTTCCTGATATCTAATATGGACCTGAAGGGAGTCGAACCCTTGACCTCTTCATTGCAAATGAAGCGTTCTGACCAGCTGAACTACAGGCCCTCATAATCGATTATGGTGGGCGCACCAAGGATCGAACTTGGGACCTCAGTCTTATCAGGACTGTGCTCTAACCAGCTGAGCTATACGCCCATCGATTCGCTCTCTAATATAAAAAGAACTAGCTCTTGAAAGCTAAAAAGTGATAGGAAGATCTAGGTTACTCCTTAGAAAGGAGGTAATTCAGCCGCAGATTCCCCTACGGCTACCTTGTTACGACTTAACCCCAGTTATAAGCCTTACCTTCGTCATTCCATTCCTAAAGAACAGAACACCTTCGGGTACGACCTACTTCCATGGCTTGACGGGCGGTGTGTGCAAGACCCGAGAACGTATTCACCGTGACATGGCTGATTCACGATTACTAGCAAATCCAACTTCACGAGGTCGAGTTTCAGACCTCGATCCGAACTGAGATCGGCTTTTAGGATTAGCTCCGCCTTACGGCTTGGCTGCCTATTGTACCGACCATTGTAGCGCGTGTGTCGCCCAGGACATAAGGGCTATGCGGACCAGACGTCATCCCCACCTTCCTCCCCGTTTTACCGAGGCAGTTTCCCAAGACACTTGTAACATGGGATAGGGGTTGCGCTCGTTTCGGGACTTAACCCAACATCTCACGACACGAGCTGACGACGGCCATGCAGCACCTGTATACCACCCTCGAAGGACTCCCTTGTTTCCAAGGGGATGCAGGTATATTTCAAACCCTGGTAAGGTTCTTCGATTGCCATCGAATTAAACCACGCGCTCCTCTGCTTGTGCGGGTCCCCGCCAATTCATTTGAGTTTTAGCCTTGCGGCCGTACTTCCCAGGCGGGACGCTTAACGCGTTAGCTGCGGCACTCAATACTTCCATAAAATCCCGAAGGATTAAATAGTTATACCAAACACCTAGCGTCCATAGTTTACGGCGTGGACTACACGGGTATCTAATCCGTTTTGCTACCCACGCTTTCGAGCCTTAGCGTCAGACAATGACCAGCGAATCGCCTTCGCCACTGATGTTCCTCCGAATATCAACGTATTTCACCACTCCACTCGGAATTCCATTCGCCCATTCATGTCTCAATTCTCGCAGTATCGAAAGCTCTTCCACGGTTGAGCCGTGGTCTTTAACTCAAGACTTACGAAAACGCCTACGCTTCTCTTTACGCCCAATAAATCCGAATAACGTTTGTACCCTACGCATCACCGATGCTTCTGGCACGTAGTTAGCAGGTACTTATTCATATGGTACAGTCATTTATTCTTCCCATATAAAAGGAGTTTACGATCCTAAGACCTTCTTCCTCCACGCTGTGTCGCTACATCAGGGTTGCCCCCATTGTGTAATATTCCTAATTGCTGCCTCCCGTAGGAGTATGGACCGTGTCTCAGTTCCATGGTGGCTGACCGCGCTCTCACGCCAGCTACCCGTCTTAGCCTTGGTGAGCTATTACCTCACCAACTAGCTGATAGGATGCGGACTCATCTCAAAGCACCGGAGTTTTACATACAAAAACTTTATGATTCTGTAAGACTATCAAGTATTACCCCGCCTTTCGGCGAGCTGTTCTTGACTTTGAGGGAGATTATCCACATGTTACTCACCCGTTTGCCACTATCCCAGGCGAGAAATCATCGACCGAAGTTTCAGAAATCTCAAAGGGATCGTTCGACTTGCATACCTTAGGCACACAGCCAACGTTCATTCTGAGCTATGATCAAACTCTCATTGAAAACGCTTGACTTTGCAATTTGCCGAAGCAAAAAGACCAACCAGCGTTGGTTGGATTTAATTTTTTTGACTAAATGAATTGTGTGACCAAATCACACGATATTTAAAAAGCCTAATTGTTTTAGACTTCCTATCACTCTTCAACTTTTAAGGAGCTGAATGTGGTAATAATACGAAGATAAAAATATTTCACGAACTGCAGGTATTCGTTAGAGCTATTCTCTAAGAGGATTCCCGTATCTCCTTTAGTATCCCAAACTCGTGAAAGGATTCTAACACACGAAAAGTAGATATGCAATAGCTATTTACACAAATAAATCAAAGTAAAAATAGTCGTCTATCCACTTAGTTATATTTTTAATATTTCATTCCTTAAAAACCTTTGACATACCACCCTATTTCTCTATATAATTAGCCTAATCATCAGGAAGAATACGACCCTGTATCCAAAGTGATATTGAGCAACGCCTTCCGACTATTTTCTTTCAAGTTTTGATTTCTCTCTTCAGATACCATTGGTCTTTACTAATTTCGTGCTTGGAAGTATATTTTTATATGGATATAAAGATAAAACAAATTCTGAAAGATAATTTATACGCAACCCTATCTACCTCAACTCCAGAAGGTGATCCATGGATCTCAAATATCTACTTCGTATACGATAGCGATTACAATTTTTACTGGTATTCACCCAAAGACTCCATACATTCTAAAACGATAAAAGACAATCCTAGCGTAGCATTATGTATATTTGATTCTCACGAAGTTGAAAATGTTGAAGCTATATATATAAAAGGAAAGGCTTGTGAAGTAACAGATGCAAAAGAATTAGCAAAAGGACTACTACTCTACGGAAAGAAGATGTTGGATACCAAATTTGTTACCGGTAAAAAAGCATATATAGAATTTGTTAACAACCTAAAAGATTTTGAAGGCCAATCACCAATTAGAATGTACAAAGTTATTCCAGAAAAGATGTGGAAACTAGCACCAAGCCAGATATACCATGATAAATATGTAGATAGTCGAATTGAGATTCCATTAATCGAACTGAAATAAGTACTATTTCTTACCTTTTTGTACTATATATAGATGTTTCAACTCCTCTATCGTAGTAGCCTCCTCAGAAGTCTTATCCCTACTCCATTCTACGAGCCTTGGGAACCTCAAAGAAAGCCCTCCTCCAATGTTTAAATCTGCCCTAATATTTTGTGTAATCTCATCCGCTTCTACAGAAAATACAATCTTAGGATCAACCCAGACATCTGGAGCTAATACATCGTTCACCTCTACGTTTTTAGGTTTCTTGTTTACAATATCCTCTTGAAATCCTTCGAGTGCAGTTTTCAACTGTTCATCACTAAAACCAGTACCTACCTTACAGATAGCCTCATATATATCTAACTCAGGATTATAGAGAGCACCCAATACAGCGCCCATCCCTAGCTTACTTCGCTTTCCAGACCCATTGTAGAAGCCCACTGCCACTAAATCGATTGTGTCTACTAGATCTTTTTGCATAGATTTCTTCAATTTTATCCATTCGAAGTTTCTAGCACCAGGATAGTATGGTCCTTTAAGCTGTTTTACAATAATACCTTCAAGCTTCTTACCTACGTTTTCATCAAATATCTGTTGCAAATCCTCAATACCTTTTACAAGCGTAGTCTTGCAAACCCCTATACCCCTGTGGGTATCAGAAAACTCTCGCTCTAACTTCTCAATTCTCATATTCGTATCTACTTCTGATATATCCTCCCCATTTAAATACAAAAGATCGAAGGTTTGAGCTTTAACAGGAATATCAGCTTGCATTCCCTCTACCCCATATTTTCTTCTCCTCTGCATAGTCTCTTGGTAACTTAAAAACGTATTCTCCTTGTAGTTCCACCCTAATACCTCAGAATCCAATACAAATGATTCTTGTTTGAATTCCATTGCAGCATCAACAATTTCAGGGAACATATCAGTGACATCTTCCAAATTCCTGGTAAACAATCTCACCTCATATTCCTTTGTTTTCGACTCAAAAAGCCCGCTCTGAGATGGCTTCTCCGTAAAGATTTCCCACACCATCCTCTCTTCGTACCTTGAATCATTCTTCTTAAATTTATGAATCTGACATCTCAATCCATCAAATTTTGGTTGAATTAAGAATTCATCTCCAAATCTTTCGATAACTTCTTCGAATGATCCTACTCTCTCAACTAACCTAGATAGCACAGGGACTCCTGAAGTAATATGTAAATCTAGGATCTTTTCATCAGCTCCATCTCGAACCTTCATTATGAGGGAACATATATATCCTAAGTCTGCACTTACACCATATGACCTATTAAGTCTCTCTCTTAAACTCTTATCTCCATTTAATACAAAGGAGAAAGCATCTAATACTGTTTTAGAATTTAGACCCATTCTTAATTCGCCACAGATAATTCTACTTAGGTACTTAGCTTCAAGGGGATTCATAATCTGAAGCAAACCCATTACTAAAGCCTTTTTCTTTTCTACAGAGCCAGTTCCAGACGCATTCATTATCTCCCACAATCGGTTGTATATCTCTTCTAAAGCGATATCTTCTGACTTAAATCCTAGTTCATTTGAAAGGAATTCCGCCGCATCTCCAATATCTCCAAGCTCTGTTCGCTTCTTTTGCATATCAAACTTTCGCCCTTTCAACTTACACAGAGCATCAAAAAGAGAGGTTAGGCTTTTTTCAGAAAAGTTGAATTCACTAACTACGAAGAATGGAGCTAATCTACCTTGTACCAAGTAAGCTACAATCTGAGCATCCTTGCTATCAAGGCTTTTCAAGAATTCTGACAGTATTCCAGTCATATCATTTCTTGAATCAGTTACTTCTAATTGTTGAAAAACCTCACATACTTTTTTGAATGTTACTCTTTCCATATTACCTCCCTATGTATTTGTAAAACGTTGATTTAGTGCTACCTTTCTGTGATATGTACTTCTCTTTTGCAAGTACATCCATGTCTCTTCTTAGCGTTCTTGAGGATACATCTGGGGCTAAAGCTTGAAGATCCTTAGGAGTTACAATCCCCTTCTCTTTTACAACCTTGAGGATATTAACCTGCCTCGCATTTAACCCTAAAATCTTTTCTTCGGTTTCAATCTCTTTCTCTTCAATTTTTACCTCTGGTTTTTGTTCTTTTTTCTTTGCTGTACTTTCTTTACTCAATGGGGCATCGGGTGTTTCTTGGTGTGTAAGTTTTGTTATCAAAAATGCGCCTAAAAAAAATCCTCCAAGAGTTAGTATTGTACTCAATACATGATTTTCCTTTTTGGGAGTATTTGCCATATAGTTATCCACATGGGGCTTAAATTTATTCTCTGTTACAATTATACATGCCTATTTCAATTCGGACAAATCCTTCCCGATACTGTCGTGAACTTCTAGGGTAGTTTCTAAGGCTGCAGCACTTCGCAATATATCACAAGCCTTGTCCTTAAACTCCTCTACCCTGTTTTCTTTGACTTCGAATACAAATTCGTCGTGGATCTGAAGTAATATATATGCTTCTCCGTCAAATTCTTTTTCAATTAACTCATTGAGCCTTACCATACCTAGCTTCATAATGTCTGCTTCTGTACCTTGTATTGGCATATTTACAGCTTCCCTTAGCGCTGCTCTCCTTGCAGTAATATTGTGTGATTTAACAGCAGCTATTCTTCTTGTAGTTCCAAGCATGCTTTGCACATATCCCCTCTTGTATGCTTCCTTTTCGAGTATTCGAATGTAATTTTCAACTCCGGCATAATGTTCAAAGTAATTTCTAATGTATTCAGATGCTTTCTGGGCATCAATATTTAGTAGTCTTGCTAAGCCAAATGATGTTTGTCCGAAAAGGATTGCGAAGTTAACTGTCTTACCCACCCCTCTCTCTGCTTTCGTGACATCCTCTATCTCTTTTTCCAATATTCTTGCGGCTGTAGCTTTGTGTATATCCAACCCATCTGTGAAGTCCTTTATGAGCAAGTCATCTCTCGATATGTCTGCCATGATTCTTAACTCCATCTGTGCATAGTCCATTCCTACAAACTTAAATCCATCATTAGGGACAAATGCTTTTCTGAGTTTTTCAGACCATGTGCCGGATGCTGGCAAATTTTGCATATTTGGATTAGCGGAAGAGAATCTTCCAGAAGTAGTACCTGCTTGCTTAAAGTCTGTATGGATTGATGTATTGGAATCTTTTTGAGCCATTTCAAGTAATGGTGCTGTATATGTGCCATATACCTTTGAGACCTCTCGGTATTCTAAAAGTTTCTCTACACATGGGTGTGCACCTATCAATCCAGAGAGAACATCTTCTCTTGTAGATTGTTTTCCTACTACTGGTAATTGCAATTCATTGAACAGTACATCTCCCAATTGCTTTGGGGAATTGAGGTTGAATTCATGTCCAACAGAATCATATATTTCCTTAGATAGCCTATCCATTGTACTTTTTACTTCTGTATCTAAAGCTTTAAGATATCCTGCATCAATCTTTATACCTCTCCTCTCCATTTTTCCAAGTATCTCTGCAACTGGCATTTCTACCTTTTTAAGAACATTGATCAGGTAATCTCCATCAACTTTTAGATATTCTTTAATGCTCTTTAGTGTATATTCGTACAGTTCAGTTTCATTAGCTTTCTTCGTTTCTTTCTCTCTAATTTCAACAATCGCATCTAATATATCCGTCATTCTAAGTGGGGAGAGTTTTTCTTCAAATATCTTCCCCGCATAATCAAAGGCTAGATCTTTAAATGTTAATGTTTTCTTCCCAGAACTAATTGTGTGAGCAAAAAGCATTGTATCAAAGGATTTGTCGTAGTTTAGTACAATATGCTTTTGTGCGGTTAGTTCCTCCCAATTGTAGAATGTGGTTATGCAATCCTGAGGTATCTGGGTATCAATCTCCTTAAAAAGACTGTCTTGAGATCCCCCACCTACGAAATTAAATCGGACAACATAGAATGGTTCTCCGTTGTAGGATTCCTCTTTAGATACATATCCGATTATCATCTCTTTTGATCTTCCTGTTAGTTCTTTGAATATTTCAACGCTCTGCCAATCAATTTCTGTATTTGAATTGGTTCCAAATATACTTAATTGTGGCGAATCTGAGGATTCCTCTTTTCCAAAAAGGTCCTCTATTTTGGTCATTAATGATCTAAAGCTAAATTTTTTAAACATTTCTAAAACATTACTTCTGTCAAAATCTTTCGTTCTACAATCCTCTAGATGAATATCTACATGCATATCTTGCTCTATGGTAGCCAACATTCTACTCATCTCGGCCTGCTCTATTCCTTCTCCAAAGAGGACTTGTAATCTTGGTTTGAGTTTAGAGATATTCTTGTATATTTCATCCATATCACCATATTCTTTTAGTAGATCTACCGCTGTTTTTCCACCAATACCTTTAATTCCTGGGATATTATCCGATGCATCCCCTACTATGGCTTTGTAATCTATGATTTGGTTGGGATATACCCCAATGTATTTAAATACTTCATCGGTATCATACAGTACTAAGTTTTTGAAATTCCCAGCAGGTAAGCACACTCTAATGTCATTTTTGACTAGTTGTAGTAAGTCTCTATCCCCACTCAATATGTAAAAATCCAAATTCTCATTCTTCCATTTCCCACTATCTACCATCTTGGATATTGTTCCAAGGATATCGTCTGCTTCAAATCCTTCCTGCTTTATGATCGGGATATTGAATGCCTTCAGCACTTCTTCTACTAATGGAAACTGATCTAAAAGTGATTGATCTGTTGGTTTTCTAGTGCCTTTGTATTCCGCAAATTCGATGTGTCTAAACGTAGGAGCTTTAGTGTCAAATGCACAAAGTACATACTCTGGATGGAATTGTTTTAATGCTTCGAGAAGCATTACAGTAAAGCCATATACCGCGTTTACTTGAACTCCATCCTCAGTTTGTAGTGTGGATGGATATGCGTGAAATGCTCTATGCACAATGGCATTAGCATCAATTGCTAAAAAGACATCCTTAGACGTTTTTTGTATATTCATATATCAAAATTCTACTACTTAACAAAAAGTGCTTCAAACTCATCGCCCGTTATGACTTCTTTTTCGATCAAGAAGGTTACTAGTTTCTCTACATATTCTTTTTTGTCTTTCAAGAGTTTCTTAGAATATTCATATGCTTCATCCGTTAACCTCTTTATCTCCTCATCAATGATTTGTGCTGTCTTTTCGCTGTAGTCTTTACCGCCGCCATATGAGTATCCAAGATTCTTGGTTTCTTCTCTGTCACCATATTTAATTAATCCCAACTTCTCGCTCATACCGAGTTCCATGACCATACTCTTGGCAGTTTCTGTTATCTGTTCAATGTCACCTGAAGCTCCCGAGGAGATATCTCCTAAAAAGACTTCTTCTGCAGCTCTTCCTGCTACACCTGTTTTCAACCATGAAAGCATCTGCTTCTTGTGCATGAATGTTCTCTCTTTTTCTGGTAGGTACACTGTTACTCCACCGGTCATTCCTCTTGAGATGATGGATACCTGTTCTACTGGATCTGATCCCTCGGTAAATTTAGCAACAATTGCATGTCCAGCTTCATGATATGCCGTTCGCTTAATATCCTCTACATCATGTTCCTTACCCTTTTTCTTTCTACCTAGTTTTACCTTTAAGTAGGATTCCATTAAATCATCGTGACTAATTTTCTTTCTGTCTTCTTTTGCCGCCATGATTGCAGCTTCATTCAAAAGATTTTCTAAATCTGCTCCAGAATACCCAACTGTTTTCTTAGCTAATACCTCCAAATCAGAGATATCATCAAACTTTTTGTTTTTTGCATGTACATCAAGAATTGCTTTTCTACCCTTCATATCTGGCATTTGTACTACAACCATTCGGTCAAATCTTCCTGGTCTTAAGATTGCAGGATCTAGTACATCTGGTCTATTAGTTGCCGCAAGTACAATGACATTCTCTCTTCCTTCTAAACCATCCATCTCTACCAATATCTGGTTTAATGTTTGCTCTCCTGCTCCAGAATGTAATACCGTTCCTCTTTTCTTAGCTACAGCATCGATTTCATCAATGAAGATGATACATGGTGCTACATTCTTAGCTTTTTTGAAAAGGTCTCTTACTCTTGAAGCTCCTGCACCTACTAACATTTCTTCAAATTCAGATCCAGATGTGTGGAAGAATGGTACACCTGCTTCGCCTGCTACTGCTTTTGCTAACAATGTTTTTCCTGTACCTGGCGCTCCTGCGAGTAATACTCCCTTAGGGATTCTTGCACCTGCGGCTAGATATTTTTTAGGATTTTTAAGGAAATCTACAATCTCTGTTAATTCTTCCTTTACCTCTTCAATACCTGCTACATCATCAAATGTGGTACCTGTTTTCTTTCCAAAGAGTAATTTGGCTTTACTCTCTCCAAAGTCCATTATTTTTCCACCTGATGCCTGCATATTCTTTATCATTATGAATACCAATATTCCTCCTACTACTAGGAATACAATACTGATTATGTCACTGAAGGATACTCCAACTGCTGGTTGGTAAAAATCATTTTTCAAATCTTTAATATTTACCCCTGAATCAGAAAGTATCTGGTAAAAGTCTGCTCCATTTGGTAGTAGTGCATATTTCTTTACAATGAGGTTGTTCGAATCTCTTTCTTGAAGTGTAACAGTATCATCTTTCAAGATCATATTTTCATATTTCTTCTCCGTTATATCCGTGACTATCTCACTTACTGATACTTCTGTTCCTTTGGATCCTAATCCTCTAATCCAGAAGAAGCCTGCGGCTAATGCTGCGGTTAATATCAACGAGACTATGATACTTGGAACATTAATTTTTCTTCCTGTTGGCATTTTTCTAATGTCTATTTTTACTTCTTTTTTCTTTGGTTCTTTGTTATCCATTTTGATGTAATTAATCTAAATTAGATTGGGAATGTTTTAGATATGTATGTATATCTGGTGATTTGATTCCTAATATATATTGATTATATCAAAAGGGATGAGTATTCTAAAGGAAATATTGGTTATGTTTAGAACATACGACAGGTGTACAAATTACATACACCTGCCGGCTGCTCATTTTGTTTTAACTTCTCATTTTACGGACAAGATTGACTTGCATATCTCGGCTATATGGATTAACCATAATGCTGGCAGCAGAACCGCTATCAAGCGAATATGCTCCAGAGACAGGGCCTCCCAGGGCAAGATCCTCATCGTCGGTATCTTCCGAAATTTGAGAATCAGCCTCTTTTGACATCTGCTTCAAACAATCTACAGCATCGTTAATCGCGAAGACAAAAAATTCTGTTTCTAGCGAATCCGGATTGAAGTTTGCTCTGTTTTTGCGAATCTGGCCCTCATTCATAAACTCTTGGTCTGAGTTTATAGGCATGCAGATTATTTTGATTTTTCTGTCCAATTGCCACGCGACAGCGACAACCCCACGGAAAGGTGTAATTCTCTCCGCTTTTTGCACTACAGTATCAACGATCTGATCAAAATCCATTAGTCTCCTCCTGAAAAGTATAATCCACGAATGAAAAATTCATGGTTGAAAATGAGCGATATGCCCACGCATCTAGGGATTATTATACTACAGGATAATATGAAAATAAATAACTATTTGTTATGCTAAGTCCTACAGGTATCCAAATTACAATTACGGATACCCGTAGGTTTAGCTCGTTCTTATTCTTTCATTTTTGCAAGGATTTCCTCCTGCAATTCATAATCTTTAGTGCTTACGATAATTCCAACCGCAGTATTTGCGTTGAAAAGATAAACACATGGCAATCCTGTATTATCGGAGTTTCCATGAATCTCTGGTTCTGTGGATCCACAATGAATTTCATTGAGAAGACTTACTGCCATAACAGATAAAATACAGGTGAGATTCGTCTGATATGTTGCAAGGTTGAATCCTGTCACCTTCTGAGACAAGTATTCCTCATCCGCAAACTGAAAGTCCGGGTTTATCACCCAACTCTTCGTTTGTAGACATGATTCCCCCAACATAGACACGGTAATAATACCGCGGTTCTTACCTATACAGGCAAGAGCCTTTTGAACAACTTCCTTTACAATGTCTTCAAATGCCATTTATCCCATCCTTTTTATGAAAGATATGAAGAGCTATTGATACCCATGTATCTAATGCCATATTATACTATAAGTCTGTTGGAAAATACATATGGTGGAAGGTGGAATCGAACCACCGACCTTAGGTTTATGAATCCTATGCTCTAACCTTCTGAGCTATTCCACCAAGTTTTAAAGATTATATCAAAAACTAATTAGCTTTTCCTGAATATGTAC
>Ga0209318_1000989_pt1 | contig 21266 bp, 21 predicted proteins | sample RifGroE1_FD_183999 | JGI IMG/M metagenome (GOLD analysis project Ga0209318, IMG submission 183999) | Groundwater microbial communities from Rifle, Colorado, USA - Groundwater E1 (SPAdes) (version 2) | ecosystem: Environmental > Aquatic > Deep subsurface > Groundwater | place: Rifle, Colorado...
TTATTAATAAAATAAAATAAATAAAAGGATAATTATCTATACTATTATATAAAGGTAGGTGAATTTTACATGGTAAAATATAAAACTTCTTCGTATGTCTTAACACTTCGTATGAAATATACAACTTCTGACAAATCAGCAATCGACAAATATTTTGAATTATCAAGAAGATTATATAATTCAATTCTCAGAGAAACATTAAAAAGATTTAATTTAATGAGAGAAAGTAAATTGTATCAACAAGCACAAAAAGAAATAGATAAAAAACTAAAGCAAAAATACTTTTCAGATGCAGAAATAAAATATGGTTTTAGAGAATATGACATAAGTAAATTTGCTACAAAATTAATGGTTAATGAATATCGTGGATTGAAGGGACATATTAAAGGTAAATTAACTAAAAGGGCGTTTGATGCAGTTAATAAAATGAGATTTGGTAATGCTAGACGAGTTAATTTTATAAAATATAGAGAAATTAATTCTATCGAAGGTTCTGACCATGTTTCTGGTATTAAATATAGAAATGGCAATATAATTTACAATGAACTTAAAATGTCGGCAATCATTAAAAACAATGATCTTTATGCTCAAAAAGCAATTCAAGATAGAGTTAAATATTGCAGATTTATAAAGAAAAATATTAAAGGAAAAGATTATTATTATGTTCAATTAATATTAGAAAGTGTTCCTCCTATAAAGTTTAATAAAGATACAGGAGAAATAAATTTATACATTACAGAGGGCGATGTTGGGATTGATATTGGGACTCAAACTGTTGCGTATTGTTCTAATAGTGAAGTAAAACTATTAGAATTATGTCCTGAAGTTGAGAATATTGAAAAGCAAAAGAGAATACTACAAAGAAAAATTGATAAATCGAGACGTTCAACTAATCAAAACAAGTTTAATGAAAACGGAACATTTAAGAAAGGCAATAGGGATAAATGGATCAAATCTAATCATTATGTTAAAATTCAAACTGAATTAAAGTGTTTACAACAGAAACAAGCTGATTTAAGAAAGCAATCACATAATAAATTAGCTAATCACATTTTAAAGTTAGGTGACAAATTTTATGTAGAGAAAATGAATTATTCAGGTTTGCAAAAGCGAAGTAAGAAAACTACCAAGAATAAGAAAACTGGGAAGATTAATAAGAAAAAGAGATTCGGTAAATCATTAGCTAATAAAGCACCTGCTATGCTCATTGAAATTATCAATAGGAAATTAAAATACTTTGGTATGGAGATAAAGAAAATTAATACATATGCAGTTAAAGCTAGTCAGTATAACCATATTGAAGATTCTTATGTTAAGAAGGAGTTGAGTGAACGATGGAATATTTTTAAGATTAATAACGAAGAAACAAAAATACAGAGAGATTTATATTCTAGTTTTTTAATTATGAATGTAAACGATGAACTAGATAAAGTTAATAAAGATAAATGTATTGAAAGATTCGATAAGTTTAAGTTATTACATGATATTGAAATTGAAAGATTAAGAAGTAACGAAAATAAATTAATTAGCAGTATGGGAATCGCCAATTATCTCATTGGAGATATTGATAGTAAAAGTCTATGGATAATTAATTCAATGACTAAGATGTTGTAAAATACGGATGAGTATTATGCCTGTAAATGAGAACTTAGAGACGAGTTAATTGAAGTAGAACCTGCCAAGTGTAGAGATTCAGTCATTCAGTAAATCGTATGTTACTTTACCCGATCTAATGAAGTAGCAACCTTACATAAGCGACAGAATGGTGTGTAGAATGAGTTAGAAATTTGTTGAGGTATGATTGTTCTAAAACAAATTTCTAAGGTCTTAAAAACAAAATTAAGAGTTGATTTAAGAAAGGATGATATTTATGCTAGTAAAGATTGGAAATGAAATTTATGATTCTACAAAAACTCCTATTATGTTAATTTTTGATGATAAAGAAATTAAACATATGCAAAATATAGCAAGTGATAATTATAAATGTTGTTCTTATCCAGATGATACCAAAGAGGAAGATATTGTTGAGTTTATGAAAGTGGATGAAGTTGATAAAATTGGATTCTTGCAATATTAATTTGCATGTAAGCAAAAAATAATGTATAATCATTGTAGTAAAACAAATACATAAAACTTAATTAAAGAAAGGACTGTTGATTATTGACTGAAAAGATAGTTGTTCTATCAGCAAAAGAAAAAGCCAGACAGAGGATTAATGTCTTTCATGGTTCGGCAAATCACTTTATGAATCTCATTAAGGAACTTATAGGTAATAGCAATGATGTATTTAGCAAAGATAAACTAAATTCTATTAAAATCATATTACATAATGAAAATAAAATTGAATATATTGATTCTGGATCAGGTATCCCAATTGAAGGGACTGCCAGTGATGGTAGTCCTAATTATCAAGCTATATTTGAAAAAGATTTTGCTGGAAGTAGATATGGTAATACTGAAACTACAATCGGTCAAAATGGAATATTCTTATATACCCTAACAATGACATCAGAGGATATTGAATACTTTATAGCTAGAGCAAATGGTAATTTATATAATATTAAATATCATAAAGGAGATCAATCTTCGGAATTAAAAGTTATAGGCAAAGAAGACAATACTTATTCAAGGATTATATTTTCACTTGATAGAGAAGTATGGAACAATCCTAAATTCACATTTGAAGAAATATGCAATATAGCAAAGGCACAATCTTCATTATGCAATGTAAAAATTATAGTTGAAGGTAAAGAGAATAATTTAACAAATGAATTTTATTATGAAAACGGAATACTAGATTATTTTGATGATATGACTCAAAATAAATCTATTATCACAGATAAGATTAGGATTACTCAAACCAAAAATGTATTAATTGATAAAATTGTAAATGGAGAATCTAAAAAAATAGAAGATGTTATTTCCGCAGATTTAATATTTTCTTATTCAAATGATTCCAATGATGATTTTAAGAAAGAATTCTTAAATACTGCTGACTTAATAGCATATGGAACAATTCAAGATGGTATATATGTTGGACTAAAAAACTGTATTAATAAATGGTTAAAAGACAATGGTAAATATGCCAAGAATGAAAAACAAATATCTATTGATGATATATCTACAGGATTGAATTACATATGCAATGTATCTAGTTTTTATGTAGAGTATGATAATCAAATTAAACAAAAGACATCAGTGAAATATTATAAAACTGTAATTCAAGAAATAATTGAAGGTTTTATGGAAATCTATTTCATAGAAAATAAAGAAGAAAGTGAGAAATTAACTAATGCTATTCTCTTAAACAAAAGAATCCGTGAAAAATCTGAAATCAACAGAAAAAACATCAAGAAAGAATTAGAAGAAAAAATAACTAGTCAATTAAATAGACCAGCTAAATTTGTACCATGCAGAAGTAAAAATCCTTCAGAAATAAAATTTACATTAATTGAAGGTGATTCATCATTAAATAGTGTTAAATTAGCTAGAAATGCTTATGACACTTGTATTTTGCCACTAAAAGGAAAACCAATTAATCCTTTTAAATGTAAAATAGATGCTTTACTAAACAACGAAGAGATAAAATCTATTTACAAAATATTAGGTTGTGGTATGGAATATAAAGGCAAATCCATAAAAGGAGTACCTAAATTCAATATTGACAACTTACAAGTTAATAGAGTACAGATTGCGACAGATTTTGACAATGATGGTTATCACATACAAGCATTATTGATTGGTATATTTTATACTTTATCACCTGAACTATTAAAACAAGGTAAAATTTATATTCTTTATACTCCTTTATACGTAATCAAAACAAAAAAGCAGACAGAATATAAAAATGAAATTACAGATACTTTATTAGTTTATAGTGAAATGAAAAGGAATGAAATTGTAAATAAACTTCATGATGAAGATATTTCATTCAAAGAAACAAGGTTTAAAGGATTAGGAGGGTTACCTGTTTCTATCATGTCAAAAGCATTAAGTGAAAACAGTATGATTATGAAACAAATAACTATGGATGACGTTGAAGAAAGTAAAAAATGGTTAGAATTATTTCTATCAGAAGAAAAATTAAAAGATAGAAAAGAATATATTGAAACTCATGGTGATAAATATTTCGACTATTCTTTGTTTGAATAAAGGAGGGTTATATCAATTTGGCAAACATTACAAAAATAGAAGCAGGATTGCATACAAAAGAATCTTATATGCCTTATGCTATGAGTACAATATTAGATAGAGCATTACCTGATGTTAGGGACGGAATGAAACCAATCCATAGAAGAGTTCTTTATTCTATGTATAAAGCTGGAATTACATATGATAAAGATAGGGCAAAGACAACTGAACCGATTTCAGAAACAATGAAAATACATCATCATGGAGATGCATCTATTTTGGAAGCTCTTGCTTTAATGACAGAGCAAAATGAATCATTGTTACATCCGTATGTAGATGGAGAAGGTGCTTTTGGTAAAGTTTATTCTAAAGATAGTCCATCAGCCCCAAGATACACATATTGCAGATTAAATAAATTCTCTGAAGAATATTTTAAAGATGTTGATAATGGAGTTATTCAATTAATTGGTGAAGATAAAAAGCATTTACAACCAATTGTTTTAAGTGCAAGTTTTCCTAATATCCTTGTTAAAAATAATTCAGGGATTGCTTGTGCAGAAGCATGTAACTTCCCTAGTTTTAATTTATCTGAAGTGTGTGATACAACAATTGCATATATCAATAATAAAGACATCTATTTACTAGATACCTTAAAATCTGTAGATTTTTCTTCCAGAGGTGAATTAATTTATAATGAAAGTGACTTTAATAAAATATATGATACTGGTCAAGGCTCGATTCTCCTAAGATCAAAATATATCTATGATAAAAACAATAATTGCATAGAAATATATGAAATTCCTTACAGTACAACTGTTGATACTATAATATCTAAAATTACTGATTTAATTAAAAAAGACAGTGGTTTTAAAGATATTTTAGATATTAGAGATGAGACTGGGTTCAATACAAAAACAAGTAAAGAAGAAATGAAGATTACAATTGATGTAAAAAAGAATACAGATGTTGATTTATTAATGAAAAAACTTTTCAAGAAAACTCCATTACAATCCTACTTCTCAGCAAATATGAATTGTCTAGTAGATTATAAACCTAAATTACTAGGAATTAAGCAAATACTTGATGAATGGCTTAAATTCAGATATGAATGTGTTAATAAAGGATTAGAGTATAATATCAATTCATTATCAGAGAAATTACATTTACTTAAAGGATTAGAAAAAGCATTGTTAGATATTGATAGTGTTATTGCAATTGTTAGAAGCTCAGAAACAGATGTTATTGCTATACAAAAGTTAATGGATGAATTTGATATTGATAATGAACAGGCTGAAAATATTGCCAATATTAGATTAAGAAACATTAATAAAAGCTATATCATTAATAAAATTAAAGACATTCAAAATTTAGAAGATGAGATCAATGACTTAAAATACAAGCATGATAATAAAGAAGAAATTGATAAAATTATTATTGATGATTTGGAAAGAATTAAGAAAGCATATGGCGTACCTCGTAAAACAGAAATAATTTACTCAGATTCAATGGAAGATGTATCAGAAGTGCAATTGATCGAAGATTATAATATCAGATATTATTTAACCAATGATGGTTATTTAAAGAAAATTCCTTTGACATCATTAAGAGGAAGTTCTGAGCATAAATTAAAGGAAAAAGATTATATTATGTCTGAAATTGATTCAACTAATAAATCTGATTTACTTTTATTCTCTAACAAAGGAATAGCATATAAATTAAAATCATATGAATTGCCTGATACAAAAATATCAAATCAAGGAGAATATTTGTCCAATATCATTGACTTAGACAAAGATGAAAAAATAATATATATGATTTCTACTACAGACTACTCAGGTTATTTATTACTTGCTTTTAAAAATGGTAAAATTGCTAAGATTAATTTATCCTCATATGCTACAAAAACAAACAGGAGTAAATTAATTAATGCTTATAGTACAGATAGTGAAATTGTAAATATGTTACATTTAGAAAAAGATGTTGATTTATTGTGCAAGAGTAGTATTAATAAGGTATTAATTATTAATACAAATCAAATTGCAGTTAAATCAAGTAAGATGAGCGTAGGGGTAAGTGTATTGAAGAGTAAGAATGAAAGTTGTATGGATTTATGTGTTTTGTTGGAGGTGGTTAGTGGATTAGATGATGAGGGTATTGAGTATTATAGTGGAAATGTGAATTCAGTTGGGAATTTTTTGAGGAAGGGTGATAAGATTGAGGTTTTAGGGTGATTGTAAGTGATAAATAATTTTATGTTTAATTATTTGATTAAAAATATGGAGGAAAGATTAATGAAAACAAAAATTAATAAATATGAAAATGATTGGTTAGATGCAAAAAATAAATGTAGAAACACGGTAAATAAAGAACATACAGATAATGAACCGAATAGCAAATTCAAAACACAACTGTTAATATCTGAACACTCTCCATGCAGACTTATTAAAGTAAATTGGATATGGAAAAATATTAAATCATGGATATCTGTTCATTGGTCAAGACATAAATGGGAGTGTTTTATTAGTACACAAAGAACTGATAGAACAGGAGTAGACAGAGATAAAGAACCTCAAGGGGCATTAGTTACTTTCGAAGGTGAAGCAAATGCTCAAAATTTGATTGACACTATGCGAAAAAGATTATGTTTTCAAGCAAGCAAAGAAACAAGAGAATTAGCAGAAGATTTTAAACTTACAATTAGTAAAGATGAAGTTGAATTGGCTGATGTATTAGTGCCAAATTGCATTTATAGAGCAGGGTGTCCTGAGTTTGAGGAATGTGGATATTGGAATAAGTTTAAAGAAAAATATAATGGAGCAGATTTATTGCATATTGAAACAAGGTATAAATTATATAATGGAGATTTTTATATCAGAAAGTTAAAGGAGGATAAATAAATAATGCCACAAGATAAATTTATAGATAAAACATATGGAAGATTAAAAGTTATAAGTATTGATAATAGTAAAACAACAAAAAAAAGAAAGTATTATATCACTCAATGTTCTTGTGAAAATAATACGATTAAATCTTTCAGAAGCGACCAATTATCATCTGGAAAAACAACTTCATGTGGATGTATACAAACTGAAAATAAAATAGATGAACCTTGTAGTTATTGTGGTTCAAAAGAAAGAGTATCTAAAAATAAAAATGGGGAATATTTGTGTCATAAACATTATATGCAATTCTATCATACTGGTTTACTGAAGAGTAGATTTAAAAAAGACGCAAATGAGATTATGTTATATGATACATATGCCGAGATTATATTATATAATAAGTATCATAAAGAAAAAGCAAGAGCATTGATTGATATCGAAGATGTAGAAAAATGTAAAGATTATAAATGGAGTCTTACATCAAATGGTTATATTTTGTCTAAATTAAAAGATAAGACTTATATTCTTCTGCATAGGCATATATTAAACTTAAAGAAAAACGAAAAACTAGATGGTGATCATATTTTTCACAATATATTAGATAATAGAAAGGATAATCTAAGGAAAGTAACTTACTCACAGAATAATATGAATCAAAATATATCTAGTAAAAATACGTCAGGGTTTAAAGGAGTTAGTTGGAGTGAGAGGGATAATCTGTGGCACTCATATATCGGGGTGAATAAAAAAAGAGTTAATCTTGGGTGGTTTAAAATAAAAAATGATGCAATTAACGCTCGTTTGCAAGCAGAATTTGAATATTATAAAGAGTATTCCATATATAATAAAAATATAGTAATTGTTCTTGTTGGATTTAGTTCTAGCGGAAAAGACACTTTATCAAAGTACATATCTGATAATTACAATTACCAAATGGTGATATCACATTCATCTCGTCCTATGCGTCCAAATGAAGATGAAGGTAATCCATATTATTTCATTACAAGAAAACAATTTGAAGATATGATTAAACAAAATGAATTTATTGAGTGTAGGAAATATAATACACTTGTAAATAATGTGAATGATGTTTGGTATTATGGAGTTAGTAAAAATTCTATTGACTTAACAAAAAATAATTACATAGTAGTTCTGGATATTTTGGGATTAATAGAGATTAAAAAATATTTCAAAGATAATGTAATTTCATTCTTTATTGATGTTGATGAACCAATTAGAAAACAACGTGCTATTAATCGACAAGGATTTGACCCCACAGAATGGGATAGGCGTTATCAAGATGATGTTAAAAGTTTTCCTCAAGAACTAATAAATAAAGAAGTGGATTATGTGGTTGAGAACTATGATTTTAATAGATGTGTAAGTGAGATTATTAGTAAGATTGGAGATAATTAATTGATAGATAAAGTAAAGTTATTTTTGGACTGCGATAATACACTCACGGCAAGCATTCGAAGTTTCTGCGAGTCTTACAACATTTTATATAAATATCATAAAGATTTTACACCTGCAAACTGGGAGTTAGTAAACACATGGAATTTTAGTAATCAATGTCCTATACTTAAATCTGATTCAGATGTATTAGAAATATTTGAAACTCCAATATTCTTCAAATTACTAAAACTCATAAATAATAACACATACGAAGTAGTAAGAGAATTAAATGAAAAATATCATATAATCATAGCGTCAATTGGTACTCCAATTAATTTATCTAGGAAAGCACTATATTTGCAAGAAACTTTGCCATTTATTAAAGATTATGCTCTTTTGTATAATGATGGAATAAAAATGAACAAAGAAATAATTAAAATGGATTATTCTGAATCAATTTTTATAGATGACCATATTAGTAATCTAGATTCAAGTAATGCTATGGATAAGTATATTTTTGGAAAAAATTATCCATGGAGCATAACTGATAATTACGAAAGATTATGGGATTGGACAGATATTGCTAATAAATTATTATATAAATAAAAGGAGAAATCAACGATGAATAAATGTGATTGTAGAAATTGTAAAAGTAATATTGAAGATTTCTTAGAATGTGGTGTCTCAGATGATGTGTGGAAGAAAATTATTGATAAGGAAGTTCCACTAATTGAAATATTTGATCAAAATGCAGTCTATGATTATATTATTAGTGAGCATGAGAAATTTTGTGACCAAGAAGGTATATGCAGTGAATGTATGAGTCCTTTGATTTTAGAGAAGCAAGTGGAAGAATATTGGGGTGATAAAATGGTTATTAATAAAGGATTTATTTGTCCTCATGGATGTTTGTAAAGAGATAAATACAATAAATAAAATTAGAAAGAAGGATTATATAATGGCAAAAATTAAACAAATTGGTGGAAATCCTAAAGAAATAGCATATGATGCAAAAGATATATTGATTTGGATGAAATGCTTAAAAAATAAATCTCATCCATCTTATTTAATCACTCCTTATGCTGTTACACAAGTAAAATTAGGATGCCCTTTATGCGAAGGTAGAGAATTAATTGTTCCTTATCAAGTAAGATTTGGCATTAAACTATACAATGATGATAGCAGTAATGGATCAGTTTTTGGTAGCGATTGTTATTTTACTACAATTGAAGAAGTGAAGGATGAAACAATTAGGACATTTAATACTGTTATTAAAGAAATGTTTCCCCATGCAGAATATGGCGAATTAGTTATGATTAGTGATTTGAAATGTGATTGTGGAAGCAATTATGAATCTGCAAAATATAAAGATGGAACTGAGTTAGTTGGAAGAATGGATGGGATCTTTGAAGGTGGAGAATTCTATATTGAGATTATTAAGTTTTAAAAATCTACTCATTCCTCTCAACTTCAGTAACTTTAATCTCAACTAAATACTCCTGATTATCTTCACTCAAAAACATAGACAATCTTTGTAGAAAGTTTTCTAATTCTAATGTTTTAAATTTTCTCTTAATATTAATTAAAGCATTATTTACTTCAACTTCTTTCACTGGTTGTACATGAGGAGTTGAAGTAAAAATTTTATCATTAACTTCATTAACATTACTCTTTTTATTATCATCTGATTGAGAAACATTAACATGTCTATTATATGCACGTTTCTTATGATCATCTTGTTCATTAATTTTAGGAAATCCTTTAGCAATTCTTTCATTGTTCAAATAATCTATGGCAGATTGACCAATAAAAACATTATTACCTTTCTTACTTTTTGCAACTTGCATTGTTAGAAAGTAAGAATTAAGAGAAACTGATGAACATTTCCATTGTTTTACAATATCATGATTAGTATGAAGTCTTCTCAATTCTGCTAATGCTTTCTGACTATTTTCAAAATCCAGTGCTTCAAATTCTGATTTAGGTGGAATTTCACCTGATTTAATCTTTTCTAGAAGTTCATTCATTTTCATTTCTCCAATCGTTGTTGAGTGAATTACTGAAGGAGCATAAATTTTCAATCTTTCAATCCCTTTTAATGATTCAGAAGGTGTTTTAACTGTTTCATGTTTTCTTAATCTTAATGCACGACCATGAATTCCATTTCCAGTTCTTTTTTGATCTTGGATTTCAAGTTTTAACATTCTCTCAATTTCTGATTCTGAATCATAATTATGCATTAGTACACAAACTTTCTTTTTCGACAGAGTTGTTAGTTATTTATTATATTAACACATTCATAAGCATATTTATATATTATATAAGCTTTATTTCATAAAGCCAAAATATGGATTACATAAAACAACTAATTATTTAATACATAATATAAGAGGTGGAGAGTATGAACGAAGAATTAAGAAAATATATTGAAGAAAATTATACACCAGAAGAAAGTCCTATAAAAAATGTACATAGGTGGATTTCAAAACATAATAAAATTGATTATAACGAATTATATGATGTAATCATACAAATACATAAAGCAAATAAAAAGATTGAGTATTAATTACTCAATCTTTCTTGTTTTTATAATAATTTATGTTGCCATCATACCCACACAAACCAATAAGGGTTGGAGGGATGGTAACACTAAAACTTTTTATACAAAGGGTGTAATTCTACGTCATCATATTTGCTTTTTCTAATATATATAATATTCTTATCAATAATAGTTTTTAGCAACTTATTTTTTAAAAATACGTCCTTGGTCATTTTATAATATTTTACAACATTCGAATATACTTCTATCTCTTCAATTAATGAATTAACATTGTGTTTGATTTGTTCATTTTGGGCAATTAATAATTTAATAGACTCTTGTTTGCTCTTTATCTCTTCTCTTAATTTTTTGCTTCTTTTAGAATATTTATCAATATCATATAAACCCTTTTCTAATAGTGTGTCTAAATTATCTTCTTGTTCTTCGAGTTGAACTAAATCTTTTTTGTTTTGCTCAATCATTTGAGGAAGAAGATTTTCTTTTTTATCTTCTGATTTTACACCATTCCTAATCCTTTGTTGATCTTCAAGAATTAATTCATTTAATTTATTCTCTAATTCTAATATCAATTTTTCCTCAACACGTTTAAACGATGCCGAGATATTACCACAATTAACACTTACACATCTATATTGCAGTTGTCTGTTCCCTCCAGGTGCTTTAACCTGCATATTTCTTCCACAAATACCACAAACCCCTAATCCAAGCAAAGGATTTTTAAGACTCTTTTTTTCTCCTAATGATGGATTTTGTCTTTCTTTTAAAATAACTTGGGCTTTATTAAATATTTCTTGATCAATAATTGGTTCGTGCTTACCTACAACATCAATTTTACCACCATCTCTATTTCTCTTTTCAGTCAACTGATTATCTCTTTTCAAAGTTCTTGGTTCCCAAATTATCCTTCCGACATAAACTTGATTCACTAAAAATTTTAAGATTGTATTTGGTTGCCAAACTTTTTTACCTGTAGGAGTAGGTATTCCCATTAGACTTAATCTATGAGCAATCTTATAAGCTCCCATTGGTTTCCCTAATTCGTCTCCATTCACAAACCAATTAAAAATCTGCTGGAGCAATGGTGTATCTTTATTTGGGACTAGAATACATTCCTCATTTCTATCAAATCCAAAAGGAGGAATAGATGCAATAAATTTACCCTCTCTTGCTGAACGCAATCTTCCACGATTTAATCTTCTCTTAATTAATTTTAATTCTCTTCTAGCAAAGAATGTTTCCATTTCTGAAACTTCTTCATCTAATTCATCGTTTAAATCATATACTTTTCTCGGAGTAACAATGAATGTATCAGTGTCTTTGAAAGAACTCAAAATCTGTCCTTGGTCTGCCATTCCACCTCGACCTAGACGATCTAAATCCATTACTAAAACAAATTCATACTTTAAATCTTCTACATTTTTTAATAGTTGTTTTACTTGGGGTCTATCTTCAATTTTATCTCCCGATACAACCTCTTGAAATTCATCAATAATATTTAATTTCCATTTGATAGCAAACTCTGTAAGTTCTTGCTTGTGCCTAGATAAAACTTCTTGAGTTGTTTCTTGTTCAGAATCTTTTCTACTTTTGCGAAGATATTCAGCCCCAGATAATCCAGCCAAATCTCTAAAGTCCATGTTGCCCTCCTAAACTATTATCTGTATGCTTATTATACCAACAGTATGATAGTTTAGGAAAGAGAAATTTTTAGGAATAATATGGCAAGAGAAGGTACATTGAGGGAGGCGATAGGGGGATAAGCAGGGGAGAGGTGAGGGAGTTGAGGGAGGTAAATAAATAGAGTGTGACCATAATTTACAATTAACATTTGTTTACATTCTTCTACTTCTATGTTAAAGTATTTGTAATACATTTGTAATACAAATCTAAAGGAGGATTTCTTATGTTATTTTGGGACTGCGGTAATTCTTATGGGAAAGCATTGGATTCAAATGGCAAAGAATTAAAAACACTATCAGTAATTGCTAAAGCGCAAGAATCATTTACAGAAAAACAATTATGGAAGATTGATGAAAATTATATTGGAGAAGATGCAGTATTATATGGTCACACACATGATTATTCACTTGACGAAATAAAGACAGAACAAAGCACATTTAAAACATTAACAAAATATACATTGTGTAATTACAAAGATGAGGATAAAATAGTTTTCCTTTTCCCATTTGACTCATATTTCACAGAAAAGAAACAGATTATTGAAATGTTTTCTAAAAATATAGACATTGAATATCAGATTGGAAATGATAATTATATTCACCATTTTAAACCAACTTTGATAAAATCACTTCCACAAGGATTTTGTGCAGGAATGGATTATTTTTTAGATGAAAATGGCAAAACAAAAGAAGAAATTCCTAATGTCACCTTAATCGTTGATGTAGGTATGGGTACTGTGAATTATATTTATATGCTTCGAGGAGAAGTAATTCAAAACATGTCACATACAACCAATAATGGAATGCACCAAATCTACAAAAGAGGATTAAGTGGAAGAAAAATTTATGAAGTTGACTTATATAATGGGTGTGATTCGTTAGCTCATCTATATCCAGATATGGCAACTTTGATAAAATCAGACGTAACAACCTATTATAATATAAGAAAAATTGATAAGATTATATTTGTCGGAGGAGGTGGGACTGCTATATATCATTTCTTGCCTTGGAAGAATAAGGCTCTTCACAAAGGACAATTTTCTAATGTGAGAGGTGCTCGTAAGGTGGTGCAAAACTTATCATGGGGAAAATCAGAACTTTTAGGGACGATGAAATCCTAGAACCTTTATTAGATGCAATTCCGGGTAATAGAAAAAGAAGCAAAATAATTAGAAGGGCATTGTATGATTATTTTTTTAAAGGTGAAAACAAAGTAATGATTGAGGATGAGGAAAATTATATAGGGGGAATTGGTCAAGATATTAAGATCGAAGACATTAAAATTGAGGATGGAGTTAAAGATAAGGTTAAAGACGAACCTGTTAAAGAAATTAAATTTGATATGTTTGAGTAGTTTAGCAATGAACTGCTTTTTCTTTTTTCCATTTATTACTTGGAATAATGGACATCCAATGTTCAATATGTTTAAAACGTATCACAAAGTAGTAAAGGATGTGAACGTATTGATAACTGACAAACTTAATAAATCTGAAATTAAAGTCCTTCAGATTCTTCAAGAAAGGAATATTACTAATGAATTGAGTGCTACTAAAATATCAAATTTAGCTGAATTAACTGGACTTAGTTATTATACTATTAGAAATATTATCAAGAGTTTTTATGTAGCAGGAATATGTATTAAGGGAAGGCGTGATGGGAATGGAGAAACGTATTGGTTGAATATTGAAAAATTGTAAAAAATAATCCCCAATAAGGGGATTTGGTGAATGGATCATAAATACTAATTAAGTAAACTTGCTAATGTTAAAAATCCTGAATAAACCATTCCACTTCCTAAAGCAACATAAAATCCTGCTACTAACGGCATAATCTCATCTCCTTAAAATTTTCTTGTGACTGTATTATTACCAACAATCATAAGAAATATACAAAAGAAATGAGATTGAAAGTTAGATAGACTTATGCTAAATTTGTTCGGCATAACGAGTTATACCTAACAATATGCTACAGGTCATTCAATTTAGAACTCTTTTATCATATTTCCTTAAAATAAGGAGTGGTAATTTATGTTAAAGAAAAATGCCGTCAAAACTCACTTGAAAAAGCATGGAATTAAATATTTACAAGGAGTATTAATAGTTGGATATATTATTCTAATTGATCCTTCCGTTGCCCTTGGAGTAGCAACAATCGAGCAAACATCAGAACAATTTTATAGAAAAGTTTTAGGTCTTGGAAGAGCAGTAATTTTGATAAAAGGAGGATTAGAAATAGTTCAACATTCACTTGCAGGAGACTTTCAAGCTTCTAAAAAAACTGCTTTAAGTTATTTTGGTATGTATGCCCTTTTACTATTACTTCCTTATGGTTTAGATCAAATTGATTCTTTAATAGGAGGTTTGAAGTGATGGTAAATTATGCAGATTGGTTTACTACTGCTATAAAAACTGCATTAAGAGAAAGTGTTACTGAAAGCTTCAATTGGGTTGTAACAGGTTTAATTTCAAATATTGTATATGTCTCTCATGCTGTCACTTTAATTGGTTGTGGGTTGCTTATAATCCTTTACATTGGAGGTTATAAGTCTGGATTGCAGAAGGTCGGTATCTTAATTATTAGCAATACTATGATCAAATATTTATTAGGATAAAGGAGGATATAAAATGAAAGAAATTAAATTAAGTAATTATTTTAAAGTTATCCATCCTGAATATATTTATCTAAAATTAACTCCAAATAATTCTATTGAAAACAAAAGTACAGATCGAATTGCTAAATCAATTTCTACGATTTTTCAAGGTGTATCTCGCCATATAAAAGTAGATGAAGGGAAATTAATAAAACTCTATCCATTTAAAAGGCAATTTATAATTGGGACAAAATACAGTTATCAATTATCAGAAAAAGTATCATATTTTATCTTTATTGAAAAGGAGAGTGTAGAGTTCTATTTCGTCATTCCAAAAAATTACTTATCCTTATTAAAAGAAAAAATTAAGGATTCATGGGCAAATGTCACTATTAAAGAAATTGATAGTATTCCTATATTTAATGAAAAAGCAACTAAATATCAATTAGTCTATTCTCAAGAAAATGCACTTAGCTTATCTATTGATAAGCGTAGTAGCGAACTTCTTAATTCAAATCTCAATATCATAGATGTATTAGAAGAAAGTGATAAAGTAGGTATATTTTATAATTTTATCCCTACTAATCAATTCTCATGGAAATCTGAATATAAGAATACAATTCAAAAAGTAAGAGATGGATTGCCAACTGATAGAAAAAAGGTAAGCGTAAATTTTGTATTTAAATTTCTCATTACTATTATTGTTGGAATAAGTGATTTACTAGGAGAAGTAGTTTCTGGGAAACCATCTAAGAAAAAAGGAGTATCAACAGATAGTTTGATACAAATGGAAAGAGTAATTGAACGAATGAATAAGTCAGTAGTCAGTAAATCAACTTATTCTAAAGCAACAGATATCATATTGAATACTCAAATTATTATATTGTCAGAAAGCGTAGACAAATTAAGGGAAATTAATCATGCTAAAAGTTTGTCTCAAAGTTTTGAAGTAATAAATGAAGGTGATGGTGGTAATTCTCTAAAAGCAAAATATTACAGTCAGAAATTTAATCCAAATGATTATATTCTTAAAGGAGCAGAAATTAATAAAATTTCATCTGGAGAGTGTCAAAACTTTATTGCTTTAGCAGGTAGAAAAATACTTGATAGATTTAATTTTATTGATAAAGTAAATACTCAAGAAACACAAGTTCCTGAAGATTTAAGAACTGGGGTAATGTGTGTTGGAACAAATACTTATAGAGGTATTAAGCAAGAAGCATATCTTAGTACAGACAAAGAATATCAACAATTAACTTTAGTTCTCTGTGGCCCTACAAGGAGTGGCAAGAGTATACTAATTCAGAATCTCGCACAAAATGCTATGCAACATAATGAATGCTGTATAATCTTTGATTTTATTGAAAATTGTGAATTATCTATGGAAATTGCTAATGTATTTCCATAGATAATTCACAATTTTCTAGAATGTGGAGACATAAGTAAATTACAAGGTCTTGGATATAATGAGGTAGGAGTGAATTCAGATGTATTTATTCAATACGACAACGCTAAAAAACAAACTACTCAATTATTAACTCTTATTAATTCTGTTAATTCAGATGAAAAAACACTTGCTCCAAGAATGGAGAGATATCTTACTGCGTCTTCATTAATTACATTTATTCAAGGAGGAAATATTAAAGATGTTTTTGATGTTTTAGTAGATCATTCAGTAAGAGGTAATTTTATTCACAATGCTCCATCTAATCAGAAAGAAAATTTATCAGAATACATTTCTGCTCTAGAAGAATTAGATGAAATTAATAAAGAAGGGTATGTAACTGGTACTAAACATTCATATATTACTGGTATTTTAGATCGTTTGCAAAAACTTAAATCAAATACTTATATGGAGTTAATGTTGAAAAAGGGAACTAAAGATAATATTAATTTAATTGATGAACTTCAAAAAACACAATTAATTTGTCTTAGGATGCCAGAATCAATGTTTTCGACCGATGAAGAAAGAGATGTATATTGCACTTATTGGATGACTAAATAAGTGTTATCGTTACAGTTGAGAGCAGATAAATTTAGAGATAAAGGAGACAGAATCAAAGTAAATCTATTTATTGATGAACTTTATCAAGTAAATAATACTGAATTATTTTTAACTGATAAATTAAGTAGATTGGCGAAATTCAGACTCAAGCCCATTATCAGCTGTCATTATCTCAACCAGATAAAAATTATTCGAGATGAATTACGAAGTGCAAATGCAAGTTATATGCTTATTTCTGGGTGCGATAAGCAGAACTATACTGAGTTAAAAGATGAGCTTCAACCTTATGAGATGGAAGATTTATTAAAATTACCAAGATATCACAGCCTGAATTTAATCAAATGTAAGGAAGGATATGCTAAATTTATTACTAAATTACCTGCTCCTATAAAGGGAGTGTGATTTTATGGATGCTCTGATAAATATTTTGAGTAATAATAAAATATTTATTATTATAATGGTTTTATTAATTTACTTATGTAGTAAAAAATATTTATTTAATGATTCAAATGAGACTTGGATTGTTCCTGTAAAGGGTGTAATTACACAGGAATTTAAAGGCGATGAACATCATGGAGTTGATATTGGTTGTAATATAGAACCTATTTATGCGTCTAATGACGGTATCATATCATTCTCAGGATGGAAAGGAGTATATGGCAATTGCATTATAATTTCTCATGGGAAAGGAATAGAAACTTTATATGGACATAATAGTGAAATATTAGTTAAAGTTGGTGATAAAGTTAAGCAAGGAGATATTATTAGTGTTGCAGGAAATACAGGATATAGTTTTGGTGTACATTGTCATTGGGAAATCAGAGTTAATGGTATTTGTATGAATCCCATGGACTTTGTAAATAAGAATATGGGTATTTATAAGAGTGATGATATATTAGATTTCGATGCTAATAAATATTTACCACAAAATATCAAGGAGTGATAAATATTATTAATAACTTTACTAAGCAAGAAATTGATATTAATTAATTAGTAGATTTTATTATTGAGGAGACAAGATTTGATAGAAATGTAATTTAATTAGTTTTAGATACAGAAGAAATTTATTTGAGGATGAAAGGTATTATTGTTGATTAGGAAAGGCTAAAGAGTGAAATTATCACTCTTTTTTGTTTTGTTTGGATGATATTAATAAAATAAGCGATATTTTTAAAAATATTTTTATGAAATCGAGTAAAACTATGTATTTTTTATTGTATTTATGACTATAATTATGATAATATTAAAAAACGAGAGGATTTAGTAAAATGAAAATGAAATTGGTTAGACGGATTGGACATGAACAAGTTGAACAACAAAAGGAAGATGAGCATAAAATGAGTAATGATTCAGAGAACAATGGTTGGGAAGATATGGTGCAATATAGTTTGGACGAGAATGGTTTGAAAGAAGTTAATAGTGAAGGGGATAAAAATATGAAAGTTGTAAATGGAAACGGTGGATTGAGTAATGAGGAATTAGAAGAAATGGAGAGAATGAAAGTAATTGCAATGGAAAAGATGGGGAATTTAGACTTAGTTAAGAAAGATAATAGCGATAGTAAAGATTCTAATGAAGATAGTGGCAAAGATAATGGGAATCAAGAAGATAAGGGAGTGAATAATGTGAACAATGTGGTTAATATGAGCATGATGCCTAGTTTGAGTAATAAGACTAGGATGGAGGGGGAAGACAAAGAAACTGAAGAACCGATTTTTATTTTTGAAAACTGTGTTCAAATTCCAAAAGGAGACGGTACATTTAAGTATCAAACTCTTGCATCTGCAGCAACCATTGGAAAGCTCTGGGACGACCTTATTCTTGAGTACCAAGGAAATTTACAAAGGGGTTATAAGCTTAATACTAAAGGGGAAGAAGTAGCAATTTATTCACAAAAACACGTTAAGGAAATCCTTGAATCTGCTCTCACCCAAAAGCTAAATGGCGGTGTGATTACGCTCAATATACTAGATACTGTGCCAATTAATTTTGATAAAGAAAATAGAACTATTTCTATTGCTCCAAATCAAAAATTACAAATCCTAGATGGACAGCACAGAATTCGCAGTTTTAGCTTTTGGAATCGAAAATTTCTTAAATCACCCTCGTCTTGTATTTCTCCAGAAGAGTTCTTTATGCCTATTTTGATTGAACACGCCTCTGAAAATAACGCAAAACTCATTTTTTCTGAATACGCAACCAAATTTTTACGAATATCAAATTCTAGAAGTTTATTTCTTGATGTTGATAGCAATATCAATAAAATTGCTAGAAAAATTATGAACGAGAGCCTTAGCACGAAGGTAGAGGTAGTTTCAAATACAATTAAAAAGAACTCAGGAAAAATTATTACTTTCTCTGTTTTAACTAAAGGAGTTTCGGCTTTTAAACCTGCCACCCCTAAAGAGTGCGATGTAATTGGGAATTTTTTGTGTTTGTATTGGTCAGAATTAATTGAACTGTTCCCAAAACTAATGGGGGATGTGTCATCTGAAATAAGGAATTCTGAAAGAGCAAAAAGTTTTGCAAACGAGAGTATGTTTCAAATTGCGTATCATTATCTGGCGAAAATCCTTATTGATGATAAGGATTGGAAAGGTAAATTAAAAAGACTGACTATGGATAATTTTTTATCGAGAGATAATGAATTATGGATTAAAAATATAACTCGAAATCAAGGGAAGATAGTAAACACAAGCAGTACACAGTCTTTTGTGACACAAAACATTATAGATTGGTGTACTAAGGATGTAGAGAAGAAGTAAAATTGCAAAAAAAATAAGAGGTATTCACTAATTAAAGTGGATGCCTCTTATAATATTAATTGTTTTTATATTGTCTTTACGTATTCATCATAATATTGCCATTTAAGCCTAGTTCCATCTTCTAACTTGCCTGATGATATTGCTTTTCCTTGACAACAGTGTCCTATATGAGAAGCACCAATGTATTCTTTCTGAGCTTCTAATATAGATTCAAAAATTTCCTTAGTGGTTAGACATATGACTGATCTTGCTGATGAATTTGTTTGTGCTTCATCGTATATCTGTTTAATTTCATTTTCATTTTTCAAAATATATTCCTCATGATACATCCATACCATCCTTTTCTTGGTTTCTGGATGCTTACTTGTTGATTTATTTGGTTTATCTTTGTCACAACAATTTGATATGACATCGGCTCTTATATGATATTTAATCCCTGCCTCATAAGCATTATTAAACAATTCTCTAGTTGTCAAACAAATTATTTTTTTATTATAATGATTTGGAATTCTTTCGTTATTTAAAATAATTTTAATTTCGTCCTCTGTTTTCAAAATATATTCGTTATAATACATCCACACTAAAGGACATCCCGTGATTAAATCTTTTCCTGCTGAGAAAGTTAATTTTCTACAACATGAAGATATGGTTGTATAAGGAATATTATATTTTGTCGCTGCTTCGGTCATTGTATTAAAAATTTCTTTTGTTGACAAGCAAATAACTTTAGATATTCTTCTAGTACTACCTTCTTTCTTATTAAATATTTTACGCTCTGTTAATTTATTAATTATCATATTTTCGATTTCTTCTTCTGTCTTTAAAATATAATCTTCATAATACATCCAAATTAATTTGCTTCCATCCGACAATATCCCAGTCGTTTTTCTAACTCCTTTACAGCAGTCAGAAATACTACCAGTTTTAGTTTTATATTTTTTAGTTGCTTCTGCTTGTGATTCAAAAATTTCTCCAGTTGTAACACAGATAACCTTCATTTTTATAGTTAATTTATAATCACACCATCCTAATTCTGCTCCTTGTTTGAGGTATTTTCTAATTGTTTGATCTCCTATTTTTACTTTTTCAGAAATAGTTAGTATATCATGAATACCACTACTCCATAAACTACAAACTTCTTTGATTAAATTAGAACAAGCAAACTCATGACATTTTAACCAGTTTATATCTTGCTCTTTAAAATTTAATACTTCTGCTAAACAAGGTTGATCTAGCCTATTAGGATCACGATTCATTAT
>Ga0209318_1000993_pt1 | contig 21160 bp, 53 predicted proteins | sample RifGroE1_FD_183999 | JGI IMG/M metagenome (GOLD analysis project Ga0209318, IMG submission 183999) | Groundwater microbial communities from Rifle, Colorado, USA - Groundwater E1 (SPAdes) (version 2) | ecosystem: Environmental > Aquatic > Deep subsurface > Groundwater | place: Rifle, Colorado...
CATATTAACCGATTGACAAGTAAATTGTAGGGGTGAGGGTATGGATTTTATTAAGTTAAAAGACGATATAAATTTCAAGGAATTATTTAAGTTTGGATTTGTGGAAGATCCGACAAACTGTGAGTATGGAGATACCTATTACCACCTAAATAACTATTACTTACAGATAGGTGATTTCAGAATAACCGTTAATACAATTTCCAGACACATAGACATTCTGTGCCTTGCTAAAGAGAAGGGGTTGCACAATATATTTAACCTAAAACCTTTGTATGGTTTAATATCTAATGACATGGTGGAGTTACCGAGAAAATAACTTCTTCCACCACGGCAACTTCTTCTCCTGCTGCTCAATAAACTTTTCGGTACGAGATACACGACTAATAAGATGCTCAACTTTTTTGACGAGTTGGGCATTTAGAAAAGAGGGGGTAAGTTATTTTGCGTACTATTAATATGGGTAGGGCAGATAAAATTATAATATGTAAAGGTACTGCCAATATACCACCTAGGTTTTGGTCTTGGATAGTTTGCTGTGAAGATGAATTTACTGAAGATATTAAAAAGCAAGGGTTTATAAAGACAGAATGTGCTAAGTATTTAACCTTAGAACAACTAAAATATTTAAATGAATAATTTAGTAAAATCATGTAACCGCTTCGGCGGTTTTACTTTTTCCAGAACTTCCACCAGGGCCGCTTACTTTGTGCCGCTAAAATATCTTCATTCTGTTTCTTGATCCACTCATATTCCTTTATGATGCTCTCTGTATTGCTAAAACTATCATTCTTAACATTTTCTATGGCGGACAACACTTCTTTTTTCTCCATGTCCTTTTCTCTCTTTAATTCCTCAAACATAGATACGGTTAATTCCTGTTGTTGGGCCAAAAGTTTCTCAAAATATTTTTGCTGCTCAGACAAGGCATGACTTATTTTTTCTTCAACTTCGGCCATGTAGTTGCGGCCAACGTCGATAATTTGTATCGGCTGCGGAGAATTATTTTCAGGTTGATAAATTTCAGTATGTGCAATTTCTGCACTAACTGAGTTATCCACAGGTTCGTTGATTTCGTTAATTTCGTTTTCGTGGTTTTCGCTGTTAGGCATTTCGTAAACTTCGCCGTTTAATGCAGCTTGAATAGATTCAGATGTTACGAAACGCCTTTTATTCTTTTCGCGAACAATAACTATCCTGCCTTCTTTTTCGCGCAGTTCTAAGGTACGAATACTAACACCCATCAATTTAGCGGCCTCTTGGATTGTATATCTATCTTTCGTAGTTTGCATAGTTTTCGCACCGTCCAATTCGCTTTTCGTAGTTTGCGATCTTAGATCGTTTAAGTAAGATTCGATCTTATTCTTTTTAAGATCTATATAATCATCATAATCATTATGGTTATTTTCGTAGTTATTTTTCGCTGAGATCGTAGTTTCGCTTCGCACTATTCGTAAATAACTTTTGTACTTATCGTAGTTTTCGTTAACTTTCCTCATTGCCTGTCCCACACATAACCCCTCCACCCATAAAATTTTCAATAAATTCTAAGCGGCAAGGAGTTGACATTTTGGCCTGCATACTCTAAAATAATAAACAGCAAAGCAGGCATGAGTAAACCTCACGCTTAGATAAAAACCACCTACACCTTGGCCGGGAGGGGTGGTTTTCGGCATTTAATTGCAATAATTTTAGCATTACCCGGTAAGTAATGCAATGTAATTTATTAAACCCCTCCACAACGGAAGGGGTTTTTGTTTTATGCGGAACCGGCACAACAAAGATATTCTTCCCTGGCATCAACCAGGGACGCATCCTGCTTTGTGGGACTATACACTACTATCTTATTAACCTGCTCAATACCTTCATGGGTGATGTGCTTATCGACGGTAATATTGTCACCGTCGACTATGCAATAAATAAAACCGCCAAAGTTACCTACGCCACTAACTCCTATAATAACCATCCCCCTTTTATACGAACACTTGTTTTATACTACTCATAATAATACGCCCAGCGTCCGTAATTTTCAAGGTAAAATTTTCATCTAATTTCGACAAAGTTATTACATATTTCTTACCTTTGTTATGGTTTTCAGCAATTCTTCGACAATCTCAGGTGGTATCTGCTCAGTGTACGCCTTTTTAGCCAACAGCAAGTAGGGCAGCGTTTCCTTGTCAAGTAGCATTTGCTTAATCTCGTCGGTTAATACCTCGTTAACCTCGGAAATGTCAAAAACGGTACGAGCGTTTTCGCTGAAAAAGTACATCGGTGATACATTCAGTGCGGTAGCAAGTCTCTCGATAACTTTAATGCCGGGACTTTGCCTTTTTCCGCTTTCAATATCAGCAATGGTATTGGTCGATACGGCCTTCGGGTTGTCTTTTGTAATAGTTTTTAGCGATAGATCATCCATGCTTAAACCCCTATTATTCCTCAAATTATACAACTTATCCTTAATCTCCATTTGGTATTCCCCCTTATTATATAATTATATTTCCTATCCTTAATTCAGTATACAGGTTGTTGTTGGTAGCGACAATTTCACGGTAAAATATACTTAATTCAGTTGACTTTATACTTTTTAAAGTATATAATGGACATAGTTGAAAGAACTTATTTTTTTGCATAGTTATACTGTTTGCAGTAACATTTTACTGAAAGGAGGACAAGTAGTTTGGATTTCACAGCGATTGGGTTAAACATCATCAAACGTCGCAAATCATTAAATTTAACCCAGGACGATATTTCAGAAAGAACTGGCATAACACAACCCAATGTTTGTAAGTTAGAGAATGGTCTTAATTCTAATCCGTCAGTCAATACGCTGCAACGTATCGCTGATGCCCTTGGTTGTGACTTACTGTATTTACTAGAAACTGAATCCGGTTCCGACTTGCTGAATTCATAATAGCACACAATTTTTTAAAAATCTGTGACCGTCGTCACATTTTTGAAGTTTTTTTGAATATTTTTTAATTTTTTTTAGGGGGAATATAAAATACTGAAATATGTTAACTATTTATTTGCTTTATGGTGGGCAGGTTTACTTATATCACTGTTTTTTGGTTTCCATCCAAACAACATAGTAATTGGTTGTGGATTTTTATGCTCTATGTTAAATTTTCTTTCTCATGCGGAAAATAAGTGAAAATGAACTGGTACTACCTACTTATCCATCATGGCAAGGAAGTTAGTTTCACGGGTGAATTTGCGGATACGCCGTTGGAAGCGTGTCAATTGGCAATGGACAACTACGACGAAGCGGAATGGATTGAGGTGTTTGATTTTTGAACTTAGACAAAAAACTTCATAATATGCACGAAACCGCTTTCCTATGCCAGATTTATTGTGATTTGAGGGAAACTGCGGTAAAGATACACGAATTGGACGATAATGTAACTACCGAATTGCTTGCGGTTATGGATAAAATACACGCTGCAATTTGCGAGCAGGATTAAGAAAGTAGGTGCATCGGTGAGTAATGCAATAGTTGAAACGTGCGATAACTGTAGGTTTTGGAAAGAAGTCGAAGGAAACATACCGTTTAAATGCACCAAACACGGCGTAAAGTTTTTCACGCCAGGGTGCAATGTGTGTTTTTCATTTAAGGCGAAGGAGGACAAGCAGGATGTTTAAAGTGTGGGATCGGGTTGTTGTTGATGATGGGATTCTGTTTAAAGGTTTTAATGCTACTGTCTTAGGCAAACTCATATATGATACAGATGAACCTCAATACCATATAAGATCAGACGAAAAAAATGTTGTTTGGTTTTCACATGATTGCTATGGGATGTGTGAGAACGGGTATGGACTAATTGCCAACGAATCTGACTTAACTCTACTCACCAACAAACCGGCATGAACACAAGCGACTATGCAGAACTAGCAAGAATAACAGCATCATGGGCGCATGGTATCCGTGAGGGACAAGCAGTATTAGTCGCGGAAACACTCGAAAGAGTGTCGGCGTATTGCTTGGAGCAGGCTAATGTACCTGATGAATATATGAGGGAGTCGTTCAAATGCCCGTGTGTGAACGCTGTGGAAGTGAAATGGTGGAAGTTGTTGTGCCTTGTACCGATATGGAGGTTGTTGCAGGGATTTTGGTCGAGAGGGAAACGCAAGACTACCGCCTGATGTGTCCGAAGTTGGATTGTTTTGAGGCGGTGGAGAGGGAGGAAGATACAATACCATTTTGAGGGAGGATTAATAAATGAGTTTTGATGTTAATGTTTTCAATAAGAGTTACGTAAATGCTCAGGAAATTGCTAACATGGTGCAGGAAATGGCAGATGCAATTGAGGATTTAGAAAAAGAAAATGATAGACTAAAAACTGATATTGAAGAAGCAAATGACGCTTATCAGGAGTTGGAAGGTGAAGTAGAGAGACTAGAAGATGAACTAAAGAGTTTACAAATGTCGCTTGAAGATAAGGAGGATTAACTTTGAAAGAAAAAATACAAAGAAACATAGAGAAATTTCACGCTAATGTAGGACATATTGACCGTCCCGGCATGGACAAGTTATCGGCATACTTAGAATTAAACGGTTTCTTCTGCGCCCCATGTAGTGGTCAGCATCATTGCAATTGGGCAGGTGGATTATTAGAGCATAGTCTCAATGTTATGGATAAAGCGGTTGAACTCCGCACCGCCTTTAACGCTACTGAATTAAATCTACAAAGTGTTGTATTTGCATCGTTGTTCCATGATGTAGGTAAAATCGGCACTCATGGAAAACCGTACTATATCGACAACGTACTTAAAGACGGGAAAATAAGCGCAGCAAAACCGTATGAGCATAACAAGGAAATTGTCGAGTGTGACCATAGTATCGTGAGTCTGCATATTCTCAGTAAGTTTGTTCCTATGACCGAGGACGAGCGACAGGCGGTAGTATATCACAATATGCTGTACATTCCGAGTGGTAGGGACGTTAACGGTAAGGAGCATCCATTGACAATGATAGTCCATTTTGCCGACCTATGGTGTAGTCGTGTGACCGATAAGGGCATTGTGCCGGTGAGTAATGAGGTGATGTTTTAATGCAAAAATCCGAATCGATAATCAATTTAGCAAAGGCATTAGCATTATTTCAATCTGAAGTAAAAAATCCTGCAAATACAGCGAATAACCCATTTTTCAAGAGTAAATATGCACCATTGCCGGATATTCTGAATGACGTTAGACCATTACTATCTAAGCATGGACTGTCTGTATTACAATCTCCAAGCGGTGACGGTGACAAGATAATCATAACAACTATGTTGATGCACTCGTCGGGAGAATGGATAGAAACCTGTCCTCTTATTTTAAGGGCAGACAAGGCAACAGCACAGGGGGCAGGTAGCGCAATAACCTACGGACGGAGATATGCTTTATCCTCAATACTAGGTATTAGTTCAGAGGATGATGATGATGGAAATAGTGCAAGCGGCAACAAAAACGGTAGCAATGACAATAAAAATAAACAAAATAATGGTAGCAACACTCAACAGTCAAATAAACAATCAACTGGCAATGAAAACCCGAACGCAATATCAGAGGGTCAGATTAAAAAACTTCATGTCTTGCGCGGACAGAAAAATATTACTGAGGATGATTTTAAAAAACAACTAACAGTGATACTAAAGCGAGACATTGCGAGTCTTAAAGACTTAACCAAAAAAGAAGCATCAGACATAATTGAGCGCATAGAAAAAGCCAAATAATGTCTGACCAACAAGAACTCGTAACACCTGCTGACATTGCCGAAGTCGAAAGACTTATTATTGCGGTAGACAAGCATATCGAGAAGATGGAGAAATGGATCAAGGAAGGTTAGGAGGAAAATATTGTGATACAGGTCAAGGAATTTTTAAACTATCAAGAAGCACAGGAAGGCATGATTAATGATTGGTTAAAGGAAATGGATGGTAAGATTATCGTTAACAGTATCCAATATAGTGTTTCTTGTTTTCAGGAAAGCGGTGCTTATGGTGCGCCAAAAGAGTTTTCCGGTGTACTAATAACCTACAGGACAATATAACTACTACAAGGAGGCAGCACATGGACAACCCATATGATCAAGGTTTTCGCGCAGGTTACTTGGGAGGTCCGAAACTGCCTCCTGCCGGTAAGCATGAAAGAGAAATTTACTGCACCGGATACCGGGATGGGCGTATATCGGCAAGGAGAAATGCCGTGGTTGCCCGATGGGTACAGGGTGTGGTGAGAGGGAGGGAAATGAGTGGGGGTATCGTGTGATTGTAGTATGGATATGGATGATTGTGGATTAACGGAACTATATAATCCATCCTTCCCTAAAGCGCGAAAGAAACATATGTGTTGCGAGTGCAGGGAAGTTATTAAAGTGGGCGAGACATATGAAAGAGTTTCCGGCAAATGGGACGGTTGCTTTATGGAATTTAAAACTTGTCTTGCTTGTGTGAGAATACGTAACCATTATTGCCCTAACGGATTTGTTTTTGAAAGTCTCAAAGAACAACTTATGCAATGCTTGGGTTTTGATTATACCGAAGTCGAGGAGGATGAATAGTGCCATTTGTAACGGTTGAAGTCGAGGGAGGCAAACTAACCCTGCTCGGCGGTGACGAGGTAATGCGTGACGTTATCGAGAAGGAATGTCCTATTGACCTGGCGTTTGACGATAAGTTGTTTAGGGAGGTTTACCGACACCCTGACGGAACGAGGTTAAATGTATACGGCAGTGTTCGCGGTAGAGGATTGAACGAGCATATACTTTGGTCTGATGTGGAGGTAGTTAGTTAGTCACAGAATGACCGCAAACAGCATTTTAAGGACTGTACAGCGTGGTAAATATATTTTAGGTAGTCTAAGTAGTTGAGTAGTCAAAAAGGCACGTAGGCACATATTCGTCTACTGTATCCGGTAGATAGAAACTTTTAACGGGAGGTAGTTAGTTGAAAATTGGACTTGTCGCAGTAGACTCTAAAATATCCAACCTTGCACTAATGAAATTATCCGCATACCACAAAAAGTTAGGTGACGAAGTAAAGATATTTGAACCGCTAATCGATAAACCGGATTTGATTTATGCAAGCAAAGTCTTTGATTCTACTCCTGATTATGAATACTACCCTGCCGATGTTCCAATTATTAAAGGTGGGACGGGGTACGACATAAAAGAAAAATTATCGGACGAGATTGAAAGCATGTTTCCTGACTACAGCATATTTAACCACAATATTAGAAAACGTAGCGGTCAAATAATCGGTAACTATGCCTTGGGGTTCACCTCTCGCGGATGCAGCAGGCAATGTCCATTTTGCTTAGTACCGGAGAAAGAGGGCGACATAAAAGCGGTAGCAGATATATACGATTTTTGGAACGGTCAATCTCACCTGATGTTGTTGGATAATAACCTTACTGCATTGCCGGAACGCTTTGAATTGACGATTAATCAGTTGATTAAGGAAAAGATTAAGACAGACTTTTCGCAGGGACTTGATATTAGATTTATTACCGCAGAAATGGCGCAGTCGTTGGCAAAAGTTAAGTTATGGAAACAAATTCACTTTGCATGGGACAATATACAGGATGAAGAAGCGGTAAGGCGTGGCATTGAGGTATTAAACAAAAACGGGGTTAAGAATTGGAAACTTAGTTTTTATGTGCTGATTGGATTTAATACAACGCCAGAGGAAGATTTATACCGAGTTGAGGTATTGCGCGGATTGGGGGTTGACCCGTTTGTGATGCCTTATAACAGAAATGAATTGTATCAGCGCAGGTTTGCAAGATATGTAAACCATAAGGCAATATTCAAGTCTACTACATGGGAATTATACACAGGGTAAGGAGGTAATAAAATGTCCGATACGGAAAGACAAGCATTGATGCAACAGATTGAGGCAGGGCAGCGCAAGATGTATGATGCCGTGACTAACTTTGACTTAACCGATACTGACGTGGTGAGAGCGTCGCAGGAGTTGGATAAGTTGATTGTGCAGTATATGAGGGGGTAAGTATGGACATTAGAGATCCGAGAAGTACGCCGGAATTGGCAGGTATTGACTACTTTGTTGACTGGGAAGAACGTGTCGTTTATGTGGATAACCTACAGAAGTTAGCTGAGTATTGCGGCATGAATTGGTCGGTGCTGGCGAGTGAGGTTGAATGGCGAGGTTGGAAGTGGAGGAATTTAGAGTAGGGTACAGCAAGTATCAATATGGGTGAATAGGATAGGAGGTAGGTAGTTGATAGTAAAGGTGAAGGCCATAATAACAATGAAAATTAATGATACTGAGCTTCAAAAGGCAATGGATGAAAATAATTTGCCTTTTGGTCTAAATGATATTCCAAATATGCTATTATCCAAAGTCAAGGAGTATGTTGACGAACTACATGATGAATCAGACGATTTTATAAAGGTTGCGGTGGAATGTGAGTTAATGGGGTAGGAGTTAACCCCGTTGCCGGGGTTGCTCCTTGTGAGAGAGGGCGTTAATGTAATCACCCATGACCTTACTTATTTGCTGACTTACATTTCTATTTTCTTTAATGGAAATATCCTTAATTTGTTTAAGTAATTCTTCGTCGATTGATATTGTAGTTTTAACTTTCACGTTAATACACCTCCGCATAAATAATATCATACTCAATACGAAATAGCAAGAAGTAGGCTATTGTATTGCAAAGTATGTCGAAGTGTGGTATAATATTACTGAGGTGGTAAGGGTGAACGACAAAAAATTCCATTATCTACATGAGAGGCAATTAAGAAACTACCTAATAAGAAATTTTAGTGAGGTATTCGGAGAAATTGAATATCTCATGCATGAAACGATGCTTAATGGTTGTGAACCTGACATAATAGGAAATAATAATGGCACTGTTTGCATTATAGAAATAAAAAACATTGCCACATCAGATATTTTCCCCCAACTCAAACAGTATAACAATTTAAACAAAAGCAATGCCGGAAGTCATTTTAAGTATCGGGAAAAATATAAAGATAAATTTAAGGTAATACTTGTTGCACCAATAGTAGATAATGAAACGATGATGTTTTGTAAAGAAAATGACATAGAGGTAAAAATACTTGATAACGTCGTTTATTGCGGACAAAATTTCGACTATATAAATAAGACAAAGGTTTTTGATGAATACATGCGCATTAAGTTAAATATGACTAGCGAGGAAATTAATCAGTTAGCATGTTTATTAAATAGTGGAACAATGATGTTTTAGATGTTATGGAGGCATAAATTGAAAGTAAAAAATTTTACCGTTGCTACTTGCGAAATAAAAGATATAAGGAACTTTATAGAGCATTGGCACTACTCAGGAAATGTTAACGGGGTTAAGTCTAAGTATTGCTTTATGCTTAAGAACGGAAATGATTTAATAGGTGCCGCCATATTTGCCGAAATGGGCATGGCGAATGTTTGGAAGAAATATGCCGATAGTCGTACTGAGTTGATTGAATTAAGAAGGTTGTGTTGTATTGACGACACTCCTAAAAATACAGAATCATACTTCATAGGTCATTGTCTTAGGTGGTTAAGAAGAAACACTGACGTTAAAAAGATCATATCCTATGCCGACATGGACTTTGGTCATAGGGGAATTATTTATCAGGCAACTAATTTCACGTATTTGGGAATGACTAAAAAAGGCAAGGTGATTATTTTTAACGGCAAGCGATACCATGACAAGACCATAAGGACATATCACAACGGAAAACTAAAACCTTATGCAGTTAAAATTGCCGAGGCACTAAAAACCGGACAAGCATTTTATCAGGAAACTAAGGGTAAACATATTTATCTATATAAGTTGGTTAGTTAGTGGAGGAATGAATGGATAGGAAACTAAAAAAGGCGGTCATTAGAGAGGAATTTGTAGTATTAACAGGAGATTACATTAAGGCAATTATATTAAACCAATTCCTCTATTGGACTGATAGGATAAATGATATTGATAATTTTATTGCAGAGGAAAGAAAGCGCTTAGAGCAAGAAGGTTTGTCTGTTGATGTAGACATACAAAAAGGTTGGATATATAAGACAGCAGAAGATTTGCTAGACGAAATAATGCTGGGCATGGCACAAACAACAATAAGGGTTCACATTAAAAAACTCTTAGAAACAGGTTACCTACTTGAAAGAAATAATCCTAAGTTTAAATGGGACAAGACTAAACAATATCGGGTTGATTTGCTTAAAATACAGACAGACTTATTTAAACTAGGTTATACGTTACAGGGATATAAATTACCGTTAATTGTTCCTCCAATCTCAGAAACAAAGTTACCAACCTCAGAATCTGAGCTTCGAGAATACGAAAACCGAGGAGCAATACCAGATACTATAGCAGATAATACACCAAAGATTACTTTAGATATATATATATCAGAATTCGAGAATTGGTTTAAAGAATATCCCAATAAAAAAGGTAAGTCTAATTCTAAAAAATATTGGGTTAAACTTCGCAAGGAAAACATATCGGTTGAGCAATTAACTTTGGCCAGAGATAGTTATAATGCAGACATTAAGAAAAACGATACTCAACCTAAATTCATTATGATGTGTAGTACATTCTTGGGCCCAAGTAAGCGATGGGAAGATTTTTTAAACACCGCCACGGAGGATAATAAGTATGGATTCCTTAACCTCGGCAAATTCAGTAAATACGACGACATTGAACTGCCGGACGATCTGCCCGATATGTAGCGACAAGGGCATCTATTTAGTAACATCGGGTGACGCTCCGACATTTCAAAAATGTTCTTGTATGGAGCAGAAACGAATTGACCGCATAATGAGGAATAGTAGGATAACTTCTGAATTCCAGAAAATGCGAGTCAATAACTATAATACTGTTGGCAAGAGCGAGTCGGTAGCGCAGGCCAAAAAGATAACAATTAACTATATAACTAACTTTGATAGCATTAGGCATAACCGAGATAACAGCGTTTCATTTTTAGGGCAACCGGGGGTAGGTAAGACTCATTTATGCTGCGCCATTGCCAACGCACTAATGGCGAAAGGCATACCAGTACTTTACTTTCCGCACAGAGAAGGATTTTCAGAGTTGTTAGCGTCACTCAGAAGAAGGGAACCGGACTACTTTGAAATAAACAAGGAAAGCGACACCGCATCGAAGATACAGGCAATGAAGGAAATAGACGTTCTGGTGTGGGACGACCTGTTTAAAAGCAAAAAGGTAACTGACTTCGAGTATAATACAGTTTTTGAAGTTATAAACTACCGCTACATGAATTTTTTACCTACCGTCATTAGTAGCGAATACTTGCCAGTTGACTTATTAAGGTTTGACGAGGCGATAGGTAGAAGAATAATTGAATCATCAAAAGGTCACTTGGTAGAGTTTATGAAAAACCCTGAAATGATACATGGGTTAACTTAACCACGTCCCGACCAACCGTAAACAGTAGAAGTTATCTGAATATAGGAGGACTTAGATGTACGATGAAAATGAATTTCCTTTTGGAGATATTATTATTGGAGGCATGGGATTGGCGGCAATAATGTCATGGTTAATAAATAAGTCAGTTGTATGGACTGTTATTCATGGGTTGTTGGGTTGGATTTATCTCATTTATGTATTTTTTAAATACTGCTAGGAGGATTGTTATGTTAGAAATAGGGCCGAATTTACTTGATTTAATAAAATCTATAGCCAATTTTATTGCTATTGTAGTAGTTTGCTGGATACTTTTTAGGTAGGAGGATTACTATGGAACCAATAGTTAAATACCATTGTCCGGTATGTGATAAAGAATACGACACGCCGGAAGAAGCGGAAAAGTGTTTTGTGCCATTAAATGAAAGATTTAAGCAGGGAGATATAATCGTATTAGGATACCTCAATAGTCCTAAAAAGGTTATGTATCCCATCCGTGAAAATGAAATGGGCATAACGGCAGAGTTAATTGCCGAACACAGCATTGCCACATGCCAACCAGTTAAGAAAGGCATGGATGCGAGAGGTTATTATTGCGGATCCGGAATGACTCTTTGTAAAGCTAAAAAATACCCTCTCGAAGATGCTAAGAAGTTAGTTAGTGAATTACGCCGCAGGTTAAAAAATGCCGAGAAGTTTTTAGAAATGGTTAAGAAAATGTATGAGGAGGAAAACAATGCGTAGACCAACAGTATATCTCGCCGGTAAAATGTCCGGTTTGAGTAAAGAAGAAATGTCCGAGTGGAGAGATAAGGCAGCAGACGACTTGACTGAAGCAAATTTCAATGTACTTAGTCCGGTTAATACCGACTTCGGAACTAACCCATCCGACAGCGAAATTATCCACAGCAACGACTTTCAGATCAGGCATAGCGATATTATCCTTGCCGAGTTGTATTATGAGAATATCTCTATCGGTACAATTTGCGAGATTGTGGAGGCAAGAAGGCAGGGCAAACCCGTTATTACATGGGGTACTGCCTATAACATCATCAGTCATCCGCACATTAAGGGCAGGATTACACGGCATTGTGAGGACTTGATTGATGCCGTTCAGTATATCATCGAAAATTATTACCTGTAGGAGGAAAACAAATGTCAAGAGTATGCCACATCAACGCATCACCGGATCAGATTAAGCAGATAGCGGAAACTATCAAGGGTGCTAATCCCGACAGTCTCTTGGTATTGCCGATTGTCAATCCTATTAGCACATACTCACCGACCAAGAAGAAAAAGTTTCACAGAATAAATGTTGAAATAGTAATACCGGAGGGTGCTTTAAATAGTTCTGCTGCCCTTACCGATTTCGGAGTATTTGCTGTACTGAGGATACCTGAGAAACATATTTCAGAGCAGTATTTGACGGATAAGAAGAAGGAGGATACCGAAAATGCCAAGACAGAAACGCCACAAACAACCTAAACTTAAAATCATCGTTGACATACCGAACGAGAGTAACCGGAAATGGTACGACGAGAAATATAGGAATATGTTTAAAGATCGCCGGGGTACTGCGTGGCGGCGGTGGAGGTAGTCAATTAGTCAACCACAATCCAAAATAACCGCAGTAGCGACTCCGTACAGCGACGTAAAACTACAGGACATGCTTTCATACCTGTTGTCGTGATTGGGGCGTAGAAGGGGGTTTAAAATATAAGAATTTTAGCGATAAGCGATATTCATGGAATGTATGATAAGTTTACCGAACTGCTTGAGAAAGTTAAGTACGATTCGGCAAATGACAAGTTGATTTTGCTTGGTGATTACATTGACAGGGGACCGCACTCTAAGAAAGTAGTCGAGTTAATTATGGAGTTGGTTGCTGGTGGTGTGGTTGCGCTGATGGGGAACCATGAGGACATGCTTGTTAAGGCGATAGATGATGCAGAAGATTGTGCCTTATGGTTTCAGAATGGTGGCAGAGAAACATTAAGAAGTTATCGAATAAGCGGCGGTTATGGTAGCACTCCTTGGTATGATATGCCGAAACGAATACCTAAAAAGCATATCGAGTTTTTAAAAGGACTGCCTAAATGGTACGAGACAGAAGAATATATTTTTGTTCATGCCGGATTACCGTTTGGTTATAATCACCCGAAAGATGTTGCCGACGAAGAATCGTTGATGTGGGTTAGGCAAGAATGGTTAATTAGTCAGAACAAAGGAAAAACGGTTATCTTTGGTCATACTCCGACCTTTACGATAAGAGGTCACGAAATAGCAAGTCCTTGGTTTAGTAATGGTAAGGTAGGTATTGATACCGGGGCAGTATTTAAAAAATATGATGGCAAATTAACCTGCTTGCAGTTACCGGCAATGGTTTGGCAGGTATAGGGGGTTTGAAATGAAATTTTCCAAAGGTGATAATAAATTCGGCATGGATACTAAAACGCCAACTCTGAGTGCAACGAGTCGGGCAGGGATTAGAAAAACAACCACAAGAGTATTGACGGAGGACGAGATAAACTATGTCCGAGAAAATACCGGCAAAATACCGTTGCCGGAGATTGGCAAGGAACTACACATTTGGTCGCAGGACTTGAAAATGCTCTGCAAAGGTGTAGTGGAAATGAAGAAGCGTCCCAATAAAGGCGCACCTAAATATGTAGTGCCGAAGTTTGTCGGAGAAAGTAGTCATGTTTCGAGGGGTAATGTCAAGAAAAAACCGGAGCAGGTCAAGCAGCGAGTTAGTCAGAAAATGTTTGAAAGGTCAATGGAAGAATGTTTCGCTAACCCGATAATGAAGGTGAGTATTGAAACCGGACAAGTCCTGTATGAGAGGGATTGTTTATGACCATAGGCGACACAGTAAAAGTTGTCAGGATGCCGAAAGGTATACGTAAGGTTAAGCATAAATTCGCCATCGGAGATATTGGTGAGATAAGGAATATGTACGGCAAACGTGCTTACGTGTGGTTTGATGTAGGCAGGGGCGCACCAATTAGCACGAGAAATTTGGAGGTGGTAAGGGGTGGGGAGAACAGGGGCGAGACTTAAAAGACTGGAAACGCTTACTGAAATTACGGGCAGGATGCTTGATAAGCAGAATGACATAAATTTAGGCAGTAAGAAGGTTTTTGACGACATAATTGAAAGATTAAATATTTCCGATGAAGTACAGGAAGTTTTATGGGAAGATGTGAAAGCACTAAAGCAAAGTAACTTTGACTACCAGATTAAGTTGTTGCACAGTAACCTTGATGTAGTGCAGGCAATTATCGACAGACTGCAAAATGCCGCATGGAAAAGGTTTTGTCGATGGATACGTCTACTGTTTACGGTATAATGTAACTGGATATGGGAGGGACTATGACACCAAAGGCAGGGCAAACATACAGACATTTTAAAGGCTGCGTATACGATATTGTTGCGGTCGAAAATGACAACGTGAAATATCGTGCGCGCAGTACCGGCGTAGTTTGGAATAGAAGTGTAGAGGAATTTACCGACTATGTTTTTAGGGGATTTAGGCTACTAAAAAGATTTGAGAGGTTGGAATAATGGGCAGAAAAACTGGTAGACCTAAGCAGGACCGGCAGGAACTTTATAAGGAATTTAAGGTTGCTGCTAAGAAAAATTTAGATAAGAAGAAGGGGGAGAAGTAAGTTGGCGACAAGGACAACTTTGAAAGCAAGACTCATTCGTGAATCAATACCTGTAGGAGTATATGAGGCATGTGCCGGGACAGCCAAACAGTGTTATAGTCCCGATGATATACAAACTATTATTGAACATTTGAAGCAAGAGGACATTGAACGTGTAATAGCACATTGCGCTAAGTCTGGTCATTTAGCAGTATTCAATGTGGTATCGGTGGCGGTAGCAGTAAACGTGACAAGAGAGTGCTTAACGCAGTTAAATACTCACGCCTTTGTTAAAACCGTTACCCAATCTCAGCAGTATGTGGATCACAGAGATTTTAGGTATCATGTACCACAAATAATGGTTGATGATGCAGAAGCGTTCGACCGTTTTACGCAGTTAATGGGGATAATGCAGGAGGAATATGATTGGCATAAGAACCGCTTAATTGAGCGTGGTTGTGGTCAGGAAGAAGCCAGAATGAACGCTAGGTCAGTATTGCCGAACGCTGCCGAAGCAAATACAGTATTGGCAGGCAACCTGTGGGCATGGTTTAACTGGATACAAAAACGTATCTGCAAGAGAAATACGCCCGTAACCTTGGACTTAGCACAGCAGATATTGAAACTTTTTCAGACAGAATGGCCGCTTATCTTTAATCATTGCGGTGCGCCTTGTCAGACTGGAAAATGTGTCGAAGGCAGATCGTGCGGTAAACCATATCCTAAATTGGAGGTTAATTAATGACTGACTATATGAAACTTGCCGAGCGTGTAGCGAGGTCCTCTGACTGCCAGAGAAAACAGACAGGTGCGGTTATTGTTAGAGAAGGTGTCGCAAGACACATACAGGGATTTAACCACCTACCAGATGGTACGGAAGAAGGATTTTGTAATAATTGTCCGAGAGAAGGTAAGCAGTCGGGGCAATGGAATGGGGAATGTCCGGTAATTCATGCTGAGAAAGCGGTTATTTTGAAGGCCGCACAATTCGGTTTTCAGACTGATTGGGCGACAATGTACTGCACATATAAACCATGCCTTGACTGCTCTATTATGATTGTTGAGGCGGGTATTTGCAAGGTTATTTACCGGGACGAGCATAATGTTGAGGATGGGGTTAACTACCTTCGTAAATGTGGCGTTGAAGTCGAGCAGTACGAGCAGGATGCCCTGATTATAGACAATCCCGACGAAGGAGCGATTGAGTAATGGATAACAAATTTATGCCGATTGCGGTTAAAATTGCCGAGTTGGTGCAGGAGAAAAATGCCGCTTACGGTGATGCTGCCGGGAAGTCGGTTGAATATTTGAAGTTGCTTTATCCTAACGGGGTAAGGCCGGAGCAATACCAAAATATGCTTCTACTTGTCAGGGACTTCGATAAAAATATGCGGATAGCGACTGACGAGGACGCATTGGGCGAAAGTCCGTGGGGAGATAAGGTAGGGTATGGAATATTGGCCTTAGAGTTAAGGTGTAGGTGTAAGGGCATGAGGTTGTTGAAATGGCAGGGATTACGCCGAAGGACGAAGTTTGGAAAGAAGAAGGTGTCTGTAGTGGTTGTCCGAAGGAAGGGAACTGTGACGAACCTTGCGAAAAGTGGTATCGGGCGCAGGGTTGTATGCAGGAGGTAACTAATTGATGATTAGCAAAGAAACAAAAACCATAAAACTACCTAAACTCAAAGAAGGTTTATATAAATCTCCCATATCTCAGTTTATGCAAATTGCCGAGGAAGTAGGCGAATTGTCGGAAAGGTTGGGACAGTTGACCGGAGAAACAGGAAAGCGTAAAGAAGTTCCTGCTGACATAAGAAATAAGGTAATCGAAGAAGCAATGGACGTGGCGCAGGCGGCAGTGGAATTAGTGTTTAATCTATGTGCTTTTCCCGATGTTGTCGAAGAAATGCACTGGCGCAAGATGATTGAAAGAGGTTATCTTGAATGATCGCAAAATGGAAATGTGAAAAATGCGGTAAAGAAAATCCTGCCAACGTATTCTCGCCCGGAGCGATAACGGTGAAATGCTCCGGGTGCTATGAGGATCATATTATGGAAATTAAGACTACCGTAACTAGATTGAGTTTTGGGAGAACTGAGATTAAGGGGAGTTGATACTATGCCTTTATCTTATACAGAAGTCCTCAACCCTATCGAGCAATGTAAAATGCAGCATTTCCTTGGGAGTCTTTTGGCATATGATCGTACTGCAAAAACTTCGGGCGCAAAGGTTAATGTCGGTGAATTTATGAACAGTTATGCCGGTATTTTTGGAGATAGAGTTAATTCAAACTCTCGCGACTATCACCATATCAACGAGGATACAAAGAGAAAGGTGCTTGAATTATACTCGCAGGGTTATAGTTTGTACCGCATAAATAAGATTTTATCACTAACCAACGGAGCAACGAGAGGGTTTTTAATACGTCAGGGAGTCTACCGTCATGCGAAAAAAGCGTAAAAAGAAAACTCCTCATTGTGGGTGGTGCTTATCAAAACTCCACCCCGGCAAAATGGGGTGGATGAGGGTAGTGCGGAAAAATTGTTTGCACAAGAACGGCAAATTTAAACCCTGCCGCCACTTTGTCCCGAATATGGGATGCCCGAAGTGGTTGAGGGATGGGTTTATGGATATAGGGGGTTGTTAATTATTGAACATTTACGGCGTAGATGCTTCGCTGACAAGTACAGGGATAGCAAAAGTCGATACTCTTATTGCCAACAATGTTACTACAAAGAGTATTCAGAGTAAGAAAAAAGGCGTTGAACGATTAGTCGAAATTAGGCAAGAAGTGTTTAAAGAGGTTATGTACGGCAACTTGGTGGTAATAGAGTCGTACGCCTTTTCTCGTCCTAACCAAGCGCATCAGATCGGAGAATTGGGCGGAGTTCTCAGGGTTATGTTCCATGAGTCAAACTTAGAAGTTTTAGAAGTAGCACCAACACAGTTAAAGAAATTTGCAACCGGAAAGCACAATGCAAGTAAGGAAGAAATAGCAGTTGCCGCATATAAAAAATGGGGCGTAGAGTGCCGTACAAACGACGAAACAGACGCGGCGGTACTTGTGTATATAGGACTTGCTTATATGGGCAATACTGACGGTTTAACAGCATATCAGCAGGAGGTAATTGACGCTCTGCATGGCAAGACGGAGGTCAAGAAAAAGCGGAAGAAGAAGGGGGAATAACATTGTTATTTAAGATATTGGGTTGGTATTCTTTAATATTTATGGTTGCCAATATAATGCAAGGAAGATTGTTTAATAGCGACAAAGGTTATAGGGTTATATGCTTTATATTTATGTCTCCCGTTATCTGCTATCTGTTTATGTCGGTATTCGGTATAGGGAAATGAGAATTAACCGGGAAATTGAACGCCAACTAACCGACGAGTTTATCGCGTTTTGCGAACTCAACCGGGACAAGTTGGCTGCCATGAAAGACAATTCTACCCGGATGAATTATGTGTGGGAGAAGTTGCCGCATATACCGCAGTATTTAGTTTTGAGGGCGATTAGACCTTATTCGACTAAGGGGGTTTGAGTTTGTACGCTGAATTTTTAAGGATGAAGTGGTTATATTTTCGTGTAGAACTACCACTTTGGAAACAGCACAACTTTACCAACAGAGCAAATTTCCGCAATATCAGAAGTAACTTTTGCCGTAACCATTTTCGCAGGGCCAGGGCTAATCTGTGGTCGGGGCAGAGAAAAAGGCAGGCTGCCGATGGCGAATAAGTTAGCTGATCCGTTCAAGCAAGAAAAACGAATAGTCGCTAACTATCTAATCAACTATCACGACATAAAACAGCAGTACGAGCAGGACAGGGAGAGGATACTTGAAAACTCTCCCCCACCTCCTGACGGTATGCCAAGAGGTAGCACCACAGGCAATAGGACAGCATCGGCAGGGATCGCGTTGGCATCGTTGACGGTAACTGAAGTGTGGCTAAGAGTGGTTGATGAACTGGTAGCAGGTTTAAGCGTTGATGATAAGTTACTGTTGGAGTTAAAGCAGACGCATAAGGAATATGTGCGCGGCAGTTCGGTTAAGAAACTAATCGTTATGGAACTCGGGGTAAGTATGAGAACGGTTTATAATCGCTGGCAGGGTATATTGGAGAATGGACGGGAGTTTGCGGTTAAAAGGGGATTGTTGCGGTGAGCAGGGGCGAAAACCCCTGCTTTTAAAGTTTAGACAAAATCTCCGACATTGCGGATCTGATGTTGTCTAGTTTGCTATGCTCGGCATCAATCAGGTTGACTAATTTCAGGGTGTCCTCGTCCGACATCTTGTATTTGCCGGATAATTCCCAAACTAACTTTTTAATCTCGCCAAGTCTGGATTTTTCTAGTTCGTCGAATCGTTGCGGTTGTGGCATTTTATCAACTCCTTATTGATTTTTACTAACCTTTCAAGCGTTTTTTTATCGCAAAATGTATAGTCCTTGTTTTTGAGCATTTCCTCCATTTTCTTTATGAAAACAGGGAATTTTTCTTCAATCATCATAACCCCTCCTTCTTAATTTCCCTATCCCCACCCCTCTCCAAAGGGGCAGAGTAAGGAAACTTAGCGGTTAAACTCTTCCGAACTCGTTACTTCTTATGCCTGCGTACAACCGTCTAAACGGTGCAATAATTCGGGGCCCAATAAGTTTGTAATATGTCTGCTTCTCTTCAAATAAAGGTAGGTCGTTAAATTCCTTGTGCGACATATCAATGACTAATTCCTGCCCATGCTCACTATAACAAACCCAACAACGAACAAAAGAATCATTATGTGTCATGTGTCTGACTACCGGCATTAACACCAAGTCGGGGATGCTGTTGATAATTTTCTTACTAATTGGGGTTGGTGCTTTGTGACTAAGAACCTTTAGTTTGTCCTTGTCTAAATATTTAACTTTCATTGTATCACCTCCACCCACTCGGCAGAATCGAAATGCTCTGCCATCCATTGACAGGCATCCAGTGGCGATGTTCCCCATACTTCTTTCCTGCTCACCCCGGCCGGTATGCGTGTTTTGCCTACCCACAATACGGGGAAATGTACTCTGACAAGGTATTTCTGTAATCTGGGTGCAAATGTACCTGCTGGGGTTTTGCTCCCCTGTACGGGGTTGTGGTGCAGGTTTTGGGCTGTTGCTAGCATTGTGGTTCCTCCCTTCAAAATAGTGTTTCATGCTACCTACCCTTGCGAGTAGGCACAACGAAAGACTATTCAAACATCGGTTTAAACCATGCTTGCGGAGCGTTTTCGTTTAACCAGTCCAAGGCAGTTTTCTTGACTATTAACCACAAGGTATTGATCATAACAGCAGGGTAGTCGCTTGTATCATCCTGCCATCTACCTGACATGGTTTCTTGCTGTTCAGCGACAACCTTTTCCATGACCTGCTTTGCCTGACTGTCGAACATGCCGTTAGCGATTAACTGACTTGCCATTTGTTCTTGTATTGTCACTAATAAAACCTCCCTCATATTTTGGGGTAAATCCCCTCCCGACACCTCCCTACAGGGAAATGTAGGCAAGGGACGTTAGTCCCTGCTGTGCTAGATGTTGTTTTCCGCTTGAAACCTGCATCCAGAATTGCAATACTTCTGTGATTCAGCGACCGGCGAATAGACATTTCCGCAATGTCGGCAGGTGCGGTCAGGTATAATATTTTCCTGCATCGGCACGACTACAAAAATGTGGTCGTCAATACTGCCTGCATCCGCGACAATGTAACCTAAGTTGTCACCTTGCCAGACAGTTTTTATCCTGTCGTGCGTTTCGGGTAGACTGGTTAAAATCTCTGCTGCCTTGCTGCCCGTTATGTTTACGGGTGTTGTTTCTGCTGTCTGTACGCGGTTCATCGGTGATACTGTCAGATTGTAAAACATCCTGTCGGCGCGGAAAAAGCTAATGTTTTGCTCGTTTTGGATTTTTTCAATAATTTCTAGTTTAGTCACGGTATAACCCCCTTTTAATTTTACCAAAACCCCCGGCAGGAGACTTTGGTAAAACTGCGGCGTATGGTGCCGCTAACCTTTATGCGGTGTATTTGTGCATGTTCCAGTTATCATTATTGACTACGGTATTTCCGTTATAATCCTTCTTGACTCCTTTTTTGATCTGCTC
>Ga0209318_1000994_pt1 | contig 21148 bp, 41 predicted proteins | sample RifGroE1_FD_183999 | JGI IMG/M metagenome (GOLD analysis project Ga0209318, IMG submission 183999) | Groundwater microbial communities from Rifle, Colorado, USA - Groundwater E1 (SPAdes) (version 2) | ecosystem: Environmental > Aquatic > Deep subsurface > Groundwater | place: Rifle, Colorado...
TGGTCACGCCTAACAGCTGCAGACGGAAGAATGATTAAGGGTGCTCCTGGGGGTGTTACAAGTCCTCTGAATACAGGAGGAGCAAGCACCCACACCCACTCAATAACGGCTGTAATTTCGCACTACCACGACATTGCCAGCCAGGCCGTTGTTACCAACGATCCTGGAAATCACACCCACACAATCAATGTGCAGGGGTCTGGGGCGTATAAGTCTTTGGGGCTTACCGTGAATCAGGCAGAAACAACGGAAGCAACAAGCTCATCTGGTGACCACAGCCACACAGTTACTTGGGCAGACACGACTACGAATGGGACAAAGAGAACATCTGATAATGCGGATGCACCAGCAACGGCTACATCAGGCTCTGGTACAAACTGGCCAGCTTACCAGGAAGTAATTCTATGCGTAAAGGATTGAAGTTAATGACGGCGGAGGTATCAAATGCTTAAGGGTTTTGGAGTTTGGATGTGGATAATCTCCTCGTGTGATGGTGGAGACCCTGTAAAGATTGTCAACAAGTGCCTTTCAAAGGGTGTAACCTCTGTTGCCATAAAAGTGTCGGATGGGGTATTGCCTTATAAGCACAATGTGGGGTACCTTGATCGCCTTGTACCGGCTTTGCGAGCTGCTGGAGTTTCTGTTGTCTTCTGGGGTTGGTCTTACGGCAAGTCAGCGTATGCACCTTATGCTTCAATAGCCAAAATAGAGGGTGAGGTTGCTCGGGCGTTGATCGACCAGTACAAGCCGGATGCCTGGATAATTGATGCTGAGAGCTATTGGAAGCGGCCAGGGATGTCATACGAAGTCAGCAAGTACCTTACAGGTCTTGGTCACAGCACATTAAGTATCCCAGTCTACGTAACCAGCTACCGCTACCCAGATTCCCATCGTACATTCCCGTGGAAGACCTGGTATGATGCCCTTAAGAAGGGTGTTGATGGGTGGGTGCCACAAGTGTACTGGGAAGGAGACTTCTCAGCAGATGCTGGAATTGTTCAACTGAACAAGTCATTTGCACAATACATTGCGAATGGCCTATTGGATGGCCTTCGCTACTTTCCAGCACCCCCCGCATACCGAGTGGGGACGTGGGAGCCAACGCCAATACAGGTTACCGGCTTTATGCAGCGGGCAGATCTTTTGGGACTTTCCGGGTTCATGCCCTGGTCTTGGCAGCACATGAACATAGCTCTTTGGGACTCTTATGCCCGCTACAAAGAATACTTTAACGATGTAGAGCTCACCAAAATTGAGCCTTTCCTCTTGGAAGCAGCCACTGCAAAAGAGGCTGTGCTTATGTGGGGGCCTGAAGAGCACAACCCGGCAAAGGAAGTAATTCCAGCCGGAACAACAATCAGAATAGACGGGAAAATTGGCAAGTGGGGTCTTATCCCGAATAGTGGATGGGTAAACATTGAAGCTCTATGATAGTAATTCAGTATACTTCTTTAACAGTCTCTTTTCTCTTTCTGCTACTACTAATATCCTGGGGGATTAGGCGCCCTAACCGGCGCTGGTTATATGCACTGGCTGGTAGCGCCTTTCTGCACACGGTCATCTACTACACTGTGTACCTATCCGCAGAGGATACAGCTGTCTGGGGAATACCCTGGGGAGCTGCTTTACGCCTGCACGGGATAATTATCCTGATGCTGATGACTGTTTATGCGGCACAGCTGCAGAAAGGGCTTAACAATGACAAGTGAACAATGGATACAGCTACTCAGCTTTGTAATTCCGGCACTCTTGGGGAGCATACCTGGAGTTCTTGCGTTTCGTAAGCAGCTAAGGGCAGACAGGGCTCTTTCAATTGAGAAAGAGGCAGTAGCCAGTGAGCGGATAACTGCAGCGGCTATCGCCCTGATAGACCCATATCGAGTTCGATTAGAGACTATGGAGCTTGTAACTGCTGCTGACAGGAAGAAAATATCAGAGCTTGAGAGGTCCGTTGCACACTATAGGGGCCTGGCTGAGCTGTCAGAGACCACCACTCGTAGGCTGGACTGCTTAGAGAAGGATATGGAGTCTGTGACTGAGAAAAACAGGGTTCTTGAGAGCACTGTGCGAGAGCTTGAGGTTGGGATAGACGCTTTGGTGCTCCAGTTGGAGGCAGCAAAGATGAAGCCTGTATGGACTCGCAAGAAAACAATTGAAGATCATAGTTAGTCTAAAGGAGAACTTATGGCACGAGGCATTTTAACTGTAAACAGCATTTCCCGTCTGGGATTGCTTCATGCACTGGTTGCAGGTGATGCGACCAATCATCACGTATTTGACAATACGGGCGAGAATGTGTTTATCCACGTAAACAACGCAAGCGGTGCACCTGTTACCGTCACCATTGGCAAGGCGATCACTACCGTTGACGGTATGACCCTTCCAGCAAAGACTGTATCAGTCGCAGCCGGGGTTGAAAAGATTATCGGGCCGTTTCCGAAAGCACTTTATGAAGTCAGCAGCACAGGTCTTACCCGTGCGATCAATGTTGACCTCAGCGTTGACACCTCAATCACGTTAGGCGCTTTCAAGCTGCCTGCGGCTACCTACTAGGAGAGTAACTTATGCCAGATCGAGTAGCCTTAACTGTACAACCACTCAGCCGGTCAGGAATTGTTCCTGCTTATGTAGCCGGTAGTGCAAACAACCATGTTTTTGATAACACAGGTGAAAATGTCTACTTGTACGTTATCAATGCGGATGTTGCACCTATCACAGTAACCATTGTGTCCGCTCTTACTGCTTTGGACGGGATGACCCTTGGAGCAAAGACTGTGGCCGTTGCAAACGCAACTAAGCGGTTGATCGGTCCATTTCCGAAAGCACTCTATGAGAAGTCCAGCACAGGCATTGCCCGTGCAGTGGAAGTCAATCTGAGTGCTGTAGCGAACGTTACATTGGGTGCTTTCCAGCTTCCTGGTCCTACCTACTAAAATGGATGACCTTCTAGCCTCTCCGTGGATGGGTCAGCTTATGGGTCTTGTTGTTCAGGTCCTCTTTTCCGCTTTGATGGTGGTGGTTGGCCTGGCATTTATGACCCTCGACAAGAAGCTGAAAGCCTCCCTTTCTGCAGAGAACTACAAACTGATCTCTGCGGTTACTCACCAGTTCGTGCTTGCAGCTGAGCAGGCCGGGGTCTCTGGGCAGATAGAGGCTGTTGGCGAGGCAAAGAAAGAGATGGTAATGGCTATGCTTGTCCGGTTTGCTGCTGAGAAAGGCTTGCAAGTAAGCGAGGAAGAGTTATCAGCATATGTCGAAGCGGCTGTAGCAGCCACCTTCAAATAAACAAAAGGCCACCGTAACTGGTGGCCTTTTTATTTACTCTACCCCTTCCGGGGTGAAGATTCTCCCATCAAAAACAACCCTATAGTTTGCTGAGATCCGCAAAGGGGTCATAAAGGGCTCGTCATCTACAAAGTTGATGATCCCCACACCCTGTTGCCAGTTTTGACCATGGGAGTGACCGGGAACAACATAATCTGTTCGGCACAAGCATCCCGGAGACATCGCCTGAAGGTAGCGTTCGCCTGCCCGAGTATGGACTGTGCGTGTGTTTAGTTCAATCCGGTGGATGTGGCCGAAGACAACATTGGCGCCTGTATTATTCACAAGGGCTGTTGCCGTTCCTCCGGGATTTCCACGAACAACTTTCCCGTGGATGATCTTTGTGTTGTCGTTTAGCCAATACTCGTTGTTCGGGTAACCGTTGACGTAGGTCACGTCCAGGCCGTCAAAGTCAAGCAAGTTTGGCAAAGATAGCGCAGGGTGCTTTGAGTTCACCGCTTTCAGATTCCAGGAAGCAGGCATCCTCATCTTTGCTGCCCGAGGCATGCGCTCGTCATGGTTCCCCTCTAGCACAACCATGCTCTCGGCCAATGGGCGGAACTTGGCAAGCCAGTAGGCTGCCTCTTCCAGTGAGCGCTGAGTCTGGCTCCACTGGTTGGGGGAGGACGGAAACTTCTCCTGCCAATCAGGCAGATCCAGAAGGTCTCCAACCCACACAATTGCGTCCGGCTGGAGGTAGGCTGCAAAGTTTAAAGCCGTCTGCAGAGCTAATGAGTCATGGTAAGATGCAAGCTCCCCCATCTCACCATCAGCCTCTACAAAGTAGCCAATTTGGGGGTCTGGGAGGATCAATACAGAGTTTCCAACCTTGCCAGAGGCTCCTTTAGCTTTCCCACGCACAGTCACCTTCAGCTGCAAAGGCTGCAAACTTGCCGGGGCAACGACCTTTCGAAAGGAAACTTCCAATCGGTACATAACCTGGACCTGGGCAGGTGACTGATCAATAGACCCAGAGATAACCCCCTCTATCCAGCTCAGTTTCTTGGCTACAGAAGACACCGGCTTTTGTGCACTGGACGTTCTAACGTTGAAAGCCTCCCACTCCTCTCCAAGCCCCAACGCCCTTTTCACATCAGCCACTGTTGGAAGCTCCTCACCAATGAGTTGGGCAGTGACTTCAGAATCCCCATGCTCAACATAGCTGATGCGGGTTCCTGTTCCCTCTTCTACCCGCTGCTCAGCCAATTCTCGAAGGCGCCGACCAAGGGTTACAGGGGGCACCTTTACCCCATACTTGGCCAGTAGGTGCTTTGAAACATCGGAAGGGTTGCTTCCGGTAGTGTACAGCAGCAACCCCTCCTCTTTAGCTTCGTCTGATAGTGCTTTCCAGCTCAAGTTACTTCTCCTGAACAGCAGCTGCCTTCTGCTCAGCAGAGAGGGCCTTGTTCAATTTCTCAAGATTTATGCACACATAGCGGGCGGCGAATTGGAGTTTCGTCTCTTCGTCGGTGCTCGGCACGAAAGGAGCAATTCCGTTTGGTGTTGCTCCAAGGCCCGCCAACCAGATGGTAATGTCCCGGCCAAGCTTTGTAGCGCTCGCCTCTTCCAGGGTAGTGCCAGCCAGGGGGATAATGATCTCTACCCCAGCCTGAATGGTCTTACCAGGAATTTTGTATCCAAGAGCCCGTTTGAGGGCGTCACCAACCGCTTCTGCGGCCTTCTCAGGCGCTTTGTGGGCTGTTGAAGTGCTGGCCTTCTGTTCAGACGGTGCAGCCTTCTTAGCTCCCCGGCCAATAACAGCTAAAAAGTCCGGGTGCTCTTTGTCATACAGGGTGATACCAAACCGGCTGCCAAAGTGGCGGAAGCAGCGCTTGAGAGCATCCGTCATACAGCCAGAGGCTGACATTTCGTGCATAGCTTCGGAAGGCCCAGTGGCCGTCGCCTTTCCAATGTCCGACTTGGTCACGGACACCTTATCCCCTTTTCGGTCCAACCCGGTAACGGTTACAGAGTAGGCGCCGAGGTACATGGTCTTACCCTTATCCCCAGTGCTCAAGATGTGAGTTTCTAAGCTGTGCAGGTGTGTTTCCCACCCATCAGGGTCGAAGATGGCGTTGGCCAGGTTAATCACCTGATCGCCCTCCAAGTAAGGCATTCTGTCCCCCCGCTCTTCTCGAATACGGACCAGGCTCAGGTCCAGCGGTTTTGCAAGTTCGTTGTTAATATCATCCCAAGATTTCATAAAATACTCCTTATTGAATTACTGTGAACATAAGTATACCATTAGTATGGCAAACTGTCAATGTGCAACTCCAATGTTGCATTCACCTCTACCCTATTCAAGATGGGCAGACGCTCGACCAGGTCCCTGTACACGGCTGGGGGTGTGTCGTCTGTTGGTGGGACGAACGGAATTTCTACTCGGCGCTCATGCTCCTGACCATCTGCGAACAGCTTTTCAATGATGATCACAGTCAATACTCCACCTGGGTCAATCCGGTACTTTATATCTGGCCGACCAAGAACGTCATGCTGGACAAAGGCCAGCACTTGACGAGTGTTGGGATGGTTTGCAACATCCTCTACAAGATCCCGAATCTGCTTGTGCAAAGCAGGCATAACCCTGTCCAGGTTCTCAGGGCTTTGGAAGTTTTCATATGCCTGTACAGCCTGCTCAGCTTCCGGGATTGGGTACCGGCGCTGAAGAGAGGTTACAACGGCTGGGCTGATGCGCTCAAGGTCCCCAGAGGCCGTCCACTCCGCTACCATATTCAGGGCTTCTCGGATGGCGGATGGTCTGTTCACAACTGTTTGAAAGGTGTCTTCAAGGCTGTACCCTAAAAATTGCAGCTTCTTATAGGTGGCAATCCGTTGGAACAGGGTTGCCTGGGTAATGAACGCAGACTTGCACAGCCACCGGATAAAGTCCGGCTCACGCATGAACGGTTCATTCGTGTCAGGGTTTTGAAGGGACAGGTACACAGGCAAATTGTTCTCGTCTTGCAAAGTCAGCAGCCGGTACGCCCGCATATAGGCCCGTTCACGCAAAATCCGAGACAGGTTATTGTCCCGAGCAACTCTGCGAAGAGTGTCATCTACGCTGCCGTTCACCATGTCCGGCAACTCTAATGAGAACATTTCCCCTATGTCATCTACGAACTGTTGAAGGTTGGGGGCAGCCTCACCCAGTTCTTTGAGCTCATCAAGGACTGCCCCTATGCGTAGCTCACGAGCCAGATAACTGAGCTCCTGGATGGGTGTTTCTGAGAATCTAACAGCTATTGAATCATTTACCATACGGCCTCTTTCCACAATGCTTGCAGGGTGTATAGAAGGCGGTTTGTGGGACACCGCAAGTATCCTCTAACACTTTTAGATATATGTAACGTTCAACCGGGTCTTCAACATTGTCCAGGAGGGCAACCAGTTCTCGAACAGTGGATGCAACTTCTGCAGGGGTCAAAGACCACATTGGCAGCGCATTCTCAATGGCCAGGATCGCTGCCGGTTTTGCATCTTCCAAGACCGCATCCAGGTTCTTTCCAGCCAGCAAGTACTCGTCTGGATCTCCAATAGGTAGGGTTGCTATCAACACTTGTGTATTTGTTGGGTGCTTCAACTGATCCGCTGAGACTTTCCTGCCAGCAGAATCTCCATCAAGAAGTAGATACACGGCTCTTGCAGACGTTGCTAAGAGGTCTGTGTGCTCTTCTGTGAGTGCTGTTCCGCAGACTGCGGTTGTGTTTGTGTAACCATGCTGGTGCATGATCAGCACGTCAAAGTATCCCTCCACAACAATTGCGAGCTTTGCCTTGCTGATGCCCACCTTTGCCTGGGAAAACCCAAATAGTGAGTTCCGCTTCTTATAGATGTCTGTGGTCGGGGTGTTTTTGTACTTTGGTGTGCTGGATGTCCGATAGCCAAACCCGTTAGTGTGCCCATTCATCTTGACTGGGAAGACAATTGTGGCCTCTTTAAGGTAGGAGTAGCCATTCTTGCTGAGTATCCCAGCATCATAAAGGGTTGCTTCTGAGAACAGAGCCCGGACCTTTTCATCAATCTCGGAAGTGTACACACCTAGAAGGAATGTGGCTGTTGTAGCAGCAGTAACGCCTCGAAGGGCTAAGAGGGCTCTTCCTCGAATGGCCTCTGGAGAGTCTCCCCACTCCAATTCCTGATTGCACAGCTTTGTGACCTCGTCTGTAACTGCAAACAGTGCATCCTTGTTTACCCATTCCTCTGTGTAAAGGGGAATACTAAACTTCTCAGATAGCATCTTCCGAGCATCTGCAAAGCTGATCTCTTCCAGCAGCATTACGAAGTTGAAAACATCTCCATGGTTGTTGCAACCGTAGCAGTACCAGCTATTCTGCTCAGGGTAAATTGTAAAGGAGGGTGCCCCAGACTCACCATGGATTGGGCAGAAGCCAACAAGCCTGTCTCCTTTCCGAGTCAGGCCCGTATACTCCTCCACAACGGGGATTAGTTTCTTCTTTATCTCAGCGTTTGCACCCATGCTACTCCCTATGCCAGGTTAGGATTGTACCTGCCTGGAAGCGCTTTAGGCTCACCATAGAATGCACCACTCCACGGATCAATGGGGATGATGGCGTGGAAACTGCCCCCTTCTCGGGCAACCTCAGAAGACATAACCATGCTGCCCGGCTTATCAGGATCATAGTGGAAGCTGAATACGGTGTTCGCTTCCTGGTTCAGGCGCTTACCACCGGCTGCTGTTTGCCGACCACCCGTAGCTTCTTCACGTTGAGACGTTAAAGAGGTCTGGGAGATTGCAAAGACCACCCCACCCTCACGGGCTACGAAGTTACCGAAGGCAGAGGTAACTGCTTTGATGTGGTCATATTCGCTGGAAATCCCAGGAACGTCATACTGCTGGGCATGGTCCGAGACAAAGATCGAGGCCATATTGGTCCGCTTCAAATACTCCCAGCGGGACATTTTCCTCTCCGCTGCCCCAGACATCTTCACATGCCAGTAATCTGCAGGTGCAAGCTTGTCGAGCAGTCCAACGCTGCCATACAGTGAGCGGGTGTCACCCTGATCGTACTTGGCGCCGAAAATCAGCACTGGCCAGTTCTTGAAGGAGGCTTTCGCCTGGGCAATCACAGAGCTCTGCAGCTTGGACCTATCTCCGAAGCGCAGAAACTTAGCATTTATGCGCAGCTCTTTGCACCCTTTGGGGTTTCTGCATGCTGGGCAGGGTCCGTTTGGCATGTGGCCATGAACTCGCATAAGCAGGCGAGCAGCTATGTTGGCTATGATGTTGTCTGCGTACACTCCAGGAGGCATACCGGACTCAAGAGAGTCTATGCAAATCCCTGGAACCCGTTCCAAATCGTTCTCCATGAAGTTTACAACCAGGTTGATCATCCCGGTTGTTTTGCGGGCCTTCTCCTTGCCGAAAAGCACAATGAGCTCGCCAAACTGCACATTCACCCCCCAAAGGGCCTTGTCAAGGACTTCTACACCGTACTTGACCATCTGTGCCCGGTTCTGTGCAGGGTCTCCCCAGCGCTCATCAGCCGCTGCAACATGTGCAGCAGCAGACGGGTTGTATATGGCTACAGCGTTCGGATTATCCATTCACACTCTCCTGTTCAAAGTCCTATAAGTATACCACATAACTCTACACAAAGCAAGAATGAAAAACCCACCCATTTCTGAGTGGGTCTTATAACTACCCTGCCTTAGCTTCTCCCCAAGAAACGGCTGCATGAGCCTCTGCAATGATCGGAACGGTCAAGTTGAAGATCTTCTCAACAGCCGCCATCTCAACTCCCAAGGACACTACAAACTGCTGAGCAGTTTCTACCGGGCAAAGGTAGACCAATTCATCGTGCACCTGCATGCACAACGCAGCGCCGAATCCTTCAGAGATTGGGTCCAGGCGAAGCATGGCATTCTCTATCAGATCCGCTGCAGAGCCCTGGATCAAAGAGCTAAGCACTTGTCGTTCGGCCCGAGCCCGCTCGTACTTATCATGTGACATAAGTCCCTGTACGTGGCGGTGGCGCCCACCAATGGTCTTTATGTATCCCCGTTGGCGACATGCTGCATTCGCCCGAGCTTTGAGGACATCAATCTCTGGGTTTACAGCAAAGAAGTCCGAAAGCCACTTCTTAGCCTCTGCATCTTTTGGACGTGGGTACCCATCCTCTTCTATAGTGTCGCAGACGCCTCGCCAAGAAGACCCGTAAACCACGGAGAAATTAACCGTTTTGCCCTGACGGCGCAAAATTCCAATAAGGTCAGCCATTGCTTGGTGGACATCTTCCCCGGCCCTGAAAGCCTTTAGTAGATTTCGAGCCTGTGCATAGTGGGCCACCAACCTCAGCTCAATCTGACTGTAGTCGGCAACTACCACTACGTAGCCGGGCATCGCCCCCAAAGCTTTGCGGATCAGCTCTCCGAATTTTCCAGTCGCAGGAATATTTTGGAGGTTGATGTTATCTGAGGAGTTGTGGTTGACAAACCCTTGAGCAACATAAGAGTGGTCTCCTTCAACCTCAATATCCCAAACATCCAAGGATCCTACGGAGCGAATGGAGACAATGGGTACTGCTGTATAGGTAGTGCCGAGGCTGTCTTGCGGATAGCCTGCCAGTAGGGCATTACCAGCAGCTACTTTGCTTAGGGGGTTGGTGAGTACCCGGCTTCCTGGGCGGAGATCTCCGAGGTGCTGCCATCCGTTTGGCGTGAGGAAACGGTGCCCTGCCGTTGCCGTGATTTTACTTCCGTTCGTGAGGGTGACTTCATACATTTGCTCCTTGCCCTTATAGAATTTACGTAAAATCCTTTGGGGCTTTCCGGTATGTGTTGTTATGGTATCACCCACAATTGGGGTATAGTCCTCAATACAGAAAGTACCCCTGGAGGTTTCCAATTTCGTGTTCCCTGCAACGCAAAGGCGACCTGTTACCGTCCCTGCCCTGTTAGCGTTTCCGTGGAGCATTCCATCCACAGGCTTTACAAGCAGTGGCTCCAAATAAGTAGACACAATCTTGCTAACCGTTCTAAGTTGCTGAAGAAGCTCGACAGTGCCTGAAGTGTCCTCCTTTGACAATCGTAGCAGGGTAAGGGCATCTGTTGAGTCCAGGCCAGAGTCTGTAACACCAGTTGGCTTCAGCCCGAGAGTGCCAAAGAGAAGCGTGCGCAGCTGGGCAGGTGATCCAGGATTCACACCCTCTGGAAATTCCTCTGATTTTGTTTTCTCGACCCAGGCTGCCTTCAGCTCTTCCAGCCTGCTCTGGGCCTCCAACCGCAACTCTTCCAGCGGTCCTGGGAGGACGTAGATACCAGTAGCCTCCATCTTTTGCAGGAGGTAGATGAAAGGCATCTCAACATTTCGGAAGCGCTCATACAGCTCTTCTTGGTACAACTCCCACTGCAAAATAGGCCAGAGGTTCCTGCACAGCCAAGAGTCCCGGACAGCATACTCAGCCAATCGGTTTATGTCAATGTCTGTGATCTTCACATCGGCTATTTTCTTGAACCGTTTCTTGTCGGCTGCCTTCACCTCTTTCTGCAGGTCTTTGAAGCCTGGAAGGTCCACCATGCCAAAGTAGGTTTTTGCAAGCTCTTTTAGCCCGTGAAGATCGTCTTCTTTGAGCATCCAATGGGCTACCAAAGTGTCCACTGCTTGTGCAACGGGCAAGTGAACATCGGACCCTGCACACAGCTTTTTCAGGAAGTGAAGGTCATACTTTAGGTTGTGTGCTACCCAGGTAACGCCGGATCGTCCGAACATGTACCCGAGCCAATCCACGAGGTATGGCAGCATTTCATCTGACAGGACAATGTAGATGCCGTAGTCTTCATTGGCAATGGAAAGTCCGTGAGGAGTGTCCCGTACATAGTCCAGACCAGTGGTTTCAAAGTCGAAGCCGAGAAGGTCATCCATCTCAAACATGACCAGCTCTTCTCGGAGAGTGGCAACGTCCTGTACAATCGTGTAGGTAAAACTGTTAGCCAAGTATCGCCTCCAAGTAAGCCTCACCGGCCACTTCATGTGAGCTTTCAGAAGCCAAAGCTTTTTTAGCGTCTGTCAGCAGCGGGTACCAATCCCTCATATAGTAGTGCAAAGAGGGCCTCTTTTTCCAAGAATAGTCCTTGCTGGCAATGGATATTTGAAAGGCTCGCTTGATTAGGGGCATGTTCCCCTCAGCCATTTTGATCAGCTTCCAAGCAGCCGCCAATTCCGACCTGAACATGGTTGTGCGTTGGCCAGCCTGAAAAGACAGTCCCTGGGCTGGGAGGACAATGGACACCCACCAATCGAGGACAACCTGGGTGGGGTCCTGGTTATCCAACGTAAACAAGAATCCCTTTCGTGAGACGAGAAGGGACTTGCAGAACTGGCACGCATGGCAGGATATTTTTGTTGCCTTTCCGCAAACCGGGCAGTTATTTTTCATAGTCTAGTCCATCCATGTATAGCCCCAAAGCTGACAGAAACTTGGCAAAGGCCCTTCTGTGGAGGGTAACCATTGCGTCATCCCGCAACTTCCAGATCTCGGCAACCAGGCTAAGCAATTCACTATTCTGCAACTGCCCACCATAGCCGTACACAATTTGCATGCTCTTTACGACCCTGGCCACTGTGGCTGGGTAACTCTCCCCTAAGTGGCTGGTTGTGAAGTATCGAATAGCCGCTTCTACTGCGGGCTTGTTGGGGTTGAAGGCTGCAAATAAGAGCTGGATTGCCTGCTCCTCTGATGTGGCGCCTAGGCAGTTTCCTATCAGTCTCCTCTTTTTGAAGGGCATCCCAAACAGGTCCGCCAGTAATGACTCTGATCGAGTATCTGCTGTGGCCGACCAGTAACTTGCTGGAAAGCCCTCAAGCAAAGCGTCTCCGTTGATGCTTTTAGCCCCCCGAAAGAAGGCAGGAACTTCTGGAAGGTCTAGGATGGAGGTCCACAAAGGAAGTGTCCCATTCTTACCACCCTCGGACACTAAATAGACTCCGTGTTCCACCCGGTCACCACATCCTCGTTCTTCTGTTTCAACGACTCGGATCATTGTGGGCTCTCCAGTTTTTTGATGTGAACCGGCTCTACGCCGGAGGTGATCACCTCAACAGGGATATCATTTTCGTCTTCGTCTGCTGCAAGAACATACTGAATGCCGGTAATGTAGCAGTAGCCAAACACAGCAGGTGAGAACGTGACTTCAAAAGTTGAAATAAGCCGCTGATACTGCTGAATGTCTACAGCCTTTATGAAGTCTAACGCAGTTCTGATGGGTAGGGCACTCTCACCTAGCTTGTCCACATACAGCGGCGCAAAATCGTAGTCACTCTCCACGAGAATTATCGCTTGTATTGCGTGCACCAACTCATCTATTCTTTTGGCGTTCACCTTTGCGTCTTTGTGGGCTATGAACAGGCGGCTAACCCCTGGGATGATCTCTGGGATGTTGTTCTTCGGTATCCTCTTGGACACGCCCATCCGCTGGGCTTCCAAGATAAAGCTGGAGACTGTGTAGTGCTCTGCACCAGCGAACATGAGCAGGTCCATTACGCCTTCCCTACGTGCTTTGGGCAGTACGTCTTCATTGTGTCATCGGAAAAGACCAGGTGCCAACCATATTTATCAACCGCTGCTTTTCGGAAAGACTGCAAGCGAGAGACTTTTTCTGCAGAGGTTACGTCCCTTGCCAAAGTCAGCTCGTCTTTGCAAATCTCACACGTAATCACATACCTTTGTTCAATTCTCATCCGTTCCATGCGTCCTCCTGGTTAGGCGGGATAATTGCTGTTGAATACTCTCAGTCAGCATTCTGGCTGAGCTTACAAGTCTCGGGTCCCGTACTGCTTCTGCATTCAAAAGGGTACGGGCAGCATCTTGAAGGATGCCCAAAGTGGTCATCTCTTCTGGCGGAACAGGGTCGTTGCTTCGCTGTCCAAAGTCTGTCTGCTTCCAGCGGGCTTTGTACGCCTTTACAACAGCAGACACACCCCGTACAGTCTTCGCCTTGCTTGCAGCAGCCAGGAGCACTTCCTGGGCTGCCTGGTCCAGGGCCAGCAGTGGTTCTGCAGCGGATAGGGTCAGACCCCCAACCATTACAAGCTTGATTAGCTCTGGGTGACTGGTGGCCAACCGTACATAGTTTGACACCTCTGGCTGTGTCATAGAGAACATAGCGGCCAGGTCGGCCTGCTTCACACCTTTGAAAGTTTGCCGGAGAAGGGCATTGGCCACTTCCGCAACAGAAATCTCTCCGTGACCCCGATTGACCACCATGCGGTAGTCTGGGATTTCATCCAGAGTCAAGTTCTCATACCTGACAGGTACACTTTCCATCCCGCAAGCAACGGCGCACGCAAACCGCTTATATCCGTGAGCCAGAACCCCTTCGTGGGTTATTACGAGAGGTTCAACTACCGCTTCACAGTCCTTTATCAGGTTCAGCAGAAGCTGAGGCGGCTGAGTGACTTTGAAGTTGTCGAGCAGGGCAATCTTGGTTAGCAGTTCTGTTTGCATATTTACTCCGCAAAAAGAGCAAGTGTGTCAGAAGACAGCTTGTTCTTCTCTACCCGGACCAGCTCTACCCCTTCTGGTGCAGGATTGTCAACCAAGCTGTAGTTCACATTCACAATGATCTTTGTTGGTGCGTGACCAACAGTCTTCAAGTATCGGACAGCTGCCTCTGACAATTTACCAGTGTATCCGTAACCACGAGGAAAGTCCTTGTCGCTGGCCCAAACGGTCAAGGCCACATCTTCTGGCTTGAAAAGCTCAGGAGCTTCCAACCCGTCAACAACGACTCCGATACCGAAGACTACTCGACCAGATAAAGTTTCGTCTGTCATGCCAGCACCGCACCCAAAAAGATAGCAGCCAGGATAACCCCACCAATCAGCAAAATGGCGGGAATACATGCAAAGGCCAAATACACCAGTGAAAGTGCCAATGTGACAGCGCCCGCTGCCAAATTCAAGATCAAGGCCAAGAGTCCAAATATGCACCCAAAACCACTACCCAATATCTTTACCATCAAAATGCTCCTTGAGATTCCTGAGTGCGTCTTTTGCCCCTAGAATCTCGAAAATTCTTTCAAGCGCCTCTTGTGGCACCCCTGTATACAGGTACCACAGAACGTATTCCGCTACGTGGGAAGTCCACCCATCGTGGGCAAGAATGTATAACCTGGGCTTAGGAAACCCAGGCAGGACAGGGATCATTCCTCATCCTCCTCCAGGGCCACTTCCAGGACCTCATCAAGAGCTTCCCACACCTCGTCACCATCCTTGATTGGGAAAACTACCTCTTCACGAGCACGCACCTTACGGCAGGAGAACACAATCTTGGTGGGCGAAATGTCTGTCTCTACCCTTACCCCATCTGAGTACTTGCCAACCAAGATTAGAAAGGTGGGAGTGGTCAGCTCTGATCGGTCAAGAAATTCACTAACAGTTGCAATCATTTCGAAACTCCTATATTCTTTACTGTGTTGAACGCTGCAAAGAACACGCCATGCGCAGCTTTCCATGTTATGTTTGGTAGGGCAACAACCTCTCCCTGCTTTACTGTCAGCAGGTCTGGCCCACCGTAGATGAGGAGCAGGTGCTCCACTTTCCGGCACTCTGTCTCCCAGTACATAGAGTTTGGGTCGTTGTATTCCTCATTCGGAATGGGAGGCCAATCTGTGTAGTTCTTCGCATAGAAGTTGTTCCTCCCCATCAGAACAACTCCGGCGCCCGCATTCGCAACCAGTTCTGGAAGGCCATCATGCTGGCCAACTTCTGTGTCTTTCCCCATCCGGGCTGGTTTCTGAACTCAGCAACATACTCATTTACAGCAAGATCAAAGTAGCAGATCATAGGCCCTCCAATGAATACAATTATACCATGTGAGATCGTCAGTTGTCAATGGCCACAAGCGCCCAACCTGCCCCAACAATAAAACCCAGGCAGCACGCAACGGAACCAAGAAATTGGAAGACTGTTATCTCCATGTAGGCGAGGACGAAGGCAGACAAGAGCATAAACGAGAGGCCAAAGATCAAAGCAGCCATTTTGTGCAGCCTGCTCATTGTGCTACTCCCCTGATAGGGCAAACAGAAAGAGTAGTGTACCAATAAGCACACCGACAAACCCGGCAGCAACCATGATCGCCTGGAGGATGCTGATATTAGCCTCAAGCAGCATTATGCCGCCAGCAGAGAACATGATAAATCCGAAGACCAAACCAACAAGGCGGTCAGAGGGAGTTAGTTTCATTCCTCCTCCTCATCGTTGCAAACTGGGCAGCAGGCTGCATGGCTGGTGTTATCACATTCACAGTCAAAATCCCCATCTGTGTCTGACGAGCCGCTGGGGCAGCCCTCGTCGTGGAAGTCGTGCCGGTCTTCCCACTCTTCCTTGCTGAATGGCTCACCGCAGATGCAACAGGTAGCGCCCTGGTCGTCAATTGGCTCTTCTTTGAATGAGAGGACAACGGGTGTCCCCTGATTGTCTTCATCAAAAATCACCCAAAAGCCAGTATCGCTAGATTCTTTCATTCTTTTTACCCTCCCAGCCAGTAGTAGCTGCCAACTTCTGATAATTCAAAGTTTAGGACGGCCAGGATTTCTGAGTCCTGTTTGTCCACTATGCCAGTGATGACAATTATCCGGTCAACGGATCTGTCATCGTGGAAGAGTTCACACCCGTCCAGGTATCCCTCCCCCATAATGGCCATAAGGATTGCTAACGTGGCATCGTAGCCAGCCAATGATTTGTACCTGTGCTCTGGCATAGCCCTACTCCTTACTTCCGTTCGTAGTCAAATCCAGACCCCAAACAGGGCCTTTACCAAACCAGTAGGACACCGCTGGCCAGACTGGGCATAGGGCGCTCAGCAGGACCTCTCCAGGTGGCACTGTTCCATTCTCCCACAACATGTCCGCTACAGCATCCGCAGAAATGTCATACGGAACCGCTGTTACAGGCAGTCGAGAGCCGGACTTCTCAGTGTAGAATATCCGCATCAGAGGTGTTTTAGCCATAGATAATCTCCCCAAACACTGCCGCCTGCACAATAACGTCAGCAGCTTCTGCATCAATGTCGCCCGCATCTTGCGTGTTGTAGGCATCAATCACGGACTTCCGAATATCCTCTCGGACCTCAAAGCCTGGGTCAAAGACTTTAGCAATCCCCTTTCTAATTAGCTCTTTGTCCAGGGTGAAGGTCTTTCTAGCATCACCATCCGCTCGCCAAAGAGCCCAACCAATTGCACCATACCTAGCAGTAACTATAACATCCCCGTAAAACTCCGCCCATTCGGGTGACTGGTCGGTGCTGGCCAGGTGCACAAAAACAATTCCCTCATCGGATAGGGCGGCAAGGATGTTTTCCGTAACGGCCACTACAGACTTATCGTCGGTGTCTAAAAGCTCTTTCTGGATGATCGCACGAACAGTGCTTGTCATACTTCCTCCTCTGAAAGGGTTACTAAAAAGGATTTATACTTTGGCTGGGGAAGACCCCCTATGTGGGGGTGTGCCATGCCTAGAAATTCCAATTGACGCTGGCAAATAAACAAACTGGTGGAGCTTATCAGCCGACCATCTGTGCTGAAAAGCACCCCATCAACTTGGCACGCCCAACCACTGCTATCTGGTAGGGCCTCAAACTCGCCAAAGTTGGTAACTAACAACAAATAGCTGCTGCTGACAAAGGAGACCCGGTACACCCCTAAGATGTATAGCACAATAACGGGTAGCATCTATGCTCCTCTTGCTCTCTCAATCAAAGCGTTCAAGCTGCCAACCAGGAAGTCCCCATCAATAAATTCTTCCACATGTGGGTGCATTATGAACCCACCAATCCCGTTTCCTCTGCAAGCGTCTGTTGCACTTGCAATGTGCGGGCGGATTACGAAATCCCCAATAATCAGGGTGTGAGTCTTGGGCATTAGGTGTGCCAGCGCCGCCTTTGGCATGATACCCACAACAATCACGTTGTCACCCGCATCTTGCAAAATCAACCAGCCTGGGGTGTGGACAGCATTCTGGCCAAACATAACCTTGGTCATGTCAATTCCGCCATACAGGTCACCCGTTTTCATTCAAGTTCTCCATATCGTACCATTCCCCAATCTCCTGCCCGTACTCAAAGGCGTTGAAGCAGTTGTCACACAAATAGGAGTAGGGCGCTTCGCACGCATCAGCCACCTCTACCAGGCTTTTACCTTCCCAGTCTTGGGGGTCCAGGTCTGCGTCCATCAGAAGGGTGTCAATCCCCTCTCCGCCGCTCTCAAGGATCACCGTTGTTGCCACCCCTTCGCAAAACCGGCACTTGTGATACCAGCCCAGGGCTTCCATGATCGCAGCCTTCGCATCTTCTGCGGTGGGGTAATAGGTGTCGTGGTTGACACGGTGAGCCCATGCCCACCACATTCCTGGGCGCATAATGGTGGACAGCAGCACATCCGCATAAGGCATTCCATCAGCACCGATCAGGACATACCCCCGAGCAGCATCACCCCGCCAAGTAGCCGTCTTATCCCAGGAAATGCTCATTTCAACCTCCCTGATTTTCGCAAAGCATAGATTGTGTCAATGATCCCGCCGCTTATCCGGGACAGCCAGTCAATGCCAAAGCGGTGAACGCAGACAAACGACTTTGGATCAGCTTGTGTCGCCCGCAAATACACTGGGAGGAAGGACTCATTCTGGATGAGTACAAGGACGTTGTCGCCGTCCAGGCCGAGGACCAAGGGGCTAAACTCCGTAGCAAATGATCCAACCAACGTAGCCTGCCGCTGAGGAAAGCCTGGGCCAAGGCTGATATACTTGATTACTTTCGTTTCCATGATACCTCCGTACCATTACCCAATCTCACATGATATAACTAACTCTACAGAAGCAATTATACCGCGTCCTATAAACACTTGTCAATGGGCAATTTTACCCAAGCACAACCTTGACAACGGGCGTACCCCCTGGAAGGCCATACCCAGCCGCCTGTGTTGGGGGTACAAGGGTACCGTAGGCGTTGTCAACTGGGCCAATGACTCCAAACTGATCCGAGACCACAAAGACGGGCTGCTCATACCCGTTAGGGGTGGCGACAGCGGCTTTGTGCAGAGCTTCAATCAACGTTCCCAAAGTAATCATAGGGCCTCCTACCTAAAGAGCAATAGCAGACAGTTTTCCGTCTGGCCCGTAAAGGATGCGAGCCAAATGCATCGCAAAGTCGGCCATGTCACTGACCTTGAAGCAGTCAGAGCCCTCCTTGCTAACCACAGTCTTGCCAGTGGCAGCAGCCATTGAGGAGGTTGGGTATGTGCAGTAGGCCAATTGTCCATCTTTGAAGAACATATTGATCGGCTGGACATAGACGCTCCAAGGGGACATCCATTTGCGGATGACGAACACAACCTTTGAGCCGTTGGGGTAGGTTTCTCGAAGATCGTCCAGGATTTCTGACATTGGCCGAGTGTTCTGTTTCATGAAAACCTCCAGATAACTACAAGAATAGAGAATAGGGCGGACAGAAAAACTATCAAAGCAACAGCAGTCAGCACAATGGCCAGATCATTGCCTTTTTCTTTGGGCATTGGCGGAGGGGGTGGGAGGACCGTTCGCCCCTTCACAGGTTCTTCTCTACCCAATCCTGGTCAGTGTGCCAGAGGATAACATCTTGTTTGACAATGGCAGATGCAGAGCCGAACTCGTCAGGGATCGGCTTATTCGCCACGTACACAAACCGGCAAATGATCGGAGGCAGGTCGAACTGGCGAAGGATGTCCTGCACAACCTCAACAACTTCTTCTGGTTCCACCATCTCCTCATCAGAAGGGCACAAGACAATCCCATCGTCAAAGGGGAGGACTCGGAGGTGGAAATCTGCCAGAGTCGAATTGGACGGGTCGTGGTGATACTCGTTGAGCCAGGAAGTGATCTCTTCCGTCCCCCCATCAGTGGGGAGGTAGATGGCAAACTTGGTAAATGACTGAGTCATAAGTACACATCCTTTGAGTCAGAGAACGCATCACCCTCTTCTGGCTCTGCACCAAGCAGGATAACTTTGTGGTGGGAGGCAAACGTTTCCCATACGGGTCCACCAGAAGTCAGGTACTGGCCAATGCCATTGGGGGCATACTGCCAATCCAGGAGGAAAGGGTCATCCTCCGCAAGTTCCTTGTCCTGAAGGCCCGCAAACAGCTCGCTGAAGTAATCTGCAACAGCGGCTACAGGGGCAGTACCTGGGACAGCCACTTGGATGTTGATAACTCGAACGGCCTGGCCGGGCTTATAGTTGTACATCTTTGCCTTCCTTTGAGAGATTTACGAGGTGCTGGAGATCGTCCACCAGCTTCTGATCCACCACAATCCTTGCGCCATGCTCAAGGTTGCCTAGCAACGTGATCTCGCCAGTTTTGGGGCTGAAGGCCAGAGAGACGGTCCTATCCTCACCAGATGCGCTATAAAAAGTGTGAACATCTACATAGATCACGTTGTTAGGCTCCTTATATCTGATTAGCTTTTGCTGCTGGTGGAGCTCTTGAAGAGGCCACCAACAATGCTGAGCAGGATCACAATCCCGAACGCTTGCCAGAAGTCAATGATGGGCAGGTTGAACATCTCAACCAGTAGCCAATTCCAAAGGACCTGGAAGATCTAGGAGGGGACGGCGTCAACGACCACGAGCATGGCAACCAGATGTCAAGGGACCAAACCAACATTTTTGAAGTTACCATCAGCGTCCAGCAGATGACCATACACCTTTGGGTATTCATTGGCGTAGGCCAGTGCAACAGCATCTCTGAACCAGGTCATGTGCTTGACATTACCAACAATCTGGCCAGACTCATCAGCCACATCGTACACAATGTCAGCCCCTCGATCAATCAGGTGACCAGCAGTAACGGCCAGGTCGAAAAGTGTCTTGCTCATTCCTCGCCAAGCTCCTCTTTCAGCCTGGCAATTTGCGCCAGCTTCTTTGCCCGGTCTTCTGCTGCCCTTTGTTTGAGCTCCTCTGCCTGTTGTTTGGCCTTAGCTGCTGCCAACTTTGTAACAGCTTCCTTCAACTCCTCATTCGTCATGGTCAGGTACTCAAGGGGAAAGTTGATCCAATTGTCTTCTCCGCCTGAGTAGCGGGAGACCCAAACGGCCAACTCACTCCAGGGTTCAGGCTTGCCGACTCTGTAGTTGGCATTTACCAGGTACCAGGGGCTGAAAACGTCCGGTGCAAAATTGCAAAGGAACAGGTGGGTAGTCGCAGCCTCTTTGGCCAGGGCCTCTTCGGCAATTTCAATGGTCTCGTAGGCTTCTTTCAGATCACGGATAAGGGATGCAGTGCTCATCAGTCCTCCAATTCGTGCAAGAAGAGTTTGTGCTGCTGAACAGTGGTCAGCCGGGCTTCAACAAGGATAACGGAGTCAAAGCCGTTGAACCGGATAACCTCTACCAGGGCGGCTTTAGCCTCTTCTATTGTGGTGAAGAGGGTAGCCCTATTCAAGTTGCCTGTGGTTTGCGGGACTGGTCTTTCCAGGTTGTAGTATTCCCCAGTTTCGGGTTCAATCAGGTAGTACAGGATGCTTACGGGATCGGGCATTTTATATTCCTTTGTGGAGGGCTATTGGGTCTGAGATTGGGAAGGTGTATTTGAAATCTAACATGGCTATATTTTACCATAAGCTGCTGGTGTGTCAAGGGGTAAAAGGGATCAATATTTGAGCAGTTTTACGGATGGGTGTAAGCCGTGTATAGAACGTTTAGTAAATACTAAACGATGTAAAAGATGCTGCGGAACGGGGGGGCTTGGGAGACCTGGGGATCAGGATCGGAAAGATGTGGCGGGTAATGCTCAGGGGGAAGTGTTATTGAAAATCAGTTTCAATAAGGAGATGATGG
>Ga0209318_1000995_pt1 | contig 21148 bp, 56 predicted proteins | sample RifGroE1_FD_183999 | JGI IMG/M metagenome (GOLD analysis project Ga0209318, IMG submission 183999) | Groundwater microbial communities from Rifle, Colorado, USA - Groundwater E1 (SPAdes) (version 2) | ecosystem: Environmental > Aquatic > Deep subsurface > Groundwater | place: Rifle, Colorado...
AATTTACATTTTATGGTATTATAATATCTCTATTTACTTTTACTATAAAATAGTGTACTATTGTGAATAGGTGGAGAAGTGTTTCATAAAGGCAACTCCTCACCGAAAGAGAGACCTTTAGAAAGTCTCTCTTTCTAATATTTAATTACCACATAAATAGTAAAATAAATGTTTGCATTATTAATAGTATTATGTTATAATTATTAAGGGATGATATAGAGAGGAGGCGATACATATAAAAACCAAAAATGATGTTTGCAATAGAATAATTGAATTAGATAAAAACTAAAAATCATTAGACAGTCAATAGTAGATTCAGAAAATACTCCTGACTCATATTTAAATCAAGAAGATAAAAAGAATGCGCTACATTACTTTCAAGGCGAAATAGCTTCTCTGTATTGGATGTTAGAGCAAAATTAAAATTTTTAAGGAGTAGTGATTATGATTAATGTAAAAGAATTTTTGTTGAAAAATAATATAGACTTGGGGACATATGCTTTAGTAACTTACGACAACCAAACAGAAGCAACTTGGTTTACCAAATATAGTTCCGAAGATGGTTATTGGTTCTTAGAATCTCCATGTCAATTATATAAAATAATGGAAGTAATAAAACCAATTGATAAGTTTGCAAGAGAATATGTTACCGATTTATTAGAAGAGGGATCTGACGTAGAGAATTATATAAATAAGCATGATGAAACCAATGATTGTAAATGGTGCCTTATATGGCATTGAAAATTTTCAATGCTCACCCTATTTACCTAAAGAGGTAGATGGGATTAAACTCGTAAGTGAAAAAGAATGTTTGATTTATATGTTAAGTAAAATAAAATAGTTTTATTATTATATTCTAAAAGGAGAGTTACTAATGAAAGAAACGAAATGTTTAAATACATTAGCTTGGTTCATTTGGAAATCACAAGAAGACAATTGGAGTCTTGAATATGATAAGAAAATGGATTCTAAAATATTTGGAATTGTTTCCAATGATGAATATGATGGATGGAAATTTGTTCCAGTCTTACATATGGGATTTTATGTTTATGATGTTAAAATAAAATGTTAGAAGGAGTGATTAATTATGTGGATTAGAAGTCAAGATAAAAAAAGTTTAAGAAATTATCAAGGAATTAGTTGTGATTCGGATACAGTATGGGGCGATTCAAATACTTCTAACGATTCGTATGTTTTAGGTCAATATAATACAAAAGAAAGAGTAAGAGCAGTATTGGATGATATTCAATGGTGGATTGCTTATGATGAACAATATTCTCGTTTAGGAGAAAATGCTTGCCAAAATAATAGGCATACAATTTATCAAATGCCAAAAGAATAAATAGAAAGGAGTAAATACATAAATGAAGAAAACAAAACATAGTTGGGTAGATGATTTATAGCGTGGAGATATAATTCAAAGACATGAAGTTGGTGTAACATATTCATTTGTTGGAATTAATGATGAAGGTGAATATATGTTATATGGTATGCCTTATGGACATAGTAGGGAAGTATTTGAAACATTTACATTAGTTAAGAAGAAAGATGAGATTAAGGTTAATGAATTATAAAATAAGAAATCATAATATTAGCAAGGAATTATGATATACATCTCTTGAACAATTTGAATATGAATACAATGGTATTATTGAATTTTAAATTATCATCTACAGAAGATATACATTCATTAATTAGTAGACTTATAAAAGAAAAATGGAAATTTACTGTAGATGATTATACATCAACAAATGTAAAAATAAAATTCAATAAATAAATTATGATAATATATTTTAAGGAGTTGATGATACATATGATTGTAATAAATACTAATTGATGTGAAAAATGATAAACAAATGGAGGAACATTATGTCTACAAATTGCATGACCAATAGGGACAAATATATGATAATATTTTCAATGAGATTAGCAGGAGAATTAATGGCCCAAGGTTTTCACATGATTAATATGAGGCCAGATATTCATGAACCAAACAAGAAAGTATACATATTTAATAATACACCAGATTTACAAAACGCTATTTATAGTTACAAAATTATGAAATAATAAAATAAGGAGCAAATTCTTTGGAGCATTTCAGTGATTTAATAAAACTAGAGGATATAATAAGTTGGATTCCAGGAGATATGATTCTTGGTACAGCAGGAACAGGTAGAGGGAAAAGTTATTTCATATTGAATGATTTATATGATTATTGCAAAGAAAGAAAACTAAGCATATTATTTTTATCTAATAGGGATATACTTAAAGCACAATTTTTACATGAAGTAGAAACAGAAAATAAACAAGATGTCATAACTGTTATGAACTATCAAAAAGTAGAAACAATGATTATGTATGGCGTTCCAATGGAAGAATATGATTTTATTGTTGCAGATGAAATACATTACATATTTGGAGATGCAGATTTTAACAGAAACACAGAACTAATTATTGAGTGGTTGATTGATATAAACTGTTCAATAAAAATTCTTCTATCAGCTACAAGTGAGCACGTAGAAAATTATCTTGAAGTACACAGAAAAATAAAATTAATCAAGTACACAATAGAAGGAAATACAGATCACATCAATGATGTTTATTTTTATGAGGATAATGAAGTATTGATGAAAATGCTTTTTGAATTGCCATTAGATGAGAAAGCAATGTATTTTGGAAATGTTGATAAAGTATATCAGGCAAGTCAAGATTTAACAGATGCAGAGTTCTTATGTAGTACAAACAGTAAATCTAGCAAATATTCTAATATAGAAATAAAAGATCAGATAATAGAAAATGAAAAATTTGATTGTCAAGTCCTATGTACCACTAGTGTAATAGATAATGGAGTAAATATTAAAGATGAATGTGTAAAACATATAATAGTAGACTATTTTGATATTGACACAATAATACAATGTCTAGGAAGGAAAAGAGTTTTATATGAAGAAGACACAATTAATATTTATATAAGGAATAGGAGTACAAAAAGTTTGAGAATGAGTTTAAGTAATTTTAAAACTCAAATTGCACAAGTAAAATATTTAATTGATTATGGTGAAAAAGAATTTATTAAGAAATACGGTAGAAAGGATTTAAGCAATTGTATAAATATAATAATAAATAGTAAAGGCGATACACATCTTGAAAGAAATGATATAATGTATATAAAGCAACTTATCAATATAGAAAATGCTGAACTAATGATTGCCAACAATTATGATTTTATTATTTGTCAAAAGCTTAATATTAATTATTCTACTGTAAAAAGATTAGAGGATGAATACGATGTTTTAACACTTGCTGATATTATTACTCAATACATAGGAATTAAAATGTTTGAGGAAGAAAGAGAGGAGTTTAAGAGATTATTAATGGATAAATTGTTTAATACACCTGATGCCAGTCATGGAAATTTGAAGATAATAATTTAGATTTTAATATTATATCAAAAACCGAAAACTCTAGAAAATCTAATAATTTCAGAAAAGTATATTGGATAATATCTAAATTAGAATTATAATAAAAAAATAATAAATGATTGTACAGACTTTTGCCCTCTATTGATTAATCAATAAGAAGCAATAATCTGTACAATAAAAAATAATTGTAATAATATAGTTCATGAAGTAATTTCGACGCGATAGCTAGAAATTGCGTAATGAAAAGCCTCCTGCAAGGACTATAAAGTATTAAATTGAATTAATTAAATTTAAAACAAAATTGAAGAAGATAAAACAAAATGCAATTCGACATATCAAAAGTATCACAAGATAAAACTAAAGAACCATATCCAACAGGATTTCCAAGAGTAGACAATCTCCTATATGATATTGCATTAGGTTTTACTTTAAATCAACTAAGTTTTGATGATAATGTATCCATAGGAAATAAATCTAAGAAACTTCAAAAAATAAAACCTAAAACTGAATTACATAATACAATAAATAAAATATTAATTGATTCAGGATATAAAAAATCTTATGAGTGGCAGTATGAAATGGAATTTATGACTAGTGATGGTGATTTAATTGAGGTTGTAAAATATGATATTACTACTGGTGATATGTGTTTTGTGACGATTAATGGGAAGGAGTGTAGGATTACTAAGCGAGGATTAAGGGAGTGGTATGAGGACTGAGATAGCAATAAAGAAATAGAAAGGAGTGTATTTTATGCTTGGTGGTTTTGGATTTGATCTTGAAGAAATAATTCCTATGTGGTTACGAAAAACATTTTGCATGTTAACTGGAATATTATTATCACCTATTGGTTTAGTTCTTTTAATATATTTAACTCAAATAAATGATAGACATAGATATTTCAATCCTGTTGTAATAGATAGAAGTAAACATTGGTATAGGAGTTTTAAAACTGAGTGGTTTGGTATTATTATTCGTCCAGGGTTTTATGTAGGAATGTTTATAGTATTTCCTTTTCTATTGTTAATTTCATTTATTACTTGGATTTTAGAGAAAATTACTTTTGGTAAAATAAAAATGAAATGTTGGTAATATGCAAGTAGGAATAAAATGTATGATTTATGGTAAATTAAAAAGTATTAAATAAAATATAGAAAGAGGAAAACGAAATGGGAAAAGAATTGATAGGAAATATTGAGTTAAATCGTATTTATCAAATGGATTGTCTTGAAGGAATGAAGTTGATACCCGATGGAAGTATAGATATGATTTTGTGTGATTTGCCGTATGGAACTACTTAAAATAAATGGGATACAATCATTCCTTTGGATAAACTATGGGAGCAATATAATAGAATAATTAAAAATAATGGAGCAATAGCATTAACTTCCATGGAACCATTTACAAGTTCATTAATACAATCAAACTTAAAGCTATTTAAATATAAATGGATATGGGATAAAAGAAATTCTACTGGATTTTTAAATGCAAAGAAACAACCATTAAGAGTTACTGAAGACATAGTTATTTTTTATAAAAAACAGTGTACATATAACCCTAAAATGGATGTAAGAGGTAAGCCTAGAAACAAAGGGAGTTATAATAAGGAAGGAGGGAGTGATAATTATGGTACATTTCATAATATAGAATCTTTTAATAATGAATATTATCCAACTAATTTATTATCAATTAGCAATGCACATAAAAAAGGAAAGATACATCCAACTCAAAAACCAGTCGAATTGTTTGAATATCTAATCAATACATATACGAATGAAAATGAAATTGTGCTTGATAATTGTATAGGTTCTGGAACAACAGCCGTGGCATGTATTAACACCAATCGCAAATGGATTGGATTCGAAAATGAATCTAAATACATAGAATTAGCAAATAAAAGATTGGAACAAATCCAATTAGAAGATGACTTAAGTAAATATAAGTAATACATAAATACCTATGAAAGTTCTGTTTTATCCTATGTTGAGGAGGTGAATTAGTTAATGGGTAGTAGAAAAGATTGCTGTGAAGCATATCATATATGTTTTAATCACGATAGTTGGTATTGTGATGAGTGTGCAAGAAATAAAAATATGATTGATTATTTGGATATAAGAGTTGAGTCTAGATATGAAGGAGAATTTGATGAATTTCATGTTCACAAAGATATTAATAAACATAAAATACAAGAGGCTCAAAAGAGATTATTATATGATGACGATGAATATTTACAAATGGTGTATAAAGAAATATTAGAAGAAGAATAGAATGATTATGAAAGGAGGTGAAAAGGATATGATAAGAGTTGATATTAATGAATGTCAAACAGGACAATGCGAAGAGTGTGGTACTTATACTTATAGAATACTTACAGTTGCCGAATATCAATTTTACTTTTGTAATAAATGTACAGAGACTTTATTTTCAACATTAAAATTTGATGAATACATTCTTGAAAAACAATTTAAATTAGAATGGAGAGATAATTAATGAGAGATATAAAGTTTAGAGGCAAGGGAGTAGATAATGGCAAATGGGAATATGGAAGTCATGCTGTTGCTTCTGGTTGCTATGATTTGATTTTAAAAAATGGATTTAGTTTTGGATTTGATTATAATGGTATATCAAATGATGATTGGTGCGAAGTTTTTCCTGAAACAGTTGGAGAATTTACTGGATTGAAAGATAAAGATGGAAAAGGAAAAGAAATGTTTGAAGGTGATATTTTTAAAGATTGGTTAGGACAGTTAAGTGTTATAGTTTGGAAAGAATTTAGATGGGCATTTGAAACAATTAATGAGCCATCATTCAAATATAGGGCTAATTTTCATAATATAGGTGAGGTTATTGGTAATAAGTATGATAATATTGAATTGTTAGAAAGAGGAGGCAATTAAATGACTAATCCAGATAAAATAAATTTCATCAAAGAATGGTATGCATTTAGAGAAAATATGTGTAAAAAATATAATGAGATTTGTACAGAATGTCCTTTATATGAATCAAGTGACGGATGGCCTAGTGGTGAAAATGGAGAATATAAATATATTCATAATTATAAATATGATTTTGAAGATGGTTATGCAGAAGAGATAATTGAGTTGATGGGAAAGGAGAAGTAATTTGAAAGCAAAATTTACTTATAAAGCAAAAGATGGGACAATACTTGAGGTTAAGATAATTGATAATATTAAAGATATTGAAGAGTTAGCAGAAACAATGAAAAAGATCACTTTGAATTATGGGATATATAGTGTTGGAGATAAAATTATAATGGAAGCTGTTGAATTCTAAATACTTCGAAATCCATATTTCGAAGAATAATATAAATACAAAAATAATATTTCTGTACTACTAGACAGGAGTGTTATTTTTTGTTATAATTGATACAGAAAGTAAATCGGAGGAGGCACTATATATGTTAAAGTATAAGGTAGGAGAAAATGTAAAAGTAAATGATAAACTCAATATTAATTTCGATGATTCAGAGGGTGAGTCATTATTAATTGGGCAAGTTTGTAAAATTATCGATGCTGTAGAAAACGGAGCATTTCCTTATGAAGTAAAATTTGAGGATGAAAAAATTCAAGAAATTAATATGGATATGGGAAGTAGATTATTTGATGAATATGAATTGGAATTAGTTAAATAATCCCATCAAATTATATTTTCATGCTAGGAGGAAGATAATATGAAAAGAATTGTAATTGATGTTAAAACTGGATATTATATAGACTTAAGCGAATATATTGACCTAAGAAATATCAAGATCAAAAGATTATGGACATTGTATGATGATTCCATTATTATTGGTAATTTAGATGACATTATTTTAAAACATCTAGACGGTGTATTTTTAGAAGACAGAGATCATGATTGGTCTATAAAAGATGGAAAGCTTAATTACTATTCAAGAGTTGTTGGGAAAGATGAGAATGTTAAGATATTAATTGAATATGAGGAAAAATAATGCTTCGAAATGTCGCTTTGCTAGGATATTAAAAATAAGAAGGAGTGAATACATATGAAAAACATGCGATATAAAATTTGGGATAAACCAAATAAGAAATGGGTAGAAACACCATATTGTATAAATCAGTTTGGAGATTTACAAGTTAATAATGTTATCTTTAATAATATGGAAGAGTTTGAAGTGATATTATATACTGGTAAGAATGATTCTAACGGAAATCCTATTTATGAAGGCCATATTTTAAAAGATGATTCAAATTTTTATGTAGTTAGATTTGGTAAGTATCAAGCTAACAATAATAAATCATACAATAATGAAATGGCCTATGGTTTTTGTATTGAGTATTTGAATCAACATTTAAATGAAATTATAGATCATGCAACATACATTCAATATGGAACAATTATAGGACATGAATTAGAGAGTCCAGAGTTATTAAAAAGTAGGATCAAATGATGTTTTTATTTGGTTTCCTAGTATTATATTGAAGGAGGAAGGGCAATGAAAAAAGATAAATATTATGGAACTACTTTAAATAAGCATTTGCCAAAAGCAAGAGAAATATGGGGGAATGAATTCAAGATGGCAGTTTAGAATAGTTTGTAAGGCAAAATCTATGGCAGAGGCCAACATAATTGCAGTAGAATTAGGTTTAGATAAAAATACTTTTAATCGTGATAATGTTAGTGAAACAGGCAATATGTTAGAAATTGAGTTGGCAGATAAATATGGGTTTATTATTAGACCTTTATCTAGTTGGGAAAATGAATCTAAAGATATTACGGAAGTATTATAAAGGAGTAGTAATTTATGAAAGAAATTAAACCATGTCCATTTTGTGGTGGTAAAGGAGAAATTGTAATTGAAAGTAATTGGTCTATATGGATAGAGTGTCAATTATGTGGCTGTGAAGGAGCATGGGCAGACAGCAATGAAGATGATGCAATTGATAAATGGAATACAAGGATATAATTAAAGGAGTGGAAATTATGGAAAATCATAATTGTTTTAACAAACAATTGGTTGTAATTAACGATGAAAATGAAGTTAATATTAGAATTATTAAAAATAATGGAGTATGGGTTTTAGAATTATCCCAAGGTAAAGCAAATGAGGAATGTTGGGTACTAGAAACTCCTATATCTTATTGTCCATATTGTAAACTTAAATTAGCATAAATGAATCGATTTATAGGCATTGGAGGTATTACAATCTTATGGAAATCTTAATTAATAGTACCAAAGGTATCAATAAAGAATTTCTAAAACTAGACAGAAAAGATTGGTTAAAAATCATGAACACAACCTTGAATGTTGGAATAGTTATTTGTAGAAAAACTGATGATATCTTAAAATCTATGGTATACAACGATACTGCTACTATTTATTTCGAATATGAAGATAAAACAATGTTCTATAGACATTGTGATATCAAAATATCTGATTTGAAGTATTATCTAGACGTACTTATAGAGCAAGATAATCTATGGTGTATGAATTATATTACTTATCTTATGAGTAGAGGATTTAGAATCAATGATATTTTAATTTTTGAAAATGGGAAGAAAGGAATAGTTCTTCCTCCAAAAGAAACATATAGGAGTGGTATTCATTATAGATTGATTAAGAAAGATGGTAGTTTTGGAGTTAAGGAATTATCCATGCATAGTGGACAACAACCAAAAGTAGAAAGGAGTTAATTATGTTTAAAGTTAGAGATAAAGGAGATATTCCAACATTTCGTGCTGATTTAATAATTAAAACCGTATATGGTATATTAGATGATAGTAATGGTTATCCAAAGTTTTTGTTCTATGAAAAAGGACAATGGATTTATCATTCAGCTAAAGATTATGTGCCATATGGGAATGAGTAAGATTTAAGGAGGAAATGGTATGGGAACTTTATATCAGTTTAAAAGCAAACAACAAATTGAAGATATTTTAATAGAAAAAGAATATCACGAGTTTATTAAATTACTTCATTCTTTTGTGGAAACTCAAACACCAAAATATGAGTTATTAAAAATTATGGTTAATGAAAATAAATTTATTTTCTATGATAAAGATAATCAAATAGTAGACAATGATACTCAAATGCCATTTGATGATCTTGATTATGACAATGTTTTAATTTCTGCCTTAATTAATTTTGCTCCAAAGAAAATTGAAATTATACAATGCGATGATGAAAAGGTATTAAAAAGTATTAATGATGTATTTGCAAATAGAATTGTAGTGGCTTAAAATCATACTTTGATTTGGAAAGGAGAAGAAAATAATGGAAATGTTGCCGATATTATTAATACCTTTATATTTAATTTTATTACATTACATTACATTACATTACATTACATTACATTACATTACATTACATTGATAAACTTAAGGTTCATTGGGGATTAAAATATTTATTGTATTTGTCTTCAATAGTAATTGGAGGAAAACTTTATCTGTATTATTTATAACTTAAAATAGATATTTCGAATGACTTTAAGAGAAGGGAAGTAAAATAAATGAATTTGTATATAATTGAATTTAAACATTATGCTCCAAAAGATAGTGAAAAAGGCATTAAGGGTTATATGGTAGCTGAAAATGATGAAGAGGTTTATGAATTTATAAAATCAGAACCAGAAATGCATGGAGAAACAATGTATAATTCTTACGCAGATAAAGAAAATGATGGCGAAGAAACTGATATCTATGATGACGATGATAATGTAATTGGAACGGAGACGTTTAAAGATAGAATTATAGGATGTCATGGTGATATGTATGATGAATATTCAGAAGTCAGTGACCTATATTATGGTGCTACTCAATACGGATGGACTTGTGCAATTAAGGATATTACAAGTCAAGACGTAGAAGGATTAAGATATTTAGGTATTTTACAAAATTAAATTGAAACAAGAAAGGAAATAAATATTATGAGTAACCATAAAAACAAAATATTCATGATTTCAGATCCACATTTTCATCATGAAAATATCATCAAATATGAAAATAGACCATTTGATAATGCAGAACAAATGACTAAAACAATTATTAAAAATTGGAACAAAGTTGTTCAAAGAAATGATGAAGTTTTCTGTTTAGGTGATGTTTGTTTTAAAAATAAAGAAATTACAACTGAAATTATTCAGCAATTAAATGGAATTAAAACTTTAATCTTAGGTAATCATGACAGATCAAAATCAGTAACTTGGTGGAAAAGCGTTGGATTCCAAGAGGTTAGTAAATATCCTATTATTGTTGGTGAGTTTTATATTCTATCACATGAACCTATTTATTTAACTGAAGCAATGCCTTATGCCAATATTCATGGACATATTCATCATTTGAAGTATGAAAGTAAACAATATTTCAATGTTAGTGTGGAGTGTATTGATTATACTCCTATAAATTTTGAGGATATTAAAAAGGAAATTATTATTAAAGATATTGAAGGTGAGGGAGAATAATGAATATTGACTACACAAAGTTTACATTAAAATGTGGTGGGAATGGGTATAATGATTGTGGACAAAATGAAATACGAAGATGTTGTATGGCGTGTGATAAATATAATGACTGTAATTTAAAGGGTTGGACTTGTCATCCTCTAAAAGATTTGTTTAATAATAACCCACAAGAATGCCCTGCTTTATACTTAAAAATAGAAAGATAATTAGAAAGTGAGGTATTATAAATGAAGAGTTATCACAAATGTCCTATGTGCAAAGGAACTGGTAAAATAGAAGATTCAAATTGTGGTTATTCTGTATTAGAAATATGTTCATATTGTAAAGGTAGCGGAGAAGCAAGTGTAACAATTACTTTAAGAGAGTATCAAGAATTGAAAGATTTTAAATTTATGTATGAAGGTTTGATAAATTAGTACCATCAATCAATCATTTCAAATTATGAAAGAAGGAATTAATTATGATATGTATAAAGAAAAAACAATTGATTGCTAATATGAAAGAAAATCGACTCATAGAACTTGATTATAAAATTTCTAAGATGAAGGATAGATTAGTATTTTCCTATATGTTTAATACGGCATGGAATAAAGATGCTATTAAAAAACTAGAAACTGAATTAGAAGATTTAGAAGACAAAAGACGTAGATTAATAAAAATTTAATCATTTATTTCACTGGTAAAACCTAGTATTTTTAGATATAATGGAGCATGAGAGATGTTAACGAGGTGTAAAATCATGCAAGACATTATCAATATTATTAAAATTTCAAATAATCCTAATGAAGTAAAACAAATCCTAAAACCATTGAAAATCAAAGAAGTTATTAAAATTGCAAAGGGTTTAGATATTTTTATTAGAGGCAATGAGAATAAAACTGAGATTATTAGTAATATTATTTTGGAAATTATGAAAGGATAATCATTATGAATGAGGAGGAATTTATGAAAGAGTTTGGAGAATTTAAAGATATATTCAATATCGTTCCTGACTGTTTTGCAGATTGGTATATATGTTTTAATAAAAATACCTGTGATGTTCAAGAAAAATGTAAAATTAGGAGTGATTATTATGCAAGTAGAAATTATTCACACAAATGAAACTGGACAATGGCAATGGGCAGTACAATTCGTAGGAACAGATATGTGGTTAAATGCTTTTGAGACTAATGAATTAGCTGTAGAATATTGTGAAATTAACGGTTATATAATTAAAGAAAATGATTAGAGTTTAAAGGAGGACATTATTTTATGCATGTAAAAGTTATTCTCTCAAATGAATCTGGTCAATGGTTATGGGTACTACAAAATCTTGAGACAAAAGAATTATTAAAAGAATTTATTACTTATCCAGAGGTAGAAAAATATTGTAATGACAATGGATATGAGATTACACTTTTAGGTAAGAAAACTAAGAATATTAAATGTAAAAATAAAATTTATAAAAGTTATTGACTTATTAATTGATGGTATGGTAGAATAGGGTAAAGAAATTTTGAGAGGTGGAATAAATTATGGATACTAATGAAAAATATTATGAATTTCTTGATAATCTTAGAGAAAGTGGAGTTACCAATATGTTTGGAGCAACACCTTATTTAGTGGAAGCATTCTCTGATTTATCAGAAGTTAAAGCAAGAGAAATATTGAAAAGTTGGATGAAAACATTTTCTGAGAGGCATCCAGTGTGATGATTTTGAAGATGGAATTGTAAATACAGGAGGTTAAAATTTGAAAACCTTTGAGGATAAAATCGAAGATTATTTTAATGAGTTTATTAATCACCCAAGTTCAGATAATTATTATTTCTTTCGAGGATATGTTTCAGCAATGTTTGTTTCGAGAAATATTTCAGAAGATCAATTTGATGAATACTTAGAAAAAGCAAGATTAGTTTACTATAAATGAGGAATTTTAAACCAATTAGGAGGGAGATTTTTTAAATGAAGTCTTGGTTTTTAATACCATCATATATTTTATCAGGAATTATATTTACAGGTTTCTTAAAAATCTCAGTTGTGAATTTTTCATTAATATATGTTATTTCTGGATTAACTGTGCTATTTGTTTTAAGAGATAAAAAAGAAAGTAAAACCTACGAAAATTAAGTTTAAAAGGATTGAATAAAAATGAAATGGGAGAGAAAAGATGGAATATATTATTCGAAAGATGAGCGTTTTGTTATTTTAAAAGCAACAGATAAACTTTATTACGGACGATGGGAATTGTTTGATGAAAAAACAAGAGAAAAATATCATGGAGATTCATTAAAACACGCCAAACAAATTGCTGAAAATATGGTGAATAAATAATTACGCTTACCTGTAATTTAAAGAAGATGGTGGGAAAATGTTCAAAATTATTTGTGATTGTGGGAATGAGGTTAATATCTAATTAAGTGAGAATAACCATATTGTATTTAATGGAGTTAACGAGGAAGAAGCAGAAGAGACTTATAATGAAGAAAAGAAGATTGGTTAGATTTTTGGGTCGAATAAGTTAAGGAGGAGTAAAATATGACAATTGGAGAATGTCTTAATCAATTGCCTGATGATATGAAGATGATTGATGTACTTGAATTTAATAGAGATAAGAAGATTAAAACTGTTGCGGAAATAAAAGCAACACTTAGTAAAAACCATCTCAATGAAGAAGGTTATGAGGTAAGAGATGTAGAACAATCAAAAAAGCCATAGGTCAACCTAAGATATTACATTTGTATATTGAGACAAATTAAAATTATTCTTTTATGGTAAATAAAGGAGGGAGATGTCTAATGAAACATTTTGTTTGTGGTGAATATGATGAAAACAATCTTTACAAGGAAGTAAATACTGATAACTTTTTTAAGGAACTAGAGCAATTATATAGAAAATATAACATATCTATTAGTCATCAAGACGGACATGGAGCTTTTATACTTGAAGAATTTGATCAATTTAATTTAGATTGGATTAAATCTGCTGAAGTTCAACCAAGTCTAAGAGATTTATTAAATAGTATTAAAATGTTTAAAATTGGAGACAAAGTTAGAATAATTGATGCTATGGATTCCAAATATATTGGTAAAATAGGTATTGTTGAAGAAGTTAGCAGTCACTCACCTTTATGTTGTAAATTAACGATAGATGGTAAAAGTGGTTCTTGGGCCAGTGCATGGTTATTTAGTTGTTTAAAATTGGCATGAAAGTGTGGTTTTATCTTATGAGAGAAAGGAGTTAATATAATGAACATATACGGTTGCACAGGTCATACAGAGGAGTATTATGAGGATATTATCAATCATTGTCTAGAAGTTCATTTCGGTAATACCCACTATCAATCAATTATTAAGAATACGGTATTTGACAATTGCATTCTTAATAATAGTTTTGTTAAAATTACATCGTGTGAAGCAGGAATATTTAATATTGAGTTCTTTGCGAACAACATGCAATCAAGAAGCTTAACTTATATAGATATTAATAAATTAAGACGCTAAATCAAAGGAGTTGAGTAAATAATGGCATCAATCACCCTTAAAAACATAGCAGAGCATATTATGCTAGGTAATGCTAAAACTAGCGATGAGTTCAATGATAAAATTAAAGGTCATTGGGAATATCGAAGCAATAAAAATATTTCTGATGTAAATTTAGCTGTACAGAAGGGATTAAAATTAGGCAAAGGTAAGGCTGAAAGGGAAATTGATTGTATTGCTATGTATTTGGAGAGTGTTTTAAAGAAGGTTAAGGTTTCTAAAAAAGTAAAGGAAGGTGATTAATATGACAAACTTCGAATTTATTACTCAGGAACAAAGAGAAATTATTGATATGGTAAAGGAATTATCAGAAGAGCAACGACTAGATATTTTACATGCTTTTTGTAATCATTGTGGAGATTATACACCTGATTATTATTGTCAATGTAGTAATGATGAATAAGAGTTTAAAAAAGTAAATTCGAAGGAGGAAAGAAAATATGTTACGACATGAATATTATATTAGTGTTGGAAGAGGGGCTAATAAAGATACTTGGAAAAATTTTTTGACATTAGATTCAGGAGAAGCAGAAATATTTGATAAAAATTATCATATGTTAACTGGATATGGTTGGAAAGATAAGTTCGCATTTAATCCTGATGGTAAAGCAATGTATATTAGTGCAGATGGTATTGAATATTCTGGTATTTGGTTTGAAACAAATAATAAAAATATTGCTATATTTAGTAGATAGTATAAGCAATTAAAAATCTAGATTGATGTATTATAAAGGAGGGTAAAGTTTATGTTGGGTTCAAGAATATTTGAAGGTTATTCCAAAGGAACATTAATTAGTTGGGAAGATTATATAAAGTTTCCAGATTTCTTTATGAAAAGACATCATAGAGCATGTATACAAAGTGAGTTTGATTTAGAATCGTGGGATTATAATAGAGATTTACACATAGATTTTGAGGAAAGGTATCAAAGAGCAGAGAATGTATTATCACAGAGTAATGGTAATAATATTTCAGTGATTACTAGAAATGCCCCTGCAGACAAATATGTAAAAGCTTGTATTCAGACTGATACTTTGAATAAGAATTTAGTTCACTTTTTTGAAATTAATATGAAGAGAGATTCGCATTCAATTACTGATCAATGCGGAAAACCTTTTGGTGGCAGGATTTGTAGCGAGGAAGAATGTACAAGGTGTTATTATATGCCTAAATTTATGGTTAAGTTTGAAACGGAATGAAACGAGGATTTGATGTTAAATATTTTAATTGAAATATATTTAAGTACAGTATATAATGAAAATGTAAAATTATACTATAGGAGGAAAATTATTATGAATTTACAAAAGATAAAGGAATTAGAGGATCTAAAAGCAAAAATTGGCGATCTTGCAAAACCTTATATGAATGACTTAACCGCAATAAAGATACAAACTTTAAAAACTGCAAAAAGTGATTTTATCAGTTATTTTGAAGAACAAGGATTTAAATTAAATTTTGAACAGTTTAATCAACAACAACAGGAAGGTGAAAAATGTATTGCATCTTATGGTAGTTTTAAAATTGAATTGTTTATTCCTAAAGTAGAGATTGAATATATGGGAGCTATGAGTTCATTTACTTTAAAAACAAATATGGAATATCTAATCTTATTAAATGAATCCGGAAGAAAATCTGGTGTATATTCTACTATAACCAGTGCTCCAAAAAATGAAGATGAAAAACTTCAACTAGAGATTGATAGGGTTAATAGAGATATTGAAAACATAAAAAATGATTATCAAACTTTAAAAGAAAATGGTTTAACATTTACTTTTAAAGAAAAGGAAAACAGTAATACAGGAAGACTAATTAATCAAATAAGTAAAGAGTTCAAAACATTAAGAGAAATATTAGAGGAAGTAATTAGTAAGGAGTGAAAGCCTCCTTACTAAGAATACATATTAATAATCGTTAAATAAATATAAGATTTGAAAGGTGGTCAATACTTATGTGTTATGTGGTAATACACGACCTGTTAGATAAATGTGGAGAGAAAGTAAATAAAACTGTATATGCTTGCAATTCTAAGGAACAAGCAGAAATCGTAATTAAAAATGTATCGCAGGTCATTGGTAGAAAGAATATTCAATACAGGCCAACTAAACCAAATTATAATTTAATAAGATACAATGTTAAGTTTATTGATGTAGGCGAAACTTATATATTAGATAGCATAAGTCTTTGATTTTCTGGGAATTAATATGAATGATATGGTTATAATTTGGTTATTCTACTAATATATAGAATAATTGAGGTGATTGTAAATGAAATGTACTAAATGCAAATCAAAAAAAGATGTTTTATCATTTAAAAATTCTAAGAAATCTATCTGTTTTGATTGTGAAGTTGAAATGATTCAAAAGAAAATTGCAAAATATAGTGCTTGTAACATGGGGTTAAATAGTTTGAACAGAGAATTAGAAGAATTTATTGTTGTGTCACATTATACAACGCGAGTGTTTAAGTTGCCTAAAAGAGCTGTATTAGGTTTATTATTGGTTGGTGAAGCACAGGTTTATAAACCAGATATGATCTATCTATTAAAACATCATGAAAAAGATGAAAATATTAAGTGTGCTATATTGGAAAGAGATAATTATACATGTCGTTTTTGTGGTAATTATGGAAGTAGTAACTCTGTTGCTATCAGAGATGGCAGATTGGTTTGTGTTTGTGAAAAATGTGCAAATTGAAAAAGGTAATTTATGAAATAGGGAGGAAAAATAAGTGAAATTACTAAAATCTTCTCACTCTAAAACATTCCATTATGATAATGCAGAAGAAAGATTAAATCATATCTCAGAAATGGAATCACAAGGATGGACATGTAACGGTCAAGTAAAGGAATTTACAGGGAATTTATATTTTAAAGATGAAGTAGAGGATGAAAGTAAATATTATTATGTTGGTTATTTTTATAAAGAGGAGAGATAAATTATTATGAAATATCCTAATTTTATCAAAATATTTGACATGGATGAGGATAAAGAAGAAAAAGATTGGTGTGCTAGATTAATTAAAAAGAAGTCATTTAATGAGGATTGGTATGTATCCGAAATAATATCTTATGAAAATAGTTTGTTAATTTATGATGAATATGAAAGTTATCGAGTAGCAGATTTAAAAGATTCTGGTTTAAAGTTTTGTAAAATTACTGAGCAGGAATATATTAAATTCATTAGTAAAGAAACAAAGAAGCAATTAGAAGAGGAAATTGAAGATCAAAAGAAATATTTAAGTAATTATACTATTGAAATTAATAAAAAGATTGAGGATTTGAATAGAGAAATATTATTGTTGGGAAAGGAGAGATAATTAAATGGCTGAATTCTGTAAAGACTGTTTCAAGAGATTATTCGTTGATGATTATGAAGATGACAAGATAATTGTATCTGATGACTTAGATTTATGTGAGGGTTGCGCTGAATTTAAACAAGTTATAGTAAAGATAAATAATTAGAAAGGAGAAATAATTATGCCTAGAAAATACGATGTAAATAATATCAATCTACAAATTGATAATGTTGATTTTTGGTCTGCTCATACTGGTAATAAAGGTGGAATGAGAATCTATTGGAGTGCAAATATTGGATATGGGCAACTTGATATTGTTAAACGTAGTGGTAATGATGGTGAGGACTATGATATTCTAGAAGGGGCATCAGAAGAAGAATTAGTTTTAATTGCTGATACAGAGTGTATGGATCATGAAGATGATAATGAATTTACTGGGAAGATTTTAAGTTTATTAGGAGAAATGCTAAAAGTAACTGGATGATAATAGTGAAATATATGGTTATTAATAAATAATTTTTGAAAGGTTGTATGTTATTGAGTGCTAAAATTGATTTAACAGGGAAAACGTTTGGAAGACTGTTGGTTATTGAAGAGGATATAAATAAATCTATAGAAACAAAAAGAATACATTGGTTATGTCAATGCGAATGTGATAATCCAAATAAAATATCTGTATCTGCCAGTGCTCTAGTCAGTGGAAATACTAAAAGTTGTGGTTGCTACAGAAAAGAAATACACTCAAATCCTAATAAGTATGATCTTCTCGAAGATGGTTCCATAAAAGGTTATTCGAATAATAGTGACAATTATTTTGTCATAGATGAAATTGATTTTGAGAAAATAAAAAATTTATCATGGAGAGAAGATAAAGATGGTTATTTTGTCAGTGCCATAAGGACAGGAGAAGATGCAATATACTTAAAATTACATAGATATATTTTGGAAGATCAACTTACTACAGGAGAAAAAGAAATAGTTGATCATAGAAATACTTTGGATAAATGGGATAATAGACGTAGTAATCTTCGTATTACAGATGGTTATGGCAATGCTCAAAATAGGAAAATACATAAAAATAATACTTCTGGAGTACCAGGAGTACATTATCTTACTAAATCAGAAAAATGGATAGTTTCTATGCAATGTAAATATTATGGTTCATTTTCTAACAAATATGAAGCATTTCTTAGGTCTAAAAGTGTAAGAACAGAAGTTTTTGGTGAATATAATTCTATTGATTGGGATGAAATTGAGAGAACGGAATTCCCTAAACAATATTTTAAAAGTCACATCAATTGCATTCAATAAATAAAGAGGTGGAAGTAAAATGATTTTCTGCACAGGCGACACTCATGGGAGTATGGGAATGTCAAGATTTAATATGACAAACTTTCCATTACAAAAGGAGTTATCTAAAGAAGATTATATGATAATTTGTGGAGATTTTGGTTTAGTGTGGGATAATTCAAAAGAAGAAAAATATTGGTTAGAGTGGTTAAATAATAAAAAATACACGACAGTTTTTTGCGATGGAAATCACTCTAATCACGACAAATTAGACTCCCTTCCAGTATCAATATGGAATGGAGGTAAAGTACACTTTATTAATGAGAGTGTTATTCATCTTATGAGAGGTCAGATATTCAATATCCATGGTAAAAAGATATTTACCTTCGGTGGAGCCGACTCGATTGATAAGCAACACAGAATTGAAGGAAAGTCATGGTGGAAAAGAGAAATGCCATCTAATGCTGAATATGAAGAAGGATTAGATAATTTAGAGAAAGTTAATTATATTGTAGACTATGTTGTTTCGCATGACTGCTCTCAGAGTGTTTTTGAGAAATTAATGGCAGGACTATGGGTTAAGAGTTTGACTTCAATTAACAAGTATTTTGAGGTCTTAGAAGAGAAGTTGGATTATAGGCAATGGTATTTTGGACATTATCACGAGGATAGATGGATTGATGATAAACATAGGTTGATTTATCATGATATTATAATGTTGTAAGGAGTGATAAAATATGATAGACGAAGAAATATTGAATCTATCAATGACAGATAAACTTAAATTAGTTGCAGATCATATAGAAAATATGACTAATGAAGAGTTTGAAAAAGAATGTGGACATCTTTTCATAGAAAGAGATTCAGTAGAAAGTCCTTGGCACCCATCAAAACAAAATAGTTTTTACTCTTGTTTGTATTGCGGTAAAGATGGCAATGCTCATTTATGTACTGATGGAATGGGTAGAGGGTTTTGTCCAGATTGTAGAGATAGAGCAGAGAAAGAATTTCTTGATTGGGATAATACGAAGGAAAGGGAGGAATATTAAATGTATTTTATTACAGGAATTGAGAAACTAGATAAAGATTATGGTATTAAAGGCAGTAGATGTTTCGGTTACAAGAAAACATTTGAAGAAGCAGATTTATCAGTAAAAGAAAATCATTGTGATATTAATGAAACTATTTATGATTATGCTGTAATTGAATTTATTGAGGATGGAATACATCAAATTTGTTGGAATGATAAGAGATGGTTTTATAAGTTTGATTATGATAAAGGTATTTATGAAGCGATTGATGAACCGGAAGAAGTTAAGAGATTGTGTAATTTTAGTATTGGGTAAATTAGAAAACAACGCTTGACACAAATCAAGAAATAATATATACTAAACACAAGGTAAATCAAAACATTACATAAACTAAGAACAAAAGGATGTGAAAATGAATGTGGGTAAGAGGTCATACATAATTAAGAAAATTTATCTCAATCAAGAATCATATTGAATTATAAAATAAATATATTGGAGGATGATTTTAAGATGGGAATGGATTTTAAACAATTTAAGGCAATAATGCAGGAGAATTTCAAACAGTTATCTAAGGATGCTACTCATATGTTTGAGGTAGATTTGGATAAAGAATTATTGTATGCGCTTTACCTTGATAGTTTTCCCAAAGGCACAAATGAAATGTTTAGAAATAGAAGAGAACATGATTGTAGTTGTTGCAGACATTTTATCAAAAACATTGGCAATGTAGCTTTTCTTAAAGACAACAAAATTACAACCATTTGGGACTTTGAAACTAATGACTCAACATTTCAACCAGTGATTAATGCTTTATCAAAATATATTAAATCTCATTTAGTTTCAAATATTTATGTAACTAAAGAAAAGAAGATTGGAACTGATAAGAATTTTGAGAAAGGTGTAAATGGAGGAATTACTGAATGGCAGCATTTTTTTCTTGAGTTGGATTCAAAATTCGTAGATCAGTCGAATAAATCTGAAGGAGATATCAAAGGTGGTTATAGGGATACAAGAAATGTATTCAAAAGATCATTGGATGAAATTACAGAAGAAAGTTTGCTTACTGTATTGGAACTTATATCTCAGAACTCATTGCATAAAGGAAAAGAATGGGAATCTGCTCTTAACGAGTTTCTTAAATACAAAAAAGAAT
>Ga0209318_1001000_pt1 | contig 21015 bp, 28 predicted proteins | sample RifGroE1_FD_183999 | JGI IMG/M metagenome (GOLD analysis project Ga0209318, IMG submission 183999) | Groundwater microbial communities from Rifle, Colorado, USA - Groundwater E1 (SPAdes) (version 2) | ecosystem: Environmental > Aquatic > Deep subsurface > Groundwater | place: Rifle, Colorado...
ACAAGAATAATGATCTTGAGAAACATAATTAAATAGCAATATATCAGAAGCCAATGCAAAAAGGTCAGTTTCAGTCTCATCTAGATATCTATCCAAAAATATTACATTACTATCGTTTGCAATATCTCCAGTTTTATAACCACATTCGTGAGTTGATCCACTAACAATAATCTTTATACCCACTGCTTTACAAGCATCAATTAAAGAACCAAAATTCTTATTACCACTCTGAAAACCAAATACAAAAGCCACGTCTTCCCCTTTCTTAATTCCCATCCCTTCAAAATCCAACAACTCTCTTACACTATCTCTGTCAATATTTGGAATTACTCTTGAACCATGAGGAATGACAAAAATATCAGTTTTCTTAGGTGCCGGTCTCTTTCCTGCCAATATGTCATCTCTAATTTCTTTTTCTTTTCTTAACTGTTCATTAGTCTTACCCCTAATACTCATCTCCAAAAGCTTCTTCCTTTCTTTGATAATATAGTCATTTGCCTCATTAAAATGAACAATGTATCCACAAACATTAATTCTACTTTCTATATCAGACATTGTCTTTAATATATCTTTTGTCACAGAATGAAAAGTAATTAACATTGGACTATCACTATTGATAATCTTAGGCATAATTCCAAACTCGTGCTGCAAATGAATCAGGTTACCATTAATCTTATCCCATTGCATTCCTGCATTAATCGCATAAATATCAACAATATTCTTCTTCCCTTCATCATTACCACTACCACCACTACCACCACTACCACCACTACCACCACTACCACCACTACCAAGTTCAGAATGCAACCTAGCATATTGCCTATTGATAGTATTCATCAAATATGAACTATAAGTAGCAATTCCACATCTAATACCCCAGGACGAAACAAAAGTAATACCATCCTTATTCCACTTCTTATTAACTACTTTTATAGCATCATTTTCATCAACTTTCTTTACCCACTGTATATGTCCTAACTTATCAAAAACAGCAGTATCAGAACCAATTTCCCCACTTTCAATTCTCTTTTTAAATCCCTTATATTCAGGTGAAGACCTAAGATCATCTCTCATCCTTCCAATAGTCATATATCCACGAAGAATAGAATTCAAATAAATTTCATTTCCCATTGCGTCAGGAAGTCTATTTAATACCTCAACATAAGCTCTAGCAATCTCCTTTTCTATCTCCATTATTTTTGTATCTTCACTTTTCTCATTAATAGATTTCATATACATAAATCATCTCCTTCTCTTAGCTAATTCTCTTTCAATATCGTTTAATAAAATATTAAGATCATTTTCATTCATATTTTCAACATATTTATTGATACCTAACATTACTTTCTCATTTATCATACCGCCAATGACACCCTTTTCAAACATATTCATCTTTATTCTACTTCTATCTCCCTGTACACAATCACCAACATTTTTAAATATAATTCTCACAATTGCACAAGCTACAGTAGCACTATTAGTTTTGCTAACTGGAAGTCTCAGATCTTTCAACATAATTTACTTCATTTCTTCTTTACGTTCCAAAGTTTTTGCCAATCAAATCGAACCGCTTTAGTACTTCCACAAAACGGACATCCGTCAATATCTTCAGGTTTTTCAGGCTTTTTAATGGGCATTGAACAATTGTTACATTTATAATCTGCCTGTTTTGCAACCATTATCGCTTCATACCCACATCCATCTTTCGTACACCGATATACTAATCCACTTTTATCGTCAGCTTTATGTACATGTCCTCTCTTACATCCAGGACATGATATGCCATCATCTTTATGATCATGTTTTGCTTCTTCAACAGTTGCAACAATTCCTTCTTTGCTCTTATCACTGTCATCTTTGATATATTTCGCAGCATTTACAGCTTCCTGAATCTTTTCAGCCTTTTCTTTTTTTGTCTTTTCTTCTCTTTCCAAAAGAATAACCTTTATTCTTTCATCAGCTTTTGCTTCAATTTCAGCTTTAACTTTTTCAATTTCCAACCTAACACTTTCATTAACCTTTTCAGTCAACTCCTTTTTTGGCTCCTTAAAAACAGGTTTCATACTATTTCTCCTTTTCATTTCCATTTCCCATTTTGACATTTTTGACCTTCCTAACTCCTGCGAATAATCGTTCATCCTCTTTCTCCATTTTATTCCTAGTCTTTTCAATGTCTTTTTCTTTGAGAATGTCTAACTCACGTCGTAAATCCAATATAACAGCATTTTGGGTCGTCATCATTTCAGAAAGTTGTCTTAAAATTTGGTTAGTTTCATCAGGTTGTAATTGTTGCTGTTGCTCCTGTTGTTGTATTTGCTCTTGCTCCTCATTCTGTCCAGTTTCAAAAACAATATCTTCAGGTTTCATTTGAGGATGTGTAACATCAATAGTTACAAGAGCATCAGGTTCTATTTGTCTACTTTTTATCTCAGTATCAATCTTTTGTTTTTCTACATCCAAATTCTGTTCATCAGCATAAGAAACATGTGCAACAGGTCTTCTATATTCTTGAACATTACCAATATCATTACTAACAGATCCACGACCGTTTTTAATAAATGCATCCTGATGTACCATTAACATCTTTCTAGCTACATCAAGAGGAATACCTCCCTGTGATTGTGCATATGCAGCAATATGTTCTGGATTATTGGGATCTAATCCAAGAATTAAATCAACTTCTGACTGTTGATTACCACCACCTTGTCTTTGTCCCTGTTGTCCAGGAATTCCTCCTCCTATTCCTCCTCCCATTCCTTCTCCTCTTCCAGCTATAGCTCCACCAATCCATCCATCAACTTTCTCTTTCCCAAAGAGTCCAAAAAGTTTATCTATAACTTCAGGACCACGTTGTCCTAATCCAGCACCAAGACCAGCACCCAACTGTGAATTCAGTATTCTACCAATAATATCTTGATCTTGTGGTTGTTGTGGTGGAGTAAATAATCTATCAATTGCAGAAGCTGCTACCACTCCAACCTTTTGCTCTATCGCTGTCTGTAAAGGATTTGCAGAAAATTCCTTCAGAGCATTAAATACTCCTGCTATCCCTTGCAACTCCTTAACCATTTTGGAGCTGACACCAGTATATTCCTCTTCCTTTTCTTGCTTAACAGGAACTTCTTTATGTTGTACCGCCAATGATTTCTCAACCCTATCGGCAATTATGGATTCCACCTGATCCATTGATACCATCTGAGTTTGCTTTTCTACTTCTTTAACAACAACTTCTTTTGCTGACGATTTCTCAAAATTAGGCCTCATTTATTAATACATCTCCTTACAAACAATTAATCTTAATCAAAAATATCCATCTTGGGCGATGACCCCAAAATGGACAAACCGCCTAATACCCTTACTATTTACTCTTCAGGTTCTAATTCGTCTTCGTCTTCAGGTAAATCAACATTAGCATTATCTGCTACAGATACCTGTTCTTTCTTATTTTTACTCAAACTCGCAGGTAACACGTCACCTTCTACTTTTTCTCTCATGGTCAATATTTTATCGCCATCTCTATGCGTTCCAGTTCCCACTACTATCCCCTGTTCAAATAGGCTTGATTTCAAGCCCCAATAGAGAGATGTTGCATTGAGTTTTACAAAACTACCACCAAGTTCTTTAGCGATATCTTTGTTCTTTACTCTTATAACTCCATCTTTTGCTTTTGCAATCTGTTCTTTCAAATGAGGTACCAAAGGCACCATAGCATCCGTATATTTTGCATATTTTGCTCCACTACCTTTTCCGCCGCTACCGCGTCCGCTTTTGACATCCTCTACTGCTACAAATTCTATCATATTTTTATCTCCTGTATATTTCTTTCTGTTTTCTTTAATCTATTCTACATTCGTTTTTGTATCGTTTTTGTCACAAAAAACGCAAAACGCTAGAGGCTATTCAAACTATTAACATTATTAACAGTCATCTTTAAAAGATATTAACTCCCTACAATGTTAACATTTCTATTAACATTCAATGGGTCAATTCTTAATGGATGAAGCCCTTCATCCTCTATTCTGTCTACCTTTCCTTTCGGAAAAGCTTTCGGAATTGCTTTCTTTATGATATTCAAAGCTCCTTGTACGTCAGCATTGATTATTTTTCCTTTTCCACTTTTGAACAATCCTCTACTTATTCTCTTTCCAACATATGCATCATGATGTTCAACACTTTCTTCATCAAGAAAACTACATTTTGATGTATGAGATTCATCTTGTTCTATAGTCTCAATACCAACTTCGTCACATTTATATTTAATCATTTTAATCAATTGATAAAACGGTATCTGTACAAAGTTTTGATTATTTCTCTTTCCAAGATTGATCTCTTGCTTCCAGTTATCATTATGACCAACTATTATAGTTCCAATGTTATGTTTGATACAATAGTCAATAATGAATCTTGAATACTTGTGCATTGTATCTTTGATTTTCTTGTTCCTATTTACAGTTAATATTTGTATCGCTGGACCAGTCGATCTTTGTACCATTTTTTCTGTCTTATTTCCAGTATTTTTGTCAATTTCTTCAATGATAACATATTGCTTTGAATATATTGTTTTCAAATGACCAAGTTTCTTATTATAGAATTGATTTATTGATTTCAATACACCGCCTTTAATACATATCGGTTTCTCACCAATATTATTTGATATAGTTACAATGTTTCTTGATCCAAAATCTAATCCTATAACACTCTCTTTGTTGAGATTATTTATCTTTTTGACCTCCTTATAATAAACTAAATCTATCAAATATCCTATATTTTTAGACAACTTTGATGTTGTCACTTTCGGTATTATTCTTAATTCTTTTATCACACTTTTTATTCTTGTCTTTATTGCATTCTTGTAATTTAATACATCTAGCATTCTTGGAAACTTAATCTTTCCATCTATAACTTTCACTTGTTGGTCTGTAAATACCAATAAAAATTCTCCATCTTTCTTTAGATATCCTGGTAATTTTGGTCTACCAAGATATTTATCAGGATTAACTTTCCAATCTTTTATTGCTTCGAAGAATGATTTCCAATTTCTATCTAATATTTTAAGAATTTGTTGAGCTGTCTGAGCAGGAAGAGATTGATAGTTCTTAGATTTATCTTTAATTAAATAATCTATTATTGAATAATTCAAATAATTTCCTGTTCCAGAAGATTTATAAGATTTAATAAATTCTTGTCTGACAATATAATTAGCTTCGTTATATAGATTCTTGGAATAATGACAGAGTTTTGATAATGTATCATTATATTTTATCCAGATCTGTTCTGTTCTAGGGAGGTAATCTGTTTCTTCTCGATACATTAATGGGATTGACATATTGTTAACTCTATGTATAATTAATATTTATTGTTGATATCTGTTAATATTGTTAATAGTTTTATTGACTATAGTGTGCGTTTCTAAGACTATCAATCGCTTATCGTTACATATTCTACTTACTATTGACCAATGGCCAACAATTGTTGCATATATCGTCGTCTAAATCATCTTCTTTTTGGAAATATATGTCACAAATTGTACATTGGACTTCGTGCCCTCTAATCACTTCGTTTTTAATTTCTACTTTACTCACTTCACTTTCTACTTTATTCAACTCTTTTTTCTGTTTCTGTTCATTAATCCATCCTATAGTACCCTTTTTGTGCATAATCTACTCACAACTTACTCTTTTTATTACTCTTCTTCTTTATGAGACTCATAATATGGAACCCATCCTGGAACAGGTACTCCCTCATCCGTTGTCCAACTAGGAATCTTAGCTCCACATTGAGGGCAAAACGAGCTTAAGGCAGGTACATTTGGATAACTACATTTGTCACATGAGTAGAATTCTACACTCTTTGCATCTAATTTTGCTATCTTTGCATCTATTTCTCCAAATTTGTTCTGAACTTGTTCTTTTAAGCACCCAGGTCCTTCACAAAGATCGCGTTTAATCGCTTGTATATCGCCTTTAAGATCTGCTGCAATCGCAATCGCGGCTAGGGTATCTTCTCTCTCTTTCTTCTGTCTTTGAATTTTTTCATTCTTAATTATATCTACTTCTGTCACATCTAATTCATTTGCCATATTCTTCTCCTGTACTATATTCTGTAAGTTCTTAAGTTTATCTATGCCCGTAGTAATGTTTAATTTTGGGTCATTTGAAATGGTTACTGTACCAACTGCTTTGGCTCTGGCGGCTTCTTCTGATGCTTTTTTCTTTGCCTTTTTTGCAATAAAATCTTTCGCTTCATTTTCTTTTGCAAGTTCTACCAAAGCAGCATCTAATTCTTCATCTGTGAATGTTACATCTTGCCTAGTCAAAAATTATCACCCAAAAAAGTTATCAACAAAAAACTTGCGCTTTTGTGCATATGACTAGAATTGTAAGTAGCTCTATTTAAGTTTTGTGCTTTGTTCACATGTTACATATAATCACATACCTATATTAATAAAGCCATATTAGCAGACTAGACACAAAGTTAACACTATCGTACAAATTATATACGACCACTAACTTGTTTTATAGGCCTATACATAAATTATGCATTATCTATTTCCTATCTTTGCTAAAGGCCGTTATTTATAGCAATCTATATATGCTACCTATTACATATTTATAACACATCTAAGCCATATAGTTCCGTGTTAAAAAACACATGGATATGATGCTGGCGTAACATATAGTTCCGTGTTAAAAAACACATGGATATGATGCTGGCGTAACATATAGTTCCGTGTTAAAAAACATACAGACTTAGCACGTATATAACATATAGAAATGCAAATGACAGGAAGTGATTAAATGACAAACGAAGAAATAAAATTTGAAAAACGACCAATACCTCCAACACAAATCGAAAGCAAAAATATTCAAAATCCATATGCAGAAAAGTATATGGAAGATAAGAAACGCATTGTGGTACAAGAAAATATAAGAAAAGTATTGAACAGTATCAAAACTAGAAGAAGTTTTAGTTCTGACAACGAAACACTTAAATTTTTGTGCAAATTAGAAAGCGATTGTTCAAAAAAGCATATGATTAAAGAAATTTCAAAATGTCCTGATTGCCCAACTACGATGTCAGCAGAACACATAGGAAAATTGCATAATCATGTAGATGGTAATGCTCATTGCTTTGGTTGTTTGCAAAGAGACTATCAGATAGCAATGACTGAAGAAGATCACGAAGCGATTGTAGAAATGTTGGCAAAACGTAAGACAAAGTCTGATATTACAAACGATAGCAATGACGAAAATAGCGAACAAACAGATACAACGACAAAAACGCAGAGAGAAATAGATGAAGAATTATGGAAATCAAGAAATATAGGAGAAAGTACATTAAAGGCTCTCAGAATTAGTAAAGGATATGAAAAAAGAGAAGAAGAAAAAGAAAAAGCTTCAGAATAGCATAGAATATTTAAATGACTCAATATTGCTGCCTCTTAGTCTTAGAAGCGTCTTAAAACTGTTTTTAATTGCTTCTAATGCATTCTGAGCATTACAGATTTTTATTGTTTACCGTATTAATTACGTTATTCTGTTATTTGCTATATGTACAACAGTCTAAATTTAACGAATTATATATAAATAAAACACATAATTAGTAATGGAAATAACAAATAATATACTAATATGAGTAATAGCTACTTCTAGCGTATTCGCTGCCCTCCCGTTGCCTGTCAACTACCCAAAACACCTTCGGCGTTATATCGACAGCTTTTGACTATTTTTATTAGTCGGAGTGTTGACAGTTTTTATTTCTTTGTAAATATAAATTGATTATCTACTATGCAATCTATTGTCAATTATCTTACGCCATTTAATCAATGCTTTATATTGTTTTTCTGTCAACATTTCTCTTGCTTCATAATAGTCCTTCAAAGAAGTAATAAAATTTATATGTTTTTCATTTTTCAAATGATTTAAACATATTTCAATCATTTTATCAATACTTTCTCCTTTTACTATATCGTGTCCACAAGAATTACATTTTATTCCCTCTATACATGCCATTGCATATCCTCTTTCACTAAATTCGTGCATACCACCACAACAACTAAGTGTCAAGTAATTTACCATTTTCATTTCTCCTTAACCATTTTACTTTATTTTTATCAATTCTATTAGATTACGTTTCTTATCCCATTTCACCATACCGGCTTCTTCCATAGTTGCCAATGTATTTTTCAGACGATCTTTATCAACCTTACATCTTTGTAATAATTGTGACCAATAAAGTTGGTTACCAGATCTTTTTAACGTACCAGTTACTTTATCAAATAAATTTTTATCTTCATTCATTCCAATGTCGTCTATCAACGACCTTGCAACAGGAAGAAAATATTCGTCTACTTGTTTACAAGCTTCTTTAATATTTTTTAGTCTTATAGTATTATAATTATTTTCTCCTATTTCAAACAACATTGATAATTTTATAACATATATTTGTAACCTACCAATCAACGCTCCTGTATATTCATCATTTGTTTTACCTAATTCATTGTATTTTTTCTCTTGCCAACTGTTCCAATAATCTAGTGAATTTGGTTCAATTTTAAACTGAATATCACTTCCAAAAGAATTAATAATAAAAATTTTATCGTTAATCGAATCTTTTATCTCTTTCCTGTTTACAATATCAGAGTCGTCTAAAATTCTAGCACCTTTCCAGTCCTTTTTATAATCTGGACAAAAATATAAATATCTCAAAAGCCAGCCAGATGTAATATCCAACAGAGAAGTTCTAGATTTAAATGTTTCTGGAGTGGTCATCAGAAATTGTGTTATATATGGTTCTGTAACATAAAATTCCGTTTGTTTTTCCTTACTTCTCGAAGTTCTCAGTTTTTTTGAAAAACCTTTGTTGTCATACAATTTACATAACATATCTTTCATTTCTTCCATATATGCTTTCTGAAAGTTTGCCAGCATTTGACCGGCTTCATCAATCCACAAATAGCCCTTTGAATTAGAATCTAAAAATTCTATTAAACCCTCTGGGCTGTAGTACTCAGGCATTCTATTTTTGATACCACAATCGTCAAGAACATCTTCTCCTAACTTCATTGCGGTACTCTTTTTTGCGTATGTACTCAGTCCTAATGCCCATATCCATGTATTTGGATATATTGTCCCTATACTAAGTTTACAAATTACTTTTCTTTTGGTTATGGTACTTAGAATTGATAATGCTGTTGCATAATGATATTCCAAATATGCATCAGTCATTCTAGACGCATATCGTATATACTTCATTATGAAATTATTTTCGTCAAGACCTAAATTTATAGAACCTGGAATATTATTTGATACGACATCCTCAATTGCAATATCTTTTCCTTTGTCTTTTTCTTCATCTTCTCTTTTAACCTCTCTTATTGCCTCTTTTATAGTTTCTTTTTCTACAGTTTTTTTGTTCTTATCTCTATTTTCCAAATATATTTTTACTCTTTCTTCGCTAATTTCTCCAGTATAAGGATCATAACACTCTTCTGGTATATCATCTGACCTATCATTAAAAGGTTCCTCATAATATTCTTCATCTATTTCTTTCTGTTTTTCTATATTTTGTTTTTTGTTATTTGTAGTCGCCTTCTTCGACATTAACAAATACCCTCCGTTAATCGAAAATTAAATTAAATATCAAAAATAAAAAGAGATAATAAAGAATCTTTATTTCGTCTTTATTATCTTTAACGCATATCCAAAACTATATTTATATTATGTATTTGGTTGTGTTTCCGGTTGTGTTTCCTGTGATGGTGAAGCGCCCGCAAGAACTTGTCCAATGACATTTCCATCTAGGGCAATCAGTGTATAGTTATACATCACGTCACCGTATCCTTCTCCAGACATTGGATTCTTTGTTCCCTTTACTTTCCATATGCTGTTTGTAGAAATGTTCAAATCTTCATCAGGTTCTCTTCCCTCCAATTTCTTTACGATTTGTCCCTCTATTTGACCACATGCATATTTTGTCAAGGTTTGTGGAAGATTTTCTCTTGGTTTCCCATTTGCATCAACTTTTGTGACGTATGCAATCACATCACCATTTTTCACCATTTGCACTTCATCAACAATCTGAGAGAAACTTCCATATTTCTCGTTTAACTTCATAGGTTCTCTAACCTTGAAATGTTTCTCTTCGTTGAGTCCTGGGTTTGTAAATTTATTTATTCCAGATACTCTGTTGACTGTTTTCTCATGGTCATCATATACTTCTCGTAGTTGTGTCCTTAGACCCATATTCAAATCATCTCTTTTGTTTCTTTCGTTTCTACCATTTTATAGTAGTCATTGTTTTGTTCATCATCCTTTTCCGCCTTTAGTGCTACCATTGTTGTTGCCATATTCCCTCTTTTCACATCTATTTTCATCTCCGATTTTTATATTGTATCATATACAACCCATCGTTTTTCTATCATTTTTCTTTAATAGTTGTACTATGAAAATGAACGTTTTTATTTTTTGTCGATATTAATGTTGTCAGTCTTGTCAGTCTTGGTTATATTATTAGTATTTCCAGTATATTTTTGTTGGAAAATTTCTACTATATATTTATACGGATCTGTAATCATAGAAAACTTCTTTGTTTCAGCACCTCTTACTTTTTTTGGTATTCCTTTATATATAAATGACATAGCATTTTCTATCACAAGATTTCCCTTCAAATCAGTTCTTTGTATTTGTATAGGATCTTCTATTTTCGATAACTCCAATATATAATCAAAACAACCGTCAAGACTATTTTTCTCATCAGGTAACATCAATGTACATACTATATCGGGTACAATACTGACTAATGTATCTTTAAACGCTATTTCCCAGTCATTTGGAAGAGAATATTGCCATCCACGCAAGGAATATGTAATTTTGTTATCGACATTCTTTGTTCCAAGATATTTTTCTGGATCAGTCATATTCACCAAGTTGACCTTCATATCTCCTTGATAATAGAAACCTTGTCTCTTTATTTGATCTGTAGCACTTATCCTACATAATGTCAAAAGCGGCATTGGATCAATTATTATTAAATCAATACCAGTTAGCAAATGCTTCTTAATTTTATCACTCAGATCCATATAAGCGAAGTAATCTTCATGAAAGAAATTTTTAATGTTGACTTTTCCTTCTTTCACTCCGTCAGACTCAAGATATCTTATTATCTCTTCAATTGAACCTCTTTCGTGATCCAGATACAATACCCTTTTTCCTGCCCTTAATGCTGTATCAACAACCTTGACGCAACAATGAGTCTTTCCTGTACTTGTAAAGCCTTTCAATAAGACTTTCAGTTTCCTTTTTGCCTTTATCTCTTCAAGTGTTACCATAAATCACTTTTCCTTTTCCTTTTCTCTTATTTGTTCATCTGTTTGATGTTTACTATCAAAATTATAGAGAGAATATCTTTCTTCGAGATATGTTTGACCTTTCTTATTTTCAAGGATTTCTTTGTCTATTTTTTCGGTTATTTTATCTTTTACCTCTTTTGTAAGATTGACTCTTTCGGTTGTGATACAGTTTTTTGTAAGTAATTCTTCTATACCTGTTTCTGTAGATATAATATTATCTCTAATTCTTTCTATTGTTTGTTCTTTGGTTTCAATTCTATTAAGATTTCTTTCATAAATAGTTGGGATTTTTCTGCAGTCTTCTCTACCTATTTCGTCCTTTGTGAAATAGACGACTCTGTATAACATATTTTTATACGTTAATGACCTAAATGAATTAAATATTTCATCATTTGGTTTATATCTAATACATTTTGCATAATGAAATGCATAGCCAGTCAGAAATGCGCCGACAATGTCCTTTATTCCAGCATATTTATATACAAAATCATAACCTGGAGTATCTGGATAATTCTTATTCCAATCTTTTTTGTTGAAATCCCCAGATATATTTCCAAAATATTTTCCTAGAACACCATAGATTTTGTCTATTGTTTCTTCATTAGTTGGATCTTCTTTCATACTAAATATTTCTTTTATCGTAGAATAGATATTATTTCTGCTAACTCCGTTTTTTTCTAATGCGATAGTTACACTTTGTATCCATTCACATAAGTTGTAATTAAACATACCTACCCATGAACTTCCATGATATTGGTCCCAATCCAGTTTATAGAAATCTGTAAGCCCAACTTTTTCTTGCCATACAGCCATATCAGTTCCATAGTTACCAGTTACATAAAATAATATACTAGAATCGTCTTCGTAGATGATGCGAGGATTTTTTCCTCCCCATCTTATTTCAAGAATAGTAGAATTCTTATCCATATTATAACTCTTTTTCGTTTTCATTATTGATACTGTTTTCTATTTCAGTATCTATTTCTTTTTGTATATCTGTTTCCGGTTCTATGTCATCGTCCATTATAGGAAATGTTATTATAGTAACGTTATCAAATAATTTCCTTTCTTGTTCATCTGGCAATCCGTATTTTTCAATCAGAAATCCCAAAATTGACCTTTTTTCTTCTTGTTTTCCGTGCGTTTCTATTAACTGTTCTCTAATACTCATACTTTTTCTCCTGTTACCTTACAACTTTCGTTTTTATTTAAATTCCGACCAAGTTAGTTTCCCACTTAGTCTATAGAAAAAATAAAAAACCTTTCAATCATGTATAAGCTACATTCGCACTTTCATTATCAAAGTATCCCCTTGCCAAATTCAACATCTCCATCAATTCCTCCTCACTAATAGACAAATATTTTGTATTGCTTTCTTCTATATCGTTTTCACTAATCATTTTCACAGGTAACCTGTAAGTTATTATATCGTTTTTAATAACCCTTTCAGGTATTCCAATGATTCTGAATTTTTTTTCACCTTCAGTATGAAGGTCCACTAATTCTTTATCAACTTCATTCATTTTATCTTTTGACCTATTTTTTATTCATTAACAGATTCATCATAATCATCGACAGCATCTATTCCAGCTTTTACAGCTTCACTGACAATATCAGCAATCTTTAATCTTATGCTTTTACCGACAACTTCGACAATCACCGGTTTTACGTATATATAGTAAATTTTCTTTCGTTTTTCTATAATTATCGTATTTCAATAATCTTCCTTTTTCCAATTTCATATCTTTTCTACAATTTCCTTTGGAAACTTTAATCTTTATTCCGTCAACTACACAGTTTTCTGATATAATATTCGTTGGAAAAATGGATATGGGCATTTCTTCATTTTTTCTAAATACTAATATATCTATATTATTCAACTTTTTCAATAGTTCAAACTGACTTTTATGAAAATATATATTATTACCTATACACGTCTTAATTTCATAACCACGATTATCAGATGTTACAAAATCAGGAGACGCGTTAGGTTGAAATTTAATATCATTTTCCAAATAACCCATTTTTTCTGTTAAATATTTGAATGCTTTTGCTTCAATAACATTCATATTTTTAATCCTCTGTTACCAACTTTATTTGTTCTCCTTTTGGTCTTTTGAATCCTAATTCTTCATCTACATCATTTATACCAACATTAATAGCAGCACTTGCTATTTTCATTAGTTCTACTCTTTCCTTATATTTTGCATAAATCTGTCCTTGTTTTTCAATTACCTTTCCATACGCATCTTCGGTTAATGCTACTGCAACCATTATAATTACCTCCTCAAGTATGTCAATAATTATTAATAATTAAGCTTTAAATGTTTCATTTGTATATATACATTTCTTGATAGAAACGCTATGATACAAAAAAGACACACTCACGACGAAGTACGACAAGCTCTATGATACAAATCACAGTACTATCGACTAATTACCAACCACAATGTTCCCCAAGTTTCGCTTTCTTCTTATCTTCCTTTTCTTGTTTTTCTCTCTTTTTTCTGACCCATTCAACTTCTTTTTCTTCCTTCTTTATCTCAGCATTCTTAGCCGCAGAAGAATTCTCAAGTCTACAGTCATGATTACTATAATTACTCAACATTTTGAGTACCGCTTGTTTGTAAGTATCACCTCCTATTTTCTCAGCATCTTCCAGTTTATTCTGAAATTCCGCAGAAAACACTTTTGGATACGTAATTTTTCCATTTTTGTCAACAAAAGACCTTTTTGAATCTGGTATCCCTCTTATAGTGATTATTCTATCCTTTAAACACAACAAATCTTCGTCTGTCTCAAATTTGTCAAGACTCATGAATCCATTTAATGGATCTTCTTCAAGTTTTTGAAGACAATCATCTATTGAATTCCATAGAGTCTTTCCAAGTCTCATTTCAAACCTAATTTGTTTTGGGTCTCCCCACATTATCACAGGTAAGAAATATTCTTTGCCTTTTTGATATGCCAAATCCACTATTTTAACAGTAATTTCCTGATATAAATCTGGTAATTTCAAATCTAATGTCATATTTCATTCCTTTGTCTTATTTCTTCTTCCGTAAGCAGTTTTCCATCAAATATAAACATATAATGATGCTCTTCACAACAAGCCCGAAAGTGAGTGTCGTCTTCCCAACACCCACACTTATGTCTTATTTCCATATTCTATTATCTCCTATAATCATAAAAAATATGTAAAAAATATGTACACAAAGCTTATCGATGTGCATCGTACATAGCAAGGATATGTCTTTTTTAACTCTAACACATAAAAAATACTAACCATATGCTAACATCGACAAAAAGCGTCAACTGCATCTTTTACAACCCAAGTTAATCGGTATCACCATCTGTCTCAATACGAGGGGCAACCGTAAGCAAAACCGACATATCGCTATAGGGCTTCTGTATTATAACCAATGGCTTTCCATTTCTCATTTCAATCATAATTGGAGCAAGTCCATTTAACTTCAAAATTGGAGCCAAAAACGGTATCTCAAGCCATAACTGTGTCTTACAACTCACTTCTGCACTAGTCAAATCGTTTGTAATAGCATCATCCATTAAGTTTTCTGATTCATCTTTCTTCTTGGACTTCTTTTTTGCATCTTTTCTATTTTGTTCTTCCAGATCATCTTCGAATTTTGTTGTTTTCTTCTTGTAATCTTTCTTTTTGTTCTCTTTACTCTGTTTACTCCTTCCGCTTATATCATCTTGTGATAAGAACGGTACCTCACCATCTACATTTGTAGTACCGGAAAACATATCGGATGAAACAGGATTAGACAAATCAGATACGAAATCTTCAGAGGATATTTCCTCAACTTCATTGTAACTATCGCTTTTGTCATTATCATTTTCACCGTTATCGTTATCATCTCCAAACGTATCTTCTTCAGTATTTCCAAATGGTTGTTCCTTTTGTCCATTGTCAATACTTTCGAAACTATCGCTACTATTAACACTTTCGAAACTATCTTTCTTTCTATTTCCAAGTTCATCATAGTTAGCAAGATTACTACCTAACACTCCTAGCTTCAGTACTCTGCCTCTCATATTATCTCCAGATGCGACAGTAAGCCCTTTGTTGACATCAGTTTCAAACATCGCTCTCGTATGCGAAGTACCACTCTTACTACTAGGCTTTCCTCCTAACGAAGCCAGCCTTTTGAACAATCCAGGTTCCATGGTTAATACTGCCTTTTCTATGGTAGTATCACTTCTTATTCTTTTAATAGCAGCAGGCATATTTTCCACTGCTTTGGTATCTTCACCATTTGGATCCATCAAACGCCACCATATGTACATTCCCCTCTGTACGTTGAATTCTATTTTCTTTTCATACAATGTATCAATCCTTATTTTGATATTATTCTTACCCAAGAACATTAATAATTCCGCCATTGGTGTAGTCGGGTTCCTATCCATAAGCGAAAGAAGAACCCTCTTATGTACCCCTTCAGATGTCACATAAATATTACGATATTTGATTTGTTCGTCTCTGGTAAACGTCTTGTATCTTTCTTCCAATCCTTCAGGTATGTTTGCGTTGTAATTCTGTACACCAGTACCAATAAGGTCAATTTCTGTATATTGTGTATTGTCGCTCGAACGCGATTGTAGAAACATACGATCAGAAAAGAATTTGACATATAATTCATGACGAAAGGAAACCATATATTCCATCATACTCTTGAGCATTTCTGGTCCAATTTCAAATTCTATATCATAACGTTTCAATGTTTCAAATAAGTTTGTTGTCATTATTTATCTCCTGTTCCCCAAGATTCTTCTACCGTAGTCTGAACAGATTTATTGTTTATCCGATTTTCTAACATTTCTATGTCCCTTGCATACATTCTTTCTAATAAACTTATCTTCGTAAGAAGATATGTTATATCATTAACCAATTTCTTTTCATTATTTGTCTTTGCCACAGCTTCTCCTGTTATCAAGTATTCTGTTGCTATGTCATAATATGTTTTCCCTAAATTTTCCATCTCTTCTCTTAAATTGTTTCTTATTCTGTCCATTATACTTACACTTTCTTCTGTTGTATTATTTACCATATTACTGTTTCTCCTTCATTTTACCGTAATCTGAACCAAAATTAGTCCAGCGAAAGCGGTTCGTTTTTCATCGTTTTTAACTAACTCACAATCCCCGTTTTTCTGTTCTAAGTTATTTTCCAACTTCTAACTTAGTTAATATTATTGTTCCGCTTTCGTCTTTTTTTACTCTGAAGAAACTTTGTTCTTCAGCAAAACCTGTTATATTTAGATATATCGAATTTCCAATTTTTGTTGTCTTTTTGATTTCTTCTGTCTTTCCCAGGATCTTTTCTATATCGACAACAGTTCTTCTTTTCTTATCTTTTTTAAATAAACCCATGATTATATGTCTCCTATACATTAATCTATACATTATACATACATATGTTGTTTTAACTGAAGCTATATCCAGTTTAACTTATATCTATACATTAATCTATACATTATACATACATATGTTGTTTTAACTGAAGCTATATCCAGTTTAACTTATATCTATACATTAACTATACATTATACATACATAATGACGCATAACTATATACACTTTGCCTAACAGAATAACTGCGACACTAAATGACAACATTTGATAGAACAAATCACTACTTGTCGCAGCTTTTCTACTTTACATTGGTCACATATACAAAATCTGACCAGCAAATTAGGCAATTAGAAAAATTTTTTATCATTTCATTCATCTTCTATCGGACATTCAGTAAATAATTCTTTTATCAGTTCCTTATTGTTGAATACGCTTTCTGGATCTTTACTCTTACATTCACGAGCGATCTTCCTAATTTTCATACATTTTCTATCTTCCTTTAAGCATTCTTCATATTCTTCTCTATTTTCAAACCCTTCTTTCTCCCATATATATCTATCAAATTCATCTTTATCACGAAAAGTCATTAGTTCCTGAGTCCAATCACCATTTTCATAACCTTTCATCCCAACCACAATATTGTAATCTTCCATAATGATCTTGATATTATTATAAATAGCCGCCCCACCATATATGTCAAAACCGTATCCCATTGAATCAGTAAGGTCCTTAATCTTAACAATAAATAGTCCATTTTCGCTTTTATCTATTCCACTCTTTATTGAAGGTAATATTTCACTAAGTTTTTCTTTATAATCGCTTAATGTTTTTCTTCTAGGTCCATATCTCATTTTTCTTATGTCATCTTGTTCTTTCATTCTTCTATTATATAGTTTACGATATCCTTCATCGAATTTTACGGTATATTCATACCCTGGTCTTAAAACAGAACCAATATCCACAGGATCTTCAGTAATTACAATAGCCGAATTTCCATCAACCAGCTTTCCATATAATGTCGCACTATACCCCTTTCCAACAATATTTTTCTGGAAAGAACCTTTGAAAGACATTATCTTCATATTGATCTTATCTTCCGCAGACACTCCCATTTTCTCCATAAGAACAGACATAGTAACTACTATAGATTTTCTATTACATTTATCCTGTCCTCTTGGTATCAAATCTGTTGTATGCCCATTTCTCTCCATTTCCTCCTTTATCCAAGGAAGAACGTTTTTTACTGCTATCCTCCAATTGATTCTATTCATATACAATAATCTCCTATTCACCTCATTGTAATTCTCACCGTCTGTAAGAACTTTCCACTCACTCTCGGACTCCAACAAAACGGACACAAGGGCTTAATGATTACTCCAGCACCCTCTTGAATATAAAAGTATTTTCCGCATGCCGGACAAATCCATTTTTCTCCCGCAATTGTTATCATTTTAATTTCCCAATAGGTTCATTTACAGCTCTCCTTTTTAATCGCAACATCAAAACATAAGAAAGAAAGACCAGGCGACAAATGGATTATCTTATCTTGTTTATGATTCCTGGTCTTCTTCCTTATATTGCCTCAGCGTACATGAGGTGAAAACTCTACCGCTTCATTGACATTCAGACCCACTTTCTACTTTTTAGCAAGTATCTCTAATAACTTTTCAATACGACCATCAACTAATTCATTTCTTTCTTCTAATTTCTCCATTCTTTTGTCAAATAACCTATTGGTTTCTTTCATTTCTTTAACAATATCAAACATATTCCTGGAAATTGCATCATATTTTTTATCCATTTTCCCAAAATTATCATTTGTTTCTGTTCTCAAAAGTTTCAGACATTTATTTGTATCATACATCAAAATATCGCCAATCAACAGACCTCCTTGTACCGTCTTACTTTGTTGTTCAGCATTCAGAATAGTTCTATATTCTGAGATAGATATCACGTCTTCTGTATATACATCTGGAACTACAGAATCAACTCTAGACTTTCTTGGTCTTCCTTTTTCAGATTGAGCAAATTCTACAAAATCTGTAATCTGTTTATCTTTTCCAGAAGTATAAATAATCAAAACTTGCTTTTCACCATCTATCTCATCTTCTGATTCAACATTTATTGCATCAAAATTCTTTATTTTGAGCCTTATTGCCTTTTCTAATAAAAAAGGTCTATATCCAACACCTTTAATTTTATCTCCTGTTATAGTTATTTTCTTACCGATCATATTTATTCCTCCTAATTTCTGTTGCTAATTTCACAGTCTTCAACTTTCACTCAAAATCACTCCTACCTTCGCTTACTGGATTATTACAATGGTAAGACCCAATGCTCCAAATACCAATCCAAATATAAAACTACCTATATCATTTTTATTTTCCATATCTCCGCCCTCTCATTTATATAAAAATAAAACTATAAAATACCGTGCATGCGCGGTTTTTTATTTTTTTGAAAAAATAATAATAAAGTTATTCAGGAAACGTGAACCGCTTCCATATTTATTTCTCATAACAATTCTAAATTGCCTCCTCATTTTATCGGAAATACAAATGGAGAAAACCGTGTCAAACGAGGTGAATCGTTATGAAAACCACGATTTTCTCCTATGATATAGCCTCAACAAGTTAAACATGGCATCGTCCAATAAAAATCTTGTATCATTGGCACATTTTCTTAATTTGTTTTCTATTGAAACATATGTATCTTTTTCTTTATCGAAAGAATATCTCTTTCAAGTACTTCAAATCTTTTATCAAAATAAGATTTAAAATCGTTTCTTAAATCTTTTATTTCTCCTACAGTTTCTTCTTGTTTTCCTATCATTACGTCTTGCCTTTTGCACATATATAATCCAGTTTTTACTATTCTTCCTAATTGAATCGTATTCAAACTTTGTCTATATTTGTCGATATTTCTTACTTTTCCTTCATAATCTTTATCTTCTATAACAATATTATCAACAATAGCTTCCTCTGGACGGTTTAATGGATTTTTCACAAAATCAACGAACTCTGTTAATTGAGAATTGTCGCACTCAACCAAAACTATCAGAATCTCTTTACTGTCAACAATAACATTTCTTGCATCAAACCCTTCAATAAATAAAGAATCTGCTTGTTCAAGCAGAAACAGTCTATATCCAACACCGTGCACATTTCTCTTTTTGTTATCTTTTCCATATATTACTATTTTCTTTTTAACCATAATTTTATTTCTCCTCTAATTTTTCTAATAATCTTTCAATATTCTTCTGTCTTTCTTGTTATTTCTTTTTCAATCTAGATATTGCCAAAACCAAATATACTAATATCCCAACAACCAATAACAACTTCAACGCATCACCAGAAGCTTCTATATCTATTTTCTCCTCTTCTAATATATTCTGCAAAATAATCGCTTCTTCATAGTTTATCGTATTGTCATATAATTTATCCAAAAGGACAAACTTATCAGGATGAGGATTATTGGGTTTGGTCTTTGTCTTAAATGTAGGAATGAAAGTTTTGAAAACCTCTATACCATTTTCAACGGAAGACAGTCTTTGACCCAACGTAAGTATGTCTTTACGTATTTCTTTAGATTCAACCAATATATCCTTACGTATTTCTTTAGATTCGTTTGCTATCTCTTTATTGACACCTTCAAACTTTTCATTAATCCTGTCAAACTTTCCATGGATATAGTAAAAGAATCCTAATACCAGTCCTATTGCCGTCAGAGCAATTGCAACCACAGTCAACGGAATATCTACCATATCTCTATTCCTCCTTATTCTAAATACAAAAAGTAGGACATTTCAGTCCTACCATGGCTCGGTTCTCTTCCAATATTACCTCAGCAATCAAACGCTTCATTGGCACAGTTCAACTTTTATCTTAACTCTTCGTTTCCTCTGCAACCTTCCTGTAGAAATCAATATCACTTGTACCAGATATTTCTTCATAGTCAATTGATATAGTTTCTATGTCACACTCAGATTCTGCTATCTTTTCTGCGGAGCTTCTCAAGTCATCTCCAACCTGACGTAACTGTTTCAGTATTTCATCCCTTTTGGCAATAAGCGTTCGATTATGACTAACTTCATCATTTTTCTTCAAGATTTCTGTGTCATAAGCAACTATAATATTCGCCATCCTTTTACGATCTTCAGAGTCAAAGGTCGTCTCATGATTCCCTCCATCTTTACATTCTCCAAGTGTGGATGCCAATTGTGTACACAACTCAGAAGGAGGAAGCTTGTTTCTCCTTAAGTATTCAATCTGCGCTTTTTCATTCTCTTT
>Ga0209318_1001001_pt1 | contig 21011 bp, 20 predicted proteins | sample RifGroE1_FD_183999 | JGI IMG/M metagenome (GOLD analysis project Ga0209318, IMG submission 183999) | Groundwater microbial communities from Rifle, Colorado, USA - Groundwater E1 (SPAdes) (version 2) | ecosystem: Environmental > Aquatic > Deep subsurface > Groundwater | place: Rifle, Colorado...
GGTGGTGGTCAGAACCCGGAGACGGGCGGGGTCACTCCTCCCGGCACCGAACCGACGGGTCCGCGCACTCGCAACCAAAACTACGTGGCAACGGTGCCGGCTCAGCAGGCAGCGGTTCCCCCGATCGTCGGTGCCGCCCCGACCCCTGACCAGCTCCTGGCTCAGTGGGCGGCCTCGAGGAGATAGCCGATGCAGTACTACGGCGCTTCGCAGTACCCGGAGACCCCTCCCGCCCCCTCGCGCGGCCGGAGGAAGCCAGGGGTCCCTCCCGGCATCAGCCCGGGTGGGACCGCTCCGCCGGCGCCCGGGGGCGGGGCCGCCGGGACCATCGGTCCCCCGACGTACCCGCCGCCGGGCGGTGGAACGGGAGGGGACACGCCGAACCCGCCGTCGTGGGACCCCGGCCCGCCGCCGGGCTACCCCCCTCGGGCTGGCAGCGATCCGTCCGGCCCGCCCAACCCGAACGACCCCGGGAAGGGGGCGGGCCCGCCGGTCTACCCGCCGCCGGTGGGTCCTCCTCCGACGCAGCCTCCGCCGCAGTACTACGGCACCCAGTCGACCGTCCGCCCCGAGGAGACGGCCTACACGCAGAACGTGAGGCCCGACGACGCGACTGCGCGCGGGGCTCAGACCACGACGACCGGCACCAAGGCACCTGCACCGACCAAGGAAGCACCGGAAAGCCGTCGCCGGAACCAAGATGGCGACACCGGGGGTAGCGGCGGCGACAAGCCCCCGGGATATCAGCCCCCGGGGGACCCTCTCCCCGGCTCAGAGACCGGCGGTGGCGGCGGCCCAGAGGTCGGAACCGCCTGGGGGGGCCGGACCAGCACCGAGGGCACGGGCCTCGGTGACGAGTACGAGAGCGAAGACCCCCCCGGGGGCCTCGTGGGGTACTACACCGGGAAGATGGGGTCGACCGGGATGAGCGAGGCCGAGCGGAACGCTCTCGAGGCCTCGACGATGACCCCCATCCAGCAGCAGGCGCAGCAGGCGAAGGACGCCATGATGCGCGTCCGCGCCGCCACCGGGAACGACGCCGGGCTCTACGCCGGGCTCTCCGAGACGGGGCGCGCCGAGGCGGACTCGATGGCGCAGCAGGGGAGGCAGAACAGCCTCCAGAACGAGCAGATCCGCCGGGCCGAGCAGGCCGAGGGGGCGGGCGGCAACCTCAACCTCTACGGGCAGACCCAGGCGGAGACGATCGAGTACCTCCGGATGCTGGGGAATCTCCTCGGGCGCCAGGAAGGCTCGACGAGCTACGGGAACAGCAAGGGGTCCGACTTCGGGATCCAGTACACGCCGGGGATGTAGGGGGCTGCGATGGCGAACATCCCGATTTCGATGCTCCTGGCCCAGTCCACGGGCTTGACTCCGGAGGACCGGAAGAAGGCGCAGGACCTCGCGCGGCAGCAGGCCGGGCAGGACGCGGCGGCGGTCGGAGAGGAGGCTCTCGCGCTCAACCCGGCCTTCCAGCCACCGGAAAAGCAGGGGTTCTCGCTCGCCGGGAACGCCCCCGTCGGAGGGGCCGGCGGCATCGGCTCGGCGCTCCTCGGAAACGCTCCCCCGACGGCGCCGGGAACGGAACAGCCCGGCATGGAACAGCCGAAGCGGAAGCGACTCGAGGAGATGCAGAGCTGGGAGCGCCTCCAGAAGCAACAGGCGAAGTACGACAAGATTCCCTGGTTCGCGCCGAGTCAGCTGAAGGACCGCCTCTCGTCCGACATGGGGAGGACGCTCGACATGCTGCGCCTCGAGATGGCGGACGCTGGCGCCGAGCAGCACGACGCTCAGTACTACGCCAACCTCCTCTCCAGCACCAAGAGGGAAGAGAAGAGGGATGACCTGACCGCCCAACAGCTCCGGGAGGCGGCCGAGGAGAGGAAGAAGCGAGAGGAGCGGCTCGAGAAGGAGCTCGGGCTCCGGACCCGCGAGGCAGAGCTCCGACGGGACGACATCGCGGAGGGGCGGGAGGAGCGGCGGTCCGCGGCCCAGCAGGCGGCCACCGCCCAGGGCCAGGCGGCCTACCGCAGCACCATGACTCACGACCCCCTCGCCGTCGACCCGTCCGCCACGGGGGTCTTCGGGCGGTTCGCGGCCGAGGCGCTGAAGAACGTGAACCCCAAGACCGGCGCACCACCGCCCCCCGAGGCGATCCGGTCCGCCCAGGTGCAGGCCTCGCGGTCCGGAGCTCTCCCCCCGATGATGAGCTCGAAGGCGGACGCGCCTCGGACTGCCGTGGACCCGAAGACCGGGAAGCGGATCTGGGTCTTCCCTGACGGGCGAATCCGCGAGGCGGAGTGAGCGTCTTCGGCGCGCCGCCGCCGGGATTCGTCTGGGAGGACGAGCTCGCCGCCGGGCCTGGGGCTGCGGCTCCCGCGCGCCGGGCGGGGCCCGCTCCTCCCCCCGGGTTCGTGTGGGAGGAGGAGCTTGCCGCGCCGCCCCCGAGGGAGAGCGTCGCTCCCCCTCCGGCGGCCGGCCCGGCTCCTGCGGGGATGGCGCCTCCGCCCGGAGGCACCGCGCCGCGCGCCGGGAGCCTCGCCCCGGAGGTGATGCAGCCGGAGAACCCCCTGCGCCAGGCTCTCCTCGCGAAGCGCCTGGCGGGCGGCGGAGCGCCCCTGGGGAGGCTCGGCCCGGAGGCGGTGCAGGCCGCTGGCGCGGCCGCGGCGCCGCCGATGCCCGACGTCCCCCTCCCCGGGCTCGCGCCCGTCCTCGACCCCCTGAAGGCGTTCGGGATGGAAGCGGCCCGGGCGACCCCGGGCGCCCTCTCGTCGCTCGCCCGGTTCCTGCCCGATATGCAGCGCAACCTCATGCAGGGAGCGCAGCAAATGGCGGGGGACGCCCTCAACGCGACGCCACAGGAACGACGGGCGGCGCAGATCGCGACCGAGGCAATCGTGGGAGCGGCCGGGATGATCCTCCCGGCTCTCGCCCCCGCGGCCTTCGCGTCGCAGGGAGACGTCCTCGAGGAGAAGGTGGCGCGCCCGCTCGAGGCGCTCCTCGCGGGGACCGACACCTCGAAGAAACTGGACGAGAAGAGGAAGACGCTCTCGACCGGCGAGAAGCTCCGGGATCCCGAGATGTGGGGCGCGACCATCGGAGCGGCTGTCCCGTCGCTCGGGGTGATGGCCGCGACCAGGGCACTCGGCGCCCCGATCCTCCCGGCGACGGTTGCGCTGGAGGGAGGGGCGACGCTCCGGGACATCGAGCGGTTCGAGGAGGAGACCGGCGAGAAGGTCCATCCTCTCCGGAAGTTCGCGACTGCGGGCATCGTGGGACTCGTCAACGGCACGCTCGAGAAGGTCGGGTTCGAAAGGGGAGTCCTCCGCCTCTCGGCGCTCCTCCCCAAGCCGGCCCGGAAGGGGTTCGTGCGCGCCGCCACCCAGGCCGTGCAGGGGGGCATCGGAGAGGGCGGCACCGAAATGAGCCAGGAGGCCGTCTCGAACGTCGTCACGGGGCTCCTCGTGGACCCGACCCGAGAGTGGAACGAGGGCCTCACCGAGGCTGGGATGGGCGGGTTCGGCGCAGGGTTCTTCCTGGGCGGCGGCGCCGGTGCGAAGAGGTCCTCCGACGTCCAGGAGCGGGCGCAGAGGATGAAAGCCCGCGAGCAGTGGAAGGGCGAGGAGGCCCCATGGACGCTCGAGGACGAGGACGGCGGCGCGCCGGTGTCGCCCGAGCGTGCGGAGAAGGTGGCCCGGTGGCAGGAGCGGAACATGGCGCCCCCTCCCGGGCCGGCGTCGCCCGACGAGGACCTCGAGAGGTTCCGGGCCGGCTCCGCCGGGCTCGACGCCCAGCTCCGGTCCCTCAAGAGCGAGGAGGGGCAGGACACCGCCGAGGGGATCCCCCCGCAGCCCTACGAGTGGAGGCGCGACGAGGACCTCACCCGGCTCGAGGCGGAGGCCTCCGAGCTCGAGCGCCGGATCGAGGCGCTCCGACGCGGCGAGGTCCCGCCTCCCCCCGCGCCCCCCGAGAGGGCCCTGTCCCCGCAGCCCCCGCACCGCCCCATCTCGGTCGACACCCTCCTGGGGGCGCAGGCTCTTCCGGGCGTGGTGGGGGAGACCCGGTTCCGGGACCAGACTGCGGAGGCCCGGGGTCGCAACGTCCGCCGGGCGATGGAGAACGAGGAGCGCCAGAGGATCGCGAATACCCCCGGGGAAGCCCTGCGGCTCATCCTGGGCGACGAACCGGCCTTCCGCCCTGCACCGGCCCCGGCCGTCGAGAGGGCGCCTCCAGGGACCCCTGTGGCTCGCCAGAACGAGCGCCGGGTGGGACCGGTCCCCGTCCTCGACTGGATCGACGCGAAGAGCCAGGAGGTAGACGAGGACCGGCGCGACCTCTCGCCCGAGGAGTGGACGCCCGACGAGGCGCGGTACTTCGCCCTCACCGACCAGGGCACCGGCCTCGCGAACCGCCAGGCCTACGCGATCGCCCAGAAGCAGACCCCGGCCGCCGTCCACGCCGTCCTCGACGTCGACGGGCTGAAGAAGATCAACGACACCTTCGGGCACGAGGCCGGGGACGAGTACCTCTCGACCGTCGCCCTCGTCGCACGCCAGAAGGGGCTCCGGCTCTTCCGGGTGGGAGGCGACGAGTTCACGGCGCTCTACGACGGGGACGAGCAGACGATCCGCGACCTCCTCGAGAGCGTGCGCTCCGGGGTGGAGTCGACCCGGGTTCCGGTGGAGGGCAAGCAGGAGGGGGAGTATCCTCTCCACGAAGGATTCAGCTATGGCATCGGACCAGACTTCGCGACCGCCGACGCACGGGCGTACGAAGACAAGCGTGGCCGAAAAGCTCGGCGTGCCGCCGGAGCGAATCCAGCGGTTCAGCCTCAACCCGTGGGAGTGGGCCGCGGCGCGGGGGCTGAAGCCCCTGCCGGGCCGGGAAATCCCGCCCGAGTACCGCCACCTGTTCGAAAGCCAGGAGACGGCACCGGAGGCTCCGGAGCCCCTCCCGCCGGCCCCGCTTCCCTTCCGCCCCCGGTAACCCCTCCGGCCCCAGCGGCCGCGGCTCCGCGGACCGCCGCGCCGAACCCCGCCCCCACGACCAGCTCGTTTCCCCGCTCGGGGAAGGAGGGCGAGGCGTTCACGGCGGACGGGGAACGGGTCGGTGTGCGGTGGGCCGTGGCCGACGTCTTCGAGGATGTGGTCCCGTCACACACCGTCACCCTCGAGGAGAACCCCGCCTTCGCCCAGGTGCTCCAGCCGAGGGACCGAGGGCGGTTCGCGTCGGAGCAGCAGGTGGAGGGAATGGCGCGGGCGATCCGCCCGGCCGCTCTCGGTGAGAGCTACGACGCCGGCAACGGCGCTCCGATCGTGGGCCCCGACCGCCTGGTGGAGTCGGGCAACGGGAGGACGATCGCTCTCCAGCGGGCATACCGCATGGGGAAGGGGGACGAGTACCGCCGCTGGCTCGAGGAGCACGCCGCGGAATTCGGCCTGACCCCGGAGCAGGTGCGCGAGGTGAAGACCCCGGTTCTCGTGCGCGTCCGGACGACGCCCACCGAGGACCGCGCCGAGCTCGTGCGGAAGTTCAACGTGCCGACCGTCGCGAGGATGAGCGCAGCCGAGACGGCCCGTGCGGATGCGGAGCGGCTCACGCCGGCCCTTCTCGAGCGGTTCCAGCCGGGAGACGACGGGCTCGCCATCCTGGCCGTGAGGAACCGCCCCTTCGTCGCTGCGTTCCTGGAAGCGATGCCGGAGAACGAGCGGTCCGAGCTCCTCGACGAGGACGGGCAGCTTAACCAGGCCGGCCGGAAGCGGATCGAGAACGCCCTCCTCGGCCTGGCCTACGGCCGGTCTCCGGTGCTCGAGCGGATCGCGGAGAGCACGGACGACAACACGCGCCTCGTGTCCGCGGCCCTCCTCAACTCCGCTCCCGCGATGGCGACCGTTCGCAGCGCCATCGAGAGCGGGAAGATCCACGCCGAGCTCGACCCGGCCCCGGCGATCGTGGAGGCCGTGCAGAAGCTCGCGTGGCTCCGTGACGAGGGGGGCACGGTAGAGAGCTACCTCCAGCAGACCGGGCTCTTCGGGGACGAGATGACCCCCGGGGGCCGCGCGGTGCTCGGAACGTTCGGCGCTTTCAAGCGGAGCGGACGGAAGCTCACGACGTTCTTGACGAACCTTTCCGAAGGGCTCATCTTGGAGGGCGATGCACAGCAGGAGAGCCTCTTCGGAGACGCCCAGATCCCACCACTCGAGGACTTCGTCCGCGCAGCCCGTCGCTTCACTGCGGACGCAGGACAGGCCTCCCTCGATCTGGGAGGAGAGGATCTACCAGGCCCTCGTCCGAAGGGACCGGATCCGGAAGGCTCTCGCCCGGGAGGATCTGCCGGTCCAGTAGACCGGCCGCGGGTCTCCCGGGCCCAGTCCTCTCCGGCTCCCGGTGCTCCCAGAGACGTCCTCCTCGTTCATCGCTACGTCCAGCGGCTGACGGGCCGCTGGAAAGACGCGCCGCAGATCACAGTGGTGTCGACCGTGCAGGAGCTGCCGGAGTGGCTGCGGGACGAGATCGGAGTGCGCGCGGAGGGCGTCGGAACGGCCGGGGGTGTCAAGGGGATCTACACGGGAGCGACGGACGACCAGGTGTTCCTCGTGGCGTCCGCGCTGCGTTCTGACGCCGACGTGCAGGAGGTCGTCCTCCACGAGGTCATGGGGCACGCGGGTCTCCGGCGTCTGCTCGGGCGAGAGCAGTTCGGGACGGTGATGGACCAGATCGCCGATTCCCTCCCCGATGAGGTCGATGCGAAGGCTCGCGCCTACGGACTGGACCTCACGGACCAGGAGCAGCGGCGCGAAGCGGCCGACGAGGTCCTCGCGGAGTGGGCGGGGCGTGACGAAGCCCCTCCGGGGGCGATCACGAGGGCGATCGGTGCGATTCGCGGGATGCTCCGGAAGGTCTTCCCGTCCCTGAAGTGGAGCCACGACGACGTCCGCGTTCTCCTGGCGAAAGCGCGGAGTCGCGTGGAAGGCGGAAGAGGCGCGGGCGCGCGTGGGGGTGCCGAAGCGCGGTTCGCGAGGTTCTCGCGTGAGCCGGACGGCAGTGGAACAGTGTCGTTCGGCGATGTGGAGCTCCCGCTCAACGACGACGGGACGGTCTACCTGTATCACCACACGTCGGAGGCAGCCGCCGAGAAGATCCGCGCGTCCGCAAGTCTGAGATCGTCCGGGGAGCCGGACGTGTACGTGACGACCGAGAAGGAGCCGGTGACGGGCTACGGAGACGTGTCCGTACGCGTGAAGGTCGACCCGAGAGCCCTGGTGCTCGAGGACGTGTTCCCGGGCGGTCGCGCCGACTTCCGAATGAGCGTCAGGCGGCCGGGTGGAACGAAGAGCGTAAGGTTCTCGAGGGCCGGCGACAGTCGAAAGCGCGTCCAGATCACGGACCTCGAGGGACAGGAGTTCACGACGGGCGGGAGAGGCATGTTCCTCCGCGCCAGATCGTGGGCCAGAGAGAACCTTCTCGGGCGGTCTTTCCTGAACGCGGACACCGGGATGACCGTTACGGTGGGGAGGAACGCGATCGACAAGATCCTCTCTGCGAGTGCACAGGAGCAGAGCGCCACGCCGTGGCACGTCGAGGCCATGAAAGTAGTCCCGGAGCTGATCCAGCGAGGCGTCCGTGTTGCCGAGCGCGCCGACTCGCGGAACGTCCAGGGACTCAAGACGATCCATCGCTTCCTCGCACCTCTTCGAACGCCCGACGGCACGTTCCGCGTGAAGCTGACGGTGAAGGAGTACGAGACGGGGCCGAACGGCCTCTACACCTACGAACTCGCTGAGGTAAGTCTGCCCGGTGGGACTAACGGGATCACGGCCGGCCCTACCGCAAACCCTCCGCTCACCGGGCAGGATGGCGACCGAGGGGCCGTCGCCGACATGAGTCTAACAGACCTCCTCGGCGAGGAGGGCGCCGGGGACATTCGGTTCTCCCGCACCACGCGCGGCTCCGGGTCGTCCCCCGCCGAGGATCGCATCTACGACGCCCTCACCGACCGGGCGCGCGAGGTGAGGCTGGCCCGGAAGTCGGCCCGCGAGAGAGCGGAGGAGGTCTGGGACGAGCTGCTCGACCCGGGGGACATCCTCGAGGCGCGCGCCTCCGAGGAGCTGCCGCCGCACTCGGCAGAGATTCAGCAGCAGCTCCGGCCGGCGGCCGGCGTGAATCGGGTCCGGGCGATGCTCAACCCCGCAGAGAACGCCTATCAGAAGGCCGTTCGGTACCACTACTCCATCGAGAAGTTCGGCAAGCGCCTCGGGACGCACATGGGGCCGGCCCACAAGGACCCGGGGGTGGTCGCGGAGCTTGCCGCGGGGCACGCCGCCCGGGCCGAGCAGTTCATCGCAGGCGGCGGCGGGTTCGGCCTCGGGGCGGACGGCAACATCGAGTGGACCGGGAACCGGTCCCTGAAGGACATCCTGAGCGACCTCGGCCCCGGGAGGCTCAACGAGCTCCGGCGGTACCTCATCGCCCGGCGCGTCATCGAGCTCCACGGGCGCGAGGACTCCATCCTGGCCGGCATCTCCGAGGCCTCCGCGCGCCAGGAGGTCGACGGCGCTCCGGAGGACACGAAGCGGGCGGCGGAGGAGATCACGGCCCTCCTCGACGACGCCCTCCGGTACTGGGCTGCGGCCGGCGGCCTCTCCCCTGAGGCGGTCGAAGCGATCCGGAACCTCAACCGGGCCTACGTCCCCTTCTACCGCGTGTTCGAAGGCCATGACCCGGTAGTGGGCGGAGCCACCGCCTCCGGCGGGCGGCTCGTCCTCCCCCCCGAGAGAGGGGCGGCGCTCCAGTCGGAGCAGGCCGTCAAGACCATCATGGGGTCCTCGAGGCCCATCCTCGACCCCCTCGTCTCCGCCGTAGACCACATCCAGCGGATGATCCGCGCCGCCGACCGCAACCGGGTCGGAACGACGCTCGTCGAGGCCGCCGAGGCACGACCGGACGATGCCGTCGGGATGATCGAGGAGGTCACCCGTCCGGGCAGGACCGGCGAGGCGGTGACGAAGGAAGGGCTTGCCGTCCAGGAGTTCGCGGATAGCCTCGGGATCGAGGTCTCCAACGAGGCCGCGGCCGCGGTCTCCCTCCTCTCCGACAAGGAGCTGATCGGCACGAACGACCGGATCAAGGTCTACCGAGACGGCACGCTCCACGAGTACCGGGTGGCGCCCGAGATCGGGGACAGCCTCCGAGCAATGGGCCCGGAAACCGCGGACCTCTTCAAGACGGCCATCGCCCTTCCGGCGCGGATTCTTCGGGGCGGGGTGACGAAGAACCCCCTGTTCCAGATTCACAACCTCCAGAGGGACACCGGGGACGCCGGGGTGCAGAGCCGCAACGGCTTCGTGCCTATCCTCAGCTCGATCCAGGGGATCAAGCTGGCGATCGCGGACGGGAGCCTGCGGCGGGAGTTCCTGGCCGCGGGAGGCGGTTACGCCACCCTCAGCGGAGGGGGCCTCAAGGGGGCCGAAGCGACTCTCAAGGCGATGGCTCCGAAGACCCGGAAGGGGACCGTCGTCTACACCGTCCGGCACCCTCTCGAGGCGCTGGCGCGCTTCGGGAGACCCTTCGAGGAGGCCGCCCGCCTGGCGGAGTACAAGAAGGCGCGCGAGCACGGGAAGAGCGCGACCGAGGCGGCGCTGGACGCGGCCAGAGTCACGACCAACTTCACGGTCCACGGATCGAGCCCGTTTTTCCGGTGGCTCACCCTGGCAAGCGCCTTCGTCAACCCGGCGATACAGGGAACGGACAAGTTCTTCCGGACCGTCCTCGAGGCGCCACGGGGGGAGAAGCAGTCGGCGCGGCGCATCGCGCGAGCCGCGGGCGCGGTCGCCTTCCGAGGCGTGCTGAACGTCGGGATGGTCTCCGCGATCCTCTACGCCCTCAACTACGACGACGACGAGATCGAGGAGAAGAGGAAGACGAAGGCCGGCGCGGTCTGGTGGTTCGTCCGGGTCCCTGGAACGAAAATCATCCTCCGCTTCCCTAAGCCCTTCGCTTGGGGCCAGGTATTCGGGACGGGGATGGAGACGTTCCTCGACAAGGCGCGCGGGGAGGACCCGGATGCCATGAAGCGGTGGCGGGACGAGGTCTACGGGATGCTCTTCGAGGGGCTCGTCCCGTTCCCGACGATCGCGAAGGTGCCGGTAGAGCTGATTCTCAACCGGAGCTTCTTCTTCAAGCGCCCCATCGTACCGAGGTACGCCGAGGGGCTCGAGCCGGACCTCCAGTCCGCGCCGCGGACGGGGGAGACCGTCCGCCTCATCGGCGAGAAGCTGAACTTCTCCCCGGCGAAGATCGAGCACGCCGTGGGGGGGGTGGGCGGCACGCTGGCCCGCGAGGCGATGAAGGTCTCGGACATGGTGCTCCGCGACTCCGACGTCTCCCCTCCGGCGAAGAGGCTCTCGGATCTCCCCATCGTGGGCCGGGGCTTCTCCTCGCCCGACTCGAGCGGGTACTCGACGGAGAAGTTCTACCGGGAGCTGGACGAGCTGCGGCGGGTGCAGAAGTCCTACAAGCAGTACTTGAAGCAGGACCCCGCGAAGGCCCGGGAGTACGCCCGGAAGAACTTCGAGCACCTCGACGCCGCGAAGCTGAAGAGGTACGAGAAGGTGGCGAGGTCGATCTCGGGCCTCCGGAAGGTGGCCGAGCAGGTGCGGAAGATGGCTGACTCCGCGATGACCCCTCGCCAGAAGTCCGACCGGATCGCGGCGATCGAGGGGCGTATGACCGCCCTGGCCGCGGCGGCCATCGGGAAGCCGAAGAAGGAGCCCTCGAGATGACGACCCTCACCGGCACCCTGACCGTGAACGGGAACCTCGTGACGGGGACTCTCTACCTCGAGCTCTCGCAGCAGGCGACCGCGGCCGGAGGGGTTGTGGTGTCGCCGTCGGCTCCGAGCGTTTTCTCCCTCGTGAACGGCGCGATCGCCGGGCCGGGGGCGGGCCCCTACACGGTCTACGGCAACGACGTCCTGACCCCGGCGAACACGTTCTACTACCTGACCGTCTTCGGCTCGCAGGGGGAACAACTCCTCCGCGGGAAGGTATCGATCACCGGAGCGTCGCAGGACATCGGGGCTTTCGCGTCCGCCTCGCCGCACGTTTGGGTGCCCCCAACGGGATACCAGATCGCCCTGACGGGAGACGCGAACGGGCCGTCGACGGCTAACACCGTCACCGGGATTCACGGCAAGTCGATCCTCGGGCTTCCGTGGACTCCCGGCGACGTCCTCACCGTGCAGGCAGACCAGAGTCTGGAGTTCGAGCCTCCGCCTTCTACCTGGGGAGGGGTGGCGGTGTCGAAGTCCGGGATCCTCGTCGGCACGAGGTGGGGGCTGAATCTCATCCCTGGCGCAGGGGTGACTCTCACCGTGGTCGACGACGCCGTGGACGGAGAAGTTGAGGTGACGATCGCGGCGGCGGGCGGCGGGCACGTTACAGGCTCCGGGACCGATACCTACATTCCGCAGTGGGACGGGACGGGTTCGGTGCTCAAGGACTCGAGCTTGAGCGATGACGGCAGTCTGATCTCGACACCGCTCCGGATCGAGTCCCTGACCATGCGGGTCGGCGCGGCCGACTCCGGCCCGCTCGGGTACGGGCGGAGCGCCCTGAAGGCGGCGACGGACGGCCTCTACAGTGTCGCGGTCGGGAACCTCGCGCTGTCTCTCGCGGGCGCAGGCAGGTACATAACGGCTCTCGGCTTTGAGGCCGGCGGTCATTCGACGGCGGCGAACGGCAGTGTGTTCGTCGGCTGGCACGCCGGCTATAACGCGACGGCCGGTGACAGCGTCTTCGTTGGGCACAACGCCGCAGGGTACGGGATCGTAACCGGCCTTTCTAACATCGGCGTCGGATCGAGCGCCCTGGCGAACCTGACGGGAGGCACGAAGAACGTCACCGTCGCCTATCAGGGACTCTCGAACGTCACGACGGGATCGCGAAACGTTGGAATCGCCTGCACGCTCCTCCAACTGACGACCGGCTCGAACGTCATCGGGATTGGGGACGAGTGCCTCAGGCGGAGCACGGCATCGGGGAGCGTCGCGGTCGGGGTCAACGCCTTCTGGAACGCTATCGCGGCGACGGGCCTCGTGGGAGTCGGCTACAAGGCGGGGTACCTGGCGGAGGGAAACAACGCGACGCTCCTCGGCTACGAAGCGGGCTACAACACGGGAGCGGTCGCCTCCACGGCAAACGCTCTGACGAGCGGCACCGACGCCACTTTCCTGGGGTTCCGAGCGGGGCTCGGGAGCGCGACACAGCGCAGCAACGTCACGGCCCTCGGGTCCGGAGCCTACGTGGACGCGAGCAACCGCGTGGTGCTGGGCAACGCCTCCGTGGTGGACGTGTGGGCGGGGAGCACGGGCGGAGCGACGCTTATCGGCGGTGGCCTGGGGGTCGGAACGCAGTCGCCCTGGGCCACGGCCGACGTACGCGGGAACCTCTTTGTTGGGCCGGGGGCCCCGGCCGCCACGCCGCGCTCGACCGTCGAGATCACGCGGACGCTGGCGTCTATCGCGGTGGGGTACGGCGCAGCCCTGCGCGTGAACTCAGGAGCGGAGCCGGATTACGGCACACCCGGGGCCGACACGAATGTTGGCGTGCAGGTGTTCGCGAACAACGCCGCGAACGCCGATCACAACCTGTGGGGCTTGAACATCGTGGTCGGACAGGGCGCTGCGCCGATCGCAGCACCTACGCCGCCGGCGAATGGCATTCACGTCGTCGGCCTGGAATTCGAGGTCTTCAACCGCTCCGACGCCGGGAACGCCCAGCTCGATCCTATCGGCTCTTACGCGAACAAGATTCGGGCGAACGGGCTGGAAATCATCGGGCACTCCGGGTCCACGTACCGGAACGCGGGCGGCATAGCGATCTGGGCGAACGACTCGACCGGCGTGAAGTGGTGGGACACAGGAGTCGCGATCTCTCGGTCGTACAGCTACGGCGTCCGCTTCCAGAAGGTGGCCGGCGACAGCGTGGAGCCGTTCCAGACCGCCCTGTTCGACGCCTCGTCCCTCGGAACGGCGACGCAAACGCTCCTCCTCGCGCGAAGCGGCGGGGACGTGCGGTACGACATCAAGAACGCGGCGGACTACGCCCTCTACGTGAACATCGACTCGGGAGCCACCGTCGGAGAGGAGGCCGCGCTTCTCTTCTCGGACCAGGGGGCGAGGAAGTGGTTGATCGGGAAGGACTCCGCGAACAAGCTCCAGATCGGCTGGAACGACGGTGCCACTCCCCTGTCGGCCATTTCCGCGTACGTGGACAGCGAGGTTACCCCGACCGCCGTACTCCTCTCGTTCTTCGGGGCGACACCGGCAGCGAAACCGACAGCGAGCGGCTCGCGGGGCGGGAACGCCGCGCTCGCGTCTCTCCTCACGGCTCTCGCCACTCTCGGTCTTCTCACGGACAGCACCACATAGCCGTGTGGATTCGGCTAGGCCGCGAAACGGAAAGGAAGAAGATGGAAGAAGCCAAGAACGCCCTCTCGATTCTCGACCGGGTCACTGCAATGGCGCCCCTCACGCGTCCGGACCACATCGCGGTCCAGGCCGCTGTGCAGACGCTGGGGAAGCTGATTGCGGAGCAGGAGGCGCGGGCCACCAAACAGGAAGCGCCGCCCACGAAGCCGTCGAAGCGATGACGGACTTCGACCGGGCTCTCGCCTTCGTTCTCCGCCGCGAGGGGGGGAAGGTGGACGACCCGGACGACTACGGCGGGCGCACGAACCGCGGGGTCACCCAGAGCACCTACGACGGGTGGCGGTACGACCAAGACCTCCCGAAGCGCGACGTCTTCGAACTCGAGGAGGACGAGCTGCAGGCGATCTACCGGAGCATCTACTGGTGGCCGGCGAAGGACCTCTCGTGGCCCCTCAACCTCGTCGTCTTCGATTCGGCGGTGCTCTTTGGGGCCGGGCGGGTGAGCGGATGGCTGACCGCCGTGACCTGGGGGGAGGCGAGCCCCGAGGCGCAGGCATGGGCCATCCTCTGCTTCCGGCGGGAGCGACACCGGGAGCGGGTGGCGAAGTTCCCGAAGCAGGCGAAGTTCTGGAACGGCTGGATGAACCGCCTGAACTTCCTGGCCGAGGCCGCGGGCCTCGTTGCTGGGAAGCACGGGGGCGACACGGCGGCGTAACTACTTCTGGTGCAGTGTCCGGAGATATTTCCCAAGCTGGATGTCGCGAGTTCAACCCTCGTCGCCCGCTCCATTCTAACCCCTTCAGAATCAACGAGATGCCGAAAAGGCCCCGGAACGCTCCGGGGCCTTCGTGCTTCCCATATGCGTCCGATAGGTATCGCATCGCGCCGTATCGCGACGCGAAAACGGGAAGCACAGGGGCAACATGGATTCGGGGGAAGGGGGGGGGCAGGGGATCAGCTCGAGGCGCGGTCGACGAGGACCTTGAGCGCCTCGAACCGGGCCTTCGCGTAGCGGCCGGCAACCCGCGTCGTCCTCTGCCCGAGGAGGGCCGCGATCAACTCGAGGGAGACCCCGGACTCGAGGAGCTCCACGGCCCAGGTCCTCCGGAGGTCGTGGATCGTCTTCCCGGCGACCGGCGGATCGACTGCGCGCATGGCGGCCTGGACGACCCGGAGGACCCGGTTGTAGGCCCGGACGCCCCCCCGCTGGCCGGGGAAGACGAGCGGACCGGCCCGGGGGAGCCCCTCGAGGACCGCCACGGCCCGCGGGGAGAGGGGGAGGTCGAGAGGCTCTCCGGTCTTCTCGGCCCCCTCCAGGAGGCGCAGGCGGCCATCCTGGACCTGATCCCAGCGGAGGGCGAGCGCGTCCCCGACCCGGAGGCCGGAGGCCCGCAGGAAGGCGAGGAGAGCGGAGCACCAGGGCGGCGCGGCCGCGCGGACCCGGGCGAGCTCCTCGTCGGTCCATGTCACGTGCCGCTCGGGGTAGCCGTAGGAGACGGAAAGCCGGGAGGTGGGGTCGGACGCCATGTGTCCGTCCCGGATGGCCCGGCGGACGGCGGCCCGGAGGATCGAGAGGTAGCCGGCGACGGTCGCCTCTTTCCGGGTCTTCGCCAGCTCGAGGAGGGCCTTCTCGACGTCGCCCGGGACGAGGCTCCGGGCCGGGACGGCGGCGAACTTCTCGCGCCACCAGCGGAGGCGGGAGCCGGTCTTCGCCCAGGTCGACGGGGAGGCCTCGGAGAGGTAGGTCTCGTAGTCATCGAGGAGGTCCCCCACGGTCCTCCCGTCCCCCGGGCGCGCGCCTCCGCCGGGACCCCAGGCGAGCGCCATCTCGCGCTGAAGGATCTCCTCCGCGATCTTCTTCGACGTCGTCTTCGGGACCGCGACGCGGACGACCCTGGTACCGTCCGGCCGGTCGAAGTCGAGGGACCACCACCGCTCGGTGAGCCTCTTCCCACCAGGGCCCGGGCGGGTGCGGCGGAAGACGCGGGCGCGAGGCATCTGACGAAGGCTTCAGTCCCAGATGTCGGCGGCGTACCTGCCGCCGCCTCCGCACGAGTCTCCGAGCAGCCAGATGACGAGCAAGACCGTCCCCCAGAACAGAACACCGGCGAAGTTCTCGTGGGTTCGCAGGTAATGGGCGACGTCCTCGAGGAGGAGGTTGAACGTCTCGCGTGTCACTGGACGGGTCTCCTTTCGTTCTCCTGGTCACTTCCCTGGTCTACGTGGGGGCCGTTCTGCGGGAAGGGCCCCGGGGCCGGCGGGCCATCCTGATTCTTTCTCCGCGATAGACGACGCGCCAGCTAAGGCTTGCTCGGCGGCCTCCACATAGGCTTCGACGGCGGCCCTGACGAAGTCCGCCCTCTTTCGACGGCGCTCTCTCCGCATGACCGCTTCGACCCTCTCGCGGAGCTCAGGGTCATTCTTCAGATCCAGCGAAAGCTGCCAACGGTCGATCGGCACTGTCTTATTACAGCCCGCTTGTTCGTGCTTGACAAGGATCGGCAGAGAATCTAGATTCTCGTGCATCGCATGAACCGCAAGCGTTTCTACCCACGCCAGCAGGGCCGACGCAAGGGTTTCGGCCGGGCTATCTACCTGGAACTGCCGCTCGACAGTGACGAGGCCCTCGAGCGGGTGCGTGCGCGCCGCGGCTTCGACCGTGCGGGGTATGTGCGGTTCGTCGTCATGGCGGCCCTCGAGGCGGAGGAAAAGGCCTCGTGAAGATCCCCGGACTCGAGGCCCCCGCGACCCCGGCGCACCACCCGCGCCCGTGGCGTGTGGACGGGGACGGGTGCTGCGTGGTCGACGCGGACGGGGCAATCGTGGACGACTGGATCTGGTCGCTGACGGCGCTTTTCCTCTCCTCCGGCCCGGACATGGCCGAGGCCCTGGTGGAGGTCACGCAGGACCTCGCGGACTGTCTCGAGGACCTCGCCCCGTCCCGGGGCGCGACGTGGACCGACCCCGTTCAGCACCCGGCCGTCCAGAAGGCGCTGGCGGCCCTGGCGAAAGCCCGAGGTGAAGCATGAGAGGGCTGATCGAGATCTTCATGAACCTAAGGTCTGGCCGGCAAGAGGGCGAGTCAATGGGAGAAGACGCCCGCTTTTCCCGGGCGTGCGGGGAAGTGGTCCCGATCCGCGGCAACGGGCTCCCGTCTCCGAACAGCTCCGCGGCCGAGCTCGTGCGGCGGTTCGTGGCGGAGCACATCGAGACCGGGGCGATCCGAGAGATCGCGGATGGAGAGGGGCGGGACCCGGCGCGCTTCTACCGCGAGAACGAGGGGGCAAACGCCCTCTCCTGGGACTGGGTGGACCGGGCCGGGGCCCGACTGTCGCTCGAGCATCGGCTCGCCCTGGGGCGGTTCTTGGCGGACCGGTGGGGCCTGCGGGTGGAAGTGGGGCCGCTGCCGGAGATCGGGGGCTGACGTGGGGGCGCGCAAGGACCTCGGGCCGAAGGGCCTGACGCCGGGGAAGGCGCTCCTCTCGCTCGAGGACGCGGCCTACGCCCTCTCGTGCGGGCGGACGGTCGTCTACGAGCTCGTCCAGCGTGGGGTGCTCCTGGCGGTGGGGAAGGGGCGCTCGAGGCGGGTGACGGCGGCCTCGGTGCGCAGCTACGTGGACGGCCTCGTGCAGGCCGAGCGGCGCGAGCGGGGGATCCCCGAGGTGCGGGCGTGAAGGACTCGCTCTGGCTGCTCGTGATCGTCGTCTACGTCATGGCGTGGGCCTGGTGCTCGGAGCGCCGGGAGAGGAGGGAACGTCGGATGGAAGAGGAACTCGAGGTGCGCGAAGCCGCGGCGGCCGGGAGCGTGATCGAGCGGCGGTTCGCGGAAGCTGGCGCGGAGTGGGAGCCGATCGAGGAGGAGTACGCCCTGCGCGTCCTCGCGTGCTCGTTCCTCGACGTGCCGGCCGTCCTGGAGGAGATGAAGAAGGGCCCGGTCCGGACTCCGTTCGCGGAGTACCGGCTGGTGCAGTAGGCCCCCACAGGGGGAGAAGGAGAGACGAAGGTGGAAGAGAAGCAGTACGTGGTGGTCAGGACGGTCAACGCGGGGGTTCACGTGGGTGTCCTGGGGCCGAAGAACGGCGAGGAGCTGACCCTCACCGAGGCCCGCCGGATCTGGTACTGGAAGGGAGCGAACACCCTCCACGAGATCGCGCTCCACGGGATCGACAAGAAGGGGTCGAAGGTCTCGGAGGAGATCGACCGAATCGAGCTGCGCGGATGGATCGAGATCCTCCCGTGCGCGGAGGAGGCGGAGCAGGTCCTTCGGGGCGCCGCCTGGACGAAGTGAGCGGCTACGGCTACGGCGACGGCTACGGCGACGGCTACGGCGACGGCTACGGCGACGGCTCCGGCGACGGCGACGGCTCCGGCGACGGCTCCGGCTACGGCTCCGGCTCCGGCTACGGCTCCGGCTCCGGCTCCGGCTCCGGCTACGGCTTCGGCTACGGCTCCGGCTACGGCTCCGGCTACGGCTCCGGCTACGGCTCCGGCTACGGCTCCGGCTCCGGCTTCGGCTCCGGCTACGGCTCCGGCTCCGGCTACGGCTTCGGCTCCGGCTACGGCTTCGGCGACGGCTTCGGCGACGGCTCCGGCTTCGGCGACGGCTCCGGCTCCGGCTCCGGCGACGGCTACTGAGAGGTGCAAAGCGAAATGAGCGATATCCCGCAGGTTCTCACCTTCACGCCGCTCTCGACGGTCCTCCAGACCGTCCACCAGGGGAAGGCCAAGATCGTGCTCGAGGCGATCGACGACGCGATCGCGGACGTGGTCCCGGCCGTCTCCCGTCTCGCCGGCCCCGGGAAGGTGGTTCTCACGCTCTCGTTCCAGCCGAAGGACGGGCGGGTCGTGGTGAACGCCGTCATCACCCAGAAGAAGCCCGAGGGCGGATCGGTGCCCACCATCTTCTACGTCGACAAGGCGGGCCGCCTCGTGGAGGACGACCCGGACCAGGAGCGGCTCCCTTTCCCGGAGACGTTCCGGAGGACTGACTCGTGATCGACAAGACCTTCCTCGAGAAGCTCGAGAGCATGGCGCGCCAGGCGGTGCGGCCGGCGACGATCCAGGACGAGCACCGCCGGTTCATCTACGACGACAACGAGGGCTGCTACAAGCTCATCGAGCGGGTGGTTAGGCAGCAGGGCGAGGTCGCGAACGTCGAGTGCCTGGTGGACCTCGTGCTCGAGGAGGCCCGCCGGCGCGAGAACGTGACCGGGGAGTGGATGACGGTCACGTTCCAGAAGAACGGGGCTCTCTTCTCCGCCGACGACCGGGAGCGCCTCGACGTCTACACCTTCACCAGAGAGCTCTCCCCGGAGTGGAGGACGATCCGGGGAGTCCTCGGCAAGCCCATGAAGCACGTGGAGTTCCTCCGCCTGCTGCAGAGCCTCCGCGGGGTCCTCGTGAACGCGGGAACGGTGATCCGGGCGTTCCGGGCCGTCGACGTCTCGCGGGTGGCGCGGTTCGCCTCCTCGCCCACGCTCCAGGAGGGGAAGGCGAGCGTCGGCCTCGCCATCGACCTCCTCGTGAAGATGACGGGCGGCGGGGAGACGACGGCGCGGCTGGAGCTGCCCGAGAACATCGCATTCGTCCTCCCCTTCGCTCGAGGCGGCGACAGGAAGTGGGAGCTCAACGCCGAGGTCTTCATCGAGGTGGTCAGGGAGGGGGAGAAGGAGACCCTCAACTTCGGCTTCCTCGTGCCGGACATCGAGGCCGTGGAGCGCGACGCGCGCGAGCTGGAGGTGGAGCAGTTCCGCGTGGCGACGCAGACCCTCCCGCGCCTCCTCGTTCTCGAGAACTTCTGACAGTAACGGAGCCCGCGGTGTCGCTCTTACACACATCCCCGTTCCAGTGGAGACCGGTCGTCATGCGGCAACTCGTGACGGCTCCCGGGGAGATCGGTCGGGACGGGGCGTCGGGTGCCGGCACGGAATCGTGGCACCGCCGCGGGTTCTTTTCTTCGCAAGACATGGCCCTCCGGAGCTGGCGGGGCATTCGTCCCCCAATGATCGCTGGCGTCCCGGAGACGGGCGGAGGGCCTTTACCCATCCACTGGAGGGAAGGATGGAACTGATCTACAGGCTCGACGTGAAGGTAACGGCGCCGACGAAGACGACGACGGGGATCGTTCTCGAGGCGCTCGGGGTGAGGGTGGAGAGGTCCGCGGGCTCGGTGCAGCGGGCGCTCGAGGAGGCCCTGGTGGAGTTCGGCCACCAGCTTCGGGTGCCGCTCCTGAAGGAGGCCCGGGCGGCCAGGGCTCAGACGACTCACCTGCCGCCGGAGGCGCACCTCCCGGGGGAGGCGACGGTCTCGGGATTGATGGAGCGGGAGGACGGGGAGCCCGAGGCGATTCAGCCGGACCACGCTCTCCTCCTCTTCTCCGAGGGGAGCGGTGTCCTGGCGACGCTGACGGACGCGGATCCGCCCAAGAGCGGGACGGGCCTGCCCGCCGGGGCCGCCGGCCCGGAAGGCTACATATCGGGCCTGACCGTGCCGCCCACGCCGTGAGGTACCTCCGTGGCGCGGTCTTCGTCCTGGCGCTCGTGGCGCTCGCGGCCTGGGTCCGCGTCACGGAGCTCCTCTTTCCGCCGCGGGAGCACTGAGCCCTGCGTCTTCATCCGGAAGGTCGTTCGGGAAGGAGAGGTGTCATGGGAGTGGGACAGATGGCGACCGACCCTCGGGGAGAGACCCCCGGAAGGGCCCGTGGAATGGGTGGCGAGCGAGCGGGTCGCGGTCGAGATCGTCGTGGAGCGCACGCGGTCATTGGCGAAGGCCTGACGCTCATCGAGCTGAAGGTCCTGCGGTTCGAGCTCGAGGAGCGCATCCGGGACCTGCGCGAGAAGGAGGAGCGGTTCGGGCGGGTGGGACGGTGGAACGTCCGCCGCGAGCTGAAGGACCAGCGCCACCGCGCCGAGACGCGCCTGGGCGAGGCGGAGCGGGCGCTGGCGCGGCTGGAGGCGGAGTGAAGCTGGAGTGCGGGCACGACGGGGAGGACGGCCTGGTGTGCGCGGCGTGCCTGAAGGAGGCCGGCGGGCTCGAGGCGGGCTATCTCGAGGCTCTGGACCGCCTGGGCCTCGTGAGGCGCCTGGCGGGCGCCTGGGCGGCGCGGGCCGGCCCCCTGGCGTCGTACATGGCGCGACGGGTGACGGCGATCCTGGACGCCCCTGCGGAGCGCCTGGCGGTGATGAAGAGCACGAAGCTGGTGCACGAGGGAGAGGAGCCCGAGGACGAAGACCAGACGGCGGCGAGCGAGGACTGGGCGGACCACATGGGGCGCCAGCCGGGAGGAGGGGCGAGATGAAGAGGTGCTGCGCCTGCGGGGGCCCCGTGGAGGGGGAGGAGCGGCCCCTGCGCCCCGGGGAGAAGGAAGAGCCCGGCGGACCCTGCAGATCGTGCCGCGGGAGGCGCGGGGCACGGGCGGCCCGGCGGATCCACCAGATTCACGGCCATGGGTTCGGCCGGGTGGCCGGGAGGACGAAGTCGTGAGGAGTCCGCTCTCGAGGGAGAAGCCGGAGGTGCTCGAGGCGGTTCTCAGGGACATCGACGAGTTTCTCGAGGACGGGGACGCGCTCCTGGTGGGGAGCGA
>Ga0209318_1001003_pt1 | contig 20968 bp, 15 predicted proteins | sample RifGroE1_FD_183999 | JGI IMG/M metagenome (GOLD analysis project Ga0209318, IMG submission 183999) | Groundwater microbial communities from Rifle, Colorado, USA - Groundwater E1 (SPAdes) (version 2) | ecosystem: Environmental > Aquatic > Deep subsurface > Groundwater | place: Rifle, Colorado...
AATCCACCGGTGGTTCGGTTCCAGAGCGGCCAGCTATTCGGCCCACCCATTAATCCGTCCCGCAGGTTTACCCAACTGCCGAGATGGGCATGGCCGCCCACGGTCTTGCCTGTCGGGACTGACAGCCCTTTGTGGGTCGGAAACATCATTCCGTCCGTCCATTCAAAACCGAACAGTGGGCAGGAATAATAGGCCAGCCCGATACAAACCTCTTCGATTGTGTAAGCTCGATACCAGTCCTTGATCAGCCCCTGGCGTTTTGCTTCCTCACAGATTGCTACCATCGATGTCCCGTAACCCTGCACTGGGTCGCCGGGCCGTTCACTGCCGGGAAAGGTGTCATGATCTTGAGCGTCAAAATAAAAGTTGAGCGCCCACTCGTTGCCAAGGGTACGGATACCGGGTTCATGCTCAAGTGCCGCCGCCATCGTAAAACCGGCGCAGGCTGACCACTCGCCTTGGTTCAGTAGGGGATCTCCGAATTTCTTAATACGCCGCTTGCTGATCAATTCCCGCCGGCTGAGGTCGATACCTCCGTCCGGTGGCGCCGCGGCGAAAAGATGGTGTGCTGCCGGGTCCGGTTGTTTGATCAAACTGCATCTTGAATCAAGTGTTTTTGTTCCGTCTCGCAGTATCATTTCATGCCTCTATGATTCATCCGCATGGTGTTTCGTATCGGTTGCATTCAACCACCTCGCCGTATTTGCCAAGATCATCCGCAATTCATCAGAATATCCAAATCTCTCCTGGTTCTGGTTGACGCTCTGCATGATGTCCCCATCTGCGTGTCGCAGGGTTGCTGCCTTCCAGTCGCAAAGCATTTCAACCAAATCAATTAATGTCATCCGTTCAAGCGAAGATTGCACCCACGGTCCGTTGTACTCAGGCCCGACCATGAAATATTCTGGGTGGTGCCTGTTTGCAAAGTAATGATGATCGAGCGCGACCTGCATCTCTTTCAAATATCCCTTATACTCTTCCGAGCCATACGTGCATCTGCGCAATTTTGGAGTGTATATTTCAAATATCTCAACTTCAGGGGATTGCAGTTTGCTTTGATCGTGGCTTTCTGCTCTTGCCAATAGCTCCTTGACGACTGATCCAAGATAATTTCTAACCGTCTCAATGTGCCGCATTGTTTTGAATTTGCTTTCGCTCATATTTCAGTCCCTTCCCACTCGCTCGCGGGATATTCGATGTGCTCGCCACGGTCTATCTTCCCTTGCGCTTCAGCTATTTTTTTCAGTCTGGATTTAACGACAGGATGATTAAGCGGGTCGGTTGATTCGGCCCTATCGGTGAACCATGTGAAAAATAGAACCCCGACAGTGGAAACCGCTACCAGATACGCAACCATCGCCGTGTTCAACGCTCTGATCATTTTCCAGGTGGTTAGGTCAGAGGCCATAATCAGAGCGGCACTGTTGAGAAAAAACCGTCCGTTCGCCGCCATGAATGATGGGAATGTCTTCGGCAAGACAGCAAAGTCGATATCGTGGACAAGACCGGCTGGCGATATGCTTACGCCGTGGATAGTGTCAGGGACAATCTTATCGCCAATACCCTCGCCGCCTCCGCAGAACGTCGGCCACTCTTCGGGACGAAGATCATACGGCCAGATGGGTGCGAGAAATTCAGGGACGGTCAGTATTGCTCCGAAACAGGCTATTTTAACGTAGTTCATTGCCGCCTCCATTCCCACGGTCGCACCGGAGCAGGCTGTGCCCACAGGCCGACCCTGTTCCCCGCGCTGATGCCTTGCAGGGTCGTCCACGCCGTGCAGAACGATTTCCGGCAATACTGAGGGTAGACCCATGCGTAACCGGCGAGGATCAACTGTTCTTGCAGGTTCTGAGTGCCATACATGACTATTGCCACCGGACGCTCATATCGATCTTTTTTGCCGACCAGCAGTATGTCAACCATCTTGCCGCCGACCATCACCTCAACAAAGTCCTTGGCGGCGAGGCCGAAGGCTTGTTTCTTCTCCGGTGCGTCAATTCCGTACAACCGGATTGATTCCGTTTTTCCGGAAAGTGTGACCTCGATTGTGTCACCGTCGATTACCCGCGTCACCGTTGCCAACTCGGCTTGGGCTGAGGTTGCGAGCAGGATGGTTGCAAAAAAGACAAGTAATTTCATTTCCATTCCTTTGGAGCGTCACACTTGAACCCATCGTGATGCCACCTGAATTTACCATGGCAGCGAGGCATGATGATGCCGTGATGGTTGATAAAGCAACCGGGGCTGTCGTCTTCGCACCACGTTGGCTTCATGTATTGGTCGCCATTTACTATGTTTCTCTCAAGGTCTTTGTGCTCGATTTTCCTCATTTCTCCCTCCCAGGGAAATAAGTCAGCCTCAACAATCATCCTCGTCGCTGGGATATCCGCAAACCGGGCAGTATCCGCCGTAATATCGGTGTCCACAATTTTCGCAGGTTGTCATTTGCGCTCAGTTGTAATACATGGTGACTGTATTGCTCTTGTCGCCGTATGCAGCATGAAGATATATGCCGCCGTGGCTGGTGCCAGTGTCTTTGTCACCCTCGCCGTTCGGACCTATGCCTGGCTTATAGACGAATCCATCTTTATTTTGAGATGACGGTATATCGCAGGTATCGGGATTATTCCCACGGCAATTCTTGGATGTGTTCTTTATTGTGTACTCCTTCCCACTGGCGAAGACGAACTTGATCTGGCTGCCATAAGACGGTCCTTTGCCGGAGATTCGCCAAGCCTTCCTCCCGCCGTTCCTTTCCCCGTAGCTCGTAAACACCTTGCTTTTACTGTACCCTGTCGTCGGAGTGCTCGGACCCGCTGGCGTGTCACTAGACCCACTAACAGCGACACAGGTCTGGCCATCGCTGGTCTGGGCAACGATTTTCAGCGGGCGCTGGTACTGGCCCCCTTCGTTCTCCAAGAGAAAAACAGGGCAACCCTTGTACGGTCGGCCTCGCCTTGCAACCTCGCCATTGACGGAAACCCCTGTCACCTGACTATCCTGCAAGGTGCGAAACAGTACTGCCGCTTTCTGGTCGTTCTGGTCGGCTGCCCGCTCAAAGGTAATCGGCATCGTGCAAGTCTTGGTCGTAGCCGGCGGGACAACAGGAGGCGTTACAGGAGGGACATCCTGACCGCCCGGGAACAGTTGAGCGCAAGCGGCGTTGCACTCTTCCAGGGTGTAGGCCTGAGAGTGCAACGGTAGGGCGAGGATGAATAGAACAATGAGTAGGCGTGTCATTTCTCAACCTCCTCGTGCTGTGCTAATGTAAAACCCATTTGATCTAGGCTGCCGACGCAAGAGGCTAAAACGGTGAACCCTTTAGAATCGCTCATTACATAATAATAGTCGTCAGAGCCATGAACTATGCCAACGAAATTATATATTTTCCCGCTTTCGTCGTTGAATATTTTGTCAAAATGCGGCTCATACTCATTCAAAATCCTTAGCCATGTATCAGAACATTTGGACCGCGACATATCAGTCTACCTCAATCACTTCGCCGGTCGGTGCGTCTTCAAGGGCTTCGGGCTCGGCGATTTCTTCCTCAACCACCGGAGCGGCAGGCGGGACCACAGGCTGAACAGGCTGCAAAGGCGTGGTCGTGGTCGTGGTCTCTGTGGTGGTCACAGCCGGGATGAAATTGGCAACCGCGTCTTTGATCCCTCCGAGTGCCGCCATGGCCCCTTCTGTTGCGGCGGAGCCCGAAGCGTCCTGGGTTGGGGTGTTGGCGGTCGTCAAACCCTTGGCGTCGGTCTTCATCTCGCCCTTGCCGCTGCCGCTCACGGTCTGGTTAAACGCGATTTCGGTTGGACTGTAATTCACTGAGCAACCGGCCAGTACAGCGATGGTACAGAGTGCGAGCAATGTTTTCATGGTTTACCTCAAAGGTGCAAAAAGTGTGTAGATTGCTGAACCCCACACCCAGACAGCAGATGCAGAGAGGATGACTATCAAAGCGACATAGGCTTTCATTGTATCGTTGCCCCTTGTGATCCGGATAAGGCCGCTGCTTGAGATCCGCCGAGGGACGCTGCCCCCGATACGTTCGGCGTTTCGCAAGATGCCACCTGGCAAACGCCATCACACCAATGCAACCCGGCCACTGCCTCACAAGTTTCTTGCGTGAGGCACAAAGAGGGATGGCCATAATCGCAGACAGGTTCAGCCGCACACTCTCCGTATTGGCATGCAGAGTCGCACCAGTAAAGTCCTGTGACCGCCTCGCACGCTCCCTCTGTGAGACACAAAGAAGGGTGAGCGTAATCACATACGGGAGGAACATAGCCGGTTGTCTGCCAGCCCATTATCCCCACGTATTCCGCGTAGGCCGGGAGAAGGAAGCCGTTGCTGTCCAAGATATTGGCCTCTACCGTCTCTGAGAGGCTGTCAATGTTGGTGTAAGATGATGATGTAGTCCAGCCGGTTTTCGTGACCTTATCCCCGGCCGCGCTGTTGACGATGACGTTGTTGTAGAATCTCCACGGCCCGTTTGTTGCTACGGCGTTGATCAGTTCGACCGGCCCGACGAGCGTATTGTGGTGGATATATTCGGCCCCGGTATCCTCGTCCCATTCAAAGTTGAGGCGCATTGCATCGCCGCTTGCGACCTTCACATAGTTGTGGCTAATCTCGGTATCCATCAGATCAGGATAGCATTGCGTCGATATCCCGGTTACGGTGCTGCCTGTTATTTTGTTCCCCCGGATTGTCCAGTTTTTTGTGTCTGTTTTTGCGCTGATCGAATGCCCGCCTATTCCAGATACAATGTTGTTCTCTATGAGATTTTTAATCGAGTGATACCCGAGGACGAAGTATCCGCCACCAGCCACATCGCTGGCAATATTGTCTTGAACAGATACTCGTTGGCCATCTGTCACAAAGAACAGAGAATTATTTCCCCCTGCGTGAGCATGGTCGATTCCAGAGGTGGTGTTTCTTCGGTATGTGGTGTCGTTCCCACCAGCAAAAACGATACTCTTTGACCGCGTGCTGCCATTCACATCAAACGTCAACCCATCAATATAGGTGTTGTTGCTGTTCTGGTAGAACATGATGTAAGCGTCATGCCCGCCGGAATTATGATTTATGATGGGTGTTTCTCCAGGGTAAGCCAACCAGACAACAGGCTTGTAGCCTTCGACAAATGGTACCCGGCATTCATTGCTGACATCGGTCTGAGGGTCTACGCAGTTTTCCTTATACGCGTCAAGTGCGTAGGTTCCAGACATCCAGTAGAGAAATTCACCAGCATACGAAGCGGCGTATTTTGATCCGTAAACGCTCCCCTCATAGAAGTCGGCCATTGTCTTCCATGGATTTGCGAGGGTTCCCGTACCACCTCCAGCCACGGTCAAGCCATCAACCGCGTCGATAAATCGAAATCCAGAGGTGGTGACGGTGACCGTCCAACTGACCGTTTGCTCGGTTGCGTCCGAATCGACGACTTTTGCCGTGACAGCATGAGGGCTTCCAACAGTTGTTGGATTCGACCACGTAATTTCCCCCGTTGCCTCATCAATGGTCATGCCTGTCGGGTAGGTGGTGAGTGAATAGGAAAACGGATAGACCCCGCCTATTACCGCCATCCTGACGTTGTACTCAAGGCCAGGATACGCCTTATAGAACCTGTTGAGTGGAGTAAGGTTTGCTCTCGGCTGGATTATCTCAAGCGGATAGTTCGCTGCCGCGAATAGCTCAACCGGGATAATGAGCGCTATGAGTATGAGTATTTTAGCGAGCATCTGTGATGTCCGTGGCTGAAACTTTAACGGTATCAAATGTCATCGTGTTGTATTCATTGCTGTAAAACTGGATATTGTCACAATCTGACGTTGAGGTTCCGTCCTCCGAGCTTGACCTCTGTGTCCAGTTAGAATACCCATCGGTTGAAGTCCATGTGGTTACAATCGCATCAGTGCCAGTCCCCTTTGAATACCGCACCTTCAACCACAGTGGCGTGGCCGAGACAAACACCCCAGTTTCGCCGTAAGATGTGGTCCCGCCTGCGGTTCCTGAGTTGAAAGCCCCGCTGTTGCCAGTGTGGGCCTTGCCGAGATAGGTTGTTGAATTGTAGAAAGACAGAATAGGCATGTCCGTCCCTGAATCGACAACCGCCTGTTTTGCCAGGAACGTGACATAGATGGTCCCCATTGCCGAGGCAGGGGTATAGATTCCGATGCTGTTTGTTGCGACCATGCCCATAGAATACGACCCGGCCAGGGCAGGGGTAGCGTTCCACAAAACTGTCCCGGTTGCGGTCCATCCAGCGGGTTGGGTGCCAGCCTCAAAATCCTGAGAGTACGCGGCTGCGGCAGGGTCGAATGTGTCTGAAAGAGATCCCAATGTCATCCACTTGCCCACAGTCGGACTGTAAATCGCCACGGTCGTCCCATTCTCAGCTATTCCGCTGCCGGAATGGGGAGAATCCTCGTATGCCGGATATGTATCAAGCGCAAAGCCCGCACTGCTCCCAGGCCAAAAACCTACCTGCCCGCTTGAGTTTTTCCCGAATACTGTAGAATTACTGGCTGCGCTTGCGCCTGCTGCCGTGGTAAGGTCTGCATCTGCCCCTTGTTTGCCGGCCAGCAAGTCAAAAATGGTATCCGCAGACCACAGTTTATCAACGTCCCCGTCTCCTGCGGTCGGGTCGATCAGTCCTTCAATTGTGCCGGACCATGCCGCCGTGCCGGAGCCGGTGGCTTGGTAGATTTGGTTGTCGGCTGTGGAAGAACTAAGCCCTGCCGCTGTGCCGGTGGTGTTCTGATTTCCGGCCGTATCTACTCCCGGAAGACTTATGTTCGCTGACCCGTTGAACGAAACCCCACCAATGGTCCTGCCGGTCTGGAGCACGGTCGCAGAGCCTGCATTGCCTGATACGGTTGTCTGATCTCCAGTGTTCGTCCCGCTGGTGTTACCAATGACGGTTTTTTCAGCGTCCGTGACGTAGTTGTCATCTGCCCCCATCGCGGCGGCAAACACCAGGCCATCAAATTTATCGACAATCTCTTGAAGGGTGTCGTCGTTCGTCGTCAGGTTTTTGTTGAACCCGGATGAATCAAGGGCAATGCCAAGGGCGATCTTGACGTTATCGAGGGTTACGCGGGAGAATAGACCAGAATTTTCGGTATCGGAGAAGATGAAGTGGTCTGCGCCGATAGGATCAGTTTTTAAAGGGAAGCTCGTCACTGGCCGAGCAGCGCCGAGAGGTACTGGGGAGATATCAGGGTTAGAGTCGGTCTTTGCACAACCGTGAACCGCGAGGGCCAGTATCAATACAATCACAGGGGCCAAGGTCCGTCTCATGCCATGTCTCCTTGTTGGTCAAAAAAAAAGGCTCGGTAACGAGGGGGATTTCCTCACTACCGAGCCTTTGTCGCTCTTGTTAGGGGCGCTCTGGTCTCTAAACTACAATTACGATATCACAAAACTACAGTATTTTACAAAAATAAACAACCAAAATGCGGCACATCGCTATGTCAGGGGCGAAGCCGTTCGGTGCGATTCGGTTTCCCCGCCCTGGCCACTGCCCTTTTGATACTCTGCTTTGAAAGCAGGGTGATATGAATTACGCTGCAATGGTATTTTCTCCGCATAAATTTGATTTAAATAATATCGACGGAGCGCAATCTCTCGATTTATGCGCGAGAGGATGACAGTCTTTGCAAAGCGTAATTCCATCATCAACGTGCATTGAATCGTACGAGATAGAGTACGGCAGAATATGATGAGCATGAAGCGTTTTATCTGTCGCGCCGCACCTCTGGCAAGTCCAGTTGTCGCGTTCAAGAACCTGTTTCCTGAATGTCGGCTGCATCTCCCTGGATGTGCCCTGTGAATATCCGCGCTGAATCTTTTTCTGCCGGTATGTGGGGCAGGCGGTTTTGCATCCGCCAGAACAATATAATCTCGCCTCTCCCTGGTTCTGTCCAGCCAGAGCCTGGACTCTCGCCCTGGCCTGCATCTTTGTCGGCGTGAACCTTTTCCCGCAGTACCAGCAACTCGCCGTCAACACACCATCCTTTCCTTCTTGTGGGTTGTCGTCAACCGTGAGGATGTCTTTGTAGTTTGAATACAGGACGGGTTTTTGGTTCGCCTCCTTGGCCTTTTTGCTCAACTCATCTTTATTTCCTTGCGGTAATTCCGCATGTACGCTGCGTGCTTTACCTTGTCCTGTTTTTCTCTTCTGTTTGCCGCCTTCTCAAGATGAGCCTCTCTGTTTTTGAGGTAAGATATCTTTGCCGCCGCTGACAATTCTTCCTTTTAGGGATTCGTTCCTTGCCAGGTCATATTCGCGCTTTTTTGCCTTGTTCTTCTCTTTCAACGCCTCTTCGCAAATAACACAGATGCCAGACACCCGATGAGGCGCAATATGTCCGCGCTTGCAGGGGCTCCCGGTAAAATACAAACCAAGACCGCGTGTCTTCGCTTCCTTCCTGCTGATTATTTCATGTTCCATCTGGCACCCTTCATCTACTCTACGTTGGCGAACCGTCCCTCATCCCGCAGGTACTCCCTGGTCTTTGGAACCCATATACCTTTCTTGGTGCCTTTGCGATATCTCTGCCTTGTTTTTTCAGCCCGCTCCAGATCCGGCTTTGTTATCCGCAATGCTTTGACATCGGCGTGTGCTGAGTTCCACCTCTGAATAGGCTTCCATGCTTCCGCCATCTTTTTACGGTCGCCAGACTCCTTGGCCCTGAGATACCTGTTCTTCAACCGCGTTCGCCTGTTCTGTAAGCCGTACTCGATCTTCTTGACTGCCGACTTTCCTTCGTACATCTCAGCAACTCGCGCCGGGGTGAATCCCAGAAGTTGCCCAGTCAATTCCATCGCCTCAAGGTCGCCCAGAAGAACGTCCTGCTGCTTGTTGGTGACACCTTCATTTGCATACCGGATTGACTTGGCGACATCCTTGACGAATTTCGGGACCATCATTTCCACGCCTTTCCAAATATCTCCGTCAGCAATAGACGCCATGCCCATGAAAACCTGTGCCGCGTTGGAGGCTGTCGGACCAGCAATATTCATCATGTAATGGTTGAACAGTTCCCGTCCTTCCAAATCCCGGTCGTCGCCGCGCCACCACAGGTCGGCAAGGGAAAGCCTGCCGGCCACATCAACCGGGAGAAGGCCACGTGTCGGACCATGTGCTATCATCTCGCCGCCCTTCAGTCCTACTCGGTCGGCCAGCCAATTCCGAAACTCTGCCTTCCAGTCCCACGGCTCATCATCATCGCCAAGCGCACCGACCATCATATTTAAAGCCGTACCGAGCATACCGACAACGGGCAGACCGAGCGTGCCGGCAACCATGAAATGCCCGCCAAGAATACCAGCAAATTGCAGTTTGGCCTGTCGCTTCTCTGCCGTGGTGACATCGCTTTTCTTGAGAGCCACCGTGAAGTCACGGACAAGACGATATGTCATGTTCTGAGCGTATTGCTTGAACAGCAGTGCCACCCTGGCGACATTGCCCTGCATTACCCTGGCCCGATTTTCCTGGCCGTAGTCAAAATGCCCTTCTTCAACGACCTTTCGGGCAAGGTCAACCGCCGCGTCATGCCCGACCTCGACAACCGCCACTCGATAAGCCGCAAGAGCGGTGATCTGCCGGTTTGCCACTTCCGCATAGTGGAACGGGGCCGATACCAGTTTCATCACCTTGGCGTATTTGTGGAGGTTCCCGCCCTTCTCTGCAAGGGAAAGATAGTCTGTTGCCGCTGCCGCCGCCAGGTCATGGGCTTGGGAAACGTCAATCGTGCCGTCTTTTATAAGCTCCGCAAACATCTTTCGTTCTTCTTCGTTCAGGAATTTCGCTTTCTCAAGAGACATGCCTGACTCCCACGAAAGATCGCCCCTTGTGTAATCCCTTGCTGCCCTTGTCAAAGCTCTTGCAGACTTTGCAAATCCGAACCTTGCCCCCATGAGCGGGTAAGCGACAAGTGGAGTCTGTGTAAGGTTGACCACAGCAGAGGCCAAAGACGGCCCGATGTTCCAGGCAAACCCAAGGCTTGTCAATATCTGTGCTGCCGGGTGGACATTGGCATTCATGATAAACTCAAACCGTTTCACCAGTTCGTTCCTGAGTGCTCCCTCGACCGCCGCCGATTTCTCATCATGGGCAAACTTGCTATGTTCCATCGCCTTGATTGCGGTGTTCAGGTCGGTGCCGTATTTGACCTTTGCAATGTGTTTCGCCGAGTGGAGCATATGGGAAGCAAAGGCCCGCTGTGCGTCCTGGCTGTACCCCTTCACGCCTTTTCTGTGGGCAAAATGCTTCCGGTAGGAAAGGTCGGGGAGAACCTTGATCATGGCTTGGTTGATCTCGTCCATGATCTGCCTGCGCTCCTGTGAATCCATGTCCGCAGAGTTGACGATCTTCAAAACCTCGCTGGCAAATTCGTGCGGAGGTTGCTGCCCTGGCTTGTAGTCTTTCGCTCGCCGCAGGGTTACATCAAAGCCTTTCGCCCTCATGCCGACGGAAAATTCCTCTGCGTTGGCGAACCGTTCAAAGGCCTTGACCATGCGGTCCACTTCATTGCCCTCGCTGTCAAGTTTCTTGGCAATGACGATATGATCACCAAACCGGGAAAGGGGGAAGTATGGCCCGGACTTCATCTGCTTGTCAAATTCCAGTTTCAAAGCGGCGATGGTTGATCTTTTGCCCTTGCCGATTCCGCTTTTCTCAATCTGCTCAATGAGGACTTCTTGCAGGAGACCAAAGCGGTCCTGATAAATCTTTCGCACCTCACGATATACTTCCTTTGCTTCTTCAGGCAATGCGTTGAATGCCGGGATAAGGTCTTCAGCACCTGCCAGATCCTTCTTTGCCGCTCCGGCTTCCTTAATGAGTTTGCGGACAATCTTTGCTTTCTGCTCGCCCGTAAGTTTGGCCTGCCGTGCTGCCTTTAATGCAACCCTTTTCTCTTCCAGGGTATCCTTGAGAGTCTGGATATCGGTGTCTACGTCCGGGTCGAACCCGAGAGTAGTTGCTTTAAACATGACATCCGCCATGTCCGCCGCTACCTTCGGATTCAGGCTTGACCATTTCTGGTGGAGGCGGTCGGCTTCCTGTAAAAGTTCGTTGGTCATTGCGGAGATACCCTTTGCCGCCTTTCGGAAATCCTTGACAGGGGTAAAGTCTCTACCGTAGATGTCGTCCAACTGCTGCAAAGTCAACACGCTGAACAGGTGGTTCAGTTTGTCATGCTTCAATCCAGAGGCAAACTTGACAATCTTTTTCACCCAGCTCTTTTCAGGCTTGGATTTTTCCAATACTTCTCTTGCCGCTGCTTCAATGTCGTCGGTGTAGTCTTCTTCCGGGTCCACCTCTGCTTTCTCGGCAATGCGCTTGAATGACCGTCCGTCCTTGTGCCTGCCGATGATATCCCTTGCATCCGCCCAGCTTCGCTCTTGCATATCGGTCATGCCTTCGGGCTTGGCAATCTCGATGGTGAATACGGGCCTTTCGGGGTTCGCTACGGTGCGGATTTTCGCAGTCAGGTCCACCCTGTCGTCCATGAGGTCGGTGAGTTGCGGTGATTTTATCTTGGAGACGTAGCCCACTTTCTTGCCGTTCAGTTCGATTCTAATTGCATCGGAGTCGGCTTCGTTCTCCGGCTCGCGGATAAGCTCAACCTGTACGCCTGGTTTGATCTGCGCTATCAGGGCAGGATCATCGTATGTCCCGGTGCTGAATGTGCCTGCTGCGTCGGCTATGATAGGGGCGTTGGGTTCTTCTTCCGCCGACTCCTGCATGTCGGTGTCATAGTCTTCGGCTGCCTGCTGGGAATACATGATCCGGGGGTCGGGCGAGTCGTTGCCTGGGGCATATTCAACAAATCCACCGTCGGCAATTTCAAGCACAGTGTTCCCGAGTAATGCCTTTACGTCACTGGCAGACAGTCCAAGATCAGCGGCCTTCTCCATCCTCTTTGTTTCAAAATCGTCCCGCAGTTTTTCAAAGGGCCATATCCTGCCTTTGGGCTTTGCCGTGCTCATTTCGAGAACAGGTTCCCCATCGCCACCTTGGCCAATTTCTTTCCCTGTAACATAATAGGCATATTTTGCGGGGTATTCAGGGGATTCAGACACGGACAAACCGCCCTCGTCCTCTTGTTCCCTGGCGTTCCATGATCCTTTGTGGGTGCCGTTTTTGAGGTGGCTATAGTCCGCCCTGTCCGGGGCCACCCTTATATACTCGCCATCAGCCAGGGGGGAGAGATACTTATTGATGTACCGATGGAGAATCCTTTGTAGTTCTTGTCTGTTCCTTTTCCAGATTGGCGAGGCGTAGATCACCGCCTGCCCGTCGCTCTCGACCCTGAACCCTGTCGCACCTTCCCTGAAAACCACTTGAACGGGAGTGCGCTTCAGTGCCCCTTCGCCTTCTGTTCTGACTCCATTGTTTTTATTCATGGAGGGCATTATATCATTTCCGGTCCGAGGATTCAGCATGTCATCGGCCTTCTGCCCCGACCGAGCCCCCCTCCGCACAGCAGCCTCAGCCAAAGCCGCCAGATCAGCCGCCGTGAATATCTTCGGAGAGATGCCCATCTTGACCAGCAGGCGTTTGATTAAGGCTATGAACCTGCGGACTATGCCGACTTCTGGGCTATTTTCCACCATATAGGCGAGTAATTCCTCGGAGTAGTGTTCAGGCTTCGTATCCTCCGGAACCCGTTTCATAGCCGCCCGGATCGCATCGCCGGTCTTGCTCTGCTCATCCTTGCGGGCTTCGATTGAGGATAGGAGGTTGGTGAAGGCTTTGCTGTCGAGTAACAAGCGTCGGAGATGGACAGAAACCTCGTGACGGACCACGGGCCAGATGCTTCCTTCGATGTTCTCGGGCAGGACGTAGGTTGTGTCGCCTATCTGAAAGCCTTGGATTTTGCCTTGCTTGGAGTATTTGGCTGTGATTGTAATATCCGAGGAATCAAAAATCACATAGTTGAAATTCCCTTCACCCTTGCCCCGGCTGGTGCCGTCCAGATATTTGACGCCACGGACGCCGAGGGAGTGAAGTTCTTCACTTGCCTTTTTTGGGCTATCGAATTTTCTGGACCTTGCCTTGTAAAACTCGCCTGCTGTCTGAAAATCTTCATTAAAAGATGGCAGCGAGAATTTCTTTTCAAGTGCAGCCTTAACCTTCTCCGACTGCTCACTCAGCGGACGGTCCCAGAGCAAAAACTCGTCTTCGGATGGGGCTAGTTCTACTTGGTAGAGTTTTCCCTTTTCCTTGGAGATGCTGTCGGCATACTCCTTAGCCTCTTCCATTGAACTGAAAGGAACAGTTTTCCCGCGCAACCCACCTTGAAACGCTGAATATTCCCATTTCCCGGTACGCGCATTCATTACTGGCTTGGTCGTATATGACCAGGCAGCATCGGGCCTCGATAGGTTCTTCCGGTAAAACTCAGCAACTTCCCGGTTTGACGCAAAATAGAGACCATGGCCATACGCAGCGGCCCCCTCGCCAGTCCCGACCTTATCCATCGAGAACCCGTCATGGTCATGCGGCGAACCGTGCCATGCAACCATATACTTAGCCTGCGCCGCCGACACACCAGCATCCCGAAGCACCCGCATAGCCTCGTCAGCCGATACGAGATGCAGCGCGCCGGAATCTACTAGGGCGGATACTGCTTTTTGCTGGGATTGGGTTAGGGGGGTGTTCTTGCCCGCCTGGCCTGACTTCGAGAAAAGAGTATCTGCGCCCTTCTTCGCCAACCTTGCCCTTAGTTTGACAACTGCCGCCTTGCGAGCCGACTCGTCGTGCCTTTTCCCGTACTTGAGATATTCAACGCCATTCTTTTCCAGGATGTCGATAACCTCCTGGCTTACGTCATTCGGGACAACCGCGCCGGGAAATTCTGACAGAGCAACGGCCCGCATCGGCTTTGCCTCAAAGTATGGCACTGGGGCATCCATCAGGGCGTTTTTCGCTTCGACCCCTAATCGCAGGACATCTGCCGGGACATGCTTGAACCCCAGTTTGCTTGCTATCTGCCTCAGTTGCGCTGCATTGCCGTAGCTCCTGGCGAGTTGGGCCAGTGCATTCATCGAATCGTCAAGGGCATTCCAAGTGTCAATATTGCCACGCCAGTCGGTGTGAACGTAATACTTGATTATCTCGTTCCGGTATTCTTCCAGTTTCTTCTTGGATATCTCCCGTGCCGCTTCGATATCTTCCTCTTCGCCCATCTGGTAAGAAGAGTTCCGCATCTCATTGAGACTGGTGAATTTCCTTGCCGCTACGGCCCGCGCCTTTCCTTCGCCAAAGGTCATGGTTTTCTCGTTCGCCTGAACACGGGAATTGACCATTGACCTGACAATGTTGTCGATAGTGTACGGCTCGTTCTTGCCATTCACCTTGATAACCGGGTCGGCAAACATAGAGAGAACCTTGTCATGCACCCACGACTGAAAAGCAGCCTCTTTGCCTTTCAGGGCGCGGTCGAACCTTGCCGCTGTTTTTCTGTCATCGACTTCCTTCTTGCCGATCTTCTTCTGGTCATCCCTGATCCCATCCATTACGCGAAGGATAAGGATTCCATCGTCATAGAAATACGCCTTTTCTAACCTTTCACGGACATATTCCTTGTCTGCGTACTTCTCGTTGAAAACAGTCCTGGCAATTCTGGATAGTTCTTTCTTATATTCTTTGTTCTCGCGTTCCCTTATGTCTTCGTCCTGCCTTTCTATAAAATCATATTCCCGCTGAACATCTTCAGGCCATTTGTAATAAGGACCGCCATATTTGGCTGTATACTCTTCACGCAGTTTCTTGCTGGCACTGTCTCGGCTTTTCTGTGCTTCTGCTTTAAAGAAGGCGACAATCCGCTTATCTTCAGAAAACTCCCCTTCCAGTAACCGCACTTTCACCATCACCGGCTTGATCTCTGCCGCGCCGATACTGTCAAGGAACATGGCCTTGGCAGGGTTTGAAGACATCATTTCATCAATGACTTTCTTCGGGTCGGGGGTATTGACGGAATTATCCCATACATGATCAAGGATTCTTCTGCCATTGTCATATTTGAGAGAAAAGGGCCGTAACGCATCCACCAGCAGTTGGGCTATCTTCTGCTTAACCTTTGTATATGATGGAGTCGGGAATGTGGTGGTATAGGCATCTGCGTCAAAAACAGGGACTTTCTTCGGGTCTGCCAGGTCTTTGGTGCCGATGAGGGTTATGTCTCCATATCCGCTTATACTGCCCATATCACCCTTGACCACTCCGATTGAGGGAACGGCTATACCTCCCATCTTATCGGCAAAGATCAGATTTTCTGAGGTGAGATTGTGGAGAGCGGAAAGGCGCGGGCCTTCTTCGTTTGATACGCTGAGTTTGATGCCCTGCCCTACTTCTTCCGGCGCAACCCCGGCCTGAGCGGATTCTTGACCTTTTCCGGGGATCAATGGCTCAACAATGGCCGGTTTCTTGTTCGTGGATTTGGGCCTCCATACCTTTTGCTCCCCGGTAAGCTCCACCTGATCGCCATAAAAGGGCATGACGAAAGCCACAAGAACGCCGTCCTTCTTTACCCCGACAGGCTTTTCTTTGCCGCTGACCAGAAACGAAGTTTTCTTGCTGCCATCGGTATTCTTGACGATGAAGTCGAGGTCTGTCCTATTGAGGTATGCCCCTCCTATCTCGACAAACTCCGTATTCTCTGCTCCGATATGGAGTTTGTATTCAGTTTCGCTGATCTCAACGCCCTTCTTGGCCCCATCAACCATCTCTTTCGTTCTGGCGGCGAGGGAGCCTTTCTCTATCTCTCTTTGGCTGGAAGGACTACCGGGTGCAGGGACACGGGCAACCATGTGCTGATCACTCCAAAACTCCCCATCGTGCATGATATCGGGGTTTTTCCCGAGAAGTGCAAGGTTGGTGAAGTTTACAGAACCTTCCTCCTTGATATCGAGCCACTTGTTCAGGTCAAGCCTGATCTTCTGGCCGTCCTTCAGGACGTTCTTATTGATCCCGAATGCCTGCGGATTGAAATCGAACTGGTAGGAGTCGGTGAACCTGAGAACCTTGCCTTGCCCCTTAACCTGCTTGACGATGAACACCGGGGCTTTCTTGAACTCGGGAACCTGTTTGACGAATTTCTTGACGAATGCCTTCGCTCGGTCAAGGGCCTGCGCTTCGGTCAGTCTGCGATATTTCTCTATCTTTCCTCCCTCATTCCTGACCGCTATTTCCTTGTTGCCGTAACGGAAGAAATTCTCCAATACTGGCGCGAGCAACAGGTCTTCGGCGGTATCATCCAGGGTTCCAAGGCGGTCCTCTTCCTGCGCCGGTGTTTCTTCCTTTGGCGGGTCGGTGATGGAAATAATCTCGTTGCCATCGGCTGCCAGTTCCTCTGTGTCGGCATCGGGTTGATTGCTTGACTGCCCTTCACCAGTGGTCACCGTGTCAACATTAACTTCCGGCGATTGCTCGGGAATTTTGTTTGATGCTTGCTTGATTGGAGTGGCGGATTTGTCACTTGAAACCGCCTTACCGTCATCACCCAGCCGAACAACCTCAGTAACCCCCTCCCCCTGAGTGAAAGCATACCGGGGCGAGCCGTCAGCATCAGTACCAAACGTCTCCGATTGCTGCATGGAAGCATCGTATTCCTCAACAGCGTACAACCTCAGCGCCTTGGCGACCCGTAGAGCATCTTCCTCGGTGCCATTGTGCGGGGCTGATATCTTGGTCGGGTTCTCGCCTTTCTTCGTCCTGACGTTCATCAAGACGACATTTGGGGCGGTTTTGATATCCTTGCCGGATTGGATTGAGGGGCGGACTGATTCTAGGTTGGCTTGTGCGGCATCGTATGAAACCCCACCGCCAACAGCAGAAGCAGAAGGAGCCTTTACAGACGCGGGCAGGAGGGCTTCCTTTTCCATGCCTTGTGCTGGGATACCCGGCTGACCTTCATTTACTACTTCTGCGGTGGCGGTGGGTTCTTTGCCGGTCAACTCATCAGGATTCCTTACAGGTTCAGGTTGAGAAGTAACCCCCTCGGTGCGCGTGTCCGGGACAGAGGCGGAAGGGGTGTTGTTCGGTGCTTGCGGTCTTCTTGCTGCGGATATTTCCGCCTCTACAGATTGAAGTGATTGAATCAACTTCCTGCCTTTATCACCTATGGTATATTTTGGGGAAAAACCCTCATCACCCCTGGCATCATAAATGATAGAATGCTCTTTTCTGAGCTTATTGGCTTCATCGATCTCCCCGGCATAGACGAGTGACATTATTTTGTCAGAAATCTTCTTGTCAGAAATCACCCCAGTTATAGCCAGCAAACTAGCAGATTGCTTATTGGTAAGGCCCTGATCTTTTCCTATGGTTGGGACAAAGCCATCGCCAACAGAAGATGCAAATGATTCAAGCGCCAGCAGTCTGTCTGAGTGGGACGGGTCGTATCCTTGCCGCTCCATGGCGATACTGGCGGCATGGCTCTTTCCCTTTTCGGATAGCGTTTCCACGTCTGGCCCGCCTGCTGCTGAGAACTTTCTCTTTTTGGAAAAGTTTTGCTCGTCCTTCGCCGCAGAGGTGATTTTGTGACTCATATTTTCGCTATTTTGAGGCACAACCGGCGTTGTCTCTATTTGCTGAGGCACAACAGCAGATTGCTCAACCGGCCCCTCCTTATCCCGATACAGCGTCCCGTCAGCATCCTTGTATAGATGCTCGCCCAGGGATTTGCCTAGATATTGGGCTGATTGCGGGATTTTGGGGGGGTTCGTTGCCCCTGCTTCAACTGGTTGTACTTCCGCAGTGCCGCCGCGTATTCCTGCCTCTTGATCAGCACCTCCCTCTGTATTTCCCAATCCCGCTGCTGCTCTGCCTTCTTTGCTTCCCCGAACAGCCGCGCTATCGTTTGGTCCAGTGTCTCCATTCTGTTCTCCCTGTGCATCGGCAAATACATCGCCGCCCTGCTTCTTGACGGCCCTGTTTATCGCTTCCTCGACGGATATCTTCTCGCCATTCTCCCTTGCCGTTTTGACCTCGTTGGAAACCTCAATTCCGTACTCTTTGCGGATCTTCCCAAGAGGGATTGTCTTCTGGATTGGTGCGGATAACTGCGGGTCGGGTTCTTCTGCTGGCTGATTCCGGCGATTGAGTTCTGCTATGGCCTGGTCCTCGTCGCGCATGTTCACGAAATCATTCTTGCGCTTCCGGGCGTCGGCCTGGTCCTGCTCGTCTTGGGCTTGGTCGGAGAAGTCGTAGAGGGTATCGTTTATTGCTGACTCGGTGTAGTCGAGGCCTGGTACCGGGGGATTGGCTTGCTGGCTCAATGTGTCTCCCGCGACGGGTTCAGCCGGTAACGGAGGTGCTGGACCAGCTTGAGGCGGTTCACCTCGTCCGACCCCGATTTCAGGACCGCCTTGCTCGGTGATTGGATCGACAACGGCAGGAGCAGATGACAATATCCCAAAATCAACCGGCGCACCTTTCACCCGTTCATCAATCCCGGCAATCTTGGTGTCAATGGATTTTACCGACTCGGTGAAGGTGTCTATTGCTGTGTCGATATCTGGGGCGTCGATTATGTCTTTCGGGGCTGGTCTGGCCGGCTCTCTTGTCGGGGGAAGGTTTGCACCAGCTCCCATCACGCCGCCAAGGACAATGCCCTCGCCGCCTGCCTCCGGCACTCCCTGCATGAGAGGCTTGCCGGTTGCAGCGTTCTGCCAGACCTGTTCTTGCATGGACTGTGGCATTTCCTCAAACGCGCCTTCAGTGATGCCGCCACCTATAATCCTGCTGACCACGCCCTTTGCCCCTGTGGCCTTGACCGCCTCATCTCCCACCGTCACAAGGTAACTGTCGATATCGGTGAAGCCCATCTTCTGAGCCAGCCTGCCGCCAACCACGCCAAGTGCTCCGGTGAGCACACCAGAACCGGCAGACATTGCCGCCTGCCCGGGTGTCAATAATTCATCCGGGTTTTCCTGCCTGATCTGCTCTGCCATCGACCCGGCAGATATCGCACCTTCGCCAGCGCCAGCGGCCAGTATCCCACCAGTCCCGGCAACCTTTCTTATGCCCTGGCCAATCCCGGCGCCACCGACCATCGACGGTACTGATTCAAGGGTGAGGATGCCCGCCGCACTGGGATTTTGCGCGAGGGCTTTTACCTTGCCGCCGAAACCTTCAGCCCGTTCTACGTTTTGGTTGGCGAGCTGCTGTTCCTCGGAATACTTCTCGTCAAGGAATTGGTTGGTTGCCTTCGGGTCGTATCCGGCCTTGTCGTTCATGAATTTGCCGACACGCCCGCCTGTGGCTATATCGGCAAGGCCCACAACGCCAGCGCCTGCATTAACAACGCCCTTTGATAAGGCAATGCCAGTGTCCTTGGCAACGTCCAGGGCGCTGCGGCCATCTCCCTCAAGTTTCAGTCTGACCTCAAGGCCAGGCCGGAACCGCTGATCAAACGCTTTCCGGTACTCATCCTGTTCTTCAGGTGCCTTCGCCGCCCACCCAGGATCTGATGTAAGCTCGGTCCAGAAGTTTTCGGCGAGCAGCGCCTCGACCTCAAGTTGGGCCTCGGGGGTGGCGTTCTGGTATTCGGGAGATTCTAGGACTTCGTTGAAGTCAAACATTGATCACCTTGGAGTGGTTATAATGTATCAAACCTAAATTCGACGATATCGTATAAATCAAGCGGGTCTTTGCGCTTGTCAGAAGAACTAATAAGAAGGCGTTCATTTTTAACGCCTTGGTGCGTTTTTCTTGCCTCTGCTTTCAAGGTACACAAGATAAAAGTTAAGGTTTTTGATTGGTCATAGTCTTTTATGTCGGTTATCCGTATGGCTGATTTTGCGTTTAACGTTTCCATGTTATTCCCCCTGCTTTCCATGTTTATGCCCATAATAACTCTGATAAATAAGCAATGCTGAAACAGCTACCGCTGTCACAGGGCCAGCCTCTGTGTATATGCCAAAGGCTATGAAAAGAAGAACGATGGGCTTGCCGATCTCTATGAAGGTTCTCATTCGTCTTCCCCCTGTGTTATTGTCAGTGTGGTCATTTTATCTCCAACCATCGACCAACCAATTTTTCACTAATTTCCCGTTCTTGCTTCATCTCTTCAGTCTTCATCCTTTCCCTTAGTTCATTTGCAGAAATAGAAGGATGCCACGATACCGGATATCCTGGGGATAAATCTTGAGCCGCTTTCAGGCGCTGCCGCTGCCGCTCGATCAACCAATCAATAATTCTCTCCTCAGCATCTTCCACAACCCCAGGCCTGTCGAGCAATGCCCGAATTTCTGCCTTTAGGGTTCGGTAGGTGATTTTCGGTGCTCGTTTTCTTCTCATTTCGGCACCTCAACCTCAACAGCAGCCAGAATCACACTGCGACTGACCACAACCGTGTAGTTGCTTCCGTCAGGTCTTCTTTTCTCAATAACTAATTCGCGCTCCGTTGCATCTACCACTTTCCCTATTGCGGATATCGGAACATCTGTGGCAAAAGCGGGGATTGTGATAAATTTATACTTCCGGTCAAGTTTGTACGGCTTTGCCACTCCCGGATGCCTGGTTTCAGTGTTTGAATCCCAGTCCAGCCGGTCAACCCATGCCTTGCGCCAATCTTCCCATGTTTCCATATTTCTCCCCTGTCGTTTGTGGTTAATCTTGAATTTCGCCTACTATATTTCACCACAAAACGGGGAGAATTGCTATGTTTTTCTAATATTTCGTTGGTCTGAATAAAAGATTTTCGCGGGCTTGCAATAACTCAATGAAATTGATATGGTTAAAAGAAACGGGGGAGAATATGAAAATTTTGTTGGTCATCGCCGCACTGTCGTTGTCAGGTTGCACAGCCGCTGATATGGCCGCTTTCAATGCTGGATATTACGGAACTAGGTTACAGCAACGACCTGTTTATCAGCAGGTTTACATCCAGCCCAGTCAGTACGATTACCATCAGCCCCGGTCTGATTTCAAAGTCCGAACCAA
>Ga0209318_1001004_pt1 | contig 20960 bp, 43 predicted proteins | sample RifGroE1_FD_183999 | JGI IMG/M metagenome (GOLD analysis project Ga0209318, IMG submission 183999) | Groundwater microbial communities from Rifle, Colorado, USA - Groundwater E1 (SPAdes) (version 2) | ecosystem: Environmental > Aquatic > Deep subsurface > Groundwater | place: Rifle, Colorado...
TCTTTTTCTAATTGATTATGAAAAAATATTTCATTACTATCAAGAATAGAGATAAGATAATCTATTTTATTTTCTAACATTTCATTTAATATTTTTGTATTATTTTTAATTTCTGTTTCAATATCTTCCATAGTTATTTTTTTAATTCTATTCATTAAAAACACCTCTTAATTTTATTTAAAAATACATAATATGGTAGTTACCCAAAATACCTGATACTATTATATAACTGTGCTAACCAACACAGATTAGTCTAATCAACTTGATTGTTGTTTGCTCGACCACTGCGTATTAATTTTGGGGATTAATGGTTAATTGATTGTTGAGTGAAACTTGAATATTTTGTCTATATTCCCACCCTTATAGACTTATAATTAAGATAACAGGTTTATAATCTTAATTATCCCATATACAATTTTAATAATGTATAACTCTGTCATAATTACATAAATCAATTGCATATACCCACCTAGCCTAGCAAATGAGTTATATTCTTACCGTAACTCTCGGTTCATTTTTATCTACTGAAACCCACAGCAGTAGAAAGGTTATTGAATTTAAAACTGTAAGCCCATTAATCTTACTTTTCTTTTGAGTTTTATCGTTGCTCACCAACTCCATGCCCTCTCGTCATGCACTCAATAACCATCTTGCACTCCCTACTAAATAACTCCATAGTGCTTTCCGAAGTTTTTATTACTTATTGTTTTTTTACTTACTATTATATTACCATTCTTTAAGATGTATGTCAAGTTATTTTTACATTTATTTTTGTGTTTTATTTATTATTTTTATAAGTTTTAAACTTTGAATAAAATATGAATTTTAATAAATAATCAACTACTCAACTTTCACAATTTTACTTATTTCTATATTTGCGTATTTTTGTATAAACTCATCAATAGTTAAATTCCCTTTAACAGCATGAACAATTTCATTTTGATTCTTAAAATTCTTAACAGCAATTTCTAACCATGACAGTGCATAAGTATTATTATTATTACTAATATTATTAATATTAACAGGATTCATTGCACAATTCCAACTATGTTCATTAATATTCTGTAAACAAAACGGACATATTAAATTATTATTATTCATCGTCTAATTATATTTCCTTTCTTTATTTTAATAATTTATCAGTGGTTCAACTAAAATACCTTTTTCTAACAATTCTTTTTCTTGTTGCAATCTTTCTAACTGTTTATTTATTTCTTTGAATCTATATTTAATTTCATCTTCTTTATTTATTGAATTATTAGACCATTGATATGCAACAGTATATTGACTTTTATAAGGATTTAATGGACAATTATATGCATGATTTCCACTAGTATCTTTTTGACAAAATGGACATGAAAATATATTATTCAAAATTTATACTCCTTTTCTATTCATCTATCACAATTTCAAAATGATTTCCACAATAACAGTAACAATAATATTTCCCATTTTCAATATAACTAATTATAGGATTCTTATACATTCTACTACATTCAGGACAATAAACTTTTATTCCCATATAAATACCATATTTCATAATAATTATTCTCCTTTATTCTAATATAATTTGTTTAATGGAGTATAGCATATTATTAGTTTCAATGAACTTTTCTGCTTTCTTTTTATTTTTAAATATTTTAACAATATTATCATCATTGTTACATACTATATATACATTTTTATCTTTAGGTTTATTTATAATTTCTTTTTTATTAACATTGTAAATACTAGCATAATTAAATCCATCACAAGTAACATCAGAAACAATATATTTTATATCTGATAAATAATCATTTATATTTGCTAATATATCATCATCATTACTATTTTCATAGTTATAATCATCTTTATATATTTTACTTTTTTTAAATAAAGATATTAATTCTTTTTTATAATATTCATTTTCTTTATAGTTATCATTTTCATCATATTCTTCTTTCTCAAATATTAAACCTTCACAATCTTGACTAACAAACTCTAATTCAATAACATAATTAAAAAATTTAATATCATTTTCATCTGTTAATATTAAACTTTCTTTATTATAATGATTTGCATCTCCATGCATTAATTCCCATGTATATTTAATTTTTGTTGGCATATAATATACCTTCCTTTAATTTGGATTTATTATTGCATTGTTTTTAACTTTCAGAATTAAAATATCTATTCCAACATTTAATACACTCATCATTACAATTTAATTCTGAAACATCACAACAATTATTATCTTCAATTAGTTTATGAATTATTTTTTGTCTCTCTGCAATTCTTGCTTCTTCCATTTTTATTTCTATGTATTTAGTTAGACAATCTTCATGTTTTGCTAAGATTTTATCTCTAGACATAATCCAACCTCATTTCTTTAATACTCTAAATCATTAATGTCAATACCAAACATATCGCAAATCAAAGCAACGCGCATCCACATTCCATTTTGGCATTGCTCCCAATACTTTGCTCTTTTATCTCTGTCAACATTGATACTTATTTCTTCTCTTCTAGGTAATGGATGTAATATAATTGCATCTTCTTTTAATGTATTTATATTATTACTATTTATTGAATATCTATTTGTATCAATTATTTCATTTCCATTAATTACTTCATCTTTATATTCATCTTGAAGTCTTACCATATAAATTATATCTGCTTCTTTTATCACTTTATCAAAATGCTCTGTTTCTAAATAATTCATATTTAATTGTTGCAATATATCATCTTTCATTCTAAATTCTTTAGGTGAAATAAAATATAATTCGATATTTTTATTATTTATTTTATTTAATAGCAATACTAATGATCTTACTGCTCTACTCCTTAATAAATCACCAATGAAAGCAATTTTCTTCTTCCCTTCTAATAATCCATACTTATACATGGTGTAGAAGTCTAATAATGCCTGAGTAGGATGTTCGTTTGAACCACTTCCTGCATTGATAATTTTTATATCTGATAAATTACTGTATACTAATTCATAAACACAATCATAGATAAAAGTATTTGATGGATGTCTCATTATAATTAAATCTGAGTATTGAGCAAAGGTTTTAATTGTGTCAAAATCAGATTCACCTTTGACTTCAGATGATGTTGATGTATCTCTTACATCTGATGTAGACATACCTAAAATATGACATGCGTTTTCAAATGATAAGAATGTACGCGTTGAAGGTTGTTTAAAATATAATATTGCTCGTTTATGTGGTAAAAGTGATTTAAGGTGTAGTAATCCTTCCTTAGATTGTGATAATTGCTTGATTTTATCTGTTAGTTTGCATAGATTAATTAGATTATCTAGTGTGTATTGATTTGAGGTTAGACATTTTGTATTTGATTGTGAGTGTGAATGTGTAGTGATAGAATCATCTCCTTTTTATTGTTTATTCATATCTTCTATTTTTCTTTTTGCACATTCAACTAAATTAAAATAACTATCAAGACAAGTAAATAATAAATCATCATTTGGTACATCTGGACGATTACTAATAAGTTTTTTTAACTGATTACTATAATCACTAAGACTTCTAGTTATAATAAGTATTTCATCAGGTGTTAAATGAATATTATTTTTGGTTTTATCATTAAATAAATGAGCAAACATACTATTTCTCCTTTCCTTTCATTATAAATTCAATTGTATCAAATAAATCAACAATTAAATTATAGTCATTATACTCTTCAGAAATAGGACAGTATTTTAAACATATTTCCTTATATTCACATTTAGTATTTTCATCTAAATTACATTCACGACATTGTTTCGTAAGATATGATTTACTATCAAATGGTTCAAATAATATAAACTTTTTTAACTTGTCAAATTCATTTAAATCAATTATCATAATTAAATCCTTTCATAATTAATCTGTTTAATTTTTAAATCTATCTAGCCAATTAAATTCTGTAAAATTTACACATCTTTTATCAAGATGTCTTAAAGGGCAACAATTCATTTTGCAGTTTTCACAAGTTTGATTATTTGTATTTGACATAATAATAACTCCTTTTATTTGTTTTTATTTTAATTTATATATACTTACGTCATAATCACTAAATATTTTTTCAATTATTCCATATACAGTATTCCAATCTCCTCCACCTAAACCACAACCAATACCATATGGGATTGCTATAGATTTTCCTTTTAATTTATTATTCTCCCATGTTACTGATTCATATAGACTATATAAACATTTTTCTAATGCTTCATAATCCGTGTATTGTTTATCTCTGCCATATCTATCTTGACCAAATAAATTTGCAACAATTTTACCATCTGAACATTCTACAAATTGAATACTTCCTAATAATGATTCTTTTTTAGAATAGCCTCTTTTATATTCTTCTTTTGCCCAATTAATTAAATCTACATATTCCTTATAAACATTAGGATATTTATTTCTAATTTGTTTTGCTAAGTCTGCATTCATAACTTTCTGGCAGTTCACTTGATGACAGATTATGTCTTCATTTGCATCAAGGATATTTCCTTTAATATTTTTAATCATATAATTATTACTCCTTTAAATTTTAATAATATTCTCTAATTTTAGATATATGAAATTCCATTGTGAACCAATCTTTATTATTAAACGAAGCAAATATAAAAATATAATTTGTTCTTTCTATTCCAAAACCATGAATATTTATTTTATTAAATAGTTTAATTCTCCAAGGCAATTTGCTTTTAATTAATCTTTTACATATATTACTACTATTATTAAATTCATAACTTAACTTATCATATACATCATGAGTTTCTTTACTTGCTTGTTCAGATTGTTGTTTTTCACCTAGAATTTCTTTTTCTAATTCATTTTTTATTTGATTATACATATCATCTAAAGAAATTATTGAAGTTTCTAAGTTTTTTCTTATGGTATTTTTAATTTGCTTAGAATTTATATTAATCACCTCGATTATTTAAATACTCTTCTTCTGAAACATATTTATATCTACCTTCTAGTGTATAAATATAAATTGCATTTGTTATTTTTCTTAATTTAACTTCTAATTTCATTCTCCATTTATAAATATCTATTCTATTTACAATATATAAATCGTGATATTTTAATCCTTCATATAATGGGTACATATATCCTTCTATTCCATAAAATCCTATTCTTTGGATATTAAATTGTTTATGTTTATTTAAAATAAATTCAATTGTATCTGTCACATATTCCGATTTGTATGGTATTATTTGTTTATTTTCATTATCTATTATGTAAAATAAGTATAGCTTGTTACATATATCTATATCTATTAACATTTCCATTTTAAATGATTTAAAAGAAGTATATTTTAATTTATTTATACTAAAACCTCCTTTCTAATAAGATAATAAAACTAAATTTTTATTCTCCCTTCACATAACCTAATTCATCTGCAATTTCAGTAAATAATTCAAATACTTTATCAATTAATGTTGGTTGTTTATAAAAATCTGTATCATCTTTATTTTTATCTGTACTAATACCTAATTTAATTTGACATTCTTTGCATATAAATAATTCTTTCTTTGTTGCAATACTAGATGAATAGTTTCCATCTGAAACATACTCACTTCCTATTTTACCTATTAAAAATTTAATTGCTCTAAATTCTGATTCATTTGGTTTATCATAAATTTTTTCTACATTGCATTTATCACAGATATGTATTACTTTTTTCATAATAATTGTCTCCTTTTTATTTATAATTCTTATGTTGTTTATTTTAATATCCGGTATGATAATTATATCCATCCCAATTATATTCTTTATAATTTCTTAATCTAAATTCATCAGCATCACTAAATCTCATTTTTGCATATTTACAAAATATTTTATATAGTTTTTGTGCTTTGATTCTATTGCCACTTTCAAATTCATCTTCCATCCATTGAAGTAATTCAGATAGTTTTAACATAATATTTCTCCTTTCTTAAATTTATTTTTAATACCTGCAATAGCAATTTGATAAGCAATATTAACAGGAGGCCACTCTAATATAATTCCTACATTTTTCATTGTTTCAGTCAAATTAACTCCCATTGCTTCTGGACAAGTAATTATTTCATAATCTAACCCTTCATAATCTTTTATGAATTTTTCACATTTTAATCTTAATTGTTTTCTTGCTGAATTTTGCCAATACAAAACACATTTTAATTGATGTTCTGACCATTCAGGATGTTTTAATTTCATTTTCTCTATATGAGATTTAAAATCAAATATATTATATATTGCATAAATAGGTTTGAACATATCAATATATTTATCAAATAAAGGTGCGAATGGAGGACAATCTGATCTTTTTCTAAAATTAGGACATCCTTTAGAATGATTATAATAAGGTTTTCTACATAGTCCTCTCATTGCATAATCAACTATAGGATTAACTTGAACAATAAATTTATCTATATTAATAATTAATCATTTCCTTTCAATTGTAATTTTTTTTGCAAGGTGCATCTACAATCTTATCATTTGCTTGTAATACTTTATGATTGCAATTTGCACAATCTTCACCTGATAATTTTATATTTATTGATTTAATATCTTTGCCTCTTCCTGTAGGAACAAATTGAAGTAAATGAACTTTATGTGCATTTTTTGGTATATATACATCTTCCCCAGGCATTAAACAAACATTTGCTTCTACTTGTATTTCTTTTATTACAGAAGTATTATATTTAATTTGGTTTATTGCATTAGTATATACCCAAACATCAGGAGTTAATTGTTTACATAATTGCAATATCTCATAAAATTTAGGATGTGATAATGGTTCTCCACCTGATATATTAATTCTATCTGTTGCTAATATTTTATTAGATTTTAAGAATTGTTTGATTATTTCCATATGAAGATGTAATCCATTTTCTGTTGTATTAGTAGAACAATAATTACAATTATGTGGACAATATTGAGTTATTTCAATTGTGTATTCTGCCATATTATTACTCCTTATTATCTAATACTAATATTTCTCTATTCCAACACTCTTTACATTTATCTAAACTATTTCCATCATTATATTTACAATCATTCTTATCATTTTTAAGTTTAACATATGGTTTTTCATACTGAGTATTTTTTAAACATTCAAAAAATGATGGACAATAATTAGTATATATAAAAACTTCTAATACAATATTATATCGTTCTGCAAAATATTTTATATTTTTAATTTCTTTCGCGTTTTGTATGATGTAATTAATTAGTTTCATATTTGATATTATTCTCCTTTAATTCTCATAAAAATAACTTTTTCTACCAAAATAATCACAATCATAACAATTCATTAACTCAACATCATTCCAAGATTTAATTACGTCTTTATGCAATGGGAATACTCTGATTAATTCTAATTGATAGTATTCACGTTCCCATTCTTGTAGGTAATATGATTCATTGTTGTTCATATATTATAATTTATTCTCCTTATTATTCAATTTCCTATTTCTTCTCTCACATTCTAACTTTGCATCTTCCTTAGTAAAATGTAAATACAATTCTGATTCAGCATATGCAGAATCTATTCTATCATAATATCTCAAATTTCCATATGTTTTACATCTATCAATTTTAATAATTTTTACTAAATTATCTGATACAATCCATTTTTCTTCAAAGTATGTACCATCACCATTGCATTTGTCACAATCATCGTTAACTTTTCCATTTGAATGACAATCTTCACATACAACTTTAAAATCACCTAATTGAATTTCGTACATTAGAATAGGTAATGTGATTGGTCGTATTTGTTGTTGTTCGTTTTGTGTTGTTCGTTTTGTGTTGTTTCTTGTTTAGATTCTACTTGATTGATTGTATCATATTTGGGTAATGATAATATTTCATTTAATATATTAAACATATAAGAATCATAAACATTCCTGCCTAAATTTAAATCTCTTAGTACAAATCCATGATTAGGATTAAATTTCCCATCTATGATAACAACTTTAACTTTCTCGTTTCCTTTCTTAGTTTTATAAATAGTTCCTGATAGATTTCCTGACTCATCATATATAAAATGTGTTGCTTTTGGTGTCATGATTTTATTTCTCCTTTATTATTTATTATATTTTTCTTCTAAATACTTATATGTTTCTTCAAAATATAAAGTATCAATAATTCTATTTACTTTATGAATCCAATTATTTTCTGGATGTTCGCAGTTTAAATTATATTTGATATAATTCTTTAAATAATTTTTAATATTATCTTTTTCCATAATTTCTCCTTTCTAAAAAAATTCAATAAAACCGATATTTGGTAACAATATTTTTTGGTAATTATTATATTTCTTGTTTATATAGTTTATAAACCTTTAATTTATAAGTGTTTACAAGCATTAATATAGGTAAAATCAGAAATATTGCAAAATTAGTAATTTTACCTATATTGTGACCAAACGTGGAATTGGTCATGATTTTTGTAAAATTAACATGCTCTAAACCCTTGATTTATAAGGGTTTAGAAATTTGGTATATTTTGTAAATTTAGAAATATTGTTGATTATAAAATAATTTAATTAGATATAATTGGATATAGTTTGGTATTGTTGTATATTTATTCATCATTATTTTTAAACTTTAAAATTAAAATACACATAATTCCTGATAAAATTAATGCCATTGAATTTGTAACTAAAAACATATATCCTGTTTTATTTACTGCTAAATTAATCGCATATACTTCCATGAATAAGATACCAATAAAAACAGATAAGAAAGTTTTTAAATTTAAGTCATTGACTGATTTAGTTTTTATTATTTGTACTATTTGTGGTATGTATCCAAATGATAAAATTATTCCACCAATTAATTGTAATAAATCAAATATCATATTTTCTCCTTTTATCTTTCATCTTTAAATTCTTCAAATACACCTAATATTTCTGCTATGCCAAATCCAATTGGTATTATATACCATTGTTTAAATATTAATGATAAAGAACAACTAGTTAATCTAATAATAGATTTTGCCATTGATAAATACAAATGCCATTTACTATTCATAATTTTCCTCCTTTTAGTAATTTATAATAATTATATGTGAATTTTTCTTCTCACTTTTTGCATTACATTTATAGTCTTTACTATAAATTTCTTTAATAAATTCATTAAAAGTATCTATTATGTATTTATTTTCTTTAACTACTAACATACACTTACATTTAGATTCTTTCATAAATTCATATATGTATTGATAAATATTTTCAAACTTTTGTGAAGGAGTATAAAGTGTGTCACAATTTAAATATGGTGGATCAAAAAATATAAACGCATCACTATCATTTTTATAATCATTTATTACTTCTTTATAATCTTTGTTTAAAATGATTGTATCTTTTAATACAGAAGTAAATTGATTACCTAAATTTTTATAATTATCATTTTCGTAATAACCATATCCAACATTAAAATTACCTTTTGAATTTACTCTCCATGTTCCACTAAATGCAGTTTTGTTTAAGTAGTAAAATATTGCTGATTGCTCAATATTATTTTTATATTTTTTATTATTTAGTCTAAGTATTACTTTCTTATATTCTTCTAAAGTATTAATATAAGATTGTAATTCAATTTTCAATTCATCATAGTTATTTTTTAATACTAAATAGAAATTAATTAAATGTTCATTTATATCATTAATAATTGCTTGTTTAGGTTGAAGATGCCAATATAAAGCACCTCCACCTACGAATGGTTCAACGTATGTTTTAAATTCTGGTATATATTTTTCAAAATATTTAATCTCTCTACGTTTACCACCTATCCATTTAATAGGACTGTTCAAATAAATATTTCCTCCTTTAAAGTTTGAATCAATCTTAAAATTGGTTACGATATTACTTTCATAACTTCATTATACATATCTGTATTACTCCAAATATTATCACCACTAAAACTACCAATTTTCTTTTGATTAAATAATCTTTTGTAATCATACATAGTTTCTTTTATGTTTGCTAATCCTTCTATTAATACAATTATGGGTAATAGAATAGTGCTTAATACAATTGCTTTTAAATTATAAAATTTATGTAGCAATATACAATTGTCATTATAATAATATTCATATTTATCATGCCATTTAATTTTACGGTGTTTAAATAATTTATTATGTTGTTTCTTTGTTAAATAAAATTGTTTATATCCTTGGTCTAATGGATTATTGTAAATATAATTACTCATAAACTATAAATTGCTCCTTTCCTCACTATCAACAATATTATCAACATTAATATTATTATATAATTTAACATTGTTTTGTTGGATATTAATTGATAGTGATGTTTTTAATATATTTAATTTCCTCATCCAATTAATATATTCACTAGATTTACTCCCTAATTCTTCTTCTAAAATATTAATTTGTGTTTCTAATTGATTAATTGTATTATTTATATTCAATTACATCCCTCCTTCCAATAACATTAATTTTTCTTGTAACATTTTAATTTCATCTCTTAATTCTTGTTTATCTTTTTCTAATTTAAGTGTTTCTAATTCCTCATTTTTATTTTTACTATTTAATTCAAATTGTTTTTCATATTCTAAATAGTCTTCTTCATTTCCTTGCCATATATATTCACCTAATTTAATTATTTTATCAATATTAAATGATGGAATTGACCAATCATTACATTCTTGACCATTATAACCTTCATCTGTAAAAGTATATGATGATGATACAATATCAAATGAGAAATGTATATAATAACAATAATTGTGATATACATTATATATGTTATTATTGTTTTCCTTTTCTTCATCTGTTTTTCTAATATTAATTTTAACTTTACCATTTTTATAATTACTGATATAATCTTCTTCATTGTATTGATATTCAATATCATATTTATGATTGCTTATATCATTTAAGAATTCTTCGCATTTTTCAATTTGTAAATCAACTACCGAAGTCAAATGGCAAACATCTATAATTTCTCTATTATTGTTGATTCTTTTTATATTTTCATTGTTTAATGTTTCGATTAAATTTATCATGAAATTTTCTTTGGTATTATTGGTATCCATATTAGACATAATTATAATCTCCTTTTTATTTGTGTATTTTTTATAATATTAATTTATTGATTAATTAAATTATTATAAAATAGATTTAATTTCTTTCCAAAAAGCATCACATAATTCATTAACACTTTTTAATTTTAAATCTACGAATGGTGCATTAAAATCATCTAATAATTCAATCATTTGACCAATGTTAAGAAGTGGATAATACTCGTAATATACTTTCGTACCATCATAACTTAATTCCTTACATGGTTTAGTAAAACAATTAACAAATTCTATCCCATTAACATTTAGATAATAAATATCTCCCATTTTAATTCCTTTTTTAATCCACCAATTGAATAATTTTATTTTTTGTTCTTTTGATAATTCTTTAAGTTGTTCTTTAGTGATTATTTGTTTCATTAAATTTATTATCCCTTTCGTATTAATTTTATTTGTTAATTTCTGTTTTATTATATTTACATTCTATGTAAATATTCAAATTTGGTTACACATAATTAGTGTGTTAGTTTCTTCCAGACAATCTAATTCTTTTAATAATTCTGATATTTGACAAGCAATAATTTCCTTTTTGTTTGGTATTTCCAGAATACCATAACATTTATCTAAGAGTTTGTATTTACTGATTAAGTAACATGTTTCTTGATAAATGTTTGATTGATAATAGAATGGACATTTTTCTTTGATACATTTTATGTTTATATTTATTAAATTTTTTGATTCAATATTTGTTTCACTTTCTTTCATTTTTAACTTGTCCCTTTCTTGTAATGTTAATTATACAATTATATTTTTATTTTGTCAAGTGTTCATTACCATTTATATTAGTTAAGTTTGGTAAAATGTTTTTAGGAAAAAGTAGAGATTTTTAGTCTCTACTTTTTGTTTGAGTATGTTTATTTATTGGTACTGCCTAATAATCCCGTTCCTCTTTCTGATTTAAAAGTTTTTAATTTTTCATAATCAATTTCTTCTATATTTATTTTTGGAATAGGCAATAATACTACTTGACATATTGCTTTTTCATATGGATAAACTATTGCTAAATCATTTAATATATTTAATATACTTTCATTTTTTTCCTTAATTATTATAATAGGTTTATTATTATGATTTGTAATAGGTACATGCCACATGCCTCTATACCCTGAGTCGATAACTCCACATCGTTGCCCCATTCCTTTTGTACCTGTAGATCCTCGTTCAAATAATTGAAAATAATAATCATTAGAACAAACACTAGCAATGCCAGTAGGAATCATTTTTGTTTCATGAGGTTGAATTACCATATAATCTTCATCGAAACAACAATAAACATCCATTCCTGCATTTTCTTCTATTTTTGATGGAATAATTGCATTTTGATTTATTTTTGCAAAATGAATAGTAGTTTTCATATGGATATTTAATCTCCTTTTGTTTTTATTAATTTAAATTATAAAATACTCTTTCTTTCATTTCTTTTGCTCTTTCTTTTTTATATGAAGATGCTTTTACTAAATATCCTACTATTTTTATATAACTGTCGGTCACTTCCCCTTGACATATAGGACATATATTCCCGTAAAATGAATGGTCATTCTTACATACATTAATTTTTGAAATAAAACTAAAATATATAATGCCTTCGTTTGCAAGTTTATTCATTAATTTCCATGCTTGCTCTTCATCTTTAAATGGCTCTGTAAGATTTATATGTAACATAACTCCACCACCACAAGCCTTATCTAACAAAGAGGAAACTCTTACTCTTTCCATTCCGTCACATTTTTGATTAAGTGGAATCCATTGATTGCCATAAATATAAGTATTAATACTATTTTGACCAAATATTAATTTATCTTTTTTGCAAATTTTAATAGCACATGATTCTGAAGGAATTTGTTCAGTGTTAGCATTGTATCCATATAATTTTTTTGTAGTTTTATTTGCTTCATTTATAATTTCTAATATTTCTTTTGCAAATTGTACCCCTTTTTCGTTATAATAAACACCACTAGCATTTTCATTAATACCATCAAGTAATACAATTGTTTCAAATACTCCTGTAATACCTATTGTGCTAAATTGACGATTTAAATTTAATAATTCAAAAGTATATAAAGGTAATAATCCTTTGATAATATTTTTCTTTAATACTTCTCTTTGTACATATAAATATTTATGTGATATATTAATTCTATCTTTTAAAATTCTCTTGTATTTACTAAAATCCCCTTTTGATTCAAGAGCAATCCTAACTAAATTAAGTGTATTAACTTTTGCACTGCCAATAGATATTGATGAACCACCTATTGAATTAAAATGACCTTTTAATTCTTCTTCATCATCTTTATTTTCTATATCTTTTAATGAACTGGTTAACCTACAACAACTTGACAAAGCATCAACTTCAGTAGCATTATAAATATTTACATCTTGCCATGTCATATTATGTTTATTGATGAATCTAGCCATATCTTCATCAATATATTTATTATTTTGGAATAATAAACTTGCAGATATTACTGGAAAAGTAAAGAATTTTTCGTATCTTATTTCTCTTTCATAATCAAGAAAATCTTTTTGATATTGAATAATTTCTTCTAAATGGTCTATAATTAAACTACCATCTGGGAAAATTTCATCCCCTAATAATCCTAAAATATGATCTCTATCAAGAATACTAAAATTTGTGTAAGCAGATTGCTCTCCGCCTTTTAAATAAGGTTGATTTAAATTAAATAATATCTCTTGCCATTTTTGTTTTTTATACACTTCTGCATCTAAAACATAATTTGTTTTTACATCATTCTGCCAATAATAATAAGCATATATTAGATAATCAGGAATACCTACTGCTCCAGATTGCATATTTGTTGCATAAGATACAAATTCTAATACATGATGATTAAATGTATCTAAATGTTGTGCTGGTTTTGCTTTCATTGTATCAATAAAAAATAATCCTTTTTCAACAATAGGTTTTAATGAAAATGCAAAACAATATGGTTTTAATGTTGATTCATGGCTATCATGAGAATATAAAGCACCATTTATTTGCAATTCTAACCATTTATCTGCAGTTTCTTTTCCGAAATTTTCTTTTAATTCTATGTAAATTTTATTATGTGAAAGTAGTTTATTATAAGGTTTTCTACTTTCACTTAACATTATAGATATATTTTTATCAGTAACATTACTATTATCATCAATAGAAGCATTAGCTACATTATCACTATTCATGAATCTCTTAAAGAAATTAGTAATATTAAGTGATTCTTTATCTAATCCTTCTATTTCAAACATTTCTTCTCCATACTTCTTTTTAAGTCTTTGAAATTGAGTTTTATAATCTTCGTCTAAGGTGATTTCAATTCTAAATTTGCTATCTTGTTGGCTATTATCATTTAATTTCATATATTGTTATCCTTTCTTTATCGACTGAATTTTTTTGTTGTTTACAAAGTCATATATATATTGGTTAGTTGACGATGGAATATAATTTGTATTTTTATTTTCTTCATGAAAACTTCCTAAAACACCATAATCAATATAAGTTATGTATTTTTTCATATGTTTAATATTTTCTAAATAACGCCAAGTATAAATAATATTGCATATTTTGTCTTTATATTTTAATTTAAAATATTTAGCAATTAAGTATACAGATTCTCTATTCCAATCAGATAATGGTTCTCCCCCTAAATAACATAAAGACATTTTTGGATAAATATCTAACCATCTATTTAAAATTATTTCAATATCATCAATCAAATTTTTATTTGTTGTCTTATATCCTATTCCTTTTTGTTGCAATTCTGGATTATGACAATTAGGACATTTTATACTCTTATCACACCCACTAAAATAAATAGATATTGAAGGATACCATAAACCATCATTGTTTATACTATTTTGCAATGTAACATAAACTTCATTTGTCATTAAGATATTACCCATTTAATTGCTTCATTAAAATTCATAGTTTCTCCATTCACTTGCAACATAGGCATACTTAAAAAACCATTCTCGATCATAATATCAACATCATTACATTCTTCATATGTAATTTGTTTTTGGTCTAGTTTTGTTTTTAAAATTTTACATTTTGGACAATTGTTACTGAATAAAATTATTTTACTGATAATTAATTCCTCCTTTATATTTAACCTACCTTCAACCTTTTAACTTCCACAAAACATTCATACCCATTTACTTCTCCACATTCATCCACATTGCAATATGTTTGACTAACATCTTCTTTACTCAAAAACCTTAAACAATTCTGAGATTTTTTACATTCATCATTTCTACAAAGATTAAATTCAGACAAAAATTCACCTCCTTTTTTAACCTACAATTATATTAACATTCTGTTAGGATATTGTCAAGTATTATTCTATTATTCTTTTCTCCTTTTCTTCTTTTTCATAAGTTATTTTTACAATCATCTATATCACAATGAATTTTATAATAACACATTCTCCAAGAATCTAATTTATATTTTGGAAATTTGTGTTCAATATTCATAATTAATTTTCTCCTTTCTTATATTTATCTACACCTTTCACAATATACTTCTACTCTTTCACTCTCGAAATAATCCATACAAAAACCACATTTAGTACCACATAATACCTTATGTCTATCACCATCATGTGTGATATAAATACCAAATTCACTAGATTCTATTGCTAATTCTATTGACATATTGTTCATATATGTATTCTCCTTAATATTTATTTCTCCTTTACTTCAAACCTTCAATTTTAATCTCATTTTTCTTGAATAAATCATTCACTGTGTTCCGATATGCTATTTTCCTAAGAACATTAAATGTGTCCACTAAATAAATATCATTTCTTTTATATATTTCCTTCCTTCTACTTGCACATTGTTTTACTGTAGTAATACCTTTTATCATCTCAAATTTACTACCTAACCTAATTTTATAATCCGTAAGATTTACCTCAATCAAACCAATTTTTGGTGGTAACTTGTCAATAGGTATAACACCAACAGGAGCAATCACATATGTATATTCACATTGAGTACAAAAACCATTTAGAAAATCTGAATATGATGCCTTTGCTTCCATTCCCATGACTTTATATTTATCTAATGTGTTTTCTCTTAGATTTAACATATTACCTTTAATTCCTACTACATCAATTGTATTTTTAGTTATTGCTTTTTTATTAAACCATTCATAATCTCTAAGATAATAAGATTGTTTAGAAAATTGTACTTCTGTTGTTATGCAGTTAAAACCTTTAGAGTAAAGGATGTATTTTGCTATTTGTTTTAATTCATAGTGTTCTTTGCTTTCGTTTTTATTATAATTTTCGTTTAGGAGTATTATGTATCACCTCACTTTTTTATTTTATTCCATTACTTTATTAATTACTATTTTACAATCAGGACATCTCCAAATTTCTTTAAATACTCCATCTTCTCTAATCCCATACATTGTGTTAATTAAATTTTTATGTTCACAATCTAATTCAATTGCTTTGTTAAAATCTTTATTTATTTTACATATTTGATTATGTATTTTTTCTTGTTCCTTGGTTAATTGTTTAATCTCTTTATCGCCATGAATCTTAACACAAATACCACATAAGAAACCTAATTGTCTTACAAACTGAATCTCTGCACAAATTAAATCTCGGTAGGTTCTTATGTACTAATGAATATCTTTTATACTCTCATTATTTAATTATAATATTATGATTTAAATAATTACACATATAAACACTAATCATTTTCCATAAGACTTTCACTATCAATTAGTCTATTGACTAAATTAACAATAGTATCAAGTCCGATTCTAGACTTGTTTTAAATGTTGTTTAAATCACATTTTTCAATCCATTACTTAAATCTATGCTTTTTAATCTTTCTATTTCAATATCATGCAACAGTTTAAACCTATCAAATTTCTCAAAACACAATTTTCTATTTATACTATTCAAATCATCATTTACATTCATAATCAGAAATGCACTATATAAATCTCTTTGCATCTTAAATTCTCCAAAATCATTCCATCTTTCATTTAAATCTTTTTTAATATATCTATCGTCAATATGATTATATTGACTTGCCTTTACTTTCCATGTATCTATTTTCTTTAATTCTTTACCAATCCATTTTAACTTATTATCTAAAATAGTTAAAAACATAGAAGGTGCTTTATTTGCTAAACTTTTACCAAATCTCTTTTTCTTATTAAACTTTCCATCTTTATTCTTAGTAGTTTCTTTACTTCTTTTCTGTAATCCTTTATAATTCATTGTTTCAACTTTGATATTATTACCTAATGTTAAAATATAATTTGCTAACTTATTATGTGATTGTTTTCTAATTTCCCTTTGTTTTCTCTGTAATTCTTTTAATTTCATTTGTGTTTTAATATATTTTTTAGATTTAATCCATTTATCTTTATTTCCTTTCTTATTAGTACCATTTTTATTATATTTATTAGGATTCATACTACGTTTTGATCTATCCATTTTTCTTTGTAATACTCTTTTTTCTTTTTCAATATTATTAACTTCTGGTGCTAATTCTAATAATTTAACTTTATTATCAGAACATATTGCTAATGTTTGTGTTCCAATGTCTAAACCAACTTCACCATTATTAATATAGTGTTTAATTTCTCCTGTATCCTTGTTAATCTTCTGAGGTGGTATTCCATCTAAAATTAACTGTACATAATAATGATATTTGCCTTTAATTATCTCACGTTTAATACGACAATATTTAATTGTATTTTGTAATGCCATATAAGCATAAATATCATTTTTCTTAATAATTACTGGTAATTTCATCCCATCATATAAAATATTTTCATCTCTAAATATAATATCTTGTTTATTAGTTTTACCTTCAATAGAATTTAATTCACCATATTTTTTATATTTAATTTTCTTTCCTTTGTGAAACATTAATTTTTGAAAAGCATTAAAAGCTCTTTTATGAATTACTTGTGTCATCATAGCATTAATTTTAAAATATTTCGCCATTGGTTTAGTAAAATAATGCAGTGAATACTCTGTTAATCCATATTTTTTGTTTATATTATTAAATATTTTATTTCTATCTTTCCCTTTATATTTACAATTATTTTTATATTCTTTGGATTCTCTAATATGATTATATCTTTTATGTAATTCACTAATACAAGCATTATAAATTTTTCTGAATTTCTCAAAGTTTTTATCTAAAATATCTTCTTGAAATTTTTCAGTTTTTAATGGTAATGTTAAAACAAAAATTGATATAAATATCACCTCCTTTTATTCTTAATTATCAATCTTCCCACACATCTAAATACTCTTCAACCATATCTCTAGATTGCGATGTACAATAATGTCTTATATTACATTCAGTGCATATATAATATTGATAATATAATCCTTCATATTCGTCAGATTCTTGTTCTATTAATTTAACTTTTGGAATTTTTGGATTACAATTTAGACAATACATAAATTATTTCTCCTTTAACTTTGATTTTAAATAATACTTAATTTTCATAAGTTTAGTTAATAAAACTTTATAACCATCAATATCAGTCCATAATAAATCTAAATCCTCGTATCCATTAGTTTTATATTTATTCATAATATTTGCTATAGTTTTATCGTTCCATGTATGTAAACTTTTACGATCATTTATACTTAGAGGTACTTTTTTACCTAGTACGTTTAATTTATAGCAATATAAGAATATTTCTGATAATAAATCTATTAATCTTATTTGATATGATTGAATTTCTGATTTTTCATAAGTATAATATAATTCTGTGACTTGCCAATAAATAGTATCCCAACTAATTATAATATGAATATTAGGACAAATGTCATTATTATAAAATACTATTTCTTTTTGCTTATAATAATCAGATAAATCATTGATAATATAATTATATTTATTATCTTTATTAAATTCATTAATACAAGTTAATACCGCAGAATCAATATCATTTTTATCTTTTTCGTAACTTAATTTATTATTAAGTTTTTCTTCTGTCCATTTATATTTATAAGCAATTTTCTTATTCATATATTATACCTCATATTCTTTCCATTCAATTGATTTACTCTTCCAACTTAATTCATCGTAATTTATTTTATTGTTTTTGATAAAACATTTAAGATTATTAATCATTCTTGGTAATTCCTTTTTTATTAATTGAAATTTATCATTATAATCACTAGGTATAATTTCTAATTCTTGCTTAATAACATCTTCATACCTATATGATGTATGTATATATTTTTTATATAATGCAAAACTTAAATATTCATCTAATGTTGCAATTATTTTTGTATTATAATTTAGTAGTATTATTTGTTTATATAATTCTAATATTTTATTGTGTAAATTAAAATCATCATATTTTTGCAATTCATACTTGTATTGAATTATTAATTCATTATATTTAGAAATTAATATTTTTTCTTTAGTATCTTTATCTGTTTTATACCAACATTCTTTACATATACCTACTTTTACTATTGTATTGTGTTTTCCTATGCCTTCAAATATTAATAATTGCTTATCATAATTTTTAACACATTCATTATAAATAAAAATTGTATCTTCGATATTAGAATTATTTAGTCTTTCGATAATACGATTTTTTAATTCTTCATAATTTTCTATTTTATCATAACTACTTTCAGGATTAATTCTAATATTATTATTAATAAAATCATCTAAATTATTACGGAATTTTTGCTTTTCTTTTTTATCTATTAGTAATCTTTGCATATATTTAACTCCTTCAATTATTATTCTACTCCTACAAAAATCTAATAACATCTCTCAATGCAAAGTTTCTTTCTGCACATTTATCTACATCATATCCATGAATAAACCATTGATCATCAGTATGAAATTCTGTATTTCCAAACCATAATTTGTAAGGTGAAATTTTTCTTATAGAAGTAACACCTTTGTAATTTGTGTATTTAAATTGTAATAATGGGATGAATTCTGTTGACATATTGATATTAATTTACTCCTTTCTTTCTTCTTTAAATATTATTTATTATACTTTTCAATCAAATCTCTAACAATCATAATATCTTCTGATTTTTTCCTTTAATTTATCAATCATATTAATAAACTTTTTTAAATCTTTCCACACCTTTATTTTAGTTAATTTTAACATTTTAAATTCTTCTTGCGTTAATAATTCAGATGGTTTATCTTTTTGTGGGAAAAAATAAAAATCATAACCATCAAATTCTCCACCTTTAATTACAACCTCAATATCTGTAAAATCCATAAATCTTGGTTGTATATATGCTTTTTGATATGGTTTTGTTTTACCTAATAATTCATCATTATCATCAAATACTTCTATTTCATTAACAATATAAACCATTCTTCCTTCTTTTGCTTCATTCCAATTTTTCATATTAATTCATTTTCCTTTACATACTCCAATTCTAAAATATATCCTTTCTTTTTCAATTCACCTACAATTCCTACTAAATCTATTTGTTTACCATTAGGTTTAATCCCATCTTTATTACAATTAGGGGATACAAAATGTTTTTTATCAAAAGTGATATTCTCAATAGGTGATTTATATAGATAATAACATTTATTACCACGTATCCATTGTACTATGTCATTAGATTTTAGATTAATTGTAGGATATGTGTTTTGTTTTACTATTAACATATTATTTATATTTACTCCTTTCTAATCATCTAATCCTACATATTTTATATAAGTTACAATCTTACCCTGTTGAACATTCTTTTTATTAACTACTTTATATCCTTTACGTTTCATTTCTTCAAAATGTAAATATTCATGAGCTGGTTCAGATGGAGAATATAAATACTTCTCAGATATAACTTTTGCTTCTTTTGTGATAGTAGTTTTATATTTTATCATCTCCTTCATT
>Ga0209318_1001007_pt1 | contig 20908 bp, 36 predicted proteins | sample RifGroE1_FD_183999 | JGI IMG/M metagenome (GOLD analysis project Ga0209318, IMG submission 183999) | Groundwater microbial communities from Rifle, Colorado, USA - Groundwater E1 (SPAdes) (version 2) | ecosystem: Environmental > Aquatic > Deep subsurface > Groundwater | place: Rifle, Colorado...
ACTAAATTTCTTTAGATGTTTTGGAAAAAATAAAAAACTTCTTCAAATTATAGAACTATATGATAAGTTCGCTTATTCCAAACAAATTAATTTTAAAGATATAGAAAAACTTAAAATTAATGAAGATATCTTAAAAAGATACTCACAAAAAACAACAAAAACTCTTTATAAAGAATTGAATATGATTGAATATATTAAAGCAGTAATTAACGATATCGAAGACAAACCATTGTCTATTAAAGAACAAGTAAAATTTGAAATGGAATTTCTTGAATACACTGATTATCAAAATGAAAGTGCAGGTGATAAATTTTATATAATTACTAAATTTGAAGTATATAAAGATAAAACTAAACCTTATGTAACCTTGCGTCATGTAAAAACAGGAACTGATATGAAAACTAAAATTAAAGATGGAAAGATATTTGTTGAAAATCCATTCAAATTATATGATGTATTAAAAGTTAATGAATTTAAACAGCAGTTTAAGACAAAGAATATCGGAGGAAAATGGCAAAAAACAAATGAAATAGAAGATATATTATTTGATTATGAGGTGTATTAATTGGCAAATAAAGTATTAGTTGAGTTTGAAGGTACAGTAATTTCTAATCCATTCAATGAAGAAGATTATAAAATATATGGATTAAAGGTTGATTATGATAAATTCCCTAATATTAAACCGAACAAATATCAAAATGTAAGTTTAGTTGGAAACCTTCCAGACCTTGAAGATGGAATTGAATATACTGTAAATGCGGAAGAGGTCAATGGTAAAAGTGGTATCCAATATAAGTTTATTAACATCAAAAGAGATAGACCTAAAACAGAAGCGTCAACTAGATTATTCTTACAAAGTATATTAGATAGTTATAGTCAAGTCGATGAGGTTATGCGTGAATACCCAGACATTATTGATAGAGTTATAAACAATCGTTTAGATGATATTGATTTAAAGAAACTATATAATATAGGTGAATATCGTTTTGATGTTATTAAACGTAAAATCATTGAGAACTTTGCATTAGCTGAATTAGTAACTGAGTTTAAAGGATTTATTGAATTCAAAGTCTTAAAAAATCTATATGATAAATATGGGTCGGTTGATAAGATTAAAGAAAAACTACAAGACAATCCGTATAAGTGCTTATGCGGATTGTCTAGGATAGCATTTAAAACAGCAGACAAAATACTCCTTGAATTTAATAAAGATTGTATAGAAACGAAATCCAAAGGAGAAAAACCTCCAATTGATTTTACATTTGATTTACAAACTTCTAGTCAAAGACAAAAATCCGCAATCATGTTTCTGCTAGAAGAAAATGAGAATGATGGCAATACAAAAATTGATATTAAGGTTTTAAGAAAACAATCTGAAGCATTGGCAAAAAAATGTATTGAACACTTCGTTGATATTATTAAGAATGATAAAGATATTCATTTTGGCAAAGCAACAAATACAGTTGCATTAGAGGAAACATATCAAACTGAAGTATATATTGCAAATAGAATTTTAGAAGGTTTAAAAGTAGAAAATAAGTGGGATATAGATATTGAAAAATATAAGATAAATTCCGAAGTAACTCTCACAGATCAGCAATATAAAGTTTTACCTATGGTATGTAATTCTAATGTGTCTATACTGAATGGGTTTAGTGGAAGTGGAAAATCGCAAACAACTAAATCAGTAATTGATATGCTCAAAGATAATAATAAATCATTTTGCTTATTTGCTCCCACAGGAAGGGCGGCAAAGGTATTGTCGGAATTTACCAAAGAAAATGCATCTACTATACATAGAGGGTTGGCTTATATGCCTCCATATTGGGGTTACAATGAGGAGCATAAATTACCGTATACTGTAGTAATAGTGGATGAATTTTCTATGTGTGATGTCTTTCTAATGAAACACTTATTAGAAGCAATTGATTTTTCTAAAACTAAATTACTGATGATTGGCGATAGTGCTCAAATTCCTTCTGTTGGAGCAGGAAATGTATTTTATGATTTAATTAATTCAAAACTAACTCCTATAGTTTCTCTGACAAAAATATTTAGATATGGAGAGGGAGGAGTATTAACTGTAGCAACAAAAACTAGAAATAGCGAAAAGTTTCTAGCAGACCATCAGAAACCACAAATATTTGGAGATGATAAAGGCTATATGTTTATACCTATGCAACAAGAAAATGTAATTAAAAATATTGTTGCATTGTATCAAAAACTATTAACTTCAGGAAATTCTATAGAAGATATTATGATTTTATCTTCATACAACGTAGGTGATTATGGCACAGTAGCAATAAATAAACATCTACAACCCATTGCTAATCCTAATGTAATATTAAAAGGTATTCATATTCAAATTGGAGATACTAAATTTTACGAAAACGATTTAATTATACAGATGGTTAATAATTATAAAGCAATAAGATATAAAGAAGATGGATGGATAGACGAAGATGATAAAACATTTGTTGCAAACGGAGAAATAGGAAAAATAGTTAAAATTGAATATGGAAAAGTAATTATAATGTTCGATGAATTGGTTGTTTATACTAAGAATGATTTACTAAATGTTAAACTAGCTTATAGTATCAGTATTATGAAAAGTCAAGGAGGACAATGTAAAAGGGTTATAATGATTACTCCTAAAGCCCATACCTTTATGCTCAATAGCAATCTTATCTATGTTGCACAAACTAGAGCAAAACAAAAGGTATTTCATTTTGGAGAAAACGAGACAGTAAATAGAGCAATTAAAAAGAAAGCAGATTTTAATAGAAAAACGCATCTTAAGGAATTATTGTTAAGCTCGTAAATAAATAAATAAATAATTATTTGCAATACAACACTCAACATGCTATAATATTCACAGATAGTAAATTAACTACGAAACACAAATCCAACTCAAAAGAAGGTAAAAATCATGTGAATTTACATATTTAATTAATTTTCCATAAATACCCAACCCTGTAACCCTACTCCTGCAACACTTTCAAAATTATAAAATCTCAAATTATCACATAAAATGTTCATTTTCTTTGGAAATTGTTATATTAATTTTAGGAGGTGATAATAATGACTATTAATTTTGAACAAATGAATCAATTGTATGATCTTATTAAACAAGGAGTGATGCAAAAAGCAGAAGGTGAAGGATTTAAAATCTATAATATGAATAATGGTATTATTCGTATTGATATTAAAGAATAATATAATTTATACTAATAAAAGGAGGTGAAAACAAACAATGAACACTCAAAAACTTATTAATCGTATTGACGGAGTATGGACTACATGCTCTTCCCAAGAATACAATTCCCAAGATACAGCTAATTTCATGTTTAGCAAAAATCGTGAAACTAATATTACTACATATTATAAGAAAATCGGTTAATAATTACACAATAAACAGACATAATTAATGTTCATAAAGCATAAAAATAAAATGTAGCAAGAATTTGATCACATATCTTATAAATACCACCAATCAAATTCTTGCTATAATCAAAAGAGGTGATACATATTAAAATTTTACATGGCAGAGATGGCGATTGGATTCAATGTGACTTTGAAGAGTATGAGAAGAACTATACCGACAAAGTTAATTATGCATTTATTGTCGATCAGGACACCAATAAAGGTAATTATTATAAAAAGGTGAGAATTGAAGTTTTTGATAATGAAATGTCAGAAATTAAGAATGAGAGGATGGAAGATTAGGTTTGGTTAGTTTTGGATTATGTTCTCATGACATTTGTGAAAAATCTAATGAGTGCAAACGTTATTTAAATAGGGACTCGCCAAATGCAAATCCTGTTTATTTTAGATTCAAAAATATTTGTAGTGAAAGTAATGGATACCAATGGTTAATGAAAGTAGAATCTAGTGACTTAATTCCAAAAGAAGAAGGTGATACATAATTTATATAAATAATATTTCTTTACATGGTATTGACTTTCACAAATATGTAGTCATAAAGCAAGATGATTTATACAAACATGCTTCAGAGCAAGATAGCATTGATTTAGCTAGAATTCTTAAGAATATTAGAGTTAGTAGAGTTAAGTTTAATAAGAAACCTAGTAATCAGTATTTAATTATAAATATTGATGAGGAATATGCTAAAGACGTTATTGAGATATTGAAGAAGAATAATCATTGGGGATAAGGGAAGTAGGTGATTATATAATGACAATGAATTATGGAGATATGGATATCTTAGACATCGTAAGAGAAATTAAAGTGTTACTAGATAAATTTTCTGGAAGTATTAGTAAAACCGAAATTGAACAAATAAGAATATTATCAAACAATTTAAGCAAAGAATGTGGAAATATTTTATATGATTGGAGTAAGTGTTAACTTAAAATAATCTTTTGGTAGTATAAATACAAAATAAAAATATTGGAGGAATTGGATGATTACTTTATATTCAAACGACTGTCCTAAATGCAAAATATTAAAACTTAAACTAGATAGTAAAAACATTCAATATGAACTATGTTCTGATATAGATATCATGGTTTCTAAAGGTTTCCAATCAATGCCAATGTTAGAGGTAGAAAATACTATTATGGATTTTAATGAGGCTGTAAAATGGGTGTTATTACAGTGAATGAAGTTTGTGTTACATTACAAAATAGCATAAATAATGATGGATTATGGCATCCATCATTATCAATTTATTATAGTGGTTGTGATAATCCTAACAAATGTCTAGATTGTCAAAATCCAGAGTTAATTTCGCAAGGAATTGGTTATAAAACAAACAGCAATGAACTGATAAAAGATATAGAGAATAAATTGACAGAATGGTTTGATATATATGAAATAATGTCGATTTGTTTTGTAGGAGGCGAGCCATTAGCAGAGTGGAATAGAAATTCAGTATTAGAAATATCTAAATATTTCAAAATAAAATATGGTGATAAAATATGTAATATTATCTACTCATGGCGTTATATTGAGTGCTTAAAAGAATTAAAACAATATATCAAGTATTTAGACTATGGGGTTTTAGGAAGTTTCAAGATAGAAAATATAAATATAGACTATATACCATCATCTACTAATCAATACATATATGATTTTAAAAACGAAGCAATAATTGCTCCAATAAAGAAAGGTTGATTATATGAAATTAAATGATCATAGCCAACAAGATACTACATTCAGAATTGAAATTACACTAGATGAGGATTTCAAAGTTCAATTTCAAAAACTTAAAAGAAAATATGGTGAAGAAATGTTTGGAATTGAAGGTTTAAGCAAAGAAAATCTAAACATTACTAATTTTTTTGATAAATTTATGAATAGTAATAATGTTGCCAACGCCTCAATTGACGACAATAGTAATGTTACTGATAAAAATATTTCCATTATGCTTAGTGAAAGTAGAAAACCATATAATAAATTATTATCACATAATAAAATATACATAGAATTGAAAGAGAAATTCGGCAAAGAAACTGCTGATAAGTGGTTAGAACTGCAAATTAATGGTGCTCTTTATTCCCATGATTCTCATGAATCAACCTTAAAACCATATTGTTTTGCCTTTTCATTAAAACCAATTGTTGAAAAAGGATTATATTTTATCAAAGATATGAAAGCTCAACCTGCAAAGCATTTAGACACATTTAATCATCATGTGTTAGAATTTATATCTTATGCAACTAATATGCAATCAGGGGCAGTAGGAATCCCAGACTACTTAATTTATGCCTATTATTATTGGAAAAAGGATGTAAAATCGAATTATGTAAATGATGCTACGGTATACAAGAAACAAAAATGGCAAGAGATATTATTCAATTTGAATCAACCATACTTAAAAGGAGGAGAGCAATCTGCCTACACAAATTTTAGTATTCTTGATAGAGATCACATTATAGGGTTGCTAGGGGAAGAATCTTATCCAGATGGCACTTTAATTATTGATCATTTAGAAGATATTATTCAATATCAAAAGGACTTTCTTGACTACGAAAGAGAATTAAGACATGAAAAATTCTTCACATTTCCAGTAATATCTGCAAGTTTATTGTTCAAAGATGGAAAATATGTAGATGAGGATGTTGCTAGATTTGTAAGTAAACACAATATGGAATGGCAGGATGTTAATGTTTATAATGCAAAAGAAATAGATGGAATGTCTAGTTGCTGTCGTTTAACATCTTCTCTAAAAGATATTCAAGAAGATGGAGTAGAGGAATTACAAGGTCATTTTAACTCCATTGGAGGGTCTTCGATTTCTATAGGTAGTGCAAAAGTTAACACACTAAATTTAGTAAGAATTGCATTAGAATCAAAAGGAAACTTTAATGAGTATAAAAAAATATTGAAAGATAGAGTAGATTTATCACATAAATATCTATATGTACAAAGGGAAGTATTAAAGAAAAATATTATAAAAGGGTTGTTACCACTATATTCTTATGAATTACTAAATATGAAAAGACAATTTAGCACAATTGGTATTACTGGCGTATTTGAAGCAATTAAAATACTAAAAGGTGTTAGCGAAAACTCAACTGGGGTTTATTATAATGAAGATGGAATCAGAATGGCAGGAGAAATACTAGATATTATTCAAGAAATGAATAAAACAACTACAAAACTTTATGGTTATAATGCTAATACAGAACAAATTCCTTCTGAGTCATGCTCAATCAAAATTTGTAAAAAAGATAAATTAATGTTTGGGCAAAGTTGCGTTGATACATATATTTACGGAAATCAATGGATACCACTAAATCAACATTGCGATGTAATGGAGAGAGTTAGAGCGTCTTCTATTTTAGATGATAAATGTGGTGGGGGTGTTATGCTCCATATTAATCTAGCAGAAAATTTCAAAGATGAAGAGCAAGCATGGCAATTAATGAATAAACTCGCGAGAGAAGGAGTAGTCTATTTTAGTTTTATTCAAAAGATTAATGTATGTAAAAATGATCATTCATTTCATGATAAAAAATGCCCAATTTGTAATGGAAATGTAGTGGATTCATATATTAAAATTGTAGGATATTTGGTAAAAGCATCTTCATATAAAAAAGAAAGAGCTACTGAAATGAAAGAAAGAGTTTTTTACAATATTTAAGTAATAAATGAAAGAAAGGAATTGATACTCAATAGAAAAATTTTGTGAAGTTTGTAATGTTTCTAGTAAAGAGAAAAGCGTCAAAAACTTTTCTCTTCTAGGAATGACATTATGTAGCAAGCATATTAATCAATATAAAACTTATGGAAAATTCATGGATAATAATAAAAGAGGAGTGTTTGATCCAAATGAAATAATTTTTTACAAAGGATATGCTGTAGTTAATTTATATGATAAATTTGGAAATGTTATCGCTCAATGCATTATAGATATTGAAGATGTTCAAAAAGCAAGATTACATAAATGGAGAGTTACTAAGAAAAGAAATAAATTATATGTGGTTACTGGCAATCAAGATTCAGAAATTTTGTATTATGCAAGATATATACTTGGTTATACTGACGAGAAAGAGGTTGATCATATTGATGGTAACTCTTTAAATAATAGAAAATATAATTTAAGAATAACTGATAGAGCGTCAAATTGTTTAAATCTGCAACTCAAGATTAATAATGTAACAGGTATTAGAGGCATATCATACGATAAAAAATATGATAAATTTACAATTGATTTCACCAGAAAGAAGCAAAGAATATATTTTAAACCTATGAAAATATTTGAGGAAGCAGTATATTTAAGATATCTATGTGAAATCCATCTTTTTAAGGAATTCAGAAATACATCAAATGATGAGAAATACAATGAACATATAAATAAATTAACAGATCGTCAAAAGCAGATTATTTATGATTATTTTATACATATAATAAATAAATTAGATATTAAAATAAGTTAAATAAAATTTATGAAATGAGGAATTAACAATGAATATTAATTGTACAGTAGACAGTGAAGAAATAGTATTGCCAAAATATGAATCAGAATGTGCTTCAGGAATGGATTTAAGAGCGTGGAAATATTCTTATCCAACTAATCTAAAGAAAGTATATGAATTTGATGAAGATGGAATTATTCTTGATTCAATGGAAAGAATCTTAATCAAGACTGGATTACATATTGAATTACCACCTGATATAGAAGCACAAATTAGACCTAGAAGTGGGCTGGCATTAAAAAATGGAATTTCAATTGTCAATTCTCCTGGGACGATTGACGAAGATTTTCGTGGTGATGTGGGAGTAGTTCTTATTAATATAAGTAATGAAAAATTTATAATCAAAAAAGGTGATAGAATTGCTCAAATGGTATTCCAAAAGGTTGAGAAGTTTAATCTAAATATTGTAGATAAATTAAAAGATAGTTTGCGCGGAGAAGGTGGATTTGGAAGTACAAATAAAGGGAGTTAATTCTCCCTCTCCTCCCACCTCACAGAAAGGAACAACAAACAAAATGCAAATAATAAATTGGGATGATTATTTCATGAGCGTTGCATATATATCATCATTGCGTAGTAAAGATCCAAGAACACAAGTAGGTGCATGTATAGTAGATAAAAATCATAGAATCATATCAACTGGATACAATGGTATGCCGAACAATTGCAATGATTCAGAAATGCCTTGGGAGTCAAAAGAAGGATTAGAAGGGAAATATTTATATGTAGTCCATGCAGAACTTAATGCTATTTTGTATGGTAAAAATGATCTTCAAGGATGTATTCTTTATGCAACATTATTCCCATGTAATGAATGTGCTAAGAGTATAGTCCAATCTGGAATATCTGAAGTCGTATATCTAAGTGATAAATATAAAGATATGGAACAAACAATTGCTTCTAGATTTATTCTAAATATGGCAGGAGTGAAATATAGGCAATTGGTTAGTGATACTAAGATAGAGATTGATTTAAATGTAGAATAATATAAACATATTATTATTTTGAGAAAGGAGATGAAAAATATGTACTTCATATTACAAGTTTATATAGAAGTAAATTCCGAAAAAGATGCCGAAGATATTGCACATGATATTCATGAAATATTGGGTGATAATGGTATTACTAATAGTGTTAATGTTATAAATGATACCAATGAGGAGGAAGGGTGAACCAGATTTAGATGAATTATCTAAAGTTATATTAAAATAAAGATGAAATTTTAAATTATAAAAGAAAGGAATTGATTAAAATAAAAACATTAAATCTACAAAAATCAGAAGAATTATGGAACGAAATAAAAAACATTGAATATCTTGTATCAAAACTAGGTGGTTGTGTCCAAAATCCAGACTTTGTTGATGAAGAAAATGCACAAGAAAATTATGAGATGTTTTACAATGACTATCGAAAAGTAACTAGTAAATTAGTAAAACTAAGAGAAGATATATTCCTTATTACATGAAGAAATCATTGGTGATTAAAAATGGAATTCTATATTATTTAATTTAAAAGGAGTGAAGAAATAATATGCACAAAACTATTGTTGTAAATATATTTGGAGGCCCATCAGCAGGTAAATCCACTACTTCCGCAGGAATATTCTATGAATTGAAACGCCAAGGCATTCGCTGTGAACTTGTTACTGAATATGCAAAAAGTAAAGTATGGGAAGAAAGTTTTAAAGTATTAGAAGATCAAATTTATATTTTTGGCAAACAAAATCATAAAATGTTTACAGTCAAAGGAAAAGTAGATGTTATTATTACAGATTCACCTCTTCTTTTATCTTTATATTATGGAAAAGATTTGTCTTCTAGTTTTAAAGGTTTAATTGTTGAAACACATAATACTTATCATAATATGAATTATTTTATCAATAATCTTGGAGAATATGACTCTGTTGGTAGAATGCAAACCGAAGAAGAATCTTTAATTATTAGTGGTCATATTCTAGATATTTTAAAAGATGGTGAATTTCCTCATACTGTATTAAATAAAACTAATCTCGTAGTAGATTTTATTATAGGGGATATTTATAAAGAACTTGCTAAAGTGAAAGGATGTTAAAAATGGCAGTTAATGATTCGGTAATGAATGTTGCAACAAGAATAAACACAGAAAGAATGCAAACTCAACCAGTGGAAATCCCAATCAAAGTAAAATATAAGAATTATCAAGGTATCACATCAATCAGAACAATTATTCCTCAACAAATCCACTATGGCAGTACTGATTACCACAAAGAGGATCAATGGTTACTCGATGTTTGGGATGTAGAAAAAGATGCTCTAAGAACATATGCTATGATGGATATATTAGAATTTATTAAAGAATAACTCTAAACCATAAAATCACCATTGAACAATCACAATATAAATCACAGAAAGGAGGTGATAAATTAAAGAAAGGAGAACGATAATCCATGACAAAAGAATTAAAAGAATGGTTAATTAATGAAATTAATAACTCTATAAACTTCTACAATGAAAGTACATACCTGTGGAGTAGTGGATATAGAAAGGCTTGTTTAAATATTTTGGATGTTATTAAAATAATTGAGCAGTCAAATACAAAGAAATGATAGTTTTATTTACTTATTGAAAGGATGTGATTAAAATGAAATTATGGGAATATGTCCTTATTAATGATAAAGAATCAGATTTTCTAAAATGGAGAAGTGGAGAAAACGATTTAGGAGATAAATTATTAATTTATGATTATTGCCCTATGTACTTTGAATGTTTAATTGGCACAGGATTTGAAATGGCATTCAAATTAAAGAATAAAAAAGGTGAATGTAAATACCAAGAAGTAAATCATGAAACTATTCGATTAGAAGATTATGATAGCAAAGAACAATTTGAAAAAGAATTTATTAAAGAATATAAAATTTGTAGCGAATGTTGGAATAGGGAGATAAAGAATAAAACTGATGAGGAATATGAAACATATTTAAAACTAAAAGAAAAATATGAGAATCAAGGTTAATTAGGAAGGAGAGAATATAACATGGAATCTTGGAAACATTGTGCTAAAACTTGGTATTCTATTGATATTTCATTGGCAATGAAGAATATTAAATCAGGCTCAATTGTAAAGTGTAAAGTAAATGATGAAGAGTATATGTTTAATATTCTTGATAACGTAAATTCAGATATAAATTCTGAAATGATTAATAATGGTAAGTGGTATGTCTATACTTGGTCTGATTAGGTCAATAAAAATAAAATCAATAGTAGAAAGAAGGAAAATAAATGAGTTTATCAATACAAGAAGATACGGAAAATATCTTAGGTAGAAAATATAATGTTGAATATAAATTAGGCAATGATTCAATACATATATTTTCTAATATTTTGACTAATGTAGATGGCACTTATTTTTGGTTTAGTAGTTTAGAGGATGGATTAGATGTTATTCGCCAAGATAGAATTGTGACTATGATTTGTTTAGACAGAAATAAGAAATTAATGTCTAAGGATGCTCCATATGCTTCAAATAGAGATGTAATTTGTGAAATATGTGGATGTAAAACAGATTGGAGAAATGGAAGTTTTACAAGGGACGAAGGAGTATTTATTTGTTATGATTGCACTGATAAAGAATAGTTTGAAATAATGAATTTAAAGGAGGCGAATTATGAACCAACCACTATTTAACTTTGATTTAAGAAAATCACTAATGGATAAATTCTCAGAACAAACTATGAATGAAGAAAATTGTTCACTAAAAGAAGCACAAAATAAAACATTAAAATTCTTAACCACCATTGATAGAGAAGTACAAGAAATAAAGCAAGAACTATGGAATACGGTTAATAAATGGCATAGTTAAATAGTGTTATACCTATTATGAGTAAACATGAAACGATAGAGTCTTTATCTGATTTCTTTTTAATCAACTGTTTTAAAGGTAAGAAAGGAGGATAAATAATTGGATATCTTACTATTCAATTCAAAAGATGAGGTAGTAACCGCATACACCACAAATAATAATTTTAAAATCAACAATCAAATAACTATCAAAGATAGTACTAAAAATTATAAAGTTATTGATCTTGAAACTTATCGAGTTATGGGGCGTAATGAGCAAATTGCTTTACAGTTAAAAGTTGTAAAATAAATATCATAAAATACTATTAAAAGGAGTGAATAAATATTGTGGATAAAAATACTAGAGTTTCTTGTACAGACTGTATCAATTGGAAAACATTAAAGAAAAATCAAGGATATTATTTTGGATGTAGAAACATATGCTACGAAAACTGCCCATGTGGTAAGTGTGGTTGTTATAATCCTGAAGGGACTAGAAGTTTCGAAGACAGACCATTATTTATACAAAAAGATAATTGGCATCAAAATGAATCAAAATTATAATTGTAACTTAACTAAATGCGTTTACAACATGAATCATTCTATTGCATTACGTTTAGGTGTTTCTGAATTGGAATATGATTACATGGATATTTGTTGGTTGAGGGATGGAGTAATACATAGTAGTTTAAATTGCTCAAAATATAAGGAATCAGATAAAGAAAAATAATTTAGATTAAAAGGAGAATGATTAATATGACTAATATAAGAAATGTGACTAAAAATGAGGAATTAGAGTCAAAACATTATAATCGCATGATGGGATTTTTAATTACAGATTTTGAAGGAAGAGATTTCAACGAATGTGATATCATTTTAAGACAAATCATAAAAGTAGCATATGAACTATTAAATGAACCAGACCTGTTAAAGTAAAAATGCTTTGAGAGCGACATAAAGGCATATAGGATGGATTAGAATTTTTTTAGGGTGGAATTGTGTTAATGATTGATTTGCGAAGGCTTAGAAAGCAAATTTAGAGGAGTGATATTATTATGTTAGTAAAAATTAATGATGTAATTTATGATTCTACTCAAGTTCCTATATTATTAATATTTGATGCAAAAGAAATTAAAGATATGCAAAATTTAGCAGACAATACTCATAAATATTGCTCTTGTCCTGATGATACTAAGGAAGAAGATATTGAGGAATTTATGAGAACAGATGAAGTAGAAATTGAGATTACTGGTTATGTAAGATATTAAATTGACTTTGTGTATAAAGTAATATATAATATTATTAGTTGGAGTACATATAAAATAAATTGTAGAGGTGGTGAAAATTATAGCAAAAAGTAGTAAAAGTTTATTATCCCAAACATCAAGCAAATCTAAGAAAGTAGATAAATACAATGAAGTATCATCTATAGTAAAAGAATATGAATTTAATATAGATGATAGAGTTGTATTTTTAGGATTAGTTAGTGACTATAGAGGACTAGAATGTACAATTGTAAAAAGAACCATGAAAAAGAAGACAACAGATTATTATTCTGTAAAGTTCGATGATGGAAAGATAATTGAATCTGTTGTTTATGGGTTTTTAAGAACTCCTGAACAACATGAATTAGAACTAGAAGAACAAAGAAACAAAAATGAAGATGACCATAGTGACTTACCTGAAATTGAGTTAGAAATGATTAGAAATGGCATAGAAAGTCATAGGAATTATCACGCTTGCCTTTCGCCTTTAAATTTTCATTATATGGATTGTGATTCCTGTACTTATAAATCAAAATGTGTATACGAGAACAAATTTGACTATAAAAAAGCTAAGTTTAATTAAGAGAGGAAGATTTTGTGAAAATTGAAAATGTTAAAGTATATGACCTAGAAGAGTGTATTAAGGCTTCTAAATATCCAATGACAACCAATACATCTGATTGTAATTCTGACATCACACAGACTGTTCTAGCATTAGGAAACAGTGAAAAAGGATCAGGTCATGATCAAATGCTTACGGGGATTAGAGTTGCTTTTGATTTAACTTTCACAAATAAAGCTTGGATCGAACTAGAAAGATATAGGTTCATTGAATTTGTTAGTAGTCAATCTACAATGCATAGAATTTCTAAATTTGATTTAAGGGAGCAATATAATAAATATGTTGATCCAAGAATGATTGATATTATGGAAGAACTTAAAGATACATATAATAAAACAAATGATAAAGAAGATTATTTGAGATTGCTTTATTCTAATCCATCTGGATTTGAATTGACAGCAAGATTGACTACCAATTATAGAGCATTAAAAACATGCCACCCACAAAGAAAAACACATAGATTGCCAGAATGGAGAGAATTTTGCGAATGGATATTAACATTACCAATGTTTAAAGAGTTATGTTTAGGAGGTAATAAATAAATATGGAAATCATCCTTGTAAGTGGTAAAAGCAATAGCGGTAAAGGCGAAACATCAATCAAACTAGAACATCTCCTTAAATCAAAAAATAAAAATGTAATCAGATGTAGTTTATCAACTTATATAAGGGAATTAGCAAAAAATGATTTCTATTGGAATGGAATAGACACACTAGAAAGTCGTAAATTTATGGCTGAAGTTTATCGAGTTGGAACAGAATTTTTCCCTCATCATATGGCAAGAAGAGTATGGGAGAGAGATATTGAACCGTTTGCTAATAAAGATACTATAGCAATTGTAGAAAGTTTTCGTGAAAAGGTTAATTATGATTATTTCAATTTTCTTTTGCAATTTAAATATATTGATAAATTGACAACAATTAGAATAATTAGACCAAATTTTAATGTTCTTCAAAATAAAGAAATGGAAAATCATGTTTCTGAATCTGATTTAGATGATTTTGAGTTTGATTATGTTATTGAAAATAGTGGAACGGTTGAGGAGTTAGATGAAAAGTTAAAGGAGATGTTTGGTTATTAAACATAAAAATAAGTTATTCTGTGACATAGATAACACAATTTTGGGAACTACAGAAGGATTCGTAAAAACATATTGCGATATTTATCAAGATCATCCAGAATATACTATTCCAAATTGGCGTAATGTGAATGTTTGGGATTTTGCTGATGAACTTAAATTACTCAAAGGAGTAAAGGAAGTAGAAGAAATATTTAGTTCAAGAGAGTTATTTAATAATCTTGATTTTATCAACCATAATACATACGGTATTTTAGAACAATTAGATAATAAATATGAAATTATTCTTGTGTCGATTGGATCATATTCTAATATTGCTTATAAAACACAATATATTAAAAAGAATTTACCGTTTATCACAGAATCTATATTCCTTGTTAATCAGGGATGTAGAATGACTAAATCATTAGTAAATATGACTGGTGAAGGGAATGTTTTTCTTGAAGATGTGGAAAGTAATTTAAGAAGCGTTTCCGTATGGCGTAAAATTTGCTTTGGAGTAATTAAAAGTTGGAATGAAAATTGGCAAGGAGAAAGAGCATTTAATTGGACAGATGTAGCAGAGAAATTATTGTAAAACAGATAATAATAAATAAAAGGAGAAATAAATGAATTATTGTGAAAACATAAATTGTAATCGGATTAACTCATGCGACTACCCATGTGAACCATATACCGATTACATAATAAATTTATCATTGAATAAAGGAAACACAGAAAATAAAAAGGAGATTGAAACAATGGATGATAATATTGAAGAATTTATGGAATTTAGCGTCGGAGATCCAGAATACTTACAAATTTGCAATGAATTAATTTCACCAATTCAAGCAATAGATTTTAATAAATTGCGTCAATACATGATTGAAAAGAATGAAGAATACTGCAAAGATTACGGATTGTGTGAAATATGTCATTCGCCCTTTATAGATGAAAAGCAGGTAGAAGAATATTGGGGATACAGAATGGTTATAGGACTTAATAGAGTATGTCCGAATGGATGTAGTTAATGAATTATAAAAAACCTTGCACAATTAAAATTTGGTATTGGAATTACAGAGCAACAGGAAATCAGTATCAACATGACAATAAACAAATTCATTTTGAAATATTGCAAGATAATAATAGGATTGCATTATTAACATGGTATCTGCCTGATTTTCTTGATGGGATTGAATTAGTGGAGAAATTTATGGTCAATAAATATAGAGTTGTTAATATGTTGGGCAAAATTAATTATTCTGCTAATTTTGATGCTCATAGATTAAATAATGATTTAGTTGAAATTGTTATGGAAGAGAATGATATTAGGGTGTTTTAGGAACTTTCACAAACCACAACAACTTCACTAATTCCACTATTTTCAGGTAAACAATCAATAATCATACTAAGATATTTACCCTCTATCCAATCCACAGCAAATTGACTTGAACAATTAAGTATTAAATTTGTCTCCTGTATTTCTGGTCTGATGGGCAATATCCAAGCAGATAGAGAAGCAGGGGACAATTTCATTTTCAAGTTATCCACAACCCCATTCCACACGCGATTAATATTAATAAGATATATATCTCTGTAAGTAGTCTCTGGTAATGCTTGCACTATTTCGCTAGTTGCATTGCATATTTGCGGAGATGCATTTCCGTTTTCCGAGAATGCAATTATGTCTTCAACCCCATATTCTATGCCATTATTGTTTTCCGGCTGTGCAATCTCACATTCTGAAGAAGCATTTCCGTCTAATGATGTTTGCATTTCCGCATTCCGAGATTGCTTTTTCTTGTGGATAACTTCCATAAGAGTTTCAAAATTAATTGGACTAGAATATCCATCTAAGACATAGTTATGTTCTAGTAAGTCAAGTTGAATTGCTAAAATGTTCACACGATATTGTATAGTTCTATCTCTACGATCAAGGGGGTTAGTTCTCTCAGATAAAAACCCTTTTTCTACTAACGCCTTAATATGGGTTCTCATTGCAGTATGTTTTAACCTAAGTAAAGTTTCCTCAGATAATTGTTCAGAACTCTTGTATATCCATCCATTCTTTAATTCAGCAACATATTCATATCCATATCTTTCGGCCTGAGATTTTTCTTCTAAGATAAATTTGTCATAATCATTAGTTCTCTCTGACCAGTAAATAAACTGTTGAAGGATCACAGCTTTTATATAGTCACCAGTAATTTCAACTAACTCTTCTTTAATTGGGACTCGTTTTAACTTCTTTGGATCTCTAATAATACTCATAATAAAAACCTTCTCTCCATGTTTTGTCAACAACAAAAACACACTAGACAGAAGGTTTTCTTTTTGCTATAATAAAAATACAAATGAAAACAACCTCTGCTGTGGCTCCTTGAAGTGCTAGTTTGGTCGCGAACACTTCAAGGAGTTTTTGCTATTATTAACTTGCTAAAAATTAACATTTATATGGGTTGGACATGTTAATACATTATACTACAAATCGACAAGGCTGTGTATAAGTTTCTAAAATTTATAGAAAAATTTCTTATCCACATGTGGATAAGTATTGGGCCTGATTAATAAAAAAAATAAGCACTATCCAGTTAATTTTGGATAGTGCTTATTTGATTTCAATAAAATAATTATTCAGACATAAGATTACTCATAGTTTTAAGAAAAATACTGTCTTTCTTTTTATCAAGTACTACAGGTTCTAATAGTTCCGGCTCAGGTTGCTCCACAATAACTTCATTTTTCTTTCTAGTTTTCCTTGGATTTACACCATTTACAGAAACCTTAATATTGCCCGATACAATATTATCAGTGATTTTCTCATTAAATTCATCCAATTTAAGTTTTTTTGGATAATAATCCATGTAGAATTTTAAACAAGTTTTAACTAATTGTGAATTAGAAATTCCTTGCTCTTCCATTTGATTTACATAGTCGATTAAAATTTTATCATTTTTTGAACTAAGATTTGTACCAACATATTTTCTTAAACTACCCATGATTACTTATCCAAATCCCAATATTGTTTTCCACCATCTAAATATGCTAAAGCATTAGTTAATTGAGGATGTTCACTAGATAATTTTGCCGTACCATCTAATTTAATATTAAGATAAGGCAACAATATTTCAGCAGGGCCACCCATGACACAGGTTTCTAATGCTTGTTGCAAATCGAATGTTTGCTCTAAAGAAGAAATGACATTGTCAATATAATCAATAAGAATTTCATCTTTTGTCTTTTGCAAGTCATATTTTTGTTTTCGCAATGTAATTTCTGACCGTTTGAGATATTGTAATAATTCATGAGGTTTAAATTTAGTTCCATTTTTAGAATTAAATGTCGTTGTCATTTGTTCTAATATTTGATCAAAACCAAATTGCGTGTAACTAACTTTAGAATCTAAAATTACTTCAGTATTTTCAGGGTTAATATCATCACCTTTACGCCATAATGAAGCATCCAAAGTTCCTCCACCAAAATCTAAAACTAATAGGGGATATTCATATTTTTCTTTTTGAGAATCAGTTATTCCAGATTGAATGTAACAAATAGAATCAGTGATTTCAATATTAATATTACCTCTGTCATCACCGATATTAATTGTTTGTGGCCCCATATTTTTTAGTTTTTCTAAATATGCCATTGCATGTTGCTTATAATAACCAGCCGGAGTCCCAACAACTAATTTTACTTTGATATCTTTACAGTTTGGAAAACTTAGAGCAATTGAAGTTAATGTACACAGATCAAAATGTGCTGTAGTGTATTTATCTGGATTGATATATGTTTTTCCTTCTGGATCACCTACAAGATGACTTAAACCGTCTTTTTTAACCAGATAAGTATTGCTTTTGAGTAGACCATCACCTTCAGTATTAAACTTAATTCTCGCTCTTAATACTATCCCTTTACTGGTTTTGTAGTAAGAATTTCCTGCATCAAGACCTAAAATAACCTCTTCATTCATTTCATTCATTATAAATGCCTCCTTAAATGATATATTCCAATATAATGTAGTTTATCACTTATTGTAGACCTTTGCAAGTATACGATTGTATGTAAATATATCTACAGTTGTAAGTATATATACTTGTCTACAATTGTAGGTTTGTTTATTTGGACAAACAATCTATTTATTAAGATAAGTATATATTTGTATAGTATGTTTACTTTTTAATTAGAAGAATGTTATGTGATTATTTTTTGAAAATCAGGACAAAGTAATGCTAGAGGATGAGGAAAGTTATTATATAGACATGATAGTTAGATGTTTGACGATTAAGTGTTAGTCCTGATTTCTCAGGACTTTTTCTTTTGGTATACTACTTTTAATAAGTATACCTTTGTATACTGGTAAACTTTTTGTATACCCATATTTTAAATGTATATTTATCTTTTCTTTGGAGATATTAAATTTATGATAATTTCCAAAGGAGTTGAATAGTTATGGCATTGATAGGAGTTATTTTTATTGTTTCTGGATCATCATTAGTAATTGCGTGTTCTGCTAGTTTAGTTCAATTAATAAAATAACTATAAAAACAATAAATAGTCATTATTATCAAGGTAGTCTATTATCCTTATTTTAGGATATTTATAGACTACCTTGTTTTGGTTTATCCTTTTTATCACAAACTCGCAATATTTACCAAACATTATCTGCTGTCCACCTTCATACGATTCAATATCATTCGGCACATTGTTTCTCCTTCTCTTCTTTGATTTTAGAATCCTTGCTACATGCGGTTTTTAGCTTGTTTCCCGTTTGTATAGGTAAACGTTTTGAATAATGTTTTAGCAAACGTATATACACACTTTTGTTACTTATTCATAATCATTATAAAGAAGGTGAATTTATGTCAAAAAAATTGGATGCTTATGATATTGCAATTAAACAATGGAAAAAAGGAAGAGAACGTGGTGGTGGGATTCCTGCAAAAGTCTATGATGTAATTGTGTTTCATTATGGAGAAGATTATCGACCGATAATTATCAAGAGACATCTTGTGAAACCAAAAGAGGAAGACTTAATAGAAGAAACTAAATTAGGAAGACCAAAAAGTATCAAGGAAGTAATCCAAAGAATTAAAAGTTTAGATGAACATAATAATGAAACTTGGTTTTTTGTAATTAATCTTCCTGCCGGATTAAACTTTGAAAACTTTAAAAAATTAGAACAAACATTTGCTGATTCTTTAGGAGAAACAGGGAATTGCCAAATTGAGCAACATGGGATGGCGGTTCACATGACGATATCTAATGTGAATAGAACAAAAATGTATCCTTATAATTTTGACCCGACTTCATATTTAAAAAAGGGAATGATGATTCCTATTCCTTTTGGATATTCAATTAATGGATTTATCGTAAAGGATTTAGCAGAGATTTTAACATTGCTCGTTTGTGGGATGATGGGTAGTGGTAAGTCAAATTTCAGTCATACCGCCATTTATACAATGCTACTCATAAACAGTATAAAAGGCATGGATAAAGAACCTTCTGTAATTCCAGTAATATGTGATCCAAAACTAGGCGAATTCAAATATTTTGAAAAGTATGGTGCTATGTGGGCTAAAGAGTCTCAACATATCGAGAGATTATTAAAACAAGTTAATGATGAAAACGACAGAAGATCGCCAATTGTTAGTAAAACAGGAGCTAGAAATTTTCCTGAATTTTTAAAACTAGGTAATAAAATGCCAGCAATTGTAGTCATTTGTGATGAGATGGCTGAGTTCACATCTCCTGCTTATGAATCATTTAATCGGTTACTTCACCAAGGGCGTTCACAAGGTATATTTAGTATTGGTGCAATTCAAAGGCCGAGTGCAAATAGTCTTGGTAAAATAGGTAATTTTTCTGAACTCAAAGCTATGTTTGACTGTAATCTTGTATATCGCGTAAAGGATTCAACCAACTCTAATATGGTTTTAGGTAATTCAAAGGCAGCATTTATCCCTAAAAAAGCAAAAGGGAGAGCAATATTTGATTGGGATGAAGAAATAGAAGTTCAATCTATGTATTTCCCAAGTATAGTATCAGACCCAGATAGATATGAAGAACTACTCTCAAAATTAACTCAATATCCTATGCCATATACTGACATTCAAGGGGAGGTCTATGATTGTGAATCAAACAAATCATACAAAGGGTTATTACCGAGATTTAAGAGTATTGGCACATCTAGAACGTTGTATCTGCTT
>Ga0209318_1001009_pt1 | contig 20888 bp, 25 predicted proteins | sample RifGroE1_FD_183999 | JGI IMG/M metagenome (GOLD analysis project Ga0209318, IMG submission 183999) | Groundwater microbial communities from Rifle, Colorado, USA - Groundwater E1 (SPAdes) (version 2) | ecosystem: Environmental > Aquatic > Deep subsurface > Groundwater | place: Rifle, Colorado...
CCGGCAGTGATATGATCGACAATGGATATCGGCCTTCTGCCATTCCTGCTGCTGAAGTTTGGGCTTGAGCTTTGTTTTATTTTCATTATTTAATACCGCCTTTCCCTTTAGAAACCTCTCCCCGTTTTTGTATTTCTTCAAGTGCATTTTTTAACACCCTTGGTACCGGTAATCCAGCTTTGCAAGCGTTCTCACAAATAGAAAGCCCTTCAATGCCTATATAAAACCCGATAACCACCTGGCGTAAAAGGTCAGTTCCCATAAGATTACCGACTGTATAAGCAGTACCTACGAGAACAAAAATGAACACCTTTTTGGCAACGCCCCGGTAGCCGATGCTTGAACTTAATTTTTTTTGAACATATGCCGTCAGAAAACCGCTGACATAGTCCAGTACAACTATCACCACCAAAGCTTTAAGGAAAACATCAAACCCTCCCAGTACAGCCCCGACAGCCCCACTGATTACTGCAGTTACGAATCCCACAGTCATTTTAAAATCCAGCCAGTCCATGGATTATAATCACCTCCTCTGTTTTTACACAAAATAAAAAACACCCCCTGGGTGCTTAAAATTATTCCACGTGAAATATTTACTAAGGCATAAAAATAACGCCCGACCCGGCGTTTTACTTACTGCACATTATAAGTCTGTTATACATCTACTGCTTCTGCGAACTCTTGCAGAGTCTTTAGAAACTCATAACCTTGTTTAATGAAATTTAAAGAACCTTCGCTTACACTTGGTCTAAAGGTATAGATATTTTGACATATAACATTTTGCTTTTCTGCATCATCATAAGCCGTAAGGGTTATTTCCTGGCAAAATTTTGTACCAGATAAATAATTTATTTGAAAATAGGCGCTAGGAAAATCCAATATTTTTCCTAATACTTTTTTGGAATAAGGATGTATTAAAGCCATTAGTAGTCCTCCTTAATTTAAAAAGCTGATAAAATATTACCATTCTTAACATAAAAACTCATAGCCCCGTCTGCTGTAAAATTTGCTATTGTGCCTTTTAGCTTAAAAATTATTTTATCATTCAGGAGACCGTTTGTAGTGTCTCTGAGCTTATTTTGCGTTGACTCAAATACGATATCAAACGGCAATTCATCAATGGTATTATTTACTACATAGCTTATATTATTTGATGTATGGCAAAATATAGGATTAAAAATTAATCTTAGTTGCGTTGTTGTGGTAAATCCACTAATAACAGTCAAATATCCTACAACCTTGCCCTTGTAGTAAACGCTCTCTGTTACATTATAAAAAATCTCAACATAAAATGTAGTTCCGATTATACCGCTATGACTCAAGGATGCTATGTCAATAGAAAAGTCATTGACTGCCACACCAAATTTATTAACGGTTTTTGATGGAATGGCTTGGAAAAACTTAGTAGTTAAATTTGTTATAGCGGAACCATTTATACACTTACAACCCTGCATATTTATGCTATAGGAATGGCTAGTAAAATTAAAAATAGAAGTTTCGGTTGAAATATTATCCGTAAAGTCATAGTAGCTATTTGCACCCGTTGTATAAATAGAACCGACATTTACCCTTGGTATGCTCAAATTTGCTGCTAATACATCGCAGAAGAAGTTTTTAGCTATTGTTAGGCCCATATGCTCCTTTGGGCCACCAGAGCAATCAATGTCATAAGGGCCTTTGTTGCCCTCAAAGTAGTTCCCTATTATTTTTGCAGAACCGCAGTTAGTTAGCACAATAGGAGTGTCTCTGGTTATACCCTCCAGGATACAACTAGAGATAACTAACCCAAATGTACAATATTTAATTATGTCGGAATTGGTTAATCTAATAAAACCACCTGCTCCCCACTCAACCAGGCAAGTATCAGCAACAAAATCATAGGCTATCTCTGCCTTAATCTGATAATCCATCATTGCCTTGAAATTACAATTGGCAAATTTACAACTCTGAATGTAGCTATCACTAAATAAAATAGTGTATGTGGCGTAGAAGTCACAAGTAATAAATAAAATCTGGATTAAATTATTACAGTTAAATAGCGCATGGGTAAATGCACTACCAACAAATTTCATGTTGACAAATTTCAAACCGCCAGCATTATCGATACTACCATCAAACATATACCCATCATAATTTAATTTAAGCCCACCACCACTATTGCGTATAACTATGTGAGGTTCTCGACCTGCAATTGCAACAACATGGTCAATCTCATAAATTCTACCTATCCTTATGCCTTTATTCAGCGTTCTGTCAGCATCGCATAGATTTATTGCTTTTTGCAACAAGTCAGCATCAGTTTCAGAATCGTTTTCCCTCAAACTGTCAGGTTCGATTTCTGTATGTTGAGCAACATCGGCCAAATGTGCGTCAAATTCAGATCTTACAACTAATCCAGTCGGCGGTATTATGGCAGAAATTTCACTTGCATTGCCGGTAACAACAATAATATCAAATTGATTGTTGACTATTGTTGTCCCGCCTTCCGCTGGCAAATAGTCAGCAGATGAGGTTGTAGATATAGCATAAAGTATTTCTCCAATATCCGGGTCATCAGCAAAAAGACCAATCTCGCGGACATAAAATCCTTGTGCCAATCCCTGGTTAGTAACGCTAGTTGTAATACGGTACTGACCAGCCCCCTCATCCTGGATGCCTATAATGTCTAATATTTTAAGTGGGTTGACTAAATCGTTTAGCCCCTCCAGCGTTTGTTCCTGACTAATTTGCCCGTCACCTATTTTTGCCTTGGTGAAGGTTAGGGTTATGCCGCCAGACTCAGCTTTACTTCGCAAATCCTTACCTTTATTTGTTATTATCATGCCGGTATAATTAGCCAAGTTATATCACCTCCTGGATAGCAGACTTATTCCAATATGAAATGACCGCCCCAAAATACTGGTTATTGTTAATATCACTAATAATAAAACTAACCGGGTATATTTCTGATTTCTTACCCTCGGATATTGCCCCGCCAAAACTTGATCCTATATTTACGGTGCGTTTTATTGTAACATCTTGCAGCCATGAGCGTGTATTTTTAGTGGCATCGATCATACTTACCAACCTGTCCAAGTCAGTGTCATTAGCTAGCGTTTGCTCGGTTTCTACCCGGAAGTGGTACGGATCCCCGTCGTATTCAAACCATTCTTTTACTTTCGCTTCTTTAAATATAATAGAAACAACCTGCTCCACAGCCCACTTTGTACCTTTATATTTGTGCCACGGAATAGCCTGTCGAACCAGCTCCCGTTTTTGCTCAATTGGTAAATCTGGTTCGTAAAAATCAACGTGTAATTGCCAAGCAAGCGAATCAACTATTTCTTCCGGAAGTTCGTCTAATCGGGCCAGTAAAGTACAAAGTGCAATATCAGCAGACACGGACTGTATTTCTTGGGAAACGGCTGCAGCCATGGCCTGCACCTGGGGGTCGTTCTTAATGCTCTCTGGCATTATATCTAGCAAGTTAATTGAGTAAATATTAGCCATTTTCCAGTCCCCCGTAAGTGGTTGTAACCTGGTTTTCTACCGCTACCTGGTATGATTGAATTGATTGGTACTCCGGCAATGTTACAACTACACGTTTTGCCCCCGCATTTTTGATGCGGGTTATTAGCTCTGATGAATCAATGCTTCTTCCTAATTTTGATTTCTGCCATGTCTTATAATCTGTTATTGCTTGCACAACCGCTTGCTGTATACTAAGCGCAGAACTGGAATTAACGCTATTAATCCAGTATGTAAGCAAAATATCATAGTTTACCTGTTCGGGTGCTAGGACCTGAACAAAATCAGTAAGCGGTCTGACTTTATGATCACTGCAAATATCTAAAACAGCGTCTAATATTTCTTGACCAGGTATTTGCCCGCCTTGTAGGAGAGGCCTAATTTCCACAGTTCCGGGAGATGGGCTATGTATCAAAACATCTATAATGGATTGACTTGCTGTTTTTGCCCAGTACTCATATGCTCCATTGGGTCCAGCTATAGAAAAGCTTTCCGGTGCCTGCTGTATGCGGGAAGCGTAGGAATCATCGTCCTCTACGTCTGTTCCTCCCTCGCTCTCGGTGACATTTTCAACCGATTGCACCCATTGCATAGGGTCTACTAACTGCTTTATCTGCCCCGGTATATATCCGTTCCCAATTGTCCCTACTTGTGTGCATTGACACTCTACATCGACATATATTTGCCCAGCTTGCACGGTTACATCCTGAACCGTGCCAAAAAAAACACCGTCCCCAGCTGTTACCCTGGTTCCGGCAGGGACTGTCTGCTGCACAATAGTAGATAGTGTAAAACGTTCAGTAGTCTTTGCATATGTAGCCTGCAAGCGTTCTGTTTGAGTCTGAACCCCTATATGGTCAAGATACTCACCGATTGAATACGCTAACAGGTTTTGTTTTGCCGAAAAATCAATTAAAGTCCTTTGCTGCACAATTAATGGAACTAATGCTTGCAAAAATAACCGTCTTGGATCAGCTTTACTTAGACTACTGCTAGTTAGTTGCTCATAGGTGCTTATTATGTCACTTTCTATTTGCTGGGCTGATTTTTCAGTAAACACCACATTGGGTAAATTAAACCGTGCCATCCGCAATCCTCACCCTTACTACTGGTTTTAAAACACCATTTAGAGCGTCGCCCCGGTATGTTACACTTACAACTTGCACTCTCGGTTCATATTCGCGTATAGCGGATACAATCCGGGTAGTTTGTTTTGCCTGAGCTATGTTAATTGGAGCGTCAATATCCGGACTCCAAGCAAATCCTCGGTTCATGGCACATGAAAATTCCGGAGTAGCTAATATGGTTTTGACGTTCTGCAGAATTTCTACTATCCCGGTGGCACCAAAATCTATTTGGGTTAAATCAGTAGTTACATCATATTCCACCTACCTCACCGCCTTACACATACTCTTTTAGTGTTATGTCAGCAATCCCTACCAAAACATTGCCATGATTATCTACCGTTTGCCAGTTTTGCCTTAAATCTGTTATTACCCACTTATCCACACCCAGGCCTTTGTCACCAATGATTAGTATTTCAGCCTGGCCGGAACGTTCCATGATGAGCAACCTTTCCATTTCTACCCTTGGATTCATGCCATACTGCACATCAAAACGCATAAAAAAGCTGATTGTGTCCAAACCAGGGCCAACAAATTCCGAAGGAGGCTTCTGATTTATTACTTCATGTTCTGACCAACGTCCTGCACTGCTGCGGGTAAAGTTGTCAAATGTACGAATTTTATCGAACGATACCTCAAAAATAATGTCTCCAAAACTTCCAATTACCACGTAACAATCACCGCCTACAAGGGTGGGGTTGTATTTCCTACGGGTGTGCCGTGAGTATGTGTTTTCAGGCTTTTGCCGTCAGCATTAACATCCCCCGATACATTTACATCACCGTTCACGACTATATTTATAGAACCTTTTATATCAATAGTCATGGTATGCGTCACTCTGTCATACTCAATTTTAGTACCATCCGGGAATGTTATATGTCGTTTATTTCCATCGGTTATCGGAGGCTTATCTTTCTCGGAATACAAAGAACCAAGTATAAAGCCCTGAGCGTTTCCGGAGGGAAGAAACAAACAAACAACGTGCTCCCCAGGGTCTGGCATCCAGTAATCTTTGTTTTGGAGAGAGCCCCTAACCAGGATAGGAAGATCAAACGACACTACCGCCGACCGATCTTCAAAAGCAACTCGGGCCGTGCATTTCTCCGGATTTGTGGAGGACACTATACCAACACGGATGAGGTTTTTTAATATTGGGTCCATTAGTATCCCTCCAAGCATTTCCTAAGCTCCAACTTCACCTCATACCCGCTTTGCTGTCCGTGTACGGCCTGAGTGATTATATATTTTCCATCGGATTTTCCCCAACCAGAAAGGTTTACGGTTAGTCCTGCCAAATATTTTATATCACCCATAATGGTCAGAGAAAATATCATACCATCTTTATTTGCTTCACGAAGCTTTTTTTTGGCTAAACGCTCAGCCTCAGCAACAGATTTTACACGCTCATTAACAACTAAAACCCGTCCAGTTTTAGGCGGGTTTGGCGGGGTAAACTCGTATTTAATACCCTCTTTTTTATCAGTGTCATGGTAATCCACCCGACATGATTTATATAACCCGCTTAGGGTTGTTCTGGCCCGGTACCTTTTTATTCGTGCCTGCCCTTTAACGATGGTGTCAACCGGATCCTGCTGCTCATATTTTGCTTCGTCGAATATGATTACCTGGGCATCAGAGACCTTTAGGGCAAGCCCAGCATCGTTGCAGGCGTTTTGTAGAAAAGCTAAATCTGATTGCTCCGTTTGTTCAATCCGGTCATATTCCGGATCATCGTCAGTATCAAAAAAAAGCTCTAAGCCAGCACCGCTGGCGATATCCTCTGAGATCACAGATAGCTTTGTTTTCTCCCATGCCCGATTTTTATTCTCTCCGCGCAGGGAAGAAGATTCTGGTACTGATATGGCTTTTATAGTCACCGCGGAAGGTGGTCCGGACGGCTCAACTTCGTCTATTTCAAATGCTCCGAATGATAGTTCATCTTTTTGCCCGTCCTGCTCCCAGTTTTCCCGAATTATTTTAGCTCTTAGCGTAGCCCCTTCATCCGGGAACCAAGGACCAGACCAAAGCTGTCCTCGGTCCTCCAGGTTAATTTGTAGATCGTCAGCTTGACCGCTCAGGTTATCGGTATATGTCCAGTTAATTAAATGTGTCTGTATATCAGTGGAAATATCTACGCTATCATATGTTAACTGTAATCCAACTCGCCTGGCTAACATTAACTACTCCTTTTCCAGGGCGGTAAGATTTGCGTAGTCGGAACGGTAATATCAGGAATGGTCAGACTGATATTGGCTGGGAATATGACTACTTCCCGGTACTCCGGGTTAGCTTCTATGAGTTCAGCCATATAATATTCACTGCCATATACCTTGTAAGATATTCCGTCCCACATATCTCCTTGAATAGTTACATAGCTAGTCAATACGCTACACGCTCCTTCTGGTGAATGACATCTTCTAGTCGGTCCATAAAACTTCGTTGCTGCTGCTGCAGTGCGGGCATAATTTCCGGGCCTGCGCCATGTATTACTGGGGCAAAAGTAACCTGGATATTTGTTCCACTACTAAAGCCAGACATTTCACCTGTACGTTCCCATAAACTTCTGGAGCGAGATGAACCGTCAATCGGAATGGCTGCTTCCAGCCCTGGCCCGTCACCGAATATAGACGGTCGGTTGGCAAATCCACCGGAGGCATATCGTTCCATAGCTTCGGGGGTTACACCGCCGCTACTGCCGCTTTTGCCACCCAACCAAGCCCAAAATGCCCTTAATTTATCCCAAAGACCGCCTACTTTTTGCCCGACAGTCTCAATAAATTGCGCTGCATTTGGGAAAGTGGTCTTGAATGAATTCCATAAACTGTCTACATAACTCCGAACGGTATCAAAGTTTTTGTAAAGTGCTATTCCTGCGGTAACTAGCCCGGCAATTAGTAAAGCAATTCTTAGATACGGATTCATGTTCATAGCTAAATTTAAAGCTCCCTGAGCTATAGCCCAGGCTTTAGTCGCGGCAGAGGCAAGCATCTGAGAGTTTCTCACCCTATCTATTATTAGTCTAACGTCTGTAGCAGTCATTCTGAATTGATTGTAAGCAAATTTCAAACCTAACCAACCAATTCTAAATCCTACTAAGGCGGCACCACCAGCAATGATTGCGTGGGTTAACTTTGGATGCTCATTGGCAAAATTAGCTACAGATAGAGCGGCCTGGTTTAACCCCTGAACAACAGGGGCTACCGATGGCAATAGCGACTCTCCTAGCGTAGCTGCGGTATCTTGTATTTGTCGGCCTAATTGCACCCAGGAGGCAGTTCCCTTACCGATATCGGTAGAGGAATCCACTACTTTTTGCATTGCTCCTGCTGTTTTATTTGCCGCATCTTCCGTAACGTTCATACTTAAAATAACCTTAGATGTGACGTCTTCCCACTGGGCACCGAAAAGAGCTACACCGGCCTGGTTTTGCTTGACCGGGTCTTTTATTCCTTTTAGTGCCTCAATGGTTACATTTAGTGCTTCTACGCCTTTTTCTCCACCAGCAGCAACCGCATTGCCCATTTTAATAGCGTTAAGTCCTGCTGATTCAAAACCATAGGCAGTTAAGTCGCTTTCGTCCTTAGCCCTGATATTAAACTCTTTTACGGCATCTGCAACTTTATCAAGGTTAAATGCCCCGGCGTTTTTCCCAGCTTCCAGCACAGCATAAAACTGCTCAGCGGAATAGCCAAGGCTCTGAAACTGCGGAGAATATTCGTTTAGCGTGTCTAAATAATCGCCTGCATAATTCAGTCCGTTCCTAAAACCGGCTGTTATAATGTCCATGGCAGCGATATTTGATAGCCCGTTAAAATTTTTTGTCATTGTGGTAACAATATTGGACGTTGCTGCAGCATCTTCTTCCCAATACTTTTCTATAGCAAGGGTGCCTTGTAAGATAGCTTTTTGTTGTTGGGCGGTCTCGTTTTTAATTATATCGGACATTGCGCTATAGGCTGTAGCAGTAGATCCTATATCTTCACCCAAGCCGGACAAGTGAGCAGAACGCACCGTAGACCAGGCTATTTGTGCTTGCTGTGACGTTAGGCTATTTTGAATTTCAATCTGCTTCATAACCTCTTGATAGCTTAATGCTGCAGCACCAACCGCACCAAACGGAACGGTCATGGCTGCAGCTTCTCCAACCTTGCCGCCTATCTCGTCGCGATCTTCTTCTAGCCTGTCGCGTTCTTGCAAAATACGATTTAGACGCCGCTGTGCCTCGGTAACCCTATCAAGCTCCTGCCTTGTCCTGCTCTGGTTGTTCGCGTACTCTTCGGCACTCATTTCACCGTTTCTATATGCTGCGTCAAGCCTCCGAAGCTCTTGACTTAGCCTATTTGCCGAAGCGCCAAGGGAGCTTACTTGACTGCTAGCACTCGAAAAAGCTGCCCGGAAATTACTCCCCATGTTGGCAGCTATCTGAAAGGCTATTTCGTATTGTCTTCTAGCTGCCATTTACCTATCACTCCCCAGCACAGAAAGCCATTCCACAACCTCGTTAAGCGGCTGTTTTAGCCAAAATTCGATTGATGTATTAGTTTTTTTTGATAATATTATTACTGTTTTTCTGAATTGCCGGAGGTCTCCGGATTTGGGGAAATACCTCCGAACAAAAAATTTGAGACAGCATTAATGACGTGCATGAAATCGGGGCCGCTCAGCCCTTTAATATCGTCAAAAATTACCCCGGACGCTTTGGAGGCCAAAAGAGCAGAAAAGGTCTTTGAAAACTGCACGTCCGGCGATACTTCTCCAAGCATCCGACACTGCCGCTCACAATCCAGGATAGCAGTACCGTCAATTTTATCTAAGTCAAGGATTATCTCGCTTATATTTTCCAGTGGCCTTATTAGTGTAATTTTTTTCAATGTCTTTCCTCCTATAAACCTAATGCGCTTCTGACCTCGGCAAGGTAGTCAACCCCGTCGATTACACATATATAGTTCAGTTTATCAATTTCAACTAATGTTTCTCCATTAACCTCAATTTTTAGATACAGCACCTCTACTTCCGTTGAGGCATCGGAAGTAGCTCCGGTTTCATGCTTGCCAGGGTCAACTTTTTTGGGTGTACCCTGTACAACAACCCTTGTTTTTCTGATTTTATACTCACCAGCACCTGCATCATATTCTTGGAATGCTCCGCGACAGTCGAACCGCATAGCCTTTTGCCTTAAGGTTTTTAGTAAATTTTTTGATAATGTCCGCCAATTTAGGGTTAACTGCATAGAACCAAAATGTCCGATAGTTGGAGACTCATATTCCCCTGCAATCCCCGCTCCCTTTACGGTATCTGACATATTTTCAATGCTCGGCAGTTGTATATCGGCCACACCATGCAGATCTGCAGATCCATCCATGTACACGCGAAAGGCTGTGAGACGTTCAGGCACAACATTCATTCATTTCACCCCTCCCTATTCAAACAGTGCATTGAGGTAATTTACATCAAACTCAAGCACAAATTCCATATCTTCAGCTGGTGTGGGTGGGGTCTGATAGACATGGAATCGAACAATGCCATTAAGCAAATCAGTAACTGGGTTTTCATCCTGTTGGAATTCAACACGCCCCCCAAGCAATGCTCCTCTGGCAGTTAGACCGTTAAGCCAGATGTTCAACCCGTCCACCACAGTGTCAATGAGACGCTTGTTAGTGGGGTCGTCAACCTTCTGCCAGTAGGTCAGGATAATGGTATTACCCAGCCAGTTAAACATCCGGCGTACAGGGATAAAGGAGTCCTTCACGTCCGTGTTTCCAGGATAGGCCCCAGTCCTGTTTCCCCAAAGTTTCCATCCACCGATAAAATTAAGAGCTGTTACAACGCCCTCACCGTTTAGATATGCAGCCTGACTTGGATCCAGCGTTACTTCTGCGCCACTTGCAATCACGGCACCATTTGCCTGCAAGTTCTTGTTCGAGGGACTGACATAGGGAATATCATCGTTTTGACCGTCTGTTTTACATACTAGCCCAGCAAACTGGGTGGAAAGGTGATATGTTTCATCTCCCAGTTTTACTTTCGGCCAACAAACTACCTGTAAAGGGTCGGTGTAGTTATTATCATTTTTCCAAGCCGGTACTTCAGTGTATAGGTCAGCGCCTTCGGCAGTATCATCGGCGTCGGTGACCGCTATTGCCTTAAACAGACCGTTTATACTTCCAGCCTTTGCCTTCATTACGGCTGCTACAGCCGGGTCATGGCTCCAACCAGGTGCTAAAATTTGACCGGGAACCAGGCGGAATAAAGGAAATACTTTATTCACTAACTCCAGGCCGTTATATGCTCCGGTTGTGGCATCCACGCCACCGATAATGTCGTCACTATCAACTGAGGATGGGTCAAGCTTGGAATAAGCTATATTCAAAGTCGCCTGATTTTCTAAAATTGCGCCTCCGGCAATCGGGGTAACAACAACATACCCGTCATCGTTAAAAGCTGCTGTGTAGTCCGTATCCTTGACCAGTGCTTGTCCGGCTGCGGTAAGCTTAACTACGACAGTAGAAAGTAAAATTCCGGTTACTTCGATAGTCACCACGCCACCAGAAACAGCTATATCAGCAGCGGCAACAGCCTCTTTGTGGACTGAAGGGTCAAGTACGTTAATAAAGACCACCGGAGCCACAGCGAAAAGAGCGAAATGAGACTTGATAAACTCACAAAGAGTGTACTTTTCCCAATCCTTAGAATAACCCAAGGCTTTAACGGCTTCGGAATAGGTGTAGGCCAACATTGGTTTATTAAAGTAACTTTGATCATTAGCCAGGTTAATGGGAGCTGTACCGATAACCACTGGCAGTCCTGCTGCTACCTTAACGGGCGGAATAATAGAGGTAGGAACCTCTGAAATACCTACACCATGCTTATATGCCACTACTTAACACCTCCTCTAAAATATTCGATTACCTGGCCGAACCAAACATTTTCCGATGATCCGGCTTTTGATATTGCCTGCATTGTTTTATTTAGGTTACCAGTAGGCACAAATAACCGCTTGATGGCCGGACATTGCTCAAAATATTTACTCAAATGATCCGGCAAGCCGCCTCGATAAACAGTATATTGGTTTAAAATTCCCCTCGGCAATGTCGGGCCGCAATAAATTAATGGTGTTTTTTCATCAACTGAAGGCATCTTTTAGATATCCCCCTTCTTCCTGAATGGAGGGAATTGTTATATTTAGCGTCAAAAAAGCAACCCACTCAGGATATGGCTGCTCCTCCGGTAGTTCAGTTTTAATCGGGTATTCGATTTTAAAAGGCCCGCCTATGAAACGTTGTTTCAGGAGAGCCTCTTTAATACGAGTAATAACATTAACACAATCCCGCCAGCCGCCCTGCTCGTCCTCGCTATAGGTGCCAGCAATAACTCTAACACTAGCCATAGAGCCTTGCCCTGTGTCGGTATCGTTTAAATAACGAACAATCACATAGGGAAAATCAGGTACTGTTTGTTTTTCCTTAGGCTTTTTTTCTTTTAAATAACCTGAGATTACTTGCGGAGCCTTCTTAATTCCCGGTATATTTGATTCAAGCTCAAAATTAACTACCACCGGCTTAATAAAATCAATCAATTTGTCAACTAAAATAAGAGGTGTCATTAATTATCTCCTAACAGGCGATCAATTTCGTGGTTAAGACGTTTTTCGAGGGTTTCCTGTGCTTTACTTTCGATATATTCCCTAACTCCATCCTCGCCTAACATCTGCGGTACTGCTGGACCGTAGCGCTCGACTATCGGAAATCTTGCCCTACCAACACGGTTATAAACACCGATTCTACCGTTACGCATTTTAGCAACAAACGCACCCATAATGGTACCACCTTCGCCCCGTTTTACCCTGACGATAATCTGTTTTTTTCTTTTGGGTTGTGGATTTTTGGGGTTTACTTGGAATTTTATTACCGGCATAGCCGAACCTCGGGAAACAAATTCAGCCATAAGATCGCTAGGACTAGACTTTTTTACCTTTACTGTGTCCATGATATCTTTATTTTTAATATAATATGTTTCGCGTACCTTCCGGGCTGCTTCAGTTTTTACCGAATCAATAGCCCGGTTAACGGCACGAGACACAGCCTTTGGGACAGCACCAGGTATGTGGCCTAAAAGCCTTCCTATATTCTCCATTTGCCCGACATCGAATTCAATCATGACTCATTAGCCTCCAGGGTGATTTCAAGTATACCCATAACTTCTGTTGAGTCGGAAACTAAATACAACTCTCCATTTACCCGGATATGTTGCCCGGAAACAGGACGATCAGGTATATCAGAGGCTTTTATGAATAGTTTTTTCGCATTACTAAAAACACCGTCAACCGCCTGCCCTTTTTGAAAAATATCGTTGTCAAAAACACAGGCAATTTGCTCTCCGTCAATATCGTGTAGGTCGGCAAACTCGTCCGAATTAAGAAAAACGCCAATATCCTGCTGGATCTGCTCTTTGAAGCCCATTACTTACCACCTGGCCTAATTAAATCATCAATATTCATATTTAAAAGGTCTTCTTCGTTATCTGTTGATGTATCTACTAAATTTTTTACAGCTTTTTCATTCAGATTTTCATTCGGATTTTCATCATCTTCAGACTCATTTTCATTGTTTTCAGCTGGTTTCCCGGTGTTTTCCGACCTATTTTCGGTGTTTTCTTCCTGTTTTTCAACCTTAAACGGTACATATTTTTCAATAGTACCCTCTGAACCGGCAATTAAACGGGTCTCTTCCTTCTTAGAGAGGCCCGTAATAATTTGACCTCCAGGTTGACCGGGGCCGTAGACAATGCCGTTGCGCCTAACTTTAAAACGCTTAACGATAATCATTATTTCACCTTCAGTGTATACCAAGAATCAACGTCATCCGGCTTCGGTAACGGACGAGATGCGACACGGATCATCCTGGAATCATCACTTGTACTTGTCCACACCTTGGGAATTCTGGTGCCTTCATAGGTATGGAAATCTTGATCGCTCTGCTCAACCTGCGTTACGGCCCCATAAAGCATAGAGCCAAGATTAATGCGACCCATGATTAGGTGGTCATCAGGAATCATAGCAGTAGAAACTCCATCATCATCGAGGAACCACTCATCATAGGTATAAAGCTCCAATCCTAATCCTGTTAGGGTACCAACATAGGTAACGCCATCCTCTTTAATCCTTGGCTTAACATTAATCATGCCAATTGTCATATTGCGGACATCAAGTAACTTCTGGATTTTAGGATTATTAATAAACAAATCGACAACATTGCTGGCCATAACTACTATATTGGGACTCATGCCAGTGGCCTTGATGATTTCAAGACGGATGCGCTTAAGATCTGCATACATATCGCAGGTTTCAGTATTCCAGGCATCTGCTCCAGACAAAGTTTCTTTGTTGGTCAGGTTGAAATCAATCACATCTTCTACATAGTCATTACCGCCAACTTTATCTACCCACCCCTTGATTGTCGCTGTCCCACTTAAAAGTATCTGGCGACAGAGCCACTCTTCGCGGCGGGTAATCATCTCGTCCAACTCGGCGAGGTCAGCGGCCAAAAGTTCCATGGCCCTTTGCGCTGGGGTCCTTGTGCTATAGATGCTTTCTCCAAGCATACGATTGGTAATATCGTTTTTAGTAATCGGTCGCTGGGGAGCAACGTATGGCGTAGTGTAAGTGTCAGTACGAAAGCCCTGACGATCAACAGTAATACCTCCCTTTGTTCTTGCCACAAAAGGGGCCATTTTGCGCTTACCTTTTTTAAAGTCAACGTCTACTTTTTCAGTAATAAAGGTAAGGGGGTTGGGGAAAAATGTGTCACGCAAAAAGGTACGTACAGGCAACATCTTTTCAATGGCCCGCAGCATTGTTCGGGTTTCATAAATATTAATAGGCAAATTAGTTTACCTCCTTTACTTTCTTAGTAGGCTATATTATCGCTTAGGATAATGCCGAGTTTTCTAAGTGTTAATTCGTGGTCATCGGCAGTATCGTCGCCGCCAAACGTAAGCGCCTGGCGGTTGAAGTGTCCACTGGTGTAAGCCTCTACTACTACATCAGCATCCGTTGTATCTACTTCAGTAACCAGCATACAGTCTGCCTCCTGACTGCCGTCCACATTGACATTATTTACTATCTTGAATTTGCCGCTACCCGCGGTTACCGTAATTGTGAATTTGTCTCCCGCGATAAAGTCAATGGCACCGTCGTTAATAGTGAAATTAATCGGCCCGACATAAGCAGTTCCCACCATAGCGTCATTCATACGTACACCATCCTGATCAATAATCCGGAATGTGCCCCCGTTCTCGGCTGCGGTAATGCATTGTAGGGTGTAGGTGCCGAGCTTGGCCGCGGCACTGAGAGAGACTTCTGTAACAGTTCCGTTTCCGGTATTACCGGCATTGGCAGCCGGGCTCCCGATAGTCTTTGTGATTTTACCCAGAACCGTCCCGCGCTTGACGATGCCCTGACCAGTAAGTAAAGTAACTGCTTTAACTAATAAAGGGACGTCATTACTAGCAATAAGATTATCCGGAGTATAAGTATCAAGAGTACTGTTTAAATCCATTATTTGGCCCTCCTTTTGTTGGCGAATGCGGCAATGTCATCGACGGCAGCCGCCTGCTCGGCCTGTTTTTTCTCATCTTTAGTGCGCTGATCTTGTGGATTTGCGCCAAGGTTTTTCGCTCCAGAATCGTCGTTGTCTTTAATCAAATCTTCCATGTACTGACGTCCCTTTCCAGAATCTGCTCTAAGAGAATTAAACGCCAACTGCTCAGCTGTCATAGGCTCTGTGTACTTTGCCTTATTGACTAATTCCGGATTAATGATTTTGCTGATTTCATCAATGGCTTGGATGCGTTCACGTTCGGCTTTAGCGCCATCTATAACACCTTCCGCTTTTCCTGCTTCCCTGGCTGTAGTTTCTGCCTGTGCAACCAGATCGGGAAAAGCTTTCCTTAATTCTTCTACATTTTTAATTTCCAATTTGGCGTCCTCCTTTGTTTGGTTTATCAAGCCACCAACTTTATGCGACGGAATGGGTACCTCAAAACTATCATCTCCTGATACAGCTAATAGTGATTGCTGTTTACCAGGAACAAAACCAAAACTTGGTATTTGTTTATCCTCAAATTGCCCAGAAGGATTTTTAAGAAAATTACGCATTTTATTAATAACTTCCGGAGGCAGTACCAGTGTACTATTTAAACTTGCAACTAACTGGTTATTTTCATCAAACATCACTTCATCAGCAAAGCCATATTCTACGGCCTGCTGAGCATTGAGCCACGTCTCTTTATTCATCAAATCAAGAAGTTTCTCTTGCTCCATGCCTGTTTTGAGCATATAGGAATTCGCTATTGATATGTTATAATTCTTTAAAACTTCTGCCCTGTGCTCCATAGCCCGGTAATCACCGCTTGCACCAGAAGAAACATTATGCATCATAAATTGTGCAGTTGGTGAAATCATAACTTTTTTACCAGACATAGCAATTACACCGGCTGCACTTGCAGCCATACCAACAATTTTTACAGTAACGTTTCCTGTATAAGCTTTTAAGGCTGTGTATATTTCAGATCCAGCGTATACGTCTCCGCCACCACTGTTAATCTCTACCTCTAAATCTTCTCCGTTAGCTTCGATTAACGCTTTTTCCACATCTTTAGGGCTAGTAGCTTCTATTCCAAACCATTCATAAATCCACTTAATATCACCAGAAACTATGGGACCCTTAATTTGTACCTTTGCCATTATTGTCACCGCCTTTTTACTTAAGCCATAATGTATATCTGACTTCTTCGTCATCCTCAGAAGTCAACTCAAAACCGTGTTTCTCTGCTAAATGCCTTGATGCTTCATTGGAGGGGCTTGTTATCCAAAGTATTTTTTCAATATCAGATAACCTATCTGGTGCATCGCTAACTGCCTGCTCAATCATTTCATCAGCAATGCCTTGCCCGCGATAATCAGGATCGACAGCAAAATTAAAATGACCCTTTTTACCCGTTGCTCTATTCTCAATAAAACCTACAGACTTACCATCTCTCTCAACGATATGCCTGTACTGAGCATCATCATAAAAATATCTTGGTCCAAGTTCTGCTTTATCTTTCTTAGATAAAGTACTTATAACCTCGTTAACTTTATCAAGCTGGTCATTATTTGTGTCATTATTGCATTTTTGTTTGACCTTTCCCAAAATACACGGAATATTTCTGTTTTCTGTAGCTATTTTATTAATTGCACCGACTATAGCGTTTTGTTGATCACCTTGCTGTAACAGCCCTGCCTTTTCCATCATGGTCCTTTCCAGTTCTAGCTGCTCAATGTTGCGGTCAAAATCCCCACCATTCATCTCCATGGTTTCGCGTTCCCTGGTTGAGAAGCAATTTTCCACCCGTTTCTGAGCAGCTATTACTTCCTTTACTGGGTCAAGCTGCCCAGGTGCCGGGCCATGCCACTCTGCTCTTGCCCAGGCCTTGGCTATTAGCGGGTCATTGAAAAACCCAGGGGCCACTATTCTCCCCCGGGCAACTGCTTCGGATAACCATAATTCATAAACAGGCTGACAGAAGTCTGTAGCAAACCATGTCCGGCGCATCCGAAATGATTTCCAGGCTTCAAGTAGTGCGGCGCGACTGGCAGAATAAGACGCTGTAAAGCTTTTCAACAACAGTTCATAAGGTATCTCCAGCGCGGCCCCGATGTGTCGTGACATAGCTGTGACAAAAGCATCAAAATTAACTGACGGCCTTTTAGGATCCGCAACTTCAATGCCGTACCCAGGCGGTAGTGAGTTAATTGTTCCTGCACCTAACTCAAAGTCGTTTGGATCTACGCTAATTTTTTCTTCTGGCTGGATAGCCTCGGCCAGTCCGAAGTCAGAAACTGGCGTTTCTCCCTCTTTGATAAACACGGAAAAAAATCCCGTGATAATGGCTGCCATTAACTCTGCTTCTGTATACCGACCAATCTGTTTAATATGCTCAAGCACTGGAGCTAGATACGGCACGCCGCGATACTGCTCACAGCGCTCAGAGTCCATGATCTGAAGTATGTTAGGTTGGCCTGTGCGTTGCCCAAAAGCTTCTACACGGTTCCACTCATACTTCCAATACGGGTTAGCTGGATCATAATTATAGTGACTTGCGATATGGTAGGCTACCACCGCACCATTATCATCTATTTCGACACCGCTATAAATACGGTTGCCGTTATCTTTGTTTTTCCCCTGGATACCGTATAGAGAAAATGTGTCCGGCGTACTCACTCGGTCAGCCTCAAATAGATGTAGTCGAATAGAGTAAGGGAAGTATTGTTGCGGTTTTCCTTGCTTTATAGCTACCCACCCATCACCGTTTAACAGATTTGACATAAACAAAATAGACTGCATCTCATAGAAATTATTTAGACGCAGGGCGTCACAGAATTTCGAATCTGCCCATACTGAGAACTCGCGTTCTGTATCCCTCTCCCATCGATCCGCTTGCTCACGACTAATGCCTAGAAACTCATAATCAATTTTACCTTTCAATTTTAGACCAGCGCCGATGACATTTGTCCTAGGGGTAACGATAGCCGATCGGCCCAGGGCGCCGCCCATAAACAAATCTCTTGACCGCTGTCGAAGGGTATTTAGATTCATGTCGATATCAGCCTGGGGACTACTCGAACGGGCACGCCATCCCTTCATTGACTTTTTATGAACCGATGCGCCTGACTCAGAATAACCTGCGTTCATGAATTGCATTGTTTGTCGGGCTGCCTGACGCCTTAAGGCTTTTTCCGGTGCAAAAAAAGAGACTAATTTATCAACTACATTCAATATCTCACCACCTAAATATCCCTTAGGACAACACGCCTTGCCCGGTTTGCTGTGCTACCACTTGCCTTAGCTTCCAGTGTCTGAATATGGCCTTCTAGTTCTTTTATAGCAGAACGTATTTGCGCCAGGTCTGCACGTTTTAAGGAACGCGAACCAATTGTATATTCTTGCCCGGTTAATACAGCCATTTCAGCTTGATGGTAAGCGGCAAGGCGGTCTTTGGCTATTTGAAGTCTGTCTGTGGACATAAAATCACCGTCTTTAATAATAATCGGAGGTTTTTTTGGCGCTTCCATAACGCTTTTTAGAGGTTTTACTCGCTGGTTTAGGACTGCCTTGCTGTCCGGAACCAACCTCTTTAAGCCGTTTTTCCAGAGCCTCAAAGTTTGGCTTAAGTAAACTTAATGCTGCTAGGTTATAGACCCGCAGGTCTAAAGGCTCATTTCTTTTGTCTTTGGCTATGTTTTCCCATGCAGTTATTGTCCGACCCTTCTCTTTTCTTATGACCTGCTTCTCAGAAATTAAGCCTTTGAAATATATTTGGTCATATCCCCGCTCTTCTTGGAGTGGAAAGTGGCAATACTTCGGGCCAGGTTTTTTTATTTTTAGTCGCTGCATGGTAGACGTTTTCCCTGAGTCTACGCCAAGCATGATTAGCGGCAGCTTATATTTATTATTTCTTGATATTTTATGTACCAGAGGTATTCCGGAACCGCCCTGGCCCTTAATCGGAAATACTCTTTTCTGCAATCTCTCACCGCAATACTTGTAAACCTCTTCTGTAAAGTGACCGCCTGAGTCAATGCAGGTACAAGCTATTACCAAACCGGTACTATCTGAAAAATTCCATACCCTAGAAAGTTTATCATCCAACATAAGCCAAGTCTTTTTGTCGTCTGGCTTACCCCAGATGATACCTTTTTCAATTCCCCAAGATTCCTCTCCATGGCCCCAGCCGATTACCTCATATTCCAGCCTGTCATTCTGAGTATCAACGGCCATCGTGAGAATTAAGACGCCATCGGGGAGGTCGGCTTTATATTCTTCTCGCCGGTCAAGTAAGATGCTCTCGTCGTCAATTTCTCCACGCTCTTCCCATGTTTCGCCAAGGACAGTATTGACGAAAACCTTAAACCGTTCCGGGTCGTTCTTTGACTCTAAAAATTCCTGGATGATTCTTTTCCAGGAATACCAAGGCGACACAAAAGAGTTCATCCTAAAACTTCTAATACCGTTCTCTATGGCCATCGGATTACCAGCAATCCACGTAGCCGGTAGTTTTTTCGCTGCGTATTCGTCGTATTCTGTTAGGCAGGAAGGGCAACGCCATTTTACATCGTTCACGGTATATATTATTTTGCGGTTTTTTTCGTGCTTTTCGTAATCAAACTGAATGTCACGCAGTGTTATAAAGTGGTATTCTCCACAATGAACACATAGCACACACCATTTTTCCTGAGTGCCAACTTCATATTCTTGCTCTATCCTGGAAACTCCCTTTGTGGTAGGCGTAGAAACGAATATTTTTTTGCGATTCCAGAAGGTTGTTGTCCGTTTCTCAGCCAGGGCAATAGGATCGCCTTCACCACCGGCACTGTCGGGGTATCTGTCAACTTCATCAGCCAGTAGAACCCGAATAGGTCGACTGGCTAAACCAGCTGGACTATTTGCGCCACCCATAGCCAAAAATCCACCAGGAAAAACTTTCATCAAGATCGTGTTATTTAAGTCCCTAGTTTTTGAGTCAGCTACCTTAACTGCCAGGGCTTCGGTATCGTTTATCATCGGTGTAATACGTCGCTTAGAATAATCCTGTGCTACTTCAATTGTTGGCTGAATCATCAATAGAGGACCCGGATCAATATCTATGAAGTATCCTAAAGCGTTATTGATTATTTCCGACTTGCCCACCTGGGAACTGGACATAACAATAACTTTTTCAATCTTTGGGTCTGTGATACAATCCATTATCTCACGCTGATAGGGTGCCCTATCTGTACGCCATTGCCCTGGTTCTGCAGCATTTTCCGAAGACAACTTCCGGTACCGGTCGGCCCAATCGCTTATAGTGAGCTTTGGCGGAGGGGCTACCGTTTTAATTATTCTGCAATATAGTTTCGTCGTCTTCTTCTTCAATAATCTCACCCCCAGCAAACATGGCCGGGTCGTATTCGCTTAGCTCAGTCAGAGCTTCCAACAACTCTGTATTTATTATCTCGCTTATTTCAGCCAGATTCGTAACTCCAATAACTTTTGGAGATACCTTTTGTGGTATTGAAAGTATACGGGTTCTAAATGTCACCAACATATTAGTCATAACCAGTTCTATGTCGGCGGCATCATGCATCTGATTTTTTAGTTTGGCCAGCTTTATCTCGGCCGTTTCACGCTTGGCTTTTTCGTGTAGGGCTTTCTCTTCCCAATACTGGGCTGTTGCTCC